>QXGG01058695.1_pt1 | contig 56698 bp, 75 predicted proteins | sample 1982491 | NCBI WGS metagenome assembly QXGG01 (sample SAMN09924614, study PRJNA488089) | Wastewater metagenome, whole genome shotgun sequencing project. | isolation source: South African research farm wastewater | place: South Africa: Irene, Agricultural Research Council, Animal Production...
CAGCCCGCGCATAACTGCCTACCCCTGGAGTGGCGACGGTTTTGGCACCCAGTTCGCCAATCCCACAACGCTGCCGACAGGTATTGGCTACGGCGTCGCTTTCAGCCCCGACGGCACTGCGATTGCCGTGGCTCATGAAGCCAGCCCCCATATCACCGCCTATCCCTGGAGCAGTTCGGGATTTGGCGCCAAGTTTGCCAATCCCACGACGCCGCCGACAGGTATTGGCTACGGCGTCGCTTTCAGCCCCGACGGCACTGCGATTGCCGTCGCGCACTTCAACACCCCGCGCATAACTGCCTACCCCTGGAGTAGTTCGGGATTTGGCGCCAAGTTTGCCAATCCCACGACGCCGCTGGCAGGTAATGGCTACGGCGTCGCTTTTACGGAAATCCAATCATGAGCCCTGAATACAGAAAAGAAATCCTCACCGCCGCCCTTGACGCCCGCATCAAGGAAGTCACCGAGTATCAAGTCAATATCGACAACTACCGGCTCGCCATCGAGCGCATCGGCGACGACAAAGATCTGCGCCAGTTCAAGGAGCAAATTCAAACCTTGCTCGCGTCGAGTCTTCTTGAGCAGCGTAAAGCCCAGATCATGCTCGATGTGATCAGAGTCCAGACGGAGTAACCCCATGCACGCTTTGGTCATCAATCAGCAGGTCGAGAAATACCCCTACTCAATCGGCCAACTGAGAAAAGACAATCCGCAGGTGAGCTTTCCGCGCAACTTGTCAGACCCTCTGCTGGCTCAATACAACGTTTTCCCTGTCAAGCCGTCAGATCGCCCTGCGTTCAACCCTATGACACAGCGCCTCGAAGAAGGCACGCCTGTGCGCCAGAAGGCCCGCAACCCGGACGGCACATTCCGGTCTGACGATCCCGCCACGCCTGAGAATGAGGCATGGGAGTGGTTGCAGGTCTGGAACGTGGTGCCACTGACTGCCGACGAGATCGCGCAGCAGCAGCAGGCGATGCAAGAGGCCATCGTGGAGCAGACGCAGCAGCGCCTAGATGAATTTGCGCGCACGCGGGGCTACGGCGGCATCCTCTCTGCTGCTACTTATGCCACAAGCACGATGCCCAAATTTGCAAGTGAGGGCCAGTATTGTGTCGAAGCACGCGATGCAACGTGGGCACGCCTCTACGCGATCCTGGCTGAAGTCGAAGCGGGTCAGCGCCCCGCGCCGAACGGCTTTGCGGACATCGAGAACGAACTTCCTGCCCTGGTGTGGCCGCGTTTCCGTGTGGTATAATCCCGGTATCCCGGCTGGAGTAAACACGCATGAACTATACGGACGTATTTGGTGCCCAAACCGTTCCCCCGTCGGAGGAGTCGTACATCCTCCACAACATCACGGGGATTGACAACCAATTCTACTGGCCTGAGCAATACGGCGGTTTTGGCTATCTGCTGGCCGATATTACGGAATTGGTAAGTGATGGGGCGGCCGCGGTTCGATTGCCAGTGGCCGACGGCGCCTCGGTGGGTGAAAGCTTCCTGCTTCGTAATCGATGCCTGGACGACATCCAAGTCAATGATGCCTCAGGAGCCCCTGCGGCTTTGTTGCCCACGGGGCAGACGCTGTTCTTCTACGTGGTCGACAACACCACCCCGGCGGGGCAGTGGCAGATCTTCACCTTTGGTGCGGGTACTTCCGCTGCGGACGCTGTAGCGCTGGCGGGGGGCGGGCTCTCCGTGGCCACCGGTCGGCTGCGGGTTAGCTCCGAGTACCGCGCCATTAACTCCGACTACCCCATCGTTCCGGAGGACCGTGGGCAGATTCTGGACGTAGTAACGGGGACGGTTACTGTCACCGCACCGGATGCCGCCACGGCGGGTGAGGGGTTCTACTGCTTTATCCGCAACTCCTCGGCCGGTAACCTGACACTGGATGGATATGGTACCCAGACAGTGAATGGTGCGTTATCCATCACCTTCGCGCCGGGTGACTCGGTAATCCTTATGAGCACAGGCGCCAACTGGGTGACCGTGGGTTACGGGCGCTCGGTGTCTGGCCAATTTTCGGAAGTTATTGTCAACGCCGCAGCGGGCGACGTCACACTGAATTCTTCGGACGTCGCCGGACGAATGATCCGCGTAGTCGGGACCGCCACTGCCAACATCACCGTTACTCTTCCGGCGATCGACAACATCTACTTCGTGGTCGTCGAATCCGGGATGGGTGCCTACAGTGCCATTTTTACCACCGGCAGCGGGGCCGTGACGGCGCTAACGGCCAACCAGCGCACCGTGCTCACCAGTGACGGCACCAACGTGCTGGCGGCGGTAACCACTACGGTGACGTCCTCGTTGGCGCTGGTGGATGGCTCGGCAGCCGCGCCTAGTATTGGTTTTTCGCTGGACACCGACACGGGCCTGTTCCGCAAAGGCAACAATGTCATCGGCGTAACGGCGGGCGGTGCGGAGGTGGGCAGTTTCGGCAGTTCTGGGTTCGTTGGCAATGTCACGGGCAATGTCACGGGCAATGTCTCCGGCAACGCTGGTACAGTGACGAACGGCGTGTATACGACGGGTAATCAGACAATCGGCGGGACCAAGACTTTTTCTAGTCCGATCGCGGGCTCCATTACCGGCAACGCTGGTACGGCCACTGCCCTGCAGACCGCCCGAACAATCGGCGGTGTCTCGTTTGATGGTACGGCCAATATCAACCTCCCCGGCGTCAACATTGCCGGAAACCAAAACACCAGCGGCAACGCCGGTACGGTAACCAACGGCGTGTATACGACCGGTACTCAAACGATCACCGGCAACAAGACATTCTCCGGTACAGCAACATTCTCTGGCACGGTGGACGGCACCGCGCTGGTGGATAAGATGTTCCCGGTGGGGGCGATCTACATCACCGCGGGCAACACCAACCCCGGTACGTTTTTGGGTGGCACGTGGTCGCAGATCGCCGCGGGACGGACGCTGATCGGCGTCGGCACGTTGGGTACGGACACGTATGCAGCGGGTAATACAGGCGGCGCAGCTCGTGTAACACTTGGTATTAATGAGCTACCTAGTCATAATCATGGCGGGGCGACGGGCACGCAGAGCGCGAACCACACGCACAGCGGCACGACAGCGAGTAGCGGGGCGCACACCCATACCACACCGTTAAGTGATGGTGGATATTTTCAGTATTCTGGGGGCGGTGGAACACCGGGTATTAATATTCCACTTGGTGCTAATGGTACAACTAGTTCCGATGGTGCCCATACGCATACATTCACGACCGAGAGCAACTCCGCTAATCATACCCACTCAATTTCGGTTCAGGGCAGCGGATTAGCCCACGAAAACCGTATGCCCTACCTCGCCGTGTATTTCTGGCAGCGGACGGCGTAAATGGAACTCACCCCTGAACAACTCGCTCAACTTACCGGCCAGATGGAGTGCTTTATCCATACGCACCCCAAGGAGCCATTGGAGCCGGTGGATTATATCGACTTTACCGGACGGGTGTTCCCGCCGCGATTCCGGCGTATCGGTTGGAACACCGCCGACCAAACGCTGGATCTGGTGATGGAGTACGGGGTCACTCAGCAAGTGGGGCAGGAGATCTATGCGCGGGTGGCAAATACTACCGGTGTGACCATCCCAAATGGTGCAGTGGTGGGATTTGCAGGAGCCACCGCAAACGCTTTGCTGGTAACGCCTTATCTGGCTGACGGTTCCAATCCCTCCTTGTACATTCTTGGGGTGATGACCCATGACCTGCCGGACTCCGGCGAGCGCGGCTACTGTACCACTTGGGGTTTCGTTCGTGATCTGGACACCTCAGCCTTTGCCGTAGGGGATGTGCTATATGCCAGCCCCACAGTGGCAGGGGGACTGACCAATGTAAAACCTACGGCGCCCAACAACGTTATCCCCGTTGCGGCGTGCGTGGTGTCCTCCGCCACGGAGGGTGTCATCTTCGTTCGCCCCACCGTCGAGCAAATGAAGTATTATGGTATATTCTCTGACACCACCACCCAAACCCCGGCGGCGGCTTACACTCCCCAAGCGGTTACCTTTAACACCACCGACATCAGCAACGGAGTTGTGGTGGGCGTTCCTACTTCCCGCATCGTGGTGCCACAATCGGGGCTTTACCAGTTTGCATTTTCTGCGCAGGTGGAAAGCTCTAACTCATCGTCGAAAAAGGTTTGGATTTGGCCGCGCGTCAATGGCGTGGACGTACCGAACAGCAACGGCGAGGTTACAATCTCAGGCGGGGGCACGGTGCTGGTGCCCGCGTGGTCGTGGACGTTGTCCATGAACGCTAACGACTATTTTCAGATCCTGTTTGCGGTAGAAGACGCCTCGGTATCCTTAGTAGCCAAAGCGGCCGCCGCGGGTGCTAATGGCACAGCCGCCTTTGCACGCCCCGCCGTACCCAGCATGATCCTAGAAGTGACTCAGGTTCAACAGTAAGGACTCGCTACCATGGCATTGGCAAACATTTACGCTGGGCCGGACGTTACAGGTACCGCCTTTGAGGCAATGAGCCCGGTTAAAGTAGGCGCGCTACAGGCTATGACCCGCGTGCCTGGTTTGATGGATACCGTGGCACAACGTCGAGCTACACAACCGTTCAACCCTTGGGACCCCAACGAAGCAATGGCGGTGCTCAACCCGAAAGGCTACGTCCGCTATGATCCTTCGCTGGGCTCGGCGTCTTCGCTGGGAACCCTGAGCGGGAGTGTGCACCACGGGGCCGATTTCTCCCCCACAGTACAGGGGTGGTACGGGGAAGAAGACGCTGCATACCAGGAATTGTTGAGGGACCTTGAACTGGCCGAGCAGGGTGGACAAATTGGTTACCACCGGGATATCGACACCTCGCGCGGTAAGGATATCGTAGATTACACCCAACGCTACGGCACCGCGGATTTGCCGCGCGAGCAGACCATGGATGCCCTGGCCCGGTCGCTGGCCAGCTACGGCGTGCAAGACTTGGTCGACGTTGGTGTGGGTTACGACGCCGAGGGCAACCCCCTATTCTATGACCAGCGTACCGGGCGGGGCCTGCCCGAAGACTTGTTCTCCGTGCAGAGCAAAAAGAACGTGGCCAACTACGGTCTTGGGGTCGACGAATCGGGCAACATCATCCCCACTTTTGACAGCACCTTCACCGCAACTCGCGCCAAGCGGTTGAAACGTAACGCAGGGCTGATGACCGTGGCCGCGTTGGTCGCCACGCCCTTTCTACCGGGCATTGGTGCGGCACTGGGTTCTTCCTTGGGCATTGGGGCTACGGCGGGCACGGCGCTAGCGGGCGCGGGGTTGGGTGCTTTGGGGGCGGGTGTTTCTGGTGGTAATCCTCTTAAGGGTGCCGTGCTGGGAGGTGTTGGGGCGGGTTTGGGTTCAGCACTACCAAATACCGAACTCATTCGCGGCATCAGCAACGCAATGCTCCGCCCTGCGGCCACGGGCGCGATTGTGGGCGGTGCTACCGGAGCCCTGGGTTCTGCCCTGTACGGAGGCGACGTGCTGAAGGGGGGCTTGACGGGCGCTTTGACCGGCGGTATCGGCGGCCTGGCCACCGGGGCCTTTGGAAACACCCCGGCTCAGGGGCAACAATTGTCCCCATTGCAGCAACTCCAGAACTCGGCTTTGAGTTATACCGGGCAAATGGCGGGCGGACAATTGGCTAGCAACCTGATAGGTTCTCCGTTCAATCGCCCGACTACCCCTCAGCAACCCCCCACGGCTTCTCAAGTCGCGGCCCAACCAAACGTTCCCACATGGCTGCCGCAACACGTACAGCAGAGTATCCTTGGTATGCAGGGGGCCGCAAATGGCTGAAAATAAAGAGCGCCGAATCGACCAGATCAACTCCCGCCTGGGCTTTGGGCGGGATGGCACCACGCTGGACACCCCACACTTTGTTGACGGGCAATGGACTCGATTCCAGAAGGGTCGCCCGAAAAAGATGGGGGGGTACAAGGAGATCGTATCCAATATCGAATCCCCTGTGCGCGGAAGTCACGTGTTCAGCAAAGACGGCTTACACTACATCTACGCTTTTGCCGCCAACAAGATCTGGGTGGCGGCCACCAACCCATTTGCAGCTACCAGCACGGCGGCTAGCAACGTTTTTCCTGACCTTGCCGCAGGGGACATATATAGCTATCAGGTAGACGCGATCTACGACGCTACTGGGGGTGGGAGCACCGAATTAGTGATTCACGCCGCGCAGAATCTGACGGACATTGCTAGCGAAGTCAACACACCCCTCTACCGGGTGCAAGCCAGCACGGTGGGATTCACTCCCGCGAAGCTGAACGATGGCACCGGAGGTGAAGTGTCCGTTTCCGGCGGTGTGGTGGTGCTGCAACCATATGTGTTCGCTTACGGCAATAACGGGTTGATCAAAAACAGCAACGCCAATAACCCGGATGATTGGACGATTGGCGTCAACAAGGACGCCAACGAGGTGAACGTGGCGGGAACCAAGATCGTCAAGGGTTTGCCACTGCGCGCCGGTGCCAGCACCCCGGCCGGGCTGTTCTGGTCTCTAGACTCGCTGATCAAAGTCAGTCGTACGGGTAGTGATTTCCGGTATGACACCATCTCGGCGCAAACCACGATTATTGCACCGCAGTCTGTGGTTGAGTACGACGGAGTGTATTATTGGATCGGCGTCGACCGGTTTTTGTTATATAATGGGACAGTGAACGAGCTGCCGAACCAGCAAAACCTCAATTGGTTTTTCGACAACGTGAACTATACCCAACGTGCGAAAATCTGGGCGTATAAGAACACCCGGTATGGCGAGATTTGGTGGTTCTTCCCATTTGGGCAGGCGACTGAATGTACGCACGCCATCATTTACAACGTGCGCGAGAACTGCTGGTACGACACCGCCCACGCCCGGTCGGCGGGGCACAGCGCCCGCGTGTTCCGCTACCCGGTGTTATTCGGTAACAAGCTGAACATCAGCAACAAATACTCGGCGTTTGTCGAGGAGTTCGGAGTCAATGCAATACAGAACGGCACAGAGACGGCAATTCCGGCACACTTCGAGACACATGACTTTGGGTACCCCACAGGCGGTGCGGCAGGCGAACAGCCAGCAGGCAATGACTTTTGGACCCGACTTTACCGTGTGGAGCCCGATTTCCGACAGGTGGGCAATATGCGGATGGTGGTGAGGGGCCGTGAGTTTGCCCGCACCACGGTTTATGACAGCCCGCCATATGAATTTGGCCCCGACACCGAGCGTATCGACCTGCGGGAGCAGCGTCGCCAAATTGCCTTGCGATTTGAGTCAAACGTGTTGGATGGTGATTTCCACATGGGGCGCGTTATAATGCACACAGAGCCCGGCGACATCAGGAGTTAACATGGCCTACGATCCTTTCTGGGGCGCTTCCGCCCCGTACAGCGGTGCGGAAGTTTTCAATTACCACGACCCCATCGGCACTTACGCTGCGCCGACTACGGGCTTTTTCGCACCTTCCGCTTACTCGGACGCCGGGTTTAGTCCCGCCGGCGGAGACTACTTCAGCTCCATGCCGCTGAATGACAGCTACTGGATGCCGACCACAGCTGTTGAGACCCCGTGGTACGAAAGTGCCTACAAGGAGCTGGGGGGCCTCAAAGGCGTCGCTCAGCTGGGCTTGGGCGGGCTGTCGCTGTTGGGCAATTACCTGTCCAAGAAAGAGGCTGACGAGCTGGCCAAAAGCCAGTTTGACCGTACGCTCGGGTTCAAGGAGAAGGAGCTAGAGACCACCTCCGCGACCGATCTGGCCAAGGTCGACGCGATGATGAATCTGCTCGCCCAGCGGGGTCGCGTGCAGCTGGATCCGCGTCGGTATGCGGAGATCGTGGCCAGCGGGCAGATCCCGCCCGAAATGCTCGCCACACAGGAACTGGTGGACGTGGGGCAACGCAACTACGCCCGCGGGGGGGCTCACATGGGGTATGCCGGAGGCAACGGTGCGCTGGGGCTGCTGCGTGGTGGCTCCCCCGGACAGATGGACGATGTGAACGCGGCGCTGTCCCACGGTGAGTACGTAATGGATGCGGACGTCGTGGCCGCGCTGGGGGACGGCAACACGGAAGCGGGGGCACAGCGGCTGGACGAGATGCGGGAAGCTATCCGGCGGCATAAGCGATCCGCGCCCACGAACGACATTCCGCCGGCCGCCAAGCACCCCCTGGCGTACCTTAAGGGGAGGAAATAACCATGGCCACGTACCAGGAATCGACCAGCGGTACTCTCCCGTTTTACAACGAGGCGATTGAGAACCTGTTGAATCAGGGGCAAGCCCAGCTTACGGGTGCTCTGGCCACCGCCGCGCCACTACAGTCGGTGGCGGGGTTGGACCCCCTCCAGCAACAGGCTATGCAACAGGCGGCGGCAGGGGTGGGCGCATATCAGCCTATGCTGAATGCCGCCCAGCAAGCGGTGGGGGGAGCACAGGGAATGTACTCCGGTCTGACCGGGGGCATGGACCCGCTGTTGTCGGGCACCCTGGGTGCAATCACCCAGACGGGGATGCCTCTGTATCAGCAGGCGGCGAATCTCTACTCCTCTGGTGCGCAATTTGACCCCAGCCAACTCAGTACCTACCTCAACCCCTATTTGGGCGGGGTGGTGGGTGAGATCGGCCGCCTGGGACAAGAGCGGTTGGAGCAGCAGATGCTACCGGCACTCACCGGGCAATTCTCGAGCCTGGGGCAATTCGGCTCCGCCCGTCAAGCGGCGCTCATGGCTGACGCTGCCAAGCAAAGCCAACGGGAAGTGCTTGGTACCCAGAGCACCGCGCTGAACCAAGCGTATAACCAAGCGATGCAAGACTACCTGAACTGGGGGCAGCAGCAAAACGCCGCCGCACAGGGTCTTGCGGGACTCGGTAGTCAACAAGCGCAGCAACAGTTGGCGGCGGGGCAACTGGGGCAGAACGCATATCAAGCTGCGCAAAATCTGGCATTGCAACAGGCGCAGGCCCAGGCGGGTACGGCACTGGACGTGGGTAGCTCGCTGGGGAACCTTGCACAAGCGGGCCAGCAGATGGGACTAACTGACATCGGCACACTCACCGCCGCCGGGCAACTGGGTCAGCAACAGCAACAGGCGCAACTCACCGCTCAATATCAAAACCAACTGGCGCAGCAACAATATCCGTGGCAGCAGCTGGGGAACTATGCGCAGCTGTTTGGTGCGGGCACCCCACAGGCAAGTTCCAGCTGGCAAACCTCGTTCAAGAAAGGGGGGCTGGCCCGCTACGCGGACGGTGGCCGATTTCAGGAACCGGATCTGATTGAGGACCAGCTGCAACGGCTTCTGGCCCCATCCCCGGGATCGCCGAACTACGTCGATCAAGCATTGGGCGCCCGCCAACAATTCCTGTCCCGCGCACAATCATCACCGGCTTTTGCCGATGCTCCTGAACCTAGTTTCGGTGAGGCGGCCGGGCAGGCCATGATGCGGGCTGCGGCTCAAGGACCCGCAAACTTGGGTCAGCTGATCGGTCGCTCAGGTGAGTCTTATTTCGACGCCGAAAAGGAGCGCCAAGTACGGAACAGAGAAACATCGCTTAACCGGCTGCTGCTGGAGCAGAAGGCGCTGCCGCCGATTACCGCTGGGGCGGTGCGATCTGGTTCTGGCCCCTCCCCGGAACAAGTTCGCACGGTTTATACGTCGGCTCGTAATGAGGCGGCTCAGATCGCTAAGGACTACCAGTTCCCTACAGCTGAAGCCCGATCCACCTGGATTGAGCAGCAGGCCATGGGAACGGTCGAGAATTACCTGCAGAATTTTGCCACTCAGCCCATCGGACCACGCGGTGGAAGCCTCCCCATCGGCGGAACTCCTCCGCTCCGAAACGCTCGAGCAGAGAGCGTCATCCCCCCGCAGCCGGCCCCGTCGAGTCGAGAGGAGTGGCCCGCCGCCTATAATGAGCCCCGGGTGAAATTCGACTCACCCACTCCGGGCTTGGCCTCACTGGATATGAGGGGCACTCCGGAATCCGTTCGGGGGGAACTCCAGTCGCTGTCCGAGCCGGATCGCACTGAAGCCCTGAAGTCGTTGGAGGCCTCTCAAGCCCCGGGGACTCCCATGGTGGCTTCCCAGGTTCCTTCTCCTCCACTCAGGGATAAGCGAGCCGAGCAGTACAAGCAGGCCTACGGGGGCGAGGAAGGCAAGGCCTTGTTCAAGGAACGGGAAAACCTGAACACTCTGTATGGTACGAACGCTAGTATGGTCAACCAGCTAAACCTGCTAGAGAACCTGTACTCTAACCCCAACCTGCCAGAAGGTGAACTGGGGCCACTGATTCAAAAGATCCGATCGGGGTTCCAGTCTTTCGGTGTGGATGTTGGGGAGACCACGGGTCCCGCTGACCTAGCGAATGCGGTCGCGCAAAAGATGGTTCTGGCCCAACGCACCTCCGATGGCACGAACCTGCTCCCGGGTGCTGTATCCAACTTTGAAGTTCAATTGCTTCAAAGCATGGGCCCCACTCTGAGCTTGACCAACGAGGGCCGGCAGGCTCTGGTCAGGTTCATGAAGGAAGTGGCTCTGTCCAATCAGCGGATTGCCGAGGAGGGCTCCACTTTCGCGGCTCAGAACCAGGATATGCTTACCCCTGGGTGGTATAAGCGCAAGGAGCGGGTGATGCTGGAAGAGATGGCTAAGATGAAACGCCTCTCTGATCGTATTATGCTGCCATTCGGCAATCAGGAACGTGGAGCTCAATAATGGATCCGAACCAGATGTCCGACGAGGAGTTCCTGGAGTACATCCGGAACCCCGACCTTTCTGAAGCCGAACTGCGTCAGATGATTTTGTCGCCAGCGGTTCAAGCCGCTCAGCGGGTCGAGACCGAACGAAGAGCTCAGGAACCCAGCCCTCTTACCGAAGGAATGGGGGGATGGGAACTTTATCGAAGAGGTCTGGAGCAGTCACTCCTGGATCCTCTCGTTCGGGGTCCAGAGGACCTGGCCCGAGCGGTCTGGTCCGGTCCTCCTGAGCAGATGCAAGAGTACAACCGCCAAAAAGCCGAGCGTCAGGCTATGGAGCGAGCCGTCGGTGGAACCACCGCGGGGAAGCTGGGGTACTTCACAGGGAAAGCTGGGATGTCCATGGCTCTCCCCGCCCGCCTGGGAGCCCAGATCTTGGGTGCTGGTGTGGGTGGGTTTCTCTCACCTACTCAGAAACCCGTGGGCGGTGCCGGATCAGAATTGATGACCCGGGCAGTGCAGGCGGGTGAGGCCGCTGGAACCACAGCCGCCGTGGGGCTGCCTATGTCAGCCATAGGTCGTGCCCTGGGCGCCTCTACTGGGCGGTTTACTCCGGAGGGCGCTAAAGCCATGGAGTTGGATGAGGCGGCTAAACGCATGGGAGTTACGCGGGACATCGCCTCTCTGGACCCTTCAGGTCCGCTGGCCGGATTCGAGCGGTCTCTCCCGGGGTATCCTCGGACGGTGGAGCGCCAGATCCGAGAATTCACGGAGGCTGCTAAGAAGGATGTAGCCATTCCGTCCAGATCCGGGAGGTCCACGGAGACGCGGACTCTGGAAGGGGAGAAGATTCGAGAGGCTATTGAGGAAGCTGGAAAGAACCTCCAGCAAGTGGGTTCTTCCATGTGGAATGATTTGGATGCTTATATTGTCCAGAACAACCTGCCTGGAGTAAAGACCGGGCTGGCCACGGCTAGGGTTTCGGACATCGCTTCCAAATACACTCCAAAGGTAAGGGGTCAATCTTCGCTGGACAAAAACCCAATCTTTCAGAGGGTGGAAGAGTTTGACCCTGACGCGGCCACCCTGCTCAAGCAGTTTTTCCTGGACCCAAAGAAGCCCCCGGTCATCCCCTTCTCGGACCTTCATAAGGTTCAAACCGCGGTGGGGAAAGCCATGTCCCGAGCGGAACGTGATGCCGGAGCCCCTGGGGCCTCAATGACGGATCGTCAAGCCCGAACGGAACTCAAGAACCTGTACGGGAGCTTGATGAACGATGTGGATGCCTGGGGCACCAAGAACCCGCAGGCCCAGGAGATGTTCGATCAGGCTCGGGGTTTTTGGCGGGAGGTAGTGGTTCCCGGCGTGATTACGAATAAACCCTATGGAAAAGCCTCTAAGGGTCCTTATGGCCGGAATCCCCGAGGTTACTCAGAGCCTTCCCAACTCTACCGAGACGTTCTTAGCAACCCCCGGGCTATTCAAGACCTGTACCCCTACATGGGCCAGACTGGGAAGGACCTGGTGGACACCCTGGGGTCCATGGATGACGTGGGAAGGGCCCTGATGGGTCGAGTGGAACATCCCCAGGCTTCCGGTATGGGAGCCCAGACGGTGGCGGCTGGATCCGTTATCGGGTCACCGCTTCAGCTGTCGAAGGCGCTGATCTCTCACTTCCCGGGGATTCATCAAACCCTGAACTCCCCTATGGGGAAGAGGACTTACTTCGCTCGGAACGTTCTGAGGGACACTCCTTTGGGCCGAGTGAGTTGGGGGATGCTCCAGGAGCCCCAGGAACGGGCGGAGGAATATATGGAAGACCTGAGGAGGTCAGGAATAAAGTAAAGCTGCCACTTGGAATCTCCCTCCAGCTCTCATCGCCCCACGGAAGTATTGTGGGGCGTCTCTTTGAGATCCATCGGGGACCTCCCAGCAGCCAGTTCATGAACGCTTCCACATCTCCTCCACTTTCAGAGTGGCGTCTCTGAGTTGTTGAATGGTCATGGAATTGAACTCCGCGGCCTGACTTCCAGGGATCACGAAGATCTCATCGGACTCTTGAACATACCCACAGATGAAGGTCCTCCCTCCGGCCCTATTCCGTAGGACGTGCCAAAGCTCTTGTTCAGGTTTCAAACAGCCGGTGAAGACTGGGGTGACTGGGGACTTGGGGAGTTTCGGGACCTGTTTCTGTTCTGACCAAAACTCCACTCCACCGATACAGGCATTCACGTCCGGAGTCCCGGGGTTAGCTGGATTCTCTACTCTAACAATATGTCCACGCTCGAATAGTTTCTTCAGGCGTTTCCAGAAGCGTGACTCGGGATTGGCTGGCATCTAATACTCCTACAATGAGGGGAGGAACATGTCCTCCCCCTCTAGCCGGCGCAGGGTTACTCGTCGTCGTCTTCGTCTTCGTCTTCGACGTCCGATTCAGCCTCGGCCTTGGCCTTGGCTTCGGCCTTGGCGGTCAGCAGGGCGACGATTTCGGCCTTCTGTTCGATGGGGAAGGTCCAGCGGAAGCCTTCGCCCTTGGCTTCCTTCATCTTGCGGCGCAGCTTGACTCGGGCACCTTGGGGCTTGATGCCCAGCTCGGCGCAGATTTCGGACAGGGTGATGGTGGTCGGGGCTTCGACGGTGGCGGCTTCGGTCATGATGTGCTCCAGTTGTTGAGGGTTATTTCTACTGCCAGAATTTAGCAGGTGAATTCATTATATCAGTGCCTTACCTGTTTGTAAATGGACAGGATGGCCTCTGAGGCCTTTTTCTTCTCGATCACGGCTTGATAAATAACCTCATCCATGGATTCCTGCATCAACAGGTAGTGGTAGATGACCTGCGGGGTATCCACCAGAACTATACGATCCTTGAACTGTGCCCATTTTAGGTAACTGTGCCCCATGGAGTAAATGATCATATGGTTGTGGTGGGCTAGCTGAATAGCCTCCCCAGAGCTGGGGTGGAGAATAGTCACTTGGCTCCGGTCTTTGGGATCATATTGATGCTTTCCCCTTACCTGGGCAAACGTAATCCCCCGGACTGATAGTCCCTGGGCTATAGCGTCCATTTCGGCCTTATATTGAGCGACAATGGCTATGGAGCAACCCTGGAGTGGACCATCAATCAACTCCAAGAGCTTATTCAGTTTATCCTGACCCACCACCTGTAGTTGCTTTTCATCATCCTTTACAAAACCCCCGCAGATCTGATGTAGTTTAAGCCCCTTAGTTAACACATGGGCGGCCGACACTAGGCCCTCCTGGACCTCGAAATATAGCTTCGTGTCCAAAATGTCATACAGGGAGCGGGACTCTGAAGACCAGGGGATGGAGTACTTGCGATTCCTGACCCGGGTTTTGACTTTAGATACTTCATCTCGAGTAACTCGGAACGAGATTGAAGCCAGTAATTCTTTGAAGTACTCCTGGTTCTTGTACCCCACGATCTCGGGGAATGGGTCTTCCCGTCCAGCGATCCACCGATCCTGGATTATCAGGTATTGCCTTTCGAAGGACTCCCAGGTGGGAAAGAGGTCCGGGCGGATGAACTTAAGCTGAGCGTAATAATCCTCCATCCCGTTACCCTGGGGGCTTCCCGAGAGGATCAGGCGTTTCTTAGCTCGGCGAGATAAGCTCCAGACAGCTTTGGTTTGCTGGCTCTTTCTCTCCTTAATACGGTGGGATTCATCCACAATAACCAGGTCCCAGGACTGCTGGAATTTAAGTCGATGGATGCGAAAGGTTTCAAAGGAGACAATCTCGAACTGATTTACGTCTAAGCCCATCAGGGCTATCTCCTGCTTCCAAACGGGGAGGGCCTTTTTCGGGCAGATCACCAAGTTCTGCCTACAGTCCCACTTCTCCGCTAACCATAATGCAGTCATGGTTTTTCCGGTTCTCTGTTCCATGAACAACCCGAACCCGTCATGCGGAAGCGCTGCCTCAATGGCTAATCGCTGGTATTCTCTTGGTGTAGGCATTCTTTCCTCTTGCGACCTCCTCGATATTGTCCTCGGTCCCTCATGTCCCGAGCGTTAGTGGAGGCATTTCCTAAGTAGAGGTGTTTTGGATTAACGCATAGTTTGTTATCACAATGATGACAGATATAGCCCCCAGGGGCTATCGGGCCGTATAATAGAGTCCAGAGAATATTCGGGGCTTTCTGGAGGAACTTGCCCTCTGATCGTAAAGAGGAATAAGTTCCATACCCATGCGGGTCAATCTTCCCCCTCCACTCCCAACACCCGTTGGAGGCTTCCCGATCTACTAGAGCCCAAAATTCGATCCAGTAAGGATCATTCGGACTTATATGCACGGTCTAGTTCCTCCAATATCGTTCGAATGCGTTGCGCCTCCTCAAAAGGCCAGGACCACCTCCCACCAGTTTTGTTAACCAGCTTTCGAAGGTGTTTTCGGGCCCTAGAGGGGCTGAAGGATAAACCTTCCAGTATCTGGGGGAGTCCCACTACCCCCTCGGAAAAACGCGGGGATTCAGTGGGGCTCAATTTATCTTCTGGCTGGCCCAGGATACCCCTTAAAATCGCCCGGGCCTGGCGTGACATGTCCTGGGTGCTCTTCAAGTACACCTCCGCAAAGTGTTCCGGAGTGCACTCCTTATATCGAATGAGCTCTTTCCATTCCCTTCGGGTCAACTGAATGATCTCGATCTGACCGTTTATCATTGACACATACTGACGGGTTTTTTCATTGTCCCGAAACATCAGGTAAGTATGGCGGTGACGGTCTACATACACCCGAGGAAGTGGGAGCGGAGGCTTAGCAGCAGTGGATGTATCCATGGTTTTCCCCAAAGTGAAAGGGGGCCGAAGCCCCCCCGCAGTTGATTACGACTCAGCCAAACTCAGCTCGGAGGCTTCGAGTTCCCACTCTTCTGCCTCCCCGTCGATGTTTACGGCCACGATGACCTTACCCCCCTCGACGGAGGAGACCACTCCGATCATGTCCTCCCCCTCATACTGGAACTGGACACGGGAGCCCTTCTTGAAGGGATTCGTAGCACCGGGGGAGCCACCGCCAGCCGGAGCCTCTCCGAAGAGGAACTCGACCACTCGGGGCTTCTCCTTCCCGTTGTAGGTCTCATTGGCGATCTGAGCCAGAACTCGCTTTCCCTTGAAGGAGTTGATGTCCAGGGACATCTTGCCATCCGCCTGAACACCCATGGCCTCCAGGAGACGCTTCAAGCGCCAAAGGGCCTGAGGACTGAGTGAGGTGTTATCATACACCGTGGCCCCCTTGTACTGACCCTCAGCCACCTTGTATTTCCAGGACAGGTAGATGGCCCCAGACTCACGACCTTCTTTCTCCTCGCAGGAGACAACCTCCAGGAGGTAGTCGTCATCGGGAATGGCACGACCCCCGGACTCCACACCGGAAAAGTCCACCGAAATACCGCCACGCTTACGCATAACCATGTTGTGTTACTCCTTACTTAGAGATGGTCCTACGGACCGGTTTGACTTCACCTTCAACCATCAACTTCATGATGGAATCATACTTCGGATCCACCAAAGACTCGGGGCAACTAGTCCCCAGCGGGTTGCGAAGTTTCGTGGTATAGTATGCATGCGGACCCAGTCGCATGCAGTATTCCACCTTACGGGACTTGTCCTCCAGAAACACCTCCTTCACATAGGTGTTTCCGATGGCTTTTACCGCCCCATTCAGTAGGCCGGCCACGGACGGCATCAGGCGGGGGCCTACCTGCGGATCGATGGAGTCATCATCCTCCCCAGACTCTCCTTTGTTGGTCCGATCATGGGCGATGAACAGAACGTTAATGCCCTGATCCACCAGGTCTCGGTAGTTCAGCAGCCAAGTCTTCATCAGGCCGGACACCACACCCCAGAGTCGCTGGGACATGACGTCTTTCCCCTCCTCGGCCATGGCGTGTTCCATGGCCAAGTCCTGAAGTGAGGATACCTGGTCCAGAATCACCGACTTGTACTTCTTTCCGCCTTCACCCTTCAGATACCAGAAGACTTCCTCGACCTCACTCCATTTGTCCACGGAGATGACATCGATATTCTCCAGATTGGCCAGGGAGTCAGTGCCCTTCTCCCGAATGTCCAGGAGAAGGACTGGGCCTGGGAAGGACCCCGCGAAGGTGGTCTTTCCGGTCCCACTACGCCCATACACCAGCATGGACAGTACCTTCGGCAGGGACTTCACTGGTGTGATTTTGTCAGCAATGCTCATTACGCTCTCCGGTAGCGTTTGATAGGAAATGGTATTATACCTTAGTCAGCGCGCACGGTAAATAGCTGTTTCTTGAGGAATTCCGAGTCAAGGCCCCGCACCTCGGCTGAGCACAGTTGGTAGTAAGAGCAGCTCTTGCAGTCCCGGGTCATATTGCGCTCGAACGACTTGGCCTCCAGGATCTGCTCGGCCGTGTCGAAGAAGTCATTGACCACTGAGGAGACCAGGGACTCATTCGGGGTGGGCAACTTCACCCGAAGAAAGAAGGCCTTCTTGCCCTGTTTCAACTTGGTGAGCATGTCCTGGTAGTCGGCGGGGTTGAGCCCGTTTCGTTGGATCTCTGCCAGGTAGGTATCGTAGTCGGTGTCGATATTCGCCCGCTTCGAGAGTCCCCCACTCTTCAGTTTCTCCGGGACTGCCGGGGGCTTAGTTCGGATGTAGTCCCACAGAACCCCGTCGACCTTCTCCCCCTCCTCACGGAGGGCCCAGTAATACAGGACCGTCTGAATGTCGGAGAAACGAGCATCCTCATCGGGCAGGATCTTGTGGGTCTTGTGGTCCATGAGCCACACTCGTCCCATCTGATCCTCGGGGAGCTTATCGATGATCCCCTTGAATTTGATCCCTCGATGGGTGGTTTCGATCTCGATTTCAGAACGGCCCCGGTAGTTCAGGCCGTCATTAGCCCAGTGCTTCTGGTATCGAAGATACAAGGACTCCAAATCCTCCGGGGAACTGTAGTTCTCCGTTTCATCACTCCAGAGTCCCTGGTACTCCTGACGGTATTTCTCCAGAGGCTCCCTCCAGTCCTTTCCCATGACGGGGGCATCCAGCATCTCATGAAGAGTGATGCCCCTGGAAAGCGTAGCGGGAGCCGTGCGTCGAGTGAGCCCCTGGTTGTACTTGTAGTCATAGATCTTCCGGCAGCGACGGAAAGCCTTGATTTTGGACTGTGAAAAGGTATCAGCGGTCATTTCAATCTCCAGTGGTTGTAACCTGTAGGGGAGGGCTTCCCCTACAAATTCATTATACCAGGGTTAGTTATCCGGTTGGGTCTTATCTTCTCGGATCTTGACGAACCGGGGGTGACGAAGAGATCCATCGGGAGTTTCCTCGTGGAACCTTACCTCGATGATCTTACCCTTAATGGAGTTGGGGTCCTCCCAGAACTGTTGTCGCTCCTCGTCAGAGAAACCTGACCCCACGCTCACTCGCTTGCCCTTGTACTTGACAATAGCCGCTCCCAACATCCCAGCGTACTTCCCCTCACCCTGGACAAGTGATTCCACCCTGAGGTCCAGGTCTTCAGCGGGCTTGATCTTGATCCAATCCCTATGTTTCTTGAACCGGTAGTGCCCCATGGGGTCTTTCACCATGGCTCCCTCATATCCCTGGTCCAGGAAATGGTTGTAATACCGCATGAATTCTTCCGGAGTGGCCCGGTAGGTGGGAACCAATTTCAACTCCTCCCCACTAAAGCCGTCGAAATCTCTGGCCAGAAGCATGCTTCTATGTCCCTGTTCTCGGGTGACCGATCCCCATTCATCCGCCTCCAGCCGATCGAAGAGATAGTATCGAGTATCAGTATTGGTTTGATTTTTCCGCCGGATTGCAGAGGATGAGTTGTTGAAATTCCCATTCACCAGCTCACCATCGAAAAACAGGTCGCGGCCTTTAGCTAGTTTGAGCAAGGGTTCTTTCAAATGGTCCACTGAAGTGAACTCTAGCCCATTGCGGGAGAGCAGGGTAACCGACTGACCCTTGATCACCGCGATGGCTCGAAGTCCGTCGTATTTCGGCTCAATTAGGTAGGACTTTCCGAGTTTGGGCTTGACCTTATTCAGGGAAATCGCCCTCATCACCTCGAAAGTTCGGATGAGGTTGGGGCAGAATTGCAAAGCCAGCGCAGGCCCCACTCCACACCTCAGGTCTTTTCGAACGATTCGGCGAACCAGCTCGTGATAGTCCTCATCCAGGTCTCTGACAGATAGCCCCAGAGCCCTCCGGGCGGCCCCGCCAGTAAGCTCTCTGGAAGCCAGCTTTTCCAGGACTTGGAAATGTCCCAATGGAGAATACTCATCCTCGGGAGCTGGATCGAAATCGGTGACTCCGAAGGTGATGAAGGGGTCCAGCGCTAGGCGCAGAACCGATTTGAGCTCCTCCTGGTAAGGGTACTCCCGAAGAAGCTCCAGCTTATCGCTGGGGCTGTTGGATTTGGCGATCTGGTTGAAAAGGTCAATCATTATACTGGCTCCTTAGGTAGCTGATGGCTTCATTCTCGAGCTCTTCCCGATCATCATCAGTGAGCTTCCTCTCCAGCCAAGCGGCGGGGTATCCTTTACGGTCCAGGAGGTCCATCTCCACTTCCGTGTGGCCGTAGTAGTCCCAGTCGCTATCCCAACAGGTGGGATCGGCGGGTTGATCTACGAAGTGAGTGACTCCAAGCTGAGCGGGAATCCCTTTGACATGGGTTGGAATGACTTCCAAGTACTGGCTGCGGTCCGGTTTCATGATGGTCTCCTGTTCCTACAAACCCATTATATAAGAAATGCGGCCCGTAGGCCGCAACTCATACTAGGATTTCCAGGTCTTGCCGGCTCCCCACACTCCAACTTCGAGGTCGGCCACAATGGGGACCGGAAGCTCCACTCCGAACTTCATCAGAGTGGAGGGTCGCTCCATACACTCCTTAACCTGAGGAAGGACCTCCTCCAGATACTCATCCTTAACCCACATCAAGATGGAGTCATGGACCTCCCCTTTGATACGGAGAGCAGATCCCGACGAGGGGACCTGGATCTTGTCATAGATGTCCAGCATTCCCATGACCTTCAGGTCCCCGATGAATCCTTGAATGGGGGAATTGATTGCCTGTCGTTCACACTCAGCTCGGACGCCTTTGTCAGGGGACCAGATACCAGGCAACCTGCGTTTGCGACCGATTAGGGATCGAACGAGCCCATCAATCTTCACCAGCTGACGCTGACGCTCATGCCAGGATGAGAGGGAGGAGTACGTAGAGAAGAAGGCGTTCCGGATCTCCTCGGCTTCATAATGGTCGACTTCCCAGTCGTACTTCAATTTCGCATATTCTGCGAACTTCCAAGCTCCCATTCCATAGAGGTAGCCAAAGTTGATGCCCTTACTCTGCTTTCGTTTCTCCTTCCACCGTTTATCAATCTCGATGGCTCGGTCGTGGCCCATGACGCTCAGGAGATGGCAGATCCGCTCCAGAGGGGCGTCATACTCCAGGGGATAATCCTTGGCTACGGTTTCCCGAGCCATTCGAATGTACTCCTCCGATCCACCCATCTGGAGGACATTCAGGGTTGTTCTCCAGTGGACGTCAATCCCTTCGTTATAGCACCGGATGAGCTCCGGATCTCCGGAGGCGATAGCCGCCACTCTCAATTCTGCTTGAGACAGGTCACCCTGAACGAAGGTCCACCCCGGGGGAGCCTCAATCAGATTTCGAATGGTCCCGTCTCGGGGGACTTGGTGCAGTCGGGAGGAATAGCGGCCGGTGACGGTCCCATGAAGCTTGGTCCCCAGGAAAAGCTCCGGACCGACCATGAATTCCTTCCACCCCTCGATGTAAGTGGAAAGCATCTTCTGGAGAGACCGGTATTCCACCAGAAGGGCCACTACTGGATGGTCTAGCCCGGATAGGGCGGCCTCACCTGAACTGGGGGCTCCCTTCTCAGTGAATACCGATGGAGTAAGCCCCAGAGTCCCATACAGGGCTTCTCCCACCTGTTTTGAGGAGTTCCAGTTGATGGGCTTCCCTAGCACTCGGTTCAACTGAGCTTCAGCCAGCTTGAGCTTTTCGGAGAGCTCAGTCTCGGTGAGTTTGAAACGGCTTAGGTTGACATAATGACCTTCCCGCTCGATGACCTCATACATGCGGGCCGCCGGCATGGTCAGGAGCTCGAAGATGCGACGGGAGTCCGAGTCACCCATGAGTTCCCGGCTGTAGATCTTCTTCAGTTCGTAGGTATAGTAGGTGTCCCTGGCGCAGTACGTGAAGAGTTTACTGGCTTCCACATTGCCCTTTTTCTCAGACGTGGTGAGGTCATAGTCTGGGGCGTTCAGGTAGAGACGGGCATTCTCCTTCAGGCCATGCGGGCTGTTCTCGTCCAGGTTGTAATGGGCGAGCATAGTGTCGAATTTGTTATAGAATTGCACCCCCATCTTCTTCCAGAGCCAGAGGCTATCGAACTTCCAGTTCTGGTTGGATACCGGAATGCCCTGAGCCGCCATCCAATGGAGGAGCTTCCTCTGGGCCTCCCCGGGGAGCGTAGGGGCCTTACGTATGGGAAGGACCCAGGAGGTCTCGGCCTTGGGAAGATACACTCCAACGCAGTTAATATAGGAGTCCGGGTTGTAATGGTCCAGCCCAGAGGTCTCCAAGTCGCATGTGAATTCTTTCTCTTCAGAGAACTGAGACTGGAACTCCTCCAGGTTGGACCGATCCACAACCCGAATTCGGATGTTAGCTTCACCCTTATTCAGGTTGCCGTTCATCACATCTTTGAATCGACGGAGAGTCCGCTTATATTCCGGCATCTTTCCCGGGTCTCGGATGACATAGGCCGGAGAGAAACAGGGGACATAAGTAATCCCGTCCTTCTCGATAACCTTACCCACCGCGGCGCTCAGAGTGGCCTCCTTGCACACCGCTTTCACCGCCGTGGCCCCGACAACCAGAACGAACTTGGGCTTCTGGCGAGCTATCTCTTCCTGAAGATAGGATGAGCAGGCTCGAACCTCGGAAGGTTCAGGCTTACGTCCATCTGGAGGTTGACACTTGACGATCCCGGTGTAATAGAAATCCGTAACCCCGATAGAGGCCAGGTCGTCTATCAGGGTTTGGCCCAGGCGCCCAGACAGGTAGGATCTGGATCGGAGGTCCGTCCCCGTTGGGGCGTCCCCAATGACCATTACCGGAGAGGCTACCGGCTCGTCAATGAGGCATACAACTTCTGAAGAGAGGTGTAACTGGCAAAGCCGACAGTTAGGGTTTCTCATGTTTAATCCTGTAGATGGTCGTTCGGGATAGACGTAGATCTCGGGACAGCTGCTTTATATTTCCAGTGTGGGATCGAATATATGCTCGAGTCTGCTCATCCACTTTTCTTTGCCGATGAGGGACATGGCGACCCCTCAATAGCATGTCCCGAGAATTATCCAATGGAGTTCCTTGTCTTAAGTGGAGAGGATTGCAGCATCTTCTATTATCGCAGGAGTGGAGTACATACATCTCCGGATCTAAATCGCCATGGGTGATCTGATAAACCGCCCGGGATACTTTATTAGAGGTTCCCAGGGTCTTTCCATTGAACCAGGCGTAGCCGCCCGAGTTCACCGCTTTCCTCCATTCCCAACAGTCTTCTGGTCCCCGGATCTCCACATTTCTCCAAATAAAGAAATCAATTCTTTTCTGGGTGAGAGAATTTCGCATTGAATCCCCGCGTCGTGGAGTCTGTAGATGCCCTCTGGATTTCGGTACTGCTCCAGGTAGGCCACTCGCATTATACCAGAATTGATGATGAGGCCGGCGCACTCCCAACAGGGGCTGAGGGTAACGTGCAGCTCAGCCCCGTGAAGAGCTACTCCATGCCGGGCTGCCCAGGAGATGACATTCTGTTCTGCGTGAATGGTACGGCGGCACCCCAGTTTATGGAGCTCCACGCACTCGGGAGTGCAGTGGTCGGCCCCTGAAGGTGGACCGGCATATCCGGAGCTTAATGGTCGCCCATTTAGAGAAGCCACCGCCCCAACTTGACGACGCCCACAAGTGGATCGCATCGCGGCCACCAGGGCGTTCATCATCAACTGCTCGTCTCGAGAAGGTCTCATGCGTCATCCCCCGGTTCAGGTTTCACCTCATATACGCTCCAGCGGTCTCCATACTGGTGTTTAGCCCTCCGAGCCGCTCCCTCCATATCTTTGGCCTCAGTAACGCACTCCGCCTTTCGGCTCGTTTCGTTGTGTTGAAGGAATACTCTCCAGAGTTGCATTATTTTATCCACTCCAAAAGTGTGCCCATTTCAACAGAGAACCCCGCTGCGTTTCGGTGCCCGCCGCCGCCAAACACCTTGGCAATCGCGCTCACGTCGTAGTCGCCGTTGCTGCGCAGCGAGCAGTGAATTTGACCATCACCCGCCATCGACCACACGAGGCCGAAGGTGCCCGATTTGTTGGCGAGTTCGTGACCCAGATCAGAGGCCAGGAACGACGGAGCGTTGGCAGAGAGACCATCAAAATATCGCAGATACCCGTCGCTAACGGATGGTACGACAACTTCAGATGGGTCTGGTCGGTGGTTGTCCTGTACGTTGACTTTTATTGAGCACGGTCTCGCCTGCTTCAGCGCCGCCTGAACGTGCTGGCTGTGGGCTCGGAGGATGGCTGAACCCTCGTCCTTAAGGGCTTCGAGGCGAATGCCATCAACATGAAACAGCAGATCCCATCGACTAAACGTCCACGGCTTAAGGCTGTTCATTGCGGCGTGCAATTCTCTGCTGCCGTCCAGCTTGAACTGCCAGCGATCCCGGTCGTCGATGTGCTGGATTAACATCGGGACTTCGGTGTCTGGATGGAAGTATTCCCACGCAAGCATGGCGCCGGACTTGTCCGCATGCAGCCTGACATACATTTTATCAGTGTTCCGATAAGCCTCCTTCACTTGACCAACCGCAGGAGGGGAGCCGACGACAACTTCGTTCGGGTCCAAAACGGAGTATGTAAGGCTATCAAGCCACGTCTCGAACGCAGTCTTGTGGTGGTCGAGCCAGACGACCCGCTGGGCTTCAGAAAAGATGTCATCCATGTCCTGCTTCGGAAAACTGAAGTCAAGGATATATACTTCACGTCCCTCAAACATGGGGAGGTTTGCGCCGACGCCCTGTCCATACTCCATCGGCAGATACTCGGCGTTGTCGCCGAGCTTGAGCCAAGCCGCAAAGGCTGCGCCGAACCCGTCCGTGCAGTGCGCGTGATAGATGACTAGCGGTTTCATTTCATTCCTCGAAGATGTATTTGGCGATGATTCGACCCTTCAGGGTCATCTTGATGGTTCCGATCTCCAGTCCAGTAACCCCATGATAGATGACCGCCATGTCCCCCACCTTCCCATTCTGGTACATCCAGCGAGTGAGCCAACCAATCGCGTTGTCGATGCAGGAGTAACGGCGAGTCAGGCGACGGTTCCGGTCCCTCCAGTTCTGAGAGGCCCGATGGATCTCACCCCGAATTGGCAGCTCACGCTTCGGAGCGGGGGACGAGGGGACCAGCTTGAGTTGAGCGGACATTTATTGTGCTCCGGTTGAAAGGGTAAAGATATTATAACCCAATACCCCTACTTCATCCAATTCTTCAACTCATGGAAATTGGCCCGAAAGCAGTGAAGCGAGGTGATATGCGTCGTCAGCGTTCCGGGGCCAACATCGTTCCATTCTGGGTCCTCCTTACGAAGTTGCTCCAGGACCCAGAGTACCATGCGAACAGCGAAGTACAGGTCGTTCCTGAAGTGGTTAACTGCGTCGCAGGACCGTAGGTAGTAAACGCAGTGAAGCTCTCCCCTCCGGTGGATGAAATGGTATCCAAGTGAACAAGGAGCCCGACCACCATGAACCGTCCCAGTGTCCTCGGGGAACCAGATGGGCAAGTAGGCCTGGCGAGTGTCGGGTTCCCGACTGAGTAGGGTGACCACATCAGCTAGATCCCCGTACTCATAAAGGATCCCCCGATGTGCTCCCTCCTTGGGCAGTGGATGTTCGTGAGCTTGAGTGGAAGCCGGAACCTTCCTAGCGTACTTCGGCCAGAACCGCTCCATGTAGTTGTGGTTGAAGCGACCATCCGGATCTCGAAACCCGTCGGCCCCTTGACCCATGCGCCACAATGCCCACTGGCGTCCAGGGTTCAGGGGGTATCCGGAGACCCGTTCCATGAAGTGGTCATCCACCCAGGGGAGATCGGGTTGGATGTCTTTGCGGTACTGGTCCAAATCCTCGTCCGGAAGCCAGACCGTGGAGCTATGGTTGAGGAGCTCATGGGTCTGCATATCATGCCTGTCGGAGATGTTTCGTCCTTGCCAGTGAGTGGGCTTGACGATGGGGGCGGTCTGGAACTGGAACGCCACCTCACTCAATAAATCATCAAAGGTCGTGTGCATCGAATAGATCCTTCTTCCAGGTATTTCCTTGCTTAATCTTACTGACCCTAGACAGCGACACCCCGTACTCCCGAGCAATATCTTTTCGGGGGCGGTCATCCATCTGAATACTTCTAACCTGGTCTAGGGTTAATTTGGCTCTCCCGTGCTGTGCCCCGTGAAGCCTCCTCCAGGTGTTCATCCTCCCCTTCCTTGAGGCGTCTTGCATGTTATCTTCACTGGTCCCTAAAAACAGGTGTTGGGGATTTACGCAGCCGGGATTATCGCATCGATGGCACACTTGCAAACCCTCGGGGATGGGACCGAAATGGATAATCCAAGAGGTTCGATGAGCGTAGTGGGAGAGGTCATATTTAACGGCTCTCTTATTGAATTTCCCATAGCCCCCATTAAACCTTCCCCGAGTCCATTCCCAGCACCCATTTGTAGAGACTCGGAATTTTTGATAAAAAGAGTCGATGTAGCGTGGGGGTATCATAAGTGTTCCTTGTCTGCTTGACATAAACATTATACCCCAAACGGGTCAATCTATCAGGTCCCCCGGCAGGAAACTGGCCCCGTTTTCATGGCAATACTGGGCTAGCTTCTTACAGTCTAGGTGTTTCTGAGCCATTTCCCACATCTTGACCCGATGCTTATACCCATAACGGTTGACTGGCTCGAAGAATTTCGCGGTTGCATTGAGGAAGGTTCGGTAGTACCGGGGATCTCGACTCTTCAGGAATTCGTAGAATTCAATAGGGTCAGTGTGTTGAAACAGGATCGGGGCGAAAAGCGCCGTCAAAAAGCAGTTGGCGAAATATAGCCGATAGATCCGCGGGGTGTGCGCTAGCTCCAGCTGATCCAGGATAATCGGAAACAGGGCATAGTCGGCCGTGTGTTTCTGAATCACCTCGGTAGACCGATACAGGATATCGACTTCAGTCCATTTCGGGGTCTGAGTGATTACGATCGACCGGAGGCAATGCCCCTGGCTCCGGGTGTCCTTCTTCTCTCCCAGAGTGTTCAGGGCGACCGAGGTGTGAGGGGAGGATCGGCGGGCCTTCAGTTTGGTTTTAGCCGCTTCTACCTCCTCCCGGTTGAAGTAGTTCCGCATCAGCTGAGCGACCTTACCCCCTCGGTAGCCCAGCTGAGCCAGGTCCACCTCTGGGAGCGCATGGATCTCGTGACTTACCCCCTGGACAACCTTGCGGACTCCGGTATAGATCCCCTGAGGATGAGCAGCAACTTTGTGACACAGATCAACCAGCATGGAATACCTCTTGTGTGTAGTAATGGGTGTGTTCTTGTGGAACTCGACTATAGGCTTTGATCCCAGCCAGGGTCCTTCGGTTGGGGAGAAAGTAAAGATGGACCCGATCGGCTTTGATGGCCATCATCTTCTGAAACTGAGACCAGAGGCCCAGCCCCATAAAGAAATGCAAGGTGTCCCCAAGTTGCCCCTGGAGCTTGGTCTGATTGAACCTGTCCGGGCGACCCTGAACGAAGGCCTCAAACCCCTTTCGGGCATCACGAATCGTTGGGTAGATGTGAAGTATTACCACGGTCCTTAACTCCCTCACCTCGGCGCCAAATGACCTTCCCCTCAACAACCAGTTCAGTGGCTCCGCGACGCATAGCATTCTTGATCATTCGAGCTCGGTCAGTCCCGATCCTCTTGCAGAGATTCTCGAAGTAGCGGGAGGAGATCTCTGCATTGGTCAATGGGTTGAGTTGAGGAGCATCCGGCTTATTTCCCCGACGCCACTGAGACGCAGCATGTCCTCGACGAGACCTGACCCACCCAAAGATGTATATCAGATTCTCATCTCGCATCTGCCTAACATACTCTCCCGCCGTCACTTTATGACAATGGGTGAATTGAGCCAACTCTTTAACTGTCCCCCTCCAACCCTTCTGGAAGGTGGCCCAAATCCTTTGGCCAGTGGGAGACGTCTTCCAATTGGGTCTCATTTCTTAACTCGTTGAAACTTAGATGGGTTGACCAGAATCCCCTTATCCCGGTGAAGGTACCCTGAACCCACTCGTACCTCGCAGTACTCCTGAGAGCGGGAGTGTCCATATATGGTAGTCCAGGAGTCCGGGTTGAAGTTAATGATTAGGGCTCCCGGTGCCTCATGCAGGTCCGCTCTGACCATCGCGGCGTACTCCTCCAGATACATATCGATCCCAGTCTTGATACAAGTGCTCACAATTCCCACCCCATAGCGTAAAGATCAAGTTCGCATTCCTGCGTCCAGCACTGCGTGGTCACCCAGCTGAGGAACGTGACGCTGAAATCGAGCGTCGTCCACATGCGGCGATTAGCGTGCGGCCAGCGCGAATCGTCCAGAACCGGAATGCTAAGGAAAATCATTCTTCACCTCTTTCGTCTTCCATCATTTGTACTGCATGAATGCTGCCCTCAAAGTAGGCCATCGTGATCACCTTCCACAAAGGCAACTGGCGCAGGTTGAGCTCGACGCTGGGGCCGATAATCTCCCACAGGTCTTCCAGCATTTCGTGATGCGACTTATTGCGCACTTTGGTGAACTGCTGTATCGGCACCACAGGAATGGGCCTTGGGCCGATATTGGCGAATCGGGTGTGCTTGCGTTTCTGAACTTGAACCATTATTCGAGTGGGTCCACCAAGAGGGGGAGGGATTGGAGCTTTCGAATCTCGTCTTCAATCCGATTCAACTCCAGTTGAGCTTTAGCCATGAGCTCTTCCCTTTTGATTCGGAGAGCCTTAATAGCTTGCTCAGGAAGTTGCTCGGTGTCCATCTCGACCTCGATCCGAGCTTTTCCGAGTCGTACCCATCCCTGCTCGGTCATGTCTAGGTTGGACATTACTAACCCGTCAAAGTGGGGCTTGGTAAGCTGCTCCAGGACTACCGGGTCCAAAGACAGTAGCCAGGCTTCGGTGTGGTATACTTGAATGCGTTTCATAATCGGCTCCTAAGTGGGGGGGTGACGGTACATTGACAGTATACCCTATTTCCAGGGGCAACCCTTAATCCTTCAGCTCGACCCGATCCATGAATACCTTCCCCCGGGACCGAGCTTCGGAATTGATACGATCCACCGTGATCGCCGCTACAGTAAAGCGCTTGTTCGTCCAGGTCCGCATGTATCGATCCATTTTCACAATGCCGTGGATAAGCCGCTGTCGCTCATCTACAGTACAGTTCCAGGCCTTGCCCTCGTCCACCCGACGTTTCATGGATAGAATGATCATACCCACTTCATCGGCGACTTGCCACATTCCGTTGCCCCTACTGGCACTATCCGCTGAGACTAGGTTGATCACCTTAAGGACGGACTCTGCATGGTCCTTATTGAAGAGTCCCAAGGGAAGCAGCTCCACACTTACATGAAGGGGAGTCAGTATCTTACTCAGACTTTTCTCGGACATGAGCGCGGGGTTAAGCATGGGGTGCACTTTAGAACCCCATTTGTGGGTCATGGGGCGTGCCATTATTTGGCCTTCGATAGAATGTCCCGGACAGCTTGATCCAAGCCCCTACTGGACTTAGCTGCGGTCTCCGCGTCCTCCAGGATTCGGGAGGCTTGCTCATATACGGCTGGGAATCGGGGGCTAGGCTCAGACCCGATTGCGAAGATCAGAGATTCGATGATTATATCCCCCAATGCGGTAACAACCTCTGTGGGAAGAGGGGAGTTGTGAGCCAAGACCCTCAAGGACTGACAGGCATTAGCCACGCAAAGGGCCAGGCGTCCCAGATCACCCTCCTTCTCAATCAGGCCATCCACTCGGAACCCCACGGTCTCACCAATGGCTTCCAGCTGTTCTTGGTTCATTTGATTTCCTTTTGCACAAACTCGTGGATTTCGTCTTCGATGAGGTTTTCCGGCAGTTCTGCCCGAGCAAAATCGTCGCTCATATGGCCCATCTGCTCCAACTCGTGCCGATAGCACCACGTTCCGTCCGGCCAGTAACAGATATAGATCATAGCTTGGCCTCCGATTCAATCGCGCAGATAGTCGTGTGTGGTGTATGCAATGATTCCCTCGCTGAGCATTGCGCCGGTAGGCTCAATCACCACCGTGACGTGTGGGTGGCAGTTCGCGTTCAGCCACTCAATCACTGGGCGGGTGATGGCTTCAAATTCTTGCTGCTGTTCATCGGTCATGGCTTAGCCTCCGGGGCGGCTGCGAGCCGCCAGTGTGTGGCTGGTGCATATTTCGGATCGATAAAAACCTCTCCGCTCGGCCCCTCCCACCAGTAGTCCCCGTCACTTTGTGGAACGCACCCACAAAGAACAGAGCCGTCTGCCAGCCTCAAATCGACAAGATCAAAAGTCGGGTGCTTTTCAGGAATCGGCTTCCAGCCTTCGGGGATGCTCGGCGCGGGCAGTGCGCCAGTCACGCGCGCTTCGATGGCCTTCCACGTCGGCTCGTATTCCGGCCAGTCGGCCTCAACGATGAGCCCCTTAAACGGGGGCTTATTAGCGCAGTCTCTCCCGGCGTCAATCTCGTTCTTCATCATCGCCATGTGCGCCCTGTCAGCATCTGTCAAGTATCTTTCAACATCTGATAACTTGAAAACGATGTAGCGTTCTTCCCGCTTGAATTCGGTACTCATTTGGTTTCTCCTTTTGCGCCTGGGGCGAGGTAGAGCTTCAAACGATTTACAGTAGAGAAAGCGATTCTCCACGCAATTTGTGTGGACGGTGAGCGGTAGCCGTCTCCTTGCCTTGTCGCAGGCCAGTTTCCTGCTTTTAGTGCTGCTTCGAATGCGCTTCTGAATACGTCACTATCAGCGTCGAATGGCTCCTGCCGCTCCATCTCCTCGATACGGGCGAACAGCTCGTCTCGCTCGTTCACTACAGCAGTTAGTGTTACCCCGAGCGCATCAATAATCTTTTCCTTCAGGGCAATATCTTTCTCCGCCGCTTCGAGGCGGTCGATGAGTTCAAGCACCTCTTCCCTCGAAATCGCATTCAGCCCCGCGGCTTCAACTGCGGCGCGCAGTTCGTTGATGCCGATCATTTCATTCTCCGCGTGCAATGCGAATCACGGCGCGCGCTCGAGGCGTCCTTTCCGTTCATCCAATAGACCATGGCCTGAGCCTCAGCCCTGGTGTGAGTGTCGTTGGGATCAGTCAACAGGCGGGTAAGCGTGTCGACCAGCCTTCGCTGCCTGGCCATGAGCACATCATTCGCCCCCCGCATGAGCTCGTAGCCCACGGTGGCCTCAGGTGCCGCCCACTCAGCTAACGCCAAACATAAGTCTCGAAATTCCGCCCGGGCGTTCTCCCAATTGTCCCCCATCACGGCATCATGGGCCGCCTTAGCGGTGTCGTAGGCTCCCAGGATGATGTCTGTTTCTTCCCCGCTTAGGGGCTCTGTGGTGATGTTGAGTTTCATTTCAGCTCTCCTTAATTACACTCTTCGTTGCAGGGGACCGACCCACCCCTTAACTTCACCTCGGTACCCCTCTCCTGACCCCGGATAGCTCCATTGCCCATCCATATACAACAGAAACAGGTCTCGGAGGAGGTGGGGAGCGTCAAGATCGGGGACTCTACAGGCATATACGCCCACTCGGCTGGGTAGTCGTCCAGTCGCGTACTCGATTATGGGATCAGCGCGAGTTGCAATAAACGCTTCCACGATCGGAACGAGCTTCTCATTCATAGACAGGTGTTCCGGGTTGTTGTTATCGAACACTACCTGCCACCCATGCTCTGGAGTGGAGATCTGGAACAGCTGCCATTGACCCTTTCCGGGGCGCGTGGGGATGTTCTGAGCAGTAAGCCACTCCTTGAACTCCTCCAGCTTCGATCGGTGTAGGATACCCCGCTTCATAGTTAACTCCCATTCTTGGTATTTGTAAGTAAGCGCCCGAGCTCGGTCCCAGGCGTGGAAAGATCCGTTCCTCAGCCTCACTTCCTCGATCAGCGTGGGGATCGCATAATAATGCGCTAAGACCATGGGGGCGTCCATTTTAGATCACCATCCACCATGGGGCGAGTGCCAGGACCGCGATGAACAGGAAGAATATGGCGGCCCCGAGAATGGCGTCTCCGGGTGGAGTGGCCAGGGGAGAGTTCTCCTCAAATGCCAGGTTCCTCTGATCTCTGGGCGAATGCCTCAGAAAGTGGAGTTGCTCGTGGTGTTTACGAGCTAGGCGATCCAGCTGCTCGAGTTCTTGCTGAGTGGGCTTATTCATGGTTGGGCTCCCACCAGCTGGGCGCGGGGCGTCCCCGGTTCCAGGCGGCAAAGGTTTTTGAATGGTAGTAGGCGCGATAAGCGGCTACCGGATCCGTCGGATGACGGAACTCGTCAGGCATACACTGAACGAATGGGGTGCCTCCACGGGGTATGTGGAGCGGAGGAGAGACGAGCTGAAGAATAACGGACTCGCACTTGTGAGTGCGTTCGTAACGGAAAGTGTACTCCCGGCATAGCTCCAGGGCGTGCTCAACCAGCCAGTGGTAGTTGTCCCGTCCCTGAGCGGTCCATAGGGTGCACGGGTGATTCTGATGCGTGGGCTTGTATGGGCCTTGGGACACCGTGGACAGAATTTGAGCGGACTCCAGTACCATCTTGACCACATGCTTATCGCACTGGTACTGGGCCGCTTTGTGGGGGTCCTGAGACAGGATGAAGATATTCATGGCTAAGTGGGCGTAATGAATCAGTAAGGATATTATACCCTATAATCAATATCCTGACTGTATTCTCTTCTTGTTGATTTCGTTCTTGTGGAAGTAGATCTCATGGGGATCATGCCCCTCGATTTGAATGTACTTCCACATGTAAGCCAGAGCCGTCCGGAGGCTTCGTTGTACCGCTTCCTCATCCGTGGGCTGTGGGTTGGATTTCCAAGGTTTGGCCTTCATGCGGTTGGCCGCTTTGCCCACTTGAATAAGTACATCCAGAATGTCCGGCCGGGAATCAGTCGAGACAAGAACTGCGGCCACTGATTCTGGGGACACATCAGTTAGGATGCAAAGCTCGGTCAGAAAGTGCAGGACGTCCGACAGCTCTTCCGCATGCTCCTCGTCTGAAGCCAGGAGAGACTCCACCACTTCCTCGGTGAAGAACCAGGCCATCATTCTGAAGTGCTGCTGATGCTCCCGAAGCCCCAGGTCCAGGGGCGGAGTGGGAGCCAGGTATCCGTTCTCCAGCTCTTTCGGAGCGATTCGATCCATCAGATCCCGTTGATGCTCGAAGATGCGATAGAGTTGCTCAATCATTTCATGCGCTCCAGTGCGTACGTCAGGTTGGTGATGAGAACCGGCAAGGCTCGCTCGTTTTCCCAATTGTAAATGAAGTTGGGGTCCAGCTCGTCCATCAGGTTATCGTATGCCCTGATGAGGTCAGTGAGCTTTTCGTGAGTGCCCCCAAGTTGCTCTCGCTCGTTGTATGTGGCGGCGATGGTGTCCCAGTGGGGCCGGCAGTAGATCAGGTAGTGTCCGTTGCGGCATGCGCTGGCTAAGCGGAGGGAGGAGGCCCCTGAGGTGTTGCGTACGAGTGGGGAGTAGATCAGGTCCGAGATCGCTGAGTGGCGGTCCAGGATCAGAGGGTACGGGGCCGCATTCGCCCAGTTGTGCCAGTGCTGAATGTCCTCCTCAGTCTGAGGCATGCGATAGGTTCGGGCCATGGGAAGCCTGAGCTGGGCGGCCAGAGCTTGAATGAGCGTAGACTTGCCCGAGTTGTCCGGGCCCTCAACGATGATAAGAGGCATAGTGAGCGTGAAGTGTGGTGATGGTGGAACTTCTATTATATACCAGGTCCGGTCAAAGTTTTACTTTTAATATCTTGGCGGGGTATAATACGAATTCGCCGTAATCGAGGTGTAACATGCAAATGCAAATGCATAGTATCGGGCAAGCGGCGGAGCGCCTGGGAGTGAGCTATCACTGGGCTCACAAGCAGGTGCGACGTCACGGGTTAGGCCGTAAGGTGGGTTGGGGTGTCGTCCTGAGCGACTCTGACCTGGAGAAACTTGAATGCGTAGCGAGCCGGAGGGAGCATGGTCGCAAAGCGGCTGCGTAAAACATTGCCCCAGATTGAGGCTCTGTATGGTAGGGGAGTGAAGAGTGTGATACCCCTGTTCGACGGCAAGAACCCCGGCTACGGTCAGTGGCAGAAGGTAACCGATGAGGAAGCCCAGGAGCGAGTCTGGGAGTGGAGTGGTGGCATCGAGAAGGTGAATTATGGGATTCGCCTGGGACCCTCGCATGGTAACCTCTGCGACATCGACCTGGACTCTCGAGAAGCAAAACTGCTGGCAAAGTACTATCTTCCCCCTACCGCTCGTTTTGGGCGGGGCGGCGTGTGCACCCATTACCTCTTCCGAGTGATGGGCGGAGCCAAAGGGTTCAGCAGCCGCCGGTTCCAGTGGGACAAGCGGGATGAGAAGTCCGTCATGCTCGAGATCCGGTATTCTGGACAGACCATGGGTCCGGGGTCCCATCACCCGGATACAGGGGAAGAAGTCGAGTGGATGAGTGAGGACGAGATCGCCGAGATCGATGCCGGTGACCTGGGTGACCTGGTAGGTCAACTGGCCGCAGCCTCGTTACTACTGAGGGACTGGGCGGCCGGTGGACGCGATGAGCTGGCCCTCTGCCTCCTGGGTGCGATGATCCGAAGCGGCTGGTCCGATGAGGACGCCGACTCGTTCCTGGAGCCCATACTGGTGGAGGCTGGCGATGAGGAAGGCGTCAAGCGGCTGAAGGCCGAGCGCCTGCGGAGCGAGCTGGTGAGCGGCGGTCGAGTGCCTGGCCTGCCTCGCCTTCGTGAGCTGTGCTCTGGAGGCGGAATCGGGACGGCAGGGTTCGAGCGAGTGGTGGAATGGCTCGAGCTGGGGGCCGCTTCTGTCGTCGAGGAGATGAACAATGAGTACGCCGTCTGCAAGCTGATCGGTGGTGGGGTGGCCATTCTGCACGAGGAGCGCGAGGGTGAAAGCGTATCCTTCATGGACCAGCGAGCCTTAGCTCTGCTGCACGCAAACCGCCGAGTGATGTCAGGGGGTCGGGAGATAACGGCTGATAAGTATTGGCTGGGCCACCCAGACCGTCGTGAGTACCGTCGCGGCGTGGTGTTCCGTCCCGGACTTCCGGCAGGAGACGGTGAGTACAACCTCTGGAAGGGCTTCGCCGTGGCGGAGGAAGAGGGTGGGGCATTCGGGGTCGGCTGGGAGATATACCACGACCACCTGCGGGACAACGTCTGTGGTGGTGATCTGGAGGTGTTCCGGTGGCTGCTCGGGTGGATGGCGCATCGTGTCCAGAGGCCCTGGGAAGTTCCGCAATCGGCGGTGGTGTTGATCGGTGAGCGTGGAGATGGCAAATCGTCCGTGTTCAAGATATTGGGTCGCCTGTTCGGCCGGCACTACATGTCGGTGACCCAGACCTCACAGCTGCTGGGCAAGTTCAACCAGCACTTGATGGACAAGGTTCTGGTCCTGGCCGACGAGGCCGTGTGGGGAGGTAGTAAGGAATCGGAAGGGGTTCTGAAAGTCTTGATTTCGGAGGATAAGCGAACCATCGAGATCAAGGGGGGAGCAATCTTCGACGTCGATAACTGCCTGGGCGTGGGGATCTGCTCCAACAATGATTGGGTGGTGCCTGTCGGCCGCCATGAGCGTCGATTCTTGGTTTTGCGAGTGGGTCGGGCCGCAGGTGGGGACCTGGACTTCTGGGACCGCATGTACTCGGTGATGAGCGTTGAGGGCGGAGGTCTGGGGCGCATGCTCTGTGACCTGAAGCGCTGGGATCTGGAAGGGTGGCGAGGCAACCGACCGCCCATGACCGATGCGGCCCGTGAGCAGCAGGATCGGGGTGTGGAGCGCTGGGTACAATACCTTCGTGAGATGGATATTCAGGAGGGCGAGGAATTCTGGGAGGATGTGTTCTACGAGAAGTATGTGGCCTGGCACCATGGGCACGGTGGTAAGTGGGGGTGCGAGACCCAGATCGTGTTCTATAAGCAGGTGGTGCGGATGTTCCCCTGGGCTGTCAGGACTCGAGTGAAGGTGAGTGGGGGTAAGAAGCGGGCGAGGATTAGGTTCTGCCGGGTCGCGGAGAGTATGCGACTGTTTATGGGATGAGGGATGAGGGGTTTACTTTATGGTTCGGTGAGGGTATAATTATTCAGTAGGCTCCGCTGTTTTCTATCACTGGCGAGCTTGAGCTGCGACCTGAGGGCACCGACCCTCAACTCCTCTGGGAGTGGGGGCTTCGAGTTCTTCAGTGGTAGAGGGCCCGGAAGACAGGATCAGTAGACTATGCCTTGCGGGGCTTTGAGTTAGCTGCTGATTCTATTTTTATATCTCCTTCGTGGGAGATATAGTTGCGTGTGTAGGTGTGTGGAAGTGGGGAAAGTGGGGCGCGGGGGTGAAAATTGAGGGTTTTTTGGGGTAAAAGTGGGAAATGTTGAGTTTTTGGGGATGTTGATTTATATACTGGTTTTTAGCATGTCCTCATAAATTGCGTGAAGATTAGTCAAGAATAGGGGTTTTTGGGGAGACGAAATTCCAAAGTCGAAATATCATCTCGGGATAAAATTGAATTTAACTGACTGATTTATAAGGGGAAAATGAGTAAAAATAGGCGGGGAGGCGGAAGAAACTTTTTTTCCCAGTTACGCGCAAATTTTTCCAGGGCTATTTTTGACCCGTCCTTTTTTGGACCATAATTTGATATTATATTTTATCTATTTTTCTTCTAGAAATAATATAAATAACTGATTTATATAACAAAATTGGATTAGTGAAAAGGGGAGTCCCAACTCAGTAAAAAAGGCAAATCCCCTTGTCCTAAATAAAATATGTTTATAAGTGACGAGGGGTTCGGGCAGGGGGCCGCGGGGGATTTTACACGGGGTTATATTGGGTCTGGGGCGTTACGAGAGGGCCCAAGGGGTCCGCGTTTTCAGCGCTCGGTGGGGTTACTAGGGTGCGCGCGACAAGGCCCCTACGCGGGGCCATTAGTGGGGTGAGGGAGTGGGTTAGTTCACCACATGGAAGTGGAAGTGGACTCCAGCGCGGACCGCTGAGGTACCTATGAACACGGGATAGAATCGGCCGTCAGGGGTAGGCATGATGATATAGCGTAGGCCGTCGTTGCTGAACTCTGGGAACCTCTTCTCGACCGCCTTCTGGGCGTTCTCTGGAGTGGCGTAGGTCCGGTTCGGAGTGAGGGTGATGAGCTTAGCCATTGAGCAAGGCTCCAGAGCGGTGAGTCAGGGGGCGTCCCATGGGGATATGAGCAGCGGCGCCGGCCAGTCGGCCCTCCATGGACTGGGATACTTTACTGCTCTTGCCGGTCATGTCCGGTCCGTAGGCTTGATCCAACAGGGCCTCTCGCTTACCCTGGACCAGGACCAGAGAGGTACCCGTGGACTCCTCTTTGTCCACCTGCTCTCGCTGGCGGCACATGGCCTTGAGTCGAGATTGAATGGACCCGGCGTATCCGTTGCGGAAGGCGTTCGGCTGAGGGGACCCGTTGGATGCCTTATAGGCGTTCTCCAGGAGGAGCTCGTGAAGCCATACGGCAAGCTCGACGTCCTCTCTCGGACCTTGGAACCACACCTGGCCAGGGGCCGAACGGATTCGAGTGCGGGTATAAAGCTTGACGCCCCAGGCGATGATCCCGATCCAGGGTGGGACCACCTTGGGGTTTTTCTTGCCCGGTCGGCAGGCCCGAGCTTGCATCGTGGTCAGGTCGAACTCCTCCTTGAGGGCCTCCTCCTCCAGGTCGCCCAGGTCGATTTGGTATTTGGCCATGAGCTTGGCCGCCATGCGCCCGGCGCTCTCGGCCTCCTGAGGGGCTGCACTGGGGTCGGCCGCCAGGGCCAGGAGGGCACGGATTTTATCTTTCATGGTGGTTGCTCCAACGGTTGATTCGACGGGGGCGGTTATTCCGGTCGTACTCCCAGTCCTTGCCATGCTCGCCCCATCCCCAGGACTCCACGTCGCGGTAGGTGGGACGCCGGCCGAGGCACTCGGAGATACTGCCGAGGATATACCCCAGGACCATGATGATGGCCAGGATTATAGCGATGGTGATCATGATCACGCTTCCTTCTCATCCCAGCAGGGCAGGTTGTCGATTCGACGGTCGCCCTTGAGGTAGAGTTTCCAGATGCCCAGGGTGAGGGTATATTCGGAGTCGATATACTCGAACCCGCCGTAGTAGTCGAGTTCCTTGGGGCTGGTTGAGGCCACGAAGTCCTCGCCGACATATAGGAACCCGCAGCGGCGGTCCAGGCCGAGCTTATGGGCGGGGATCAGTTCGCAGTCCTGTTGGATGGCCTTCATGGCGGATTCAATCAGGTCGAGGGTGGTGTGGATGTTCACGGTTCACTCCAGGGTGCAGGTGGCGAAGGGCGACAGGGCGGATTCAAGGCCGGCCAGCGTGGGGGTTCTCCAGCACTCCAGGATCTCGTAAGGGAACTCATCAGGGGCCAGGTCCAAGTCGATCGGGGCAATATCGAACTCGCACATGAGGACCTCGCGAATCAGTCCGGGCAGGGTGGGGGCGGTGTAGGTCCGGGTGGCGGCATCAGGGGTGCTGTCGGTGACAGTGATAGTGTGGGCCATGGTGTGCTCCAGTAGTGGGGGTGAGTGGGACAAATCCATTATACCCGGATTTGCCCCGGATTGGTGGGTTTATTCCTCGGCCAGGGCTTCCGAACCCTCGGAGGGCATGGTTCCGGCCAGGACAGTGCGGACCTGGGCCAGTTCGGGGCTGTCAGGTTCCCAGGCCCAGCGTTGGCCGGTACCGACATTGCCCAGGGCTTTGCGGAGCCGGCGGCGGGCGATACGGGGTTCCAGGTCCAGGTCGAAGCAGAGCTGTTTCAGGTGGACCAGGTTCGAGTCGGGGTCAGCCTTGGCGGAGGGTTTATTCGCGGCCTCGAGTTGGCTGGCGGCGGAGAGGTCGGCGTGGGCCTCGTCGCGCTCTTCAGGGGTTTCCTGTTCGCCCAGGATGGCCATGCAACGTTCCTGGGCTTGGCCACGGTTACGGAAGGCCTTGATGGGGTCCTTGCCACTGTGCTCGTTATACCAGGCAACCAGTTCGGCGAGGGTGGCAGTGTGCAGGTTCGGGCAGGGTTTCATGTCAGTCTCCAGGCGGTGGGTGGTTCGGTGTGTTGATGGGTTCATTATATCCCCACAGCGCGACAAGTAAATGGGTTTAGCCCAGGAAATTGTAACAGGCTGGCGGGGCAGTGTTTATATGGACGCGCACGCGCGTATACCACAGGGTGAGAGAGAAGTAAATGGTACGAGCCTTGGTCCCGCGTATCCCATGTGGGTATCCATTCGGGGTATCGATTCGTGATATCGGTTCGGGGTATCGATTCGGGGTACCCATCCGTGATAGAGAGGCTACCCGATTTGCATAGGACAATGGGGGTGGGGAGCCCCCCAAGCCTTAGATTATTAGAGCCTGCAAACTAACTCCCCACTCAAGAGGTTTTTTAAAGCAACTCTCTAGAGGAAGACCGAAAAGGGTTTACTTCTCCCCGGACCAAGGTTATAATCCCACTATCATGACCAAGCCCACACCTCTTCACCCGAACAAAAGAGATGCTTCTCAAGTAGAAGTGCTTACGGGCATGGGCGCCACAAGAGAATATATCGCTCATCACCTCTCTCTCACCATCCCTGAACTCGAGCAGCACTACGCTCGTTCTTTGCGCATGGGAGAGGAAGAGGCTAACCTGAGAGTTGCTCAAGCCTTCTTCGACATGGCTACCTCAAAGGAGCATCCCCAGATGACTCTCGCGTGGATGAAGATGAGAGCCCGCTGGACCGACTCCCTCCAATCCACACAAGAGGAAGAGGACGTCGATATCGAGGCCACTCGACAGAAGCTTCTGAAGCTGATCAACCGAAGCCGCGACACCCGTGAAGCCAGTTGATCCAGAAGACCTCCACTCGCTCTCTCCAGCGGAGCTCAGAGCCCTTCTACATGACTGGTCCATCTGGGCACGCGCGACTCAGCTGCCTCCAGACGACCCCCGCTCCTCTAACCACCTAACACCTAACACACCTAATCCTCACTGGGAGTACTGGCTTGCACTCGCCGGTCGCGGTTGGGGTAAGACTCGCACGGGTGCAGAGCAAGTCCTGCGCTGGGTTCGGAACGGCTACCGGCGCATCGGGGTCATCGCCCCCACCTCAGCCGACACGAGAGACGTAGCCACGGAAGGCGAGAGCGGTATCCTTACCGTTGCTCACCCCCGGGAACGGCCACTGTATGAGCCCTCGAAACGGCGCTTGACGTTCCCGAACGGGGCCATAGCCACCCTGTTCTCAGCTGAGGAGCCGGAACGACTCCGTGGCCCACAGCACGATGCCATCTGGATGGACGAGATGGCTGGTTGGCAGTATCCGCAAGAGACGTGGGACATGGCCATGTTTGGCCTTCGCCTGGGCATCCATCCTCAGGTCTTTATCTCCACCACACCTAAGCCCATCCCTCTGATTCGCTCTCTCATCATCCGAGCGCAGAAGGAGCCGGAGAAGGTCGTCCTGACCACGGGCTCGACGTATGAGAACCAGGCGAACCTTGCCAAGACGTTCTTCACACAGGTGGCTCAGTATGAGGGCACGCGCCTAGGCGACCAAGAGCTACATGCGAAGATCATCGATCCACGAGAGAGCGGCATCATTCGCCCGAACTGGTTCAAACTCTTCCCTGCATCCACTCCCCTACCCAAATTCGAGGTCATCCTTCAGAGCTACGATACAGCTTTCACGGAAAAGACTCAGGATCGCAAAACCAAAGACCCCGATCCCTCCGCCTGTACCACCTGGGGAGTCTTTCTCATCCCGCCATCTATCCGACTCCTTTACAGCATCCCCAACCACATCCAATACGCCGTTCTTCTCCTGGACGGTTGGTCGGATCACCTGTCCTACCCCAACCTGCGTGAGAAGGTTCAGAAAGAGTACCGAGACTCCTATTATGGACCCAAAGGTGATGAGCGTCGTGCGGACGTCGTTCTGATCGAAGATAAAGGGTCTGGCATCTCCTTGAGGCAAGACCTCGCCCTGGCCGTTCCGGTCAGACCCTATAACCCCGGCAGGGCGGACAAAGTGCAGCGCCTGCACGCAGTCTCGAACCTGCCGTGTCAGGGGGTGGTCTTCATACCTGAGTCCCGTCACCCGAAGGGCAAGCCGACCGATTGGGCTGACGTAGTCATCGACCAGGTGTGCTCGTTCCCGCTGGTTGAGCATGATGACCTTGTGGACACCTTCAGCCAAGCTCTGCAGTACCTGAAGGATCAAGGTTGGCTGGTCATCGACGCTCCTGAAGAGGAAGATGATGACTACATACCCGAGCGTAAGGCCGGAAACCCCTACGCACGCTAGCGCCGCTAGTCTCCACTGGACAAGGCTCCCCACTGGGGTTATAATAGAATAACCTCCTTAGGAGCCTTCCCGTGCCCGCTCCCGCTCCCGCTCACACACCGCCCTTATCACCACTTCGGATCATTCGAGAAGAGCTTCCCCGCTTTCTTAATGAGCCCCACGCGGCCGACTTTCGGGAAGTCATCTCAGCCCTGGTTCCTCAGACACCATCAGAGCTGGCTATGGAGGTGGCTTTCTCTCCCCTCTCAAAACCGGCGCGCTTGGCCTCTCTGGCCGCTTCTGCACTCGCTCATTCGCCAGATGCTGAGGGGGCTCCGCTGGCTAAGGTAGCCAAGTGGTATGATGATGCAGTCTCTCAGATCCTGAGGCGTCGCACGCATGATGCGGGGGAGCCGGATATTGAGATGCCCGTGGGACTCTACAACCCGGGCGGCACCGATAGGGTTCCTTTCTTCACGTACCCTGAGACTCCCGATCCCCAGGACTTGATCTACAAACGCTCTATGGAGATGCCCCGGCGCAAGTATGCCGAAGGTGGCCTGGTTGAGCGACTCAAGTCTTTCGGGTTCTCCCCTGAAGATGTGGACTATGCTCTGGACAGGTTTGAGGAGGAGCGGGAATACCTCCCCCATCGCGGTGCTACCAATTATGAGTCCCGCCCCGAGCGGTACTTGATCATGCCACCGCACAAGATTGTGCCTAAGGAAGAGTGGAAATATGGCTCGTCTGTCGGAGGCATCCACAACTTCCTTGAGGGAATTCAAGTCCCGAACCGTTCCTGGAATTGGGTGTTGCCAGAAGTGCTTACGCACGAAGCGCAACACGCAAACGTGGGGGCTCTACCTCTGGAAGAGATCACCCGCCGAGAGGAAACCCAGAAGGGCATCCTGAACAAGCTGATGGACTATGTCAAGCCCCTGCACCCAGCCAAATACCCCGTGGGTGTCACCGGGCGGGAGTTGGTCCAAGAGCTGGCCCCTGAACTCGTTGCGGCTGAAGGCTATTTGCCGGCGGGACAAAGCCTGATTCATTCCGAATTGGGCAAGCGCATATTCCAATCGCCTGAAGAAAAGCTGTGGTACATGTCGCGTCGATACCCGCCCATGCAAGATCCTGAGGTCAAGAACGGATATCTCGATGCGATCACCGGCGCGGCACCGCGCTGAAGGATAATTCTCCATGGCCTCACCCCTCACCGCTATTCTGAAAGCCCTCAAGAAGCTCAACTTGGATCCACAAGAGGTGGATCGAGCGATGGGGCGAGCCGAGCTCTTAGCTGAGCAGACTCCGCTGGAGCGGTACTCCCCTTCGTTGGTGGCCCGCTCTACCTCGTTATCTCCAGCGGCTCAGCGTGGATTCTCAGAAGGGCTGGTCCCTACTCGAGCACCATTTGCCACCACCCTTATGCGACCCTCGGAGTTCCTGGAGCGCACTCCGCCCCTGAGCACCTCGCATGACCAACGCATTCTGGAAAGTCTGCGCCCCTCCATTCAGAAGGATAAGCTCAGGGATGCCCCGGTACTCTGGATTGATGAGTATCCCGAGGCTCTTGAGGCCGGATACGAGGGTCGCCATCGCATGCAGACTCTCCTGGACCTATATGGGAATGATCCGGTTCCGATCAATCTGATTCAGGGCGATCGGTATGATCTCAGACCCTCTCAGTGGTATCCTGGAGAGATGGAGCGCATCTACCAAGACCGTCTTTCAAGCTCTCCACTAGAGTTGCTAAGGAGAGAAATTCAATTTGGAGGGCGCCCAGTAGAGCTCTCTCCCCTGTGGATGAGGGATTAACTCATGGCTCCGCGCATTCCTAAGCAAAATGCCCGTTTCATCAATCCTGAAGCTGAATCCTTCAGAGGCCGATCGGCCCTAGAAGCGTTGCGCGGTTATGCCGGCGTACCCAGCCGGGCCTCGGTTATGTATCCGGGATCTCAGCAGGGGTATGAATCTGGTGAGCTCGCTGGGATGGCGGAAATGCTCATCCCGGGTGCCAGCATGGCCAAAGGCGCGCTCGGTGCTATGCTCGCTGGTGTGATCAAGCCACGTGGCGGCAATTGGATTCCTGGCGACGTTGAAAGTTCCATCAGCAATTTGTTTGAAAGGCTTGGTGAAACCGATCCACAACGGCTTGCGGCGCTGCGTGAGCAGATGGGCAATTCCGAGTTGGGTCGTTCTGGAGAGGCGCTCGGGCGTTGGATCGAGGGCCCGCTCACGAAGTACATCAAGCGCGACATGGCCACACCTGAAGACCCTGTGCGCCGTCTAGCCGACGAAGGCATTTTGCACATGGGCATCCCACAAACGATTGGCGTGCCATCAACCTACATTCGCAATTTGCGCGTTGATGCGGGATTCCCGCAAGAAGGTCTGAGCGAAACGCCCGGAGGTTCTTTGTGGGAGAATTTGTCCGATCGAGTTGTTTCGTCTGGACAGGCAAAATACCTGCAAGAAGAGCCAAAAATGATGTCGGAAAACCCGTGGATGCAGAAGTTAGATCCCGAATCCACTGTCTACGGCATGCAATCCAGCATTGAGCGCGGATTGGGCTTCGACCACCTCATCGATGAACTCGGCAACGCGATGAACCCCGAGTCCGGCCTGCCTCGTAATCTGCTCCTGCGCCCCGAGCAGATGCAGCAAATGGGCATGGAGAAAGCCGTGCGCCACGTCGATGCGATCAACAAATGGCGCGCAGCGCAACAGGCGGCGGCCAAGGCAGAGCTCGCCAACAGAGCCGTGGCTCTGCGCGAATATCCTGACGTGCCCGAGATGCCCAATCCGAAAGGGTTGCGGTGGATGGAACTGAAAGCCAGCGACGATCTCCCCGAGGGCTGGTCTGTGCAGAAGGGACCGGAGGGAAAGGATATCTACGTCACCCCGGAAGGAAAGATGACTCTTGACCACCCGAGGGCACAAGAACTAGAAAAGCAACTCAAGTATGAAGGCGACACCATGGGCCATTGTGTCGGCGGCTATTGCCCCGATGTATTGGAAGGAAAATCTCGCATCTTCAGCTTGCGGGATGCCAAGGGCGAGCCGCACGTGACGGTGGAGGTAGGTCCTGGACTCAAACCTGACTTTGAGAGCCTCGTCGACCAGGCCTACCGATCGGGAGACCACTCTAGGTTTGAAAGAGAGTTTGATCGAATCAATGGCATTGGGGCCTATGAGCTCCTTGATAGACAGATGCTGGAAGAGGGTATGGGAGAGGACCTCTGGGACTTCACCCAATATGCTCTACAGAGGCACCCCGAAACAATGGTTCGGTGGGCTCAGCCGAGCATCAAGCAAATCAAAGGCAAGCAGAATCAGAAACCCAAGGATGACTATTTGCCGTTCGTGCAGGACTTTGTTCGCAACTCTCCATTGGGAACCCCCTGGGGCCAGGTAAAAGACCTGAATAACACCGGATTGCGCAAGGTCGGAGACCGTTATGTGACACCAGACGAGTTGAAAGATGTGCCGAAAACTGCCGACGGGTTGCCAATTGGCTATGAGCCGTTGGACGACCGGCCGGCCTGGAAGGACGGCGGCCTTGTGACCCAGCCGGATTATTTCGACGATCTGGGGGCTTTTCTGGGGAGATAACCATGCCGCTCAAGAAATCTGCAAGTAGGAAGGCTGGGAAGCCCCAGGAACAAGCGGTAGCCATCGCTTTGGAAGTTCAACGTAGGGCTAAGAAGAAGGGAAAGAAATGATGGATGAGGATGATCTGATTCTGGAAGAGGATGGCTCGGTCATCATCGAGGACATGATGAGTGTGGAGGTGGACGGGTCCGACTTCTATGAGAACCTGGCCGAAAAGCTTCCTGAAACCCTTATGATTCAGGTGGCCGAGGAGCTGCATGAGTCCGTGGTTCGGGACAGGACCTCTCGCAAGAAAAGGGATGAGCAATATGAAGAAGGACTTCGTCGCACGGGCCTGGGTGATGATGCTCCTGGAGGGGCAGAATTTGATGGAGCCTCTCGCGTGGTTCACCCTGTGTTGGCAGAAGCCTGCGTGGATTTTTCAAGTCGTGCCATTCGGGAACTCTTCCCGGCGCAGGGGCCGGTCAAAACTTCGGTAATAGGGGAATCCACACCCCAGAAGCTGGAACGCGCGGAGCGCAAGAAGCGCTTCATGAACTGGCAACTTACTTCCCAGATTGGAGAGTATCGAGCCGAGTTGGAGCAACTCCTGACTCAGCTCCCCATGGGCGGTAGCCAGTACCAGAAGTTTTGGTATGATGAGCGGTTGGGGCGGCCTCGCACCGAATTCATTCCGATTGATGACATCTATCTCCCCTACTCAGCCACCGACTTCTACACCACTCCTCGGCTAACCCATCGGCAGCTCATCAGTCGAACGGAGTTCCGGAGTCGAGTGAAGTCGGGGCTCTACCGGGACATCTTCATTCCGGACTCCCACAATCTTCCTGAGTCGTCAGCTTCTGAGCAAGCTAATGATAAGATCGAGGGTCGGGAAGAGGACGGCTACAATGAGGATGGGCTCCGAGAGGTGTGGGAGATTCAGGTCAATTGGGAGTTTGAGGAAGACACCCTCTCGGGAGGGGAATCGGCTCCTTACATCCTGACCATCGACGAGGACACTCATAAGGTCCTGAGCCTTTATCGCAACTGGAGGGAGTCGGACGCCCGGTTTCGAAAGCTTGATTGGATCGTTGAGTGGAAGTTCATCCCCTGGAGAGGGGCCTATGCCATCGGGCTTCCACACCTGATCGGAGGGCTTTCGGCGGCACTCACCGGCAGCCTTCGAGCTCTCCTGGACTCCGCTCATATCAACAACGCGGCTTCAATGCTGAAGCTGAAGTCGGGCCGAGTGGTAGGCCAGAACACTCAGGTCAATGTGACTCAGGTCACTGAGATCGAGGGTCCGGCGGGTATCGATGATATCAGAAAGCTGGCCATGCCCATGCCTTTCAACCCCCCGAGCCCGGTGCTTCTGGAGTTGATGGGGCAGATCTACGGCCTGGCCAAGGGAGTGGTCTCCTCCAGTAATGATGCGTTGCAGAACGTGGGGGACCGAACTCCGGTGGGCACCACGATGGCGCTCATCGAGCAAGGCGCTCCCACCTATTCGGCGATTCATGCCCGCTTGCATGAAAGTCAACGAAAGACTCTGGAGATCCTGCACCGCATCAATGAGGACTTTCTGAACCCTGACCAAGTCGCGGAGGATTTGGGGGAGATGCTGGTCACCCCTGAGGACTTTCAGGGGTCTCTCGATGTTCTACCGGTCAGTGACCCAACCATCTTTTCCGAGGCTCAGAGGTTTGCTCAGGTTCAGTCCATCGTGCAGATGTCCCAGGATCAGGCGGTGCCCTGGAACAAGTTGAATGTTTATCGTCGAGCCCTGAAGCAGATGCGGGTGGAGGCCATTGATGAGCTGTTGCCAGCTCCCAAAGACCCCATCACCGCAGACCCCCTGTCGGAGAACTTCTCCGTCATTCAGGAGGGACAGCCGATCAAGGTGGGGGCTGACCAAGACCATCTGGCCCACGCTAGGGATCACCTGACTTTCCTGTCGGCCCCCTGGATTCTGGCCAATCCCATGATCCCCCCTCAGCCATTGCAAGCCATTCTGCAACATGCGAATGAGCATTTGTTGTTTTACTATTCGCAGCAGCTGGCCCGGGCCGTGGAGCAGCTATCCCTTAATGGAGTCCCGTCGAGCCAAGCGGTGACCCAAGCTCAGCAATTGGCCGGGCCTCAGTGGGCGGCGGAAATCGGTCCATTGATGCAGCAGATCCAACAGATGCAACAGGGGCTTCAGCAGCGCATGCCGCCCCCGCAGATGCCTCCGGAGGTTCAGGCTAGCATTCAGATCGCTCAGATGGACACTCAGCGAAAGGCTCAGGCGGATCAGGCGGATATTCAACTCCGTCAGGCACAGCAGGCGGCCAGTCAACAGGAAAGTCAAATCCTGCTGTCGCTTAAGCAACAACAGGCTCAGTTCGATCAGTTTATCTCGCAACAAGAGCTTCAGTTGAAACACCTGGCGCAGCAAGTTGAATTGATGAAGAATGAGGCTGATAACCGCCAGAAGCAGCTGACGGAATTGCTGAAGAACAAGGATGACAATGATACTCAACTGATCATCAAGTCTCAGGAGGGTGACCGGGCTCTGGTGGAGAGCGTGCTTCAATCGAAACTGGCTAGTGACAACTCACTCGATAAGGGGTAAAATCATGATCAATCAGCACAAGCAGATGGCGATGGGAAAGAAGATCCCCCAGGAGCAACAGAAGAACAAACCCGTCGACGGATGCGCCTGCGGGGGTAAAGTGAAGAAGGAAAAGAAAAAGAAGTGATTCAAGACGCCGTCCTCTCTCAGTGTATTCAAAACATCCACTCTCGGATCAAGGATAAGATGCGGGGGTTGGCGGCGAATCGCTTCGAGCAGCTTTACGAGGTGGGTAGATTGCAGGGGCAGGTGGATGGCCTGAAGGAGGCCCTGGACTGTCTAAGCAACGCCCTCGAAGAGCAGGATAAGTAAACCGCCCGCACTCACTCGGCCAGTGAGGAAGTGACCTCCAGCACTCCATGCGGGCGGCCCTTTTCTGGAGTTTTAGGAGAATCGTAATGATTCCAGCTTCCAGCCTCCAAGAGGCATTTCCCGACGTCAACCCCGGCGTCCTGCCGCTCGGGACCAGGGTGCTCGTGCAACTACGCACGGTGCGTTCGAAGACCGCTTCCGGCCTCATCCTGGTGGATGACACCAAACAATTCAACAAGGTGACTACTCAGCTGGGTCGTGTGGTCCAGATCGGCCCGATCGCGTTCCGCAACCGCGAAACCGGCCAGCTATGGCCCGAGGGTGTGTGGGCACAGCCGGGCCATCTGGTCCGCATCCCGAAGTACGGCGGCGACCGCTTCGAACGGAAGATCCCCGGTACCGAGGACACCGCACTGTTCTGCCTGTTTTCGGATCACGAAATCATCGCCCGTGTCGACCCGGGCGCTTTCGAAGAACTGGACGAGATCCTCTGACATGAACGAGCAAATGGATTTTGGCGATGCCCTTCGGGCGCTGAAAGCCGGGGAGAAGGTCGCCCGGTCGGGGTGGAACGGTAAGGGGATGTGGCTGTCGCTGTCTGGCCCACTGGGCGGGCGGCTCATCCCGAGCGGTGCCTTCTGGTCAAAGAACAACGCTGAATACGCTGCGCAGCAGGAGCAGTTCAACGGGCACGCAATGGTCCTGCCGTGCATCACAATGAAGACCGCTACCGGTGAAATCCTGATGGGTTGGCTGGCTTCGCAAACTGACATGCTGGCCGAAGACTGGGGGATCGTGCAATGATCAGTGATGACGATATCGAGCAGGAAATCCAGGCCAAGGGACTGACCGCGCCGCGCGTGACGCCTGCGGACATCGAGGCGAACATCCGTGACGAGGTGTATTTCACTGCATCCCAAGGGAGCGATGCCGAGGCCACCAACGACCCGGTGATGGCTTCGCACGACGCACTGCGCCTGCTGACCTTCTGCGTTCTCGTGCTGCGCAACGGCTTCACCGTGACCGGAGAGTCGGCCTGCGCATCGCCAGAGAATTTCGACGCCGAGATCGGCCGCAAGATCGCCCGCCAGAACGCTGTACAGAAGCTGTGGCCGCTGATGGGCTACGCGCTGAAAGAACAACTCAACAAGGAGTGATGAAGATGGCTGAGAAAGACATCGAGCTGGATCTGGAAACCGGCGAGGAAGTACATCGGGAGGCTTCTCTGGACGTCCAGGAGGAAGAACATCACGAGGGGGCGGATGGTCGCGAGGACTCCGGCGAGGACTCCAGCGAGGACGCTGGAGGCGATGACGACGACTCGGGCGAAGATACCGGTGGTACCGATGACGAACGCGAAGCGATCCGCGAACGTCGCCGGAAGGAACGCCAGCATCGCAAGCAGGCTCAACGTGAACGCGAGGAGACTCTGCGCCGTGAGTTGCAGGCCCGTGACTCTATCATCAACGAGCTGAGGACCAAGGTTGAAGGTATCGAGCGTCGGGGCACCTCCTCTGAGCTGGCTCAGCTGGACACGGCAAAGAAGCAGACCGCACAGGCGTACAACTACTTCAAAGACCAGATCCGGGTGGCCACTGAAGCGGGCAACGGCGCCGCGGTGGCCGACGCCACCGAGAAGATGCTGCAGGCTCAGCAGCACTTCAATCAGCTTCAGGGTTATGAGCAGGCATATCGGCAGCGTCAGTCTCAGCCCCAGCCATTGGACCCCCGACTGGTCAATCAGGCTCAGAAGTGGATGGAGTCCAACAAGTGGTACAACCCGGCAGGCCAGGACCAGGACTCTCGCATCGCTTTGACACTGGATCAGCAGCTGGCTCAGGAAGGCTGGGACCCGACCACCCCGCAGTATTGGCAGGAACTCGACTCGCGAGTGAAAAAATACCTGCCCCATCGCGCGAACAGTGGTAAAATTAGTGGTACCAAGCCTCGATCTACGGTATCGGGTTCGGGACGCGATGCGGGGCCTCGCACCTCGGATAAGTCCTACCGGTTGTCAGCGGAACGGGTGAAAGCCCTCAAGGACGCTGGGATCTGGGAGGATCCGAAACAACGGGCCGAAGCCGTGAAACGCTTCCGCGAATACGACAAGCAGAACAAGGCTTAATGGAGAGCGATCAGAATGAGCGAAAACAAAATGATGGGCGGGGATGAGCGACTGAAGAAGTCGTCGGGTGCCGCCGTGCGCGCAGATCGCGATGAAGCAGATGCTCAGCGGGTGGAACAAGATGGTACTGCCCTGACCATGGAAGAACGCCGTCGTCTGATGCGTTCTGAGTGGGTTCAGGAAGTGCTTCCCACACCACCCGCGCGACCCGGTTGGCATTTTTGCTGGCTCAGCACGACCAATGCATCGGACCCGATCCATAAGCGCATCCAGCGTGGCTATGAGCCCGTTCGCGCTGCCGAGATCCCCGGGTTTATGCAATACAAGGTCGACCAGGGCGAGTACGAAGGCTGTATCGCGTGCAATGAGATGCTTTTGTTCAAACTTCCGCAGGAACTGTACGAGGAGTACATGATGTACGTACACCACGACCGCCCGCTGGAAGAGGAAGAAGTGATCCTCGACAACGCGAAGCCCACTGGGGAAGACACGAACGGGCGTCCGTTGGGCCAAGTCGAAGGTTTCGAGACCTTGGGCCGACGCGTCCGCAAACCCACATTCTGATCTAAGGAAATAGGACATGGCAACTACTGCCCAAACCTACGGCCTGATCCCGGCGTACCATCCGTCGGGCCAGTCCCGTGCGAACGAGTACTCGATCGCCTCGAGCTACACGACCGCAATCTACCAAGGCGCTCTGGTCAAGCTGGTGACCGGCGGCGGCATCGAAAATGGCGACGGTTCGACCGATGCCATCGGCGTTTTCGCCGGCTGCAGCTACGTCGATCCGACCGGTAAGCCGCGTTTCAGCCCGAACTGGCCCGGCCTGAGCGGCTGCACCAACATCCGCGCCCGTGTCTACGACGACCAGCAGAACGTCTTCCGAGTCGGCGTCTCGGCCAATGCTTCCGGCTACACGCTGGCGGCGATCGGCGACCAAGTCGATCTGGCCAACAACACCGCCGGCAATGCCCCCATGGGTCGTTCGACCGCGTCGGTTGCCTCCGCTGCGGTGGGCGCCGGCACACAGGCCCAGCTGCGCGTAGTGGGTTTTGTCGGCGGCGAGCCGTACGACGCCACCACCAACCCGTTCCCGGAACTTCTGGTGCAGATTGCGCAGCATCAGTACGTTGCCGACAAAGCCGCCATCTAAGGAGGACTGAAAAATGGCAGGTACTATCATGCGTTCGGAGCAGTTCCGCTCCATCGTCGAGCCAATCCTCAACCAAGCTTTCGACGGTGTGTACGAACAGCGCGCCGACGAATACAAGCAGGTGTTCAAGGAAGAGAACGGCACCCCCCGCGCCTACCACGAGGAGCCGGTGCTTTACGGTTTCGGCGCTGCTCCGAAGCTGCCCGACGGTCAACCGGTCACGTACGACGAGGGCGGTGAGCTGTACGTCAAACGCTACACCTACGACGTCTACGGTCTGGCGTTCGCGCTGACCAAGGTGCTCGTCGAGGACGGCGACCACATCCGCATCGGCTCGACCTACTCGAAGCATCTTGCTCAGTCGATGAACGAGACGCTCGAAACCGTCACCGCCAACCACCTGAACCGTGCTTTCAACAGCTCGTACACCGGGGGTGATGCGGCGGCGCTGGTCTCGGCCAGTCACCCGGTGATCGGCGGCACGCAGAGCAACGTGCTGACCTCGGCAGCCCTGTCGCAAACGTCGCTGGAGCAGGCAATCATCACGATCCGCCAAGCCCAAGACTCGCGGGGCAAAAAGATCCGCCTGACGCCGAAAAAGCTCGTCGTCCACCCGTCCAACATGCTGCAAGCGGAAGTTCTGCTCAAGAGCGTTCTGCGTGCCGGCACGAACAACAACGACCTGAACCCCATCAAGTCGTCCAGTTCGCTGATGGACTCGGCCGTGGTTATGTCGCGTCTCACCTCGGCCACCGCGTGGTTCGTCCAGACGGATGCCCAAAACGGTCTGAAGGTGCTGTGGCGCCGCAAGATGGAGAAGGGTATGGAGGGTGACTTCGAAACCGACTCCACCCGCTACAAGGCGACCATGCGTTTCGGCAGCGGCTGGACTGACTGGCGCAGTCTGTACGGCAACGCTGGCGCCTAACAGCGACTACCCCCAGGAATACTCCCGAAGTCAATAGCTTCGGGAGTATTTGCATGGACACTTAACGTCCATCGTGATAATATAAACTAGGTTTTCTAGGAGATTCGAATGGCCACCTACATGCAAGGCGCTATCAAGAGCGGTAGCACCCCCTCCGAGTACCAGAACGTCGGCTACGCGATCTTCTCGCAGTCGGCTGTCGTCACCACGAATGCGGATGGTTCCGCCTCCAGCGCGACCATTATCATCCCGGCGGGCAGCCAGATCGTTGACTATAAGGTCGACGGCGTGGTTGACGAGGTGGTGGGCGGGGGTACGGCTACCGCCATCGCGGTGACGGTTGGTACCACCGCTGCGGGTGAACAGTACATGACCTCGACCGACATGATCGCGGGCGGTCGCGCCACCACTGCCATCACCACAGCGCAGGCGGCGGCGATGGACGACGTTGGAGCGAATACCTCGGTGGTCATCACCGCGGACCCGAACGGCACCATCGTCACCACGCAAGCGCAGTACCGCCTGACCGTCCTGTACTCGCCCAAGGACTAATCGACCATGGCCACGTCGGGTACCATTGCCACGACGGTGATCAAGACTTCTCGGCTTATCGAGAAGGCGCTGCGCCGCTGCGGTATCAACCCGGCGTCGGCCACCGTCGAAACGTTGGACACGGCCCGCGAGGATTTGTTCATGCTTATGATGAGCCTGAGCAATCGCGGGCTGAACCTCTGGTGTGTGGATCAGCAACCCGTGCCGCTGGTAGCGGGACAAGCCACCTACCCGCTACCGGCCGGTACGCTGGACGTGCTGAATGTGTTGCTGCAAACTCCGTCCGACGACGGTGGATGGCGGGACTTTCCGCTGTCCGCCTATAATCGTGATGATTATGCCAACCTGCCCAACAAGTCACAGGCGTCCACGCGGCCGACCTGTTATTGGTTCGAAAAGCTGCGGGTCCCCCAGCTGACCCTGTGGCCCGTACCCTCCGACGACACCCGGCGCCTGTTGGTGTTCCGTCATCGGCAGATCCAGGACGTTGGGGAACTGACCGAAGAGCTGGAGATCCCATCCCGCTGGCTGGAAGCCGTATGCTGGCAGCTGGCGTTGCGGCTGGCGTTTGAACTCCCCGAGGTGAAACCCGACCGGGTGGCGGCGATTCAGGCCATGCGGCAGGAAATGACCATTGAGGTCGAGGGGGGTGAAACCGACAGCGCCCCGGTTTATTTTGCACCCACTATTGGGGTTTATACGCGATGACCGTCGAAAGCCTGACTTTCAGCTCGTTGGTCGAGGACGTCAAGAACTATGCAGAACGCTCTGACCAACCGTTCTCGAACCAGATCCCGCGGATGGTCATGCTTGCAGAGAATCGCATCGCCACAGAGGTGAAAGGCCTGGGGCAGGTGCGCTATGCCACTGGACGGTTTCTCGCGGGCAATGGGGTGATTCCAAAACCGGCACGATGGCGAGAGACGGTGGCGCTGTCCTATTCCGCCGACGGCCGGGTAGAGTTCCTGCGTCAGCGGGGCTACACATTCTGTCGCAGCTATTGGCCGGATGCCGCCCTGACCGCCGCGCCCGAATACTATTGCGACTACGACTATGAGCATCTGCTGGTGGTCGGCACACCAGACGCGGATTACCCCTTCGAAATCTGCTACTTCGAGCGCCCGCTGCCGTTGAGTTCGGCGGACCAGACCAATTGGACCACTCGATACGCCCCGCAGCTGCTGCTGTACGCGACGCTCCTGGAGGCGCAACCATTCTTGAAACGTCCGGAACGGATTGCGGAGTTCCAGGCTCTGTTCGATCGCGCCGCTGCCGCGGTGAACAATGAAGCTCAGCGGCGCCTGCAAGGTGACAACGCATTGGTGAGGACCGTAGGATGATCAACGACCTTATTGCTCGGGTATTCGAGGCACGCAACGTCGCACACCTCGAGCATTGGAACACCGGCAACTACGCGGTGCACCAGGCGCTGGGCGACTTCTACGACGAAGTGATTGACCTTCTGGACTCACTGGTCGAGGCGCACTCGGGTGCGTTCGGCAAAGTGGGTAAGGTAGAACTCGGCGCGCGGCAAACTAAGCCATGCGTCGCACTGCTGGGCGAGCACGTGGTGTGGATCAGCAAACACCGCGAGCACATCGCGCAGGACGTCGCCGCACTCGAAAACATCGTCGACGAGATCGTGGCACTCTACCTGCGCACTCTGTACAAACTGAAGGAGCTTTCCTAATCATGGCACGTACTTCTCCCAGTCCCAGCTACCCGATGTTCCCCGAGGACGCCGCAGCGGTCACACCTAGCGACACCACGACGTTCGAACCTTCGGTCATCTACGTCGGCGGTGCTGGTAACGTCAAGGTGAACACCGCGCAGGGTAACACGGTCACCTTTGTCGGCATCCAGGCCGGCGGCGTCATTCCGGTGCGGGTGTGCCGCGTATACTCGACCGACACCACTGCTACCGATTTCGTTCGGGTGTTCTGATCATGTCGTTTGGCTTCGGGTTTGGATTCACCAAAATCACCGCGGCCATCAGAGCCGCATTCCCCCCCGCATTCTCCCCCGCTTCCCTATTTGCCAACAACGAACCCGGCGTGTGGTACGACCCGAGCGACTTCAGCACGCTCTATCAGGATGCAGCAGGCACGGTGCCGGTGACTGGCGTTGAACAGCCTGTGGGGTTGATGCTGGATAAGAGCAAGGGGTTGGTGCTGGGGCCGGAGTTGGTTGACGACAGTAACATGATATTTGCCGGCGGCTCTAGTCGGATTTCCGCTGGGGTATACAGATTATTTAGTGAGACAGGAACGACTTCTTATTTCTCTCAAAACGGTGTGCCTGCAGGTAAGTTTTATTCCGTATCCTTCAGAATATCTAACGTTGTTTCCGCAGGCGCAGGTGTAGTTGTTTCGGACAGCTTCGGTGCTTCATGGGCGGGCGCTCCAGGGTTGGCTGGAAACTACACTCGGGTTGTTTATCTTCAAAATAATGCTCGGGTTACGTTTACGCGACAGTCTGGAATTACCGATTTCTACATCGACAACATCTCCGTCCGCGAACTCCCCGGCAACCACGCCTATCAGCCGACCACTACTAGCAGACCTGTGCTGTCGGCGCGGGTGAATCTGCTGAGGGAGACTGAACAGTTTAATGATACAGCTTGGACTAAAAGAAATGCAACAGTTACGGCCAATGCTGATGTTGCGCCTGACGGGACAACGACGGCAGATAGGCTAGAAGCTAATGGATCTACTACGTATCTATATCAATCTCTAGCTGGGCTTGCCAACGCTCCGTACACTTTAAGCGTTTCGGTGCTAAAGGGGACCAGTTTTACAATCGCTGCAGATAACCAGTCCAGTATCGGGACGGGCGTTACTTTTGACGGCACAACTGGCGCATTTGTTACGTTAAACAAACTCTCGAACGGGTATGCTGTTTCTTCGTATTCATGCATAACCCATCCATTAAACTCTGGGTATTGGTTAGCATCTATAACTCTCACGGTTAATGCTGGAAATAACAACGTTAGCGTTTGGATAAACACAGCAAAAAGCGCGACATACGCATCGGGTGGGCAGTCTACCATAGGAGATATGCTGACCGTATGGGGTGCATCCCTAGTCCGAGCCGACCAAGCACACCTGCCATACCAGCGCGTCAATACCGCCACGGATTACGACACCGCAGGGTTCCCGCATTATCTGCGCTTCGATGGCGTCGATGACTGGCTGGTCACGAACACGATTACGCCGGGAATTGACAAGGTTCAGGTGTTCGCTGGGGTGAGGAGAGTTGCAAACGGAGGCATCCCAATTGAATTGAGCGCAGTTGGGTCCAACGCTGGCTCGTTCTATGTCTATGCTGGAAATCGAGCCTCAGCAGCAGGTGCTACGTGGACGATTAGCTCACATGGTTCAGCAACGGACAACGCAAATCAGTCGGTTGAAACTACAGCGAATTACAACGCCCCACTTACTAATTTGGTGACGGGTATTTACGACATCGCAGGGGATTCAACAATCCTGCGAATAAATGCTTCACAAATTGGCACTGCAACTGGCGATCAAGGCACCGGCAACTACGGCAACTACCCGCTGTACATCGGTCGTCGTGGAGGCACGTCGTTTCCATTCAACGGCCACCTCTATTCCCTGATCGTCCGGTTCGGCTCAAATCTGCCAATCGAGACCATCGAGCAGGTCGAGGCATGGATAAACGGCCAGACGGGGGCTTACTAATATGTGGGTACATCGCACGCTGATCGTCACGGCTGAACACGTTGATCTCGCTCGCAGCCTATGTGCAGCCATCGCAGGCCCGGCTGGTGAGGGGATGTTCTCGACGCCGCTGTCGGCTACGGGCCTCTATCCCGCCACTCACTACATCAGCGCCGGCCTGATCGCCGAACCCTTCGCCGCCATCCTGCCGCTCAACATGCCGGCGACGGAAGACACGGAAGCACAGCACATCCCCGGTCGCCCTGAAGCCGTGCTCGCTGCGCTGCCTGATGACTACGCGCCCATGCCGACGATGGCCGAGGTCGAGGCGCTGTTTGCCGGAATCGACATCACCGAAGGCGACCCACTTGCACGCATCGCGCAGCTTGGGCTGTCGCTATGTGCCGATCCAGAGGCCGCAGAGGGGGGCCTGCATGAAACAAGTCCTGATCGCCCTTGACCAGCTCGCCAACGCGATTCTCGCCGGCCACGCCGACGAGACCCTATCGGCTCGCGCCTACCGCCTTTCGCGCGACCGTGGCCGGCACTGGCCGAGGCGGGTGATCGACGCGCTGTTCTTCTGGGACAAAAACCATTGCGAACAGGCGCACCTCTCCGAACTGCTGCGCCGGCATCTGCCGAGGCAGTACCGCACGACGAAATGACCGCCATGACTACGACGACGAAAGGACCGCCGCCGATGAGTAATACCGCACAAACCGCCGCCGAGACTGTCGGCGGAATCGCCGCAAAGGTTGGCCCCCCGGCGACCGTCTCGATTGCCTCCGTCGCCGGGGTGCAGGTCTCCGAGCTCGTCCTGTGGGCGACGCTGATCTACACAAGCCTGATGATCGGCCACAAGCTCTGGCAGATCATCAAAGAAGTTCGGGGCGGAAAATGAAGCATCCGCGCACAACGATTGGCGCACTGAGCCTGTCGGCCGCGGCGCTGGTGGGGCTGCTCGCGCACGAGGGCTATTCCGATCGCGCCATCATCCCGGTGGCAGGCGATCGCCCGACCGTGGGCTTTGGCTCGACCTTCCGGGACGACGGATCGCCTGTCCGTATGGGTGACACGATCACCCCACCCAAGGCCGTCGCGCGCAGCTACGCGCACATTGCCAAGGACGAGGCAGGTCTGAAGAAGTGCGTGACTGCGCCGATGACTCAAGGCGAATACGACACCTTGGTCGACTTCGCGTACCAATACGGCGTCCCTACTGCCTGCGGGTCGAGCATCGTCAAGCTTACAAACGAGCGGCGGTACAAAGAAGCGTGCGCTGGCTATCTGAGCTACCGCTACATGACCTCGAGGACGCCGATCGCAGGCTATGAGGTGAGCCA
>QXGG01133747.1_pt1 | contig 55302 bp, 73 predicted proteins | sample 1982491 | NCBI WGS metagenome assembly QXGG01 (sample SAMN09924614, study PRJNA488089) | Wastewater metagenome, whole genome shotgun sequencing project. | isolation source: South African research farm wastewater | place: South Africa: Irene, Agricultural Research Council, Animal Production...
ATATAATATATAGAACTAATAATATTCAAATAATTAATTAAATCTATATAATTCCTTACAGATAGACAAATTACCAGACAGTTACTGTGTAGTTTACAAGTCCATCCGATTTTCTCAACTTTTTAAATTATCTCAACAATCTCAACAATCTCAACATTTTGACGATTTTAAAAAAATTTTTCGCCGCCCTCACCAAAAATAAATTTTGTTCAATCTTGTAACTTACATTTTATTAATAAATCTATATATATCTATATATAGTTAACCCGAACTAGAATTTTGTTGAGATTGTTGAGATTGTTGAGATTGTTGAGATAATTAAAAAGTTGAGAAAATATGATCGGCGCCGCGGCGATGCATTTATGCACAAAATTAACGCATACCCTGTGCAGTTATGCACAAAATTAGCACATATCCTGTGCATTTATGCACAAAATTAACGTATACACTATACCACCTGTAGATGCAGCGGCAATGCATTATTGTCATAATTTTATGCCAAATCGCATATAATATTATTGAGGAGGCGATGTACTTTGTATAAATATTTCGCTACGAACGAAATCACAGGCCAAAAGATGTATTGTAGCTCCGACGGGCTTATTCATTATAAGTTAGATGTATGCCCGCATTGTGGTAAGCATGACACGTATACGCACAGTGACAAGGTATTAATCTGCGAAGACTGCTACAGTAAACGCGCAAGTTATTACTCCACTAAAGCGTCAATCTCCGAGAACAGTCGGCAAAGCACACTGCTTAGGTACAAGGCACTCATACAACATTATATACGCCTAAAGCTACAAGGTGTTACATACATGCTACCAAGAGACCTTGAAGAACAACTTGAACGTGTAGATAATCTGCTTGGCCGTACAAAGGCACCAAAGCAAACAGCTTACGGTGTTACGCTGGATGCAGTGTATAGATGCAAAGACTGTGGACGACATATTACTACAGGTGTTCCTTTCGGCGATAAGGTACGCTGTGTAGATTGCGCCAGTCGGTACCACAGATACACGGCGCTGTGTCGCCGCATCACTGTGCTAACGCAGGATGAGGTGGATGAGCTTCACGGTATACTTGACACGTACAAAGAGTTTATGTACAATGGTGGCTGGTCACCTAATATACCTAAGGTCCGTAAGCATCTTAGGGACTTGTACGGCTAATTGAGGAAGCGCGCATGACGTATATAGCTACAAACGAGAACGTTTATTGTAATTCAAACGGCGAGGCGCTTCATGGCTTAGATGTTACGCCATATATAAATAATAGGCAGGAGCTATACGCTCCTGCCTTAGCTATTTAAGTTGGTCAAGCACACCATCAGTATTGAACTCGAAGTGCTCACAGTTACAAGAGAAGTCGTGTCCACACGTCGTCCAATCCTGCTTACAGTATACGCACAGGTCACCGCCTGTAGAACAGGCGTGCTTTAGAGCCGCCTCATACACATCGCGCCGTATATACAGGTCCCTAACGTAGTCGCATTCTATCTGCCACAGTCTGTAGTAATGCTTGGAGTCTTGTATAGCCTTATCACATAACTCCTTGCGCGTGAGGTCAAAGCAGTCACAGAGCCAGTTCAGCGCGGCGGCGCAGCATCTTTGCCAGACCCGCTTAAGCTTTGCGAGTGGCTTGGTTAGTAGTTTCTTCATCGTCGTCCTCCTTAGATGTTGGGTGTTCTGGTGCTTGATGGTCGTAGATGTTGCCTATGATATCAAGCTCCTCATCATCGGCTATGTTCGTGATGTAGCCCGAGACGTCTTCGTGCCACCTCACCACCTGCGTATGCTTTATGACTGGTCTCCCAGAGCTGTAGAGCTTACTGCGTACGATATCGCCTTCGAATATCTTACGTCCATGCTTGTCTTGTACGCCGAGGTACCTACAGATGGTGTCAGGGTCAACTGGTATTACCTTGCTGGTGTTGGGCAGTGCTATGCAGTGTGTGTTCTTTGTGAAGAGGTAGTAGCCCTCAATCCAGCGACCGTTGCTAGAGCGCTTACCTCTGACCAGCAGCTGCTCGAGGACTTGCCTGGCATGGTGGCAATCGTACCCCCATGCTAGCAGCTTCTGCCTCGTGGCGCGCTGCGCGGTGTCGCAGGAATTAAGTAGCTCACAAGATGCGCAGCTCTTCATCACTTCATCACTCCCACTCCCAGCTTTCCAGCACTATAGGTCTGCAGATGTTAACCACTATGGCGTGAAGGTAGTTGTGCAGGATATGGTCTACAAAGTATTCCTCATCGTAGACTGAACACCACATGCGCCCAAAGTACTCTGCGGCGTGGCGGCGCACCGTCGCTTCGTCTGGTGCCTCGAACAGCACGTAGTAGCCGACCAGGCCACGGCAGAGGCTTAGATAGTATCTATGCATGACAGCTCCTCCGTCCCTATGAGTTCAAACTTGGCATTGTTGCTACCGAATAGGCAAAGGCAGAAATCGCCGCTAGGTAGCAGGCTTACCAGCTCACCCTTGTCGTCATGCGTGCTTGTAGATATAGCTATATGTGATAGCTCGCCACCACAGGCGCAGACGTAGCCATCCGCGTACCAGCTTATGCTTAGTACCTGCAGCTCTTCGCCGAGGTGGTCATTAAGCCACGCAAATGCGTCGTCAGACAGTATACCTTGATGCTCAATCGACTTAACTATTATTTTCATTAGTACACACTCCTAAATGTATTTGTGATGCCGTCGCCGGTGGCGCAGAACCAAAGATACTCTGCGCCGAGCTCCCTGTAAACCTCAACGCCCTGCTGCTCAAGTGACCAACGGTGCAAGACGCTGTATGCCGCTTGTAGGTTTTCTTCTGAGGGCGGGAGGCCGTATCCGTGGAACTGACCAGGTGACCTACAGATACCTGCTATTGTAGATGCCCAGCCTTTGCTAAATCTGTTGCAGACGCACCAGCCTACCATGCACTGCTGCTCCCATGAGCAGTTGCCGGCCTCACCAGCGATGGTGCTGGCAAGTGCGTAGAGGTCTTCGTCTGTGAACATGTTAATGTATTGGTGCTGCGTCAACAAGCCACTGGTGCACACTGACGGTGGGGCGCAGGGGCCTATTGGTGGTTCGGTTGCTTTGTTGGCTGCCTCGCGCGTAACCAACAGTATGATGACTAGCGCGCTAGCGAGGACTATTATTGCTTTAAGCTTTTTGGTCATAGTATTTCTTGTACCGGGCGCCGCTGTAGCTTTAGGCGCCCTAACTTGGCGAGCTTGGCCTTTAGGCCGACACCATCAATAGTGCCGCTACCTCGCTATGTTCTAATAAGAGATGGTCTGTGTCCATATGTACGCTTCTACGTTGTGTGGCTCATCTACTACCACTCCAGTACTTTTATAATGTAATGCTCTGGACATGTTACATCCGTATCAGTATGCTCGTCGTGGATGACTACCTTAATTGAGTCGTTTCTGGAGGGCTTGAAGCGTTTAAGCAATATGCCACTGAGTCCGTTGAAGGTTCTCACGCGACTACCTATCCTGTAGGTGACACCTTGTTGTACTGTACTGTTAAATCTCATTAGTCCGTGTATACGCAGATGATGCCTGCCTCGTCTCTGTAGCCAAAACACAGATTGCCTCTATCGCATATTATTGCAAGGTCTTTGCTGCTCAGCCCAGGCCTGTTCTTAAGCACGTGGTACTTCTTATGAGCATACCCAGTACCAATGTTCTGCACTATTATATCCGCATCGGTATCCTCAGGGTCCCATGAGATGCTGTATAGCTCCCTCAGCTCTTTGTATCTGTCGTAGTAGTTCATTTGTTATAGTATGCCTCCTCATAGTCGTAGAACTTGTTGAGAATTCTGTCAAGCACTGCTGCGTAAGTATCGTCGTAATCAGGGAGCAGCGACTCAGGGTTAACACGCAGTATTGGTCTATACTTGGCCTTCAGTTCGTCGTACACATCCTCAAGATAGTACTCGGGGTCTTCAGTCAACTCGTCGCTGAGCCACTTCAGGAGCTCGGGCGGGGTGGCGCTAGTATCCAGCGTGGGGTCTGTCACGGTAGCATGACTGGCGCGCTCGGTATAGCTACTAATCATGCTATCGAGGTCGGCGGTGAGCTTCACGCTTCTACCGTCACTGCGCCGCGGCGGCTGGAGGCCACATGCACGCTGCGCGTCGTACAGTGTGTAGATTTTATTGAGCTCTGTGCGCTCCACCTCAGTTAAGGACGGCTTCTTCTCGAGATACTTTGCACGAGAGTTGATTTTCTCACAGGACCTACACGTGGTGTAGGTCCCTTTACGTCCGCCATAGTATTGACGGAACTGCTCTATAGGCTTTAGCTCGCCACATTGCTTACAACTTTTTACATTCATTGCTTCCACGCCCTTTCATAGTCAAGACATATACATTCGCTCATTAGCTACCTCCTAATACGCTCTGCTTTGCTAGCTTCTCAGCAAGCTGCCTTGGGTATCCTTGTGTAAGCATCTCATTGAGGGTCTTGGTGTAGATTTTAATGGTCTCAGACATGATTACCTTAGGGTCTATGGTTGGTGCAGGCGCCGGTGGCGCTTCGACTGTCACCTCCGCGTCAAATCCAGCTGTAGCCTCGCAGCATTTTCGAGCCTTGTCAATCATACCATTACATGATGACAGGTTTTCATCGTATAAGCGGCATATATAGCCATTTTTAGTCTTGTCGCAGAATCTACACAATTGACCGTTCTCAAAGTCACAGAAGTTCCAATCAGGTACTGCGTACGACACGGACACCCTAACACGCTTCATATAGTTTGCTCCATTGTAATAATTTTCATCCATCTACGCGCCAGCTCTTTGTGCACCGCCTTGGCGAAGGTGAGCAGGTAGACCTTGCGGTATGTTGTTGGGTTGATGCACATCTCGCCTTCGTTAATCATTGCATTGACACGGCGGATATATGCGTGGGTGTAGCCGGTTGCGGGGACGATTGAGCTTATTAGTTCTGCTTCAATATCAAGCAGGACGCCATCATTTTCACGTGACAGCAGCTCTTCGAGGGTCATTCTTTTCATTGGTTAGTTCCTCCAGTCAGTAAAGTATGTCAAAGATGTAATCCATCTCTAGACCAAGTTCGTTAAGCATGATTTCCTCAGCTTCACTGTAATTTCCGTTGCAGCTAAGGATAGCTTCGCGCACCTCAGATACCTGACGCTCCGCCTCCTCTACGCTGATGCCATCGCGGCGGCACAGGATTTCAGCGACTTTGCTCATACTGTGTCGCCCTCCATCCAGAATTCTGTGCAGTCATAGTCATCTGCGCCGAGTACAAGCGTCTCATTGTAATACATGTCCTGCACTTTGCTGCGCGCGTTTTCTTTTGAGTATGCTTCAACCCGTACTATTTTACGCAGTGTCTCAGTCACATACACCTCATAGGTTTCAAGCTTCGCGCGCTCAATACCAATGTCCTCAGGGGTCACGATTTCGTGCAGGTCCTTGAACATCTCTGTAGCCTGCTCTTGTGCATTAAACATTATTTCTTGTGTGAGGTCCTCAATTGCGCAGTCCTCTGAGCAGTATAAGTTGCCAGATACGGCATAGATTTCCTCGACCTCAGCGAGGTCTCTACTACAGTGCATACATTTTGTCATTATATGAGTCCCTCCAGTCTGAAGGCAAGCTCCTCTGCAACTTCGAGCACCTCGTCACCTGCAGGAGTGAGCTTACTTAGCAGCTCCGCGTCGCACCAAAGGTCTTCACACTCGAGGTGGCACTTGGCATTCCAGCGGATATGGTTTAGTGCTGCGAACCTTACGCTGTCAGCAGCGGCCTCAAGCAGTTCTGCAGAGAGCTTAATTTTAGCAAATTTATTCATAGTGATTTCCTTTCTGGCTTATAGCCCTAGCGGTAGGTCGCTACCCTATTTATGGTGTGGGACTTTTGTATGAAGTCCCTCCTGAACCCTTGATGTTATTATAAATAGATGTAGTCAGCAGCAAACTCGTCGTCGCTTATCTCTTCTATAGACAGCAAAGAGACACGGGTGCTCACGCCCCTCTGCTCATACTCTCTGTTCCAGCAATCAACGGTCGCTTTAGCCTGAGTCTTGGTTTCAGCGAAGTGGCTGTTCTCGTAACCATCATCCGCCCAACCCTTGCAGTGAACAAAGAACTTAAATCGATACATAGCAACATTTACCAAGCGGCTTAGCTATAAACCTGCTGAATGCTTCTGCTCCCAGATTTATCCTGCCTTCGTGCCACTGTTTTTCCGCTATTGCAACGGCTTCTGCCTCAGACGACGCCTCAATCTCCACAATTGTTTCAAGCAGCTCAGCTACACTTATACTGAACTTCTGTTTGGGCAGAACGTCCTTTGTAGCTACAATCTCAGCGGCCTCGCTGTATTCTTCTTCAGCGGTATCGCGAGCGCTTCTGATGATTTCACGCTCATTGTACGCAACAGCGCATGCCCTTGAGCAAAACAACATGCCATACATTGCATGCAGTTCTTCAGTGTCCTCAAGAGGCTTGTGACAAAACTTACATTCAGTCATTTCTTGTACTTCCTTTCAGCAATTCTTGTTTTCTTGTAGCACTCTCTACAATCGCGACGATAGCGTGTTTTACCGTGGCTATCCTTGCCGTCCTTGTAGAAAGCGCTAACATCTTTAACTTTACCACATGTGCCACATACACGTGTGGTTTCAGTGTCCTTGTCACCGATATAGCTGGTGACAAATACGTCGGTGAGTCCCACAACTGCCTCCTTTCTCAGTGCGTCAGCTGGGCGATTATAGGCATGATTTCAGTGTAGGCCTCACGGCCAGAAGTACTGAATCTGTCATAGTCATAGCCCATAAGTTCCAATAGTTCTGCTAGCCTCACTAGCAACACATCTTCAAGCATTTCACGAACAACCTCCTTAAGACTGGCCCAGCAAATGCTGGGCCAAAGTTTGAGCTGTGTTTCACACTCTATAATTAATTATAACATATTCTTATGAAGTTGTGTTCAGTTTTACGAGAAACGGTGTAGTAACTACACCGTTTCTTCGTGGCTAGCAAAGGCTTCATTAACATAGAGCGGAGTTAAATGAGGACGATTATTCAGCGTGTAGATTCTGTCCGACCATCTAGACTCTCCTGCCTTTTCGCCTGCTGCTCTTATCTGCTCTACTGTGGCATCAAGATTGTCTGCGTGATGCACTATATACGCTTCTATACACTGCGGAGTAACTGGAGAACCGTACTCAAGGCCACCGTGGTGAGACAATATTATGTGCCTTAGCAGGCGCACCTTGGCGTAAGCGTAAGGGTCTTCAACATCTACATGCGTCTCGGCGAAGTTGCCAATAAACTCAGCGCCCATAAAGATATGCTCATACAGCATACCGTTTGAGGTCATATCGATGCTGACTCCATTTACCTTGTAGGTGAAGAGTTTACCAATGTCGTGCAGCATGCCACCAACAACGGCAAGGTCCCAGTTAGCACCTACAGCATTGGCCATAGCTCCAGCCAACTTAGCTACACTGTAAGAGTGCACGAGGGTGCCCCCAACATACGCATGATGCACCTGCTTAGCGCCAGGTACAGTAATCCAGAGCTCCTGTAGTTCCTGCAGCACTGCAAGAGCTATCTCACGGAGTGTGTCATCTTTGACTTCTGACATAAGACTGAAGGCATCTTTGTAGGTACCGCTGATGTCTACATCAGATGACGGTATAAAGTCGGCCAATACTTTGGTTGTGTTTAGGGCCATAGACTTAATATTCAGCTGCTTGGTGCCTTGCCACTCCGTGACCTGGGCTCGTACATCTACAATGGCATTGACCGCCGGGATGTTACCAGAGGTCCAGTCCCAATAGTTTCCGTTGATGGTGTCCTTACCATCGAAGAATTCCACGGCCAAGTATGGCTTCTTTGCTCGAGTCTCTCTGGCTGTAGCAGACTTAACTACAAGCGTTATGTCGCATATCTTGTTGAGTTCAAGCTCATTTATCCGCATGTTACTTCTCCTTCGGTGTGTACCATACTGCATTCTTTTCATCTGCAAGGTCCATCCTAGCAGCTACTGGGATTGCCTGCGTAATCAGCTCAATCATCTGACTGGCAGGTTTAAGTGCGCTATTGCCCTTGTTGATCGGCATAATGATAGGCAATGTAAGTCCATCTTTGCCAGGCGTCCATACACCGTCACGTTTACGGTAGTAGAACTCACGGATATTGATGTACCTGAAGCCCTCTCTTGTCGCCGCGGCGATGACGAACTTTATTCCGTCGGACTTGCGGACCTCGCCTACTTCTACAAAGTTGTCCCATATCTTTTTCGGTTTTGCTGTTGCCATTAGTTTTCCTCCTTATTGTATACGTCGTCAAGAATACGACAAATTTCAAACATTGGTACGTCTTTGGCATATATAGTACCGTTTATAACAAGCTCATACATGCCACTGCTTGTCGATCTGATTTCTATTGACTTAATCATGCTCAGGTCTCCAGTTATTTGTAGATATTAAACACATCACCGTTAAATACGTCGTAATTCATGAAGTCGAATGATGCAGGCTCCTTAAAGCCTACGTCATTGTTTTCAACTTTTTGACCCCAGCTAGGGTCACCATACTCGGCACCAGCAGTGATAGGACACCGGAATGTTGTAAAATCAGACATCAACCAACGAAGTACCGGAATGTGCTCGGTCTCATCGTTATTGAAATTGATAACAACTTCGTCATGAACTATATTGGTCATATGCGTCTTGAGGCCGTTGTACATAATGTATTTGTACATACCTACAATCTTGTGCTTGATATAGTCCGCGGCGCAGCCCTGAATAAGCGCATTAGGTGCTTTGTAGCAGTCATCAGGGTCGAGGCGGCGACGCCTTCCATAGAAGTTCTTTACATAGCCTCGCATCTTAACGACCTGCTGCACAGTGTCGATAAATACTTTAGCCTCGGGTAGATTAGCAAAATACGTAGCTCGCAGATGGCTTGCTTCGGTTTCTGGTACCTTAAGCAACTCGCCGAGGTGACTTATACCTACACCATAGATAAGCGCGAAGTTGATAGTCTTACCTTTCTGGCGTGCCGCAGAGGCTTCCTCATCACCTTCTTCTACAAGCTTAACGAACTCGTGTAAGTCTTTGTGGAATATGGTAGCAGCAGTAGCGGCATGAACATCGTAGCCGTGAGCAATTGCATCCAGTAGTGAGGCCGCCTTAGCATAATGCGCAAAGAGTCTGTACTCTACTTGGTCAAGGTCCATGAACCACATTGTACAATCATCGTCTGGGATGAATGCGCGACGTATACGTTTGTCCTTTTTAGGAAGTGTTTGCAGGGCAGGTTTTGTGATGGACATACGACCTGTAGTTGCCTCGGTTTGATTGATTGAACCGTGTACTCTGTCAGCAGAGTCTCTCTGGCTGTAGATACCTTCCGCGTATGTTATACGGAGCTTGTCGTACTTTCTAAACTCCAGAATCTTCTTGACTATGGAAACCCCATGAACTTCTGCTAGGCTGTTTAGAGCGTCTTTGTCAAGCTTTGGATTGCCTTTATCAGTTCTGCCGATAAGGTTAGGGTTGACGCCGAGGCGCATTAGCACGTCATATAACTGCTTGCCGGAGTTTATATTGAACAGGCAACCTGCCTCATCATAGATAGCTTTCTCAGACTCATCACACAGCTGCTGCAGCTCTTCCTTGAGAGGCCCCTCATAAGCGTTGTCGACTTTCATGCCGTAACGCTCCATAGCATACAGCACAATCATAAGCTCAAGCTCATTGTTGTACAAGTCAACAAGGTCGTCTGCCTCAAGGCGCGGGTACTCATTGATGAAGGTCAGATAGCAGTTCCAGACGTCGGCATTAGCGTATTCGCTCAGTAGCTCCCGTGGTATCTGGTCATACCTTGCTACTTTGTTTATCTGCTTATAGGCATCTACCATAAACTCAAACTTTGTAATGCCACCTTTATAGTGAGCAGCAAGGTCACGCAATTTAAATGATGGCCTGTTCTCATCGGCAAGCTTTGTAAGAACCACAGTGTCGTGTATTTTGCCGATAATTCTACAACCGGCGTTTGCAAGCATATGCATATCGAACTTTGTATTATGCGCAATCTTTTCAATTGTCGGGTCTTCAAGTAATGGTGCCAGAGCTCTCAGCTCTTTGAAGCCCGTTTCTATACTATCAAAAAGCGTGTAGCTATTTTTGCCATCACAGACTGAGAGGCAAAACGGATAGTCTTGAGGTGTGGCAGATTTGCCTGAGCCTACCCAGCGCCTAACGACGCTAATAGGAACTTGCTGGCTACTGGCGTAATATGGGTGTGTCTCTGTATCGAACGTTATAAAGCGCCGCCCCCTAAATTCAAAAGGCTGGACTTTACTTAGCAGCTCTGCCGCTGTCTCAACTACATGGAAGTTGCTGACTTTATGCTCTTTTGCGAATGTAGCTGGTACATAGCTATATCCGTTTCCTCTCTGTATAACAGGTCTTTTCTTTGGCTGAATGGCCAAGACTCATCACTCCTTTCTATTATAATTATATCATATAAGTATGCGGATGTAAATAGGTTTTCATAAACTTTCTTAAGCGGTGTCTACAGAACAGGTAAAGCCTGGCAGTGCCAGTTGGTAAGGTTCTATATCAGTATTAAGCACTGTGTAGCTGTACCTTGCATATTTACTACCGGTAGGCGCTGTATTATTTTTGGATATCTTTCCTTCTTCTATTAGGCGCGCTAGCGAATAACGCACCGCACTATATGGCAACTCTGTAGCATCACTTATATCCGCTACTGACACTACTTCACCAGCATACTCAATTAGTGCACATAATACTATGCTTTTAGTCTGTTCTGTCACGCAAGATGACTTACGGCGCCTATTAGACTTTGAGTGTGTATAGGCGTGCTGTGCATTTTCACTGTGTGTTGCCCATTCTAAGTTGCTAAGGGTGTTATTTTGTGTATTACCGTCTATGTGGTTTACAGTCCTTTTACCGTATGGGTTAGGTATAAAGATTTCCGCCATTAGCCTGTGCACTTTGTAGTGTTTACGCTTATAGGCTGGCTTTAGGCGGCCTATAATAGGCTCAGTAGTCTCTAAGCTAACCGTCGGGTATCTACCGGGGCGTCTACTTGAGTGTATTGGCTCAACGGCCTTATTTGTTTTGGTATCTATTATATGACCATCTTCATATATTATGTACCGGTTATTTAAATCCGGTATAAATGCTTCTAACATTAAATACACCTCCACGTACGTGTTGCGGATATCTGTGAATAACCTTTAATAATCTTGTAGATATATTAAACGCTATGGCTGATATTATTAAAGGTTATACACGAGTTAAGTAAGTCTATAGGAGTACCTAACGTAGTGCTTATTGAAGGCTTTTGAAGCTATACGCTCCACTTTACCCGCCTCAATAAGGTCTACGAGTGCATAGCGAGCGCGTGACTGCGGTAAACCAGCCTCTTCTGCTATAACACGCACTGCCACAACCTGACCATCTAATGATTTAATGGCTTTAAGGACCGCTTCCTGCTCTTCATGTGTAGTTTCAATTGTAATCTTAGGCACTTTATTCACCTCCTACTAGTCCGTGATTTAATGTTATTTAGTATAAGCCGAGTATATTACGGGCTTATACTAAGTGGCGTGGGCTTACTGCAGCTTGATTACTCTTATCCCCGCGGCTTTTAATAACTCAATCCCAGTAGTATCCTTCCACTGCTCAGAGTAATAAACTGCAGAGAAGCCACCAGGTGCATTAATTATTGCGGCGGCGCATTGCTTACAAGGGCTTAGCGTCACAAACATTACTTTGTCAGGTGCACTACTAGTGCACTTAACCAATGCGTTGATTTCAGCATGTATACATCCATACTTACCGTCAATCGCACACATGCAATCTACGAGACCTTTTGGGCCGCCGTTGATGCCTATACTATACACCTGTGACATATCTTTGTCTGTTATTACTGCAGCGACTTGGCGCTCTTTACATTTTGAAAGTGTAGCCAGGTCCTCAGCAAATCGTTTAAATATTTGGGCTCTGTTCATATTCTTCCAGTCCTTCGAATAACTCACTAAATGCGTTTAACTCGTCTGTTAAATCCAAAACACCCAGTAGGATTTTACGCTCCTGTACATCCAGTAGTGCCTTGTCTAATACAGGCATTGTAGATGGGTTATCTACTGTGTTGATTGCGTCATTAATAAAGTTATTTAGAATTACAGCTTTCACGGTCAGATTGTTCATCACTATTTGCATGGCGCGCAACGGCAGCATCTAACCTCACCTCCAAGTAGTTTATGATACCACGTAGTGCTGGCTTTTTATTAGCATCTACAAGGCGCTTGAATGGGTCTTTTTGTATCCTGGCGGCAGATGCACAGCGCTCGCATGCGGGTACGATATTCCAGTCGCAGTACCTACCTCCCTCAGAGAATTCTATAAAGTATGACCTAGCATCTATGGAGTCAGACCCACAGTACGCACATCCGTTGAAGCGCTGGCAGGCCTCTAGCCACTGGCTTTCTGTGAGTGTTGGGTAGTCCTTAGGTATGCTCTTTATCTTGCCTAACCAAGCTGCATATATAGCCGCGTACTTCTTATACTCTTTAGCACGGCGGCGCCGCTGCGCTGGGGTGTTGTATAGGCTATTGAAGCAGCTGCGACAGAATCTACCATCCACAAGCTCCTCAGCATACTCGCCACATTCACAGCAAGCACCGTGTGTAAATACCGTGCCACAAACTATACAGGTGCCTACTCTTGATGTGGCTGGGTAAACCCAGCCACACTTGTCACAGACCCGTGTATTCATATGTAACTACAGGTATGAGATGAGGCACCTGCAGCATAAGCTGCTCAAAGCCCATGCATATCTGCTGGAATGTTTCGTACTTGGTGATGTAGTCTTCACCGCGTGAAGTGCACCTCTTCCATAGTACCTGTTCAGGAGCCGTGCAGTAGATTACCACAGCGCCTCTCTTAGCAAGCTTACGTTCAAGCTCATACATCTGTGGATACGTGATAACTGATGCATCACGCATAACCGGACCGTACACCATCTCAGAGTACCAGCTTCTGTCAAATATGCAGTTCTTGCCAGAATTGATTACGTCAAGGTACTCGTCCATCATGCGCTTCTTATCTTCATCAGACTTCGGCTGGGTGCGATGCAGCAATGTGTAACCAGATTGCTTAGCTATCTTATCAGCGAGCGTAGATTTGCCGGAGCCGTCTGGACCCTCAAGGATGAATATCATGCTGTTACCTCCTTATTAAGTAGCGGCCACTTATCATTGATTATGGCTCGCGGCACAGATATACCCTGTTCTTCAGCCATATGTACATACTTGCGCATCGGGTCTCCACAGCAGAACTTACCTTCTGGGCAGGCACCATAGGTGCATGCTGCGCCTGCTTTACCGAAGAACTCCTGGCCAAAGTCTGTACCAAGCAGCACGTCCCATATAAGCGTTGCTACATACTGTGTCTCAACAGTATTTCTGTTGCAGGCTCGCGTGCGAATAAAGTAGTCCCAGGACTGATGATTGCCCTGCATGATAAGAATGTTACGTAAGCCCTGCGGCGCTGCGTAGCCCGCTGTATCGTTGTCTAGGTGTGTGGCAAGGTACTCATATGTTTTCATAGAGTTATTGCAGCTCTTCAGATACGCCTCTGTAAATGGACTACTGTCACCGCCCCAGTGCATCTTAAACTCGTGGTCTTTGGCCATAACACTATATGGTACAACAAACTGCGCTTCACTTGAATAATCGCTATATTGCAGCGAGGCGGATACGTAGTTAAAGCCTACTTGATTAGTACGTGCCTGGGCGAGGAAGCGCCGCGACGCACCTACAATAGCTATAGTGATAGGCGTGAACCTCTTAATAGTGCCATGTGGTAAGCCAGCTATAGCTTCTACAAACTTGGAGGAGGCTCCTTTGTCATACAGCTCCATCAAGTCCTGCATAGTCTTTATCTTATGCCCACGCTGAGTTAGACGCGCCAGGAACCCCGCCATGTCACCAGGATTGCCATAGTCGCCTACAATGGCTACCTCTATTTTATTCATGCATGGTCCCTCCATCCAGGCACTCAAGAACGCTCTCACGGTCCTCGTCTGACAGTGCCTCGAGCATTTCATCAAACGTCTTAGCTGACATTTTTGCTGCTATGCCCATTGATAAGGCATCCGTGTTATATACCATGTGTACATTACCGTCAGCCGAGGTAATAAAGGCTATAAAGTCACTGGATCCAATTGCTTCGTCTATACCTGTGATAGTACAAGTAGGTGCAGCTTCCATTACGTCCTCTACAGCCTGGTCTCTGTAGCTCACATCTGCCGTGTACCCACGGTCCTGCCGCTCAAAGTTTTCTTTGTTCTTCATAGTGTACATGCTGAAAACTTCTTCAGCAGTCATACCTGCGCAAAGCAGCAGGTTCATAAAGAAGTGGAAGGCATCTATAAGCTCCATACGAACTTTCTGCCAGGCGCCCTCACAGGCCTCAGGGCTCATGTTGGAGTAGTCCTTCCAGAGTTTGTAGTTGGGCATTTCGTACAATGCCTCTGCAAGTTCATCCTCAAGGTACCCACGGTGATTACGCATAAACTGTGCGCGCTCCACCTCATTGAGGTCTGCAAAATTTGTGCCAAGTCTTGCCTGCAGATTTCTCTGCATCTCCATCATTGTATCTAGCATCTTATGTCTCCAATCCTTTGATAGTAAATACTCTAAAGTTTGTCTGTTTCTTGCATTGCTCATAAACTTCAGGAAAGTCCATCTTAAGGCGCGCTGTATCTACACGAGTCTGCGACCGTGGCGACCACTTGATAGTGTAGTCCCTACAGTAGCCAATTTCGTGGTCCTGCAGACGGTCTTTGAGCCTATTCTGCGCTTCTTTCATAATCTTCTCAAGTTCTTTTATCTGTTTCTTGCATTCGAAGACCGTGCGAGCAAGCTCATTCTCACTTTCTCCATCCATAACAAGCTCTGAGTTCTTCTCAACCAAAGCATATGTTACATTTGCAAACTCAGTATCTGTAGCCTGTAGCTCAGGCTCAATAAGTTTCTGTACGTTATTGAACCAGAAGTCATGTGCGGCTGGCAGAAGCACATCCTGAATAAGCTCATCGTTTCTGAATACTTCGTAGGTGTAGAATTTGTTGCCGCCTACAAGGCAGGCAAATGCTCCCCACTCAATATCGAGAATATGCATGTACCAGTTCAACTGGTAGACGTAAGAGAGCAATATGTCGCCGGACTCCCACTCATCGTTGTTGTACTCAGAAGTTGTCTTGCACTCCAGTATACCTACAACTTTGCCCTTAGCATTAAGTATTAGACGGTCAACGTTTGCGCGCATCCAGGGGAAATCTTTGTGGCATACGGTAGCGCCGAGCTCACAGACCGACCAGCCCTCACGGCCTTTATCAGCCGTGAGTTCACGGCGAACAAACTCATCTGCTACTATGGGCTCGAGCAGGTGCCCAAAGTGCATCCGCTCTTGCGCTGCGGCGCCGGGCTTAAGAGCCTCCTCAAACTGACCAGTTTTTGCGAAGTAAATCTGACGGGCAGATGAGAATGGACTTACGCCACATATGGCGCCGATATCAGAGCCACCTATGCCCTTATTGCGCACTGCTTGCCATTCTTTTTCGTTGTCTCTTTGGTCTACTGTAGATACTACACGAACGTTAGGCAGCTGCTTCAAAAGCTCATTTGTAAGCATTATACCACCATCACATTCTGCATAACGATATTGGGATTGGTCTTCAGGCACATTTCTTCATCATAGGCGTCAAGTATGTAGTCTATCTTCTCCTTGATATTCTTATCATTGACGGCCAGCTCAATAGCGCCTGTAGGCAGCTTTACAGCTGTAACGATATAAGACGGCTTAAAGACCGCAATATATTCGTCTTCTATAGTCATGCAGTCTCGTATCATTTTAAGGTAATAGCGTACTTCATTTTCCATTTTATACTCCTCCATAGTTGTTTCATGACAAGGCCCGCCATATATTTGGCAGTTGCTCTTATTACACTCTGTATTCTTGGTAGGGTCGCACTCGTATAAATCAATAGTCTGCACCAGCATATACCTCCTTACGAGCAGTTTCTATCTCACGCTGCGTCACAGGAATATTCACAAGGTTCTCAAGAAGCTCCGTGCCGAGCGGCAGACGGCGGTAGTCGCCCCTAACCTTATCTACAAGACTGTTTGTAGTTAAGAACTTCAGCAGAGCCCTCAGGTCGTCTTTACTCAACCCTGTGTAGTCTTCAAGCGTTGCGCGGCTAAAGTACGGCAGCTGATATAAAATCTTTGCCATCTCATTGAAATCCATAATGGGCAATATCAGGAACGCATTCCGCAGTTTCCTGATGTTGGCATCAGACGTATCAGACGTTATAGCTTCCTGTTCACTTAACTTATCGTAGCCGAAACTCTTAGAGCAGTAGAGCTCATTCATGAAATCTACGACAAAATCTACATGCTCAGGCTTTACTATGATTTTTTGGAAGGTCTCATCTGTAGAACAGACACACGCGGCCGCGGCGACGCTGAGTCGCGCAATCTTTATACGCTGGTCAGCAGCCTCAACTACCGGCACCTTCGATGTGTACTTTTGGCCCATCTCGGTGGCCTTTTTAAGGATGCATTCCGTTGCTTCAGGCGTGAAGACGACATCCTCAGGTCGCCTACTCCAAGCCCATAGTACCCTTGTATTGCAAGCGTCTGACGTATAGACGTGTGGCACTTCCGGCATTGAGCTGATTGACCTATTAACGAGAGATGGGTCAACGTCTCCTGAGGCAACTGACATAGCCAAGTCAAGACGTCTGACATCTTCTGCTTTACCCATGAGCTTAAGGACCGCATTAACTCCGTAAGTCTCAGAGTTAAGCTGTCTACCATTTCTCGGATTGCTGATATAAATTGCCCGAGTGCGGCTTGTAGTTTCAGCTGTGATAACACCAGTAGCCTTAGCGATACCCGAGCTTCGCACGTCGGACATAACCCCGAGGTCATCTTCACTGAGTCCAGATAGCTCATCAATTGTGAGCAGTCCACCGTCATTAAGAGGGAAGGCTCCCCACACCAAGAACCAGCGCTTATTCGTTTGCTGCATTGAATAGACAAGACCTGTTCTCTTAGATGACTCGCCTGAATGTAATTCACCAAGTCTGTAATGATGCATCAGCCTTTCTACAATCGTTGTCTTTGCCTGACCAGAGTCACCTATAATCAGTAGTTCGCCCCAGCCACGTTTAACATATTGCTCTTGGAAGTAGAAGTTAAGCACTGTATGGTAGATAAGGTCCACAGCAAAAGCTACCTGTTTACGCTCCCATATAAATGTTACGTTACGCTCAAGGTCCTTGTGTATTTCTACAAACTTGTCCCTGACTGACTGGCCTGGTTTCTGCTTGAATAACTTAAGGTGCCCGATAGCTTCCTCATCAAGCTCAAAGTCACTGATTAAATCATGCTCTGGTAGAGCCTTGTCGAATACATATGTAGCATACTGTGAGTTAGGCTCAGCATACATATAGCCGATCATAGAGTAACGGCGGTTAGTCATAAGGTTACTACTTATTGAGTACCCCGTACGCACTACGTATTCATGCTCTTTAGAAAAGCCAAAGTTAGCCTCAGCCTTTGGTATAAGCCTCAGCTCCTCAAGGTTTAGGTACTCCTCTACTTCAAGATGATAGTGAGGACATGACTTATTGACACCAAGTGTTTCAAGCAGCAGTGCCTGCTGTGCCTTATCAGAGCACTTAATGAACTTAAGTAAGTCTTGATCAACTGACGTAAACGTCCTGCACAGCTCGCCGGCATGTACGGCTAAGCTACATGAGGCACATTTCTTGTTTTCACCATCAGCAGCGTCACCACAACTTACTTTAACTTTAGATGGGCATAAGAAAGGTGTTGTATCTTTGCCACTTACCATTACAGGTACACGTATGCGCTTACCATAATATTCAGCAGAAGCACTGGTAGCTAAGTGTACATCTACCACCTCTGCCTCATTTACTACATTACCTGCGTCAGCTGACGGATCAATGTACAGCGTAGCATTATCCAGAAGTTTCTGGAAATCCCCCGCAGTTTGGCCACATTTTGTGTAGAAGTCTGTAATGTCTCCCTTGACAGGGAAGTTCTCAGGCCAGTTAATAACGTATACATCTACAATCCTGTAGAGCTTCTCACATAGCTTAGCTGTGGCATTACGGCCTGCCTCATCATTGTCTTGCGCAAGATATACACGCTTCTTATTTCTGAAAAGCTTGGTCCACTCAGGCTTCCAAGTGCCAGCACCACTTGTAGGGCACGCTGTAGGAAAGCCCATTTGTTCATTGATGAGACGGTCCATCTCACCTTCGCACCAAACTATGTAATCGATACTTTGGTCTAATACGCGGTCTATACCAAAGATACGTACTTCACCGTAAGTGTTGTTGTATTCATCTACATAGTTTAGCACCTTGAATTGATCTTCATTACTGTTCCATTTGTATCGTCTGAAGTTTACAAGCGTGTTGTATTCGTCATAGATAGGAATGGTTACGCGTTCGCCGTCCCAGCCAAGTTGGAAATCAATAAGAGTTTTATCCACAAGGCCTCTGCGTTCACGTAACATGTCTCTTAATGGACCAGTAAGGTTCATTAGCTGCTTGTGATACTCAGACACTAATCCAGTATCTATGTCAGGCCTGGTAGGTTTGGAACCGTCAGGCCGCGGTATTTTAAGAGCATCGCCTAACTGAAGCCAGGCTTCCTCGGGCTTCAAGTTATAAAGCTTTTTGTACAGCGTATGTATGTTGCCTCTTGATTGACAGCTATTGCAGTACCATGTACCAGTCGCCAGGTTAGCTGTAAACGACGGGTTATTATCGGTATGCGACTCGTGCAGCTCTTTGAAAGGACACTCAGCTTTAATCTCGTTGCCGCGGCGCTGTACATTGGTAAGCTCACCAAGCAGAAAGGCTTCGTTGTCTATCTCAGCCAATATACGGTTTCTATAGTCACTCCACCGCATTTATTCGGTTCCTCCTCGCTGCAGCGCGGCGGCGCATTGCCGCCGCACCACTGATTTGCTTAGTACTCTACGGAATCGGTATCTACACGAGGAGCAGCCTCAGTAGCATTGTCGTCCATATCATAGGACATATTCTGGAGGTCGTTGCGGTACATTGCGAACAGAGCCGCTGCGAACTCACGATCCTCGGCAGAAGAGGGTCCATTAGCGGTCATCACAGGAATATACCATTCATTGTTGCCCTTGGCCATAAGCTTGGCATTAAGCGTATAACCGAAGTTGAACATATTCTGCATAGTTACCTTTGCAAGGCTATACAGCTTCTTGCCCTCGTTGTAGCTGGTCTTGGAGAAGCTCAGGATGATAGGCATACGCTCGCCTTCAAAGAAACCGAAGAAATTGATGTACTTAGTGCAAGTAGGAAGGGAATCCTTGCCGGTCTTAGAGTTGTCAAACTCACAGCGCCTGCACTGAGTGCACAGTACAGTGGAACCATCAGAGGTGCTGCCCACCTTACCGTCGCGGGCCATGCACTGGATGCCGCCGCCCTCAGAACGATCCTTCCACCATACGTTGTTGTTGAACTTGAACACCGGGATAAAGACCTTACCATTCAGCTTTTCTTTGGTAAGAGAGTTGATGATGTCTCCCTCATCTGCAAGCTTGTCTTTACGCTCCGGGCTCAGGGTCTGAATAACTTTTACACGGGGGATGATTACATCACCAGCGTCTTCGTCCTCAAAGCCCATGGGGATGTTGGTGTTGACCTCCGCTACAGAAGTCTGGGTTGCCTTTGTTACTTCATTGCTCATAGTTGTATTCCTCCTATTATTTTAAGCTGAGGCTGTGCCTCAACTCTATATACTATTATAACATAAAATAAGGAAGTTGTAAAATCATTTTTCACGGTCTGCAGTATCTACCCGTTTAGTGGCCACGGCATCGGCTACCGTGTTCATTACAACAAATCTCTTGAGGATTTCATCCGTAAGTCTGAACCCATTGTTTCGCTCAGAGAGTTCCTGCGCGGCTTCAAGGTTCTTAGCCTTTGTAGGCGCCACAGCGTCATACTTAAGCTCCACCTGCTTAAACAGCGCGAGGCCTGTAGGGTCCCTAGCTAGTAGATTGTCTGCAGTGACTTTGCCAAAAGGTATGCAATGACCCTTGATATGGTAGAAGTGAATCTCTTCTTTGCACAGCTTATAGATACGATAAATCTCGCGCCAAATATCTACATTCTTTACGGGCTCGCCTGAAGCCGTAATCCATCCCTTGTTTGCCCATGAGTCTACCCAGTTCTTCGTCATGGCATTGAATAGATACTCTGAGTCAGTTATCACCTGCGCCTCTTGCGTAGCAGTAGCGATGTACTCAAGCGCGTACAGTAACGCGAGCATTTCACCGCGCTGATTGGTTGACCTCTTTTCATGTACTGCGCGAGTAGTAGAGTCCATAAGGTTACCAACAATATCTACCTGCTGTATATAGACGCCTCCGGAGGCTACGCAGGACGGCTGGCCATTACGACGACAAGCACCGTCTATAGAAATTATTAGCATCACTCTACCTCCCCAACAAAGCGCTTAAACACAGGGCAGTTAAGGCTTACAAAGCCCTGAGCGTTTATTGACTCACCGAAGGTCTCAATCTCTATCTTGCGGCCGATGTACTTGCTAGGATGTTCCCAGATGTCATGGCGCTGATCATCTGTAAAGCCTGAACCAACTCCTACATAGCCACCCTTGTACTGAACTACCAGCGCACCAAGGGAGTCCTCGTACTTACCGGTACCCTCAAGCATGTTAACTACAGGAAGCACAACTTCTTCTGTATGCTTAAGCTTAAGGAGCTGCTTTGAGCGCTTAATCTCATACTTACCAGACACTGTATTAAGCATGATGCCTTCGCCGCCGCGGCGCCAGATCTTCTCAGCTATTGGCGTCGCTGCGTCGATGCTATGGACTAGCCCAAGTATAGGTACTGCCTTTATTGTATTAAGGCTCTTATAGATGCCGAAGGCCCGTATGCGAGACTCCCACTCCTCATCAATAAGCTCAAGGCTAGGGTCCATGAGCGTAGCTGCTAAGCGTATCTTACGGTTAAGTGCACCTTCTTTTGAGCAGCCTGCATAGAATTCATCTAACGGAATCATATCGAACACATTAAACGTTAGACCAGTCTTCATTCCTTTGCTATTAGCAATGGAGTTAGTTGCCTGTCGCTGTGCTATGCAGTCCTTAAAGGTGCCAGCAGCAAGTAGCTCACCATCATACACGCAGTTATTAGGCAGGTGTTTTGCGTCCTCCATAATCTCTACCAACCCAGTGTCCTCATGACCAGACCGGCTGAATAATCTACACACTCCGTTTTCTTTGATAAGAATACGACGAACTCCGTCGAGCTTCTCAGTTACTATGCAGGGCCAGGCTACCCTGTCGCTTCCTACGTCCCCAAACGGAGTACCAAGCATGCAGCCTATCTTAGGTATAAAGTCTTTACCATATACCTTGTTTAATGAGGTTGCAGTGACGCCTATCTTAAGGTCCTGTGTGATTAGCGCTATAGCCAGTCTTGCGGCATCTTGGCCATATCTATGCATACAGCCAGATACAAAGTGCATACCAAACCTTATGTCTTCTTCTGTGCCAGTCTGATGTTTACTATAGTACTCTATTGCCTCTTGCCATGTCGTATCGGAGTAGGCAATTGTGTCAAAAGTAAAGCACCGTGCCTTTGCACTAGAAATGCCAGTCTTACAGTATGGATTGTAGATGAAGCGCAGGATTTCCTTAAAGCCATCTATCTGCTCAAAGCGTTTAAGCAGTACAAGCTTATCGTTGCCTGACGCCGCACCTACTGCCTTTACGGCGGCGGCTATTTTGTTCATACATTTTCCTCCAGTTCCTTTTTTACTTGATATTTGAATACCTTTATGATACGACTAACTTGTGCTTGTGACATTCCAACTTGTCTTGCTATTGCTGCCTGTGATATCTTACAGTCTGAGTCCATCCAAATGTTTATAACGGCCCTTTGGCTCTGTGTCGCAGAGTCATTTAGCACTTTATTAATAGCTTTATAGCACATAGCTATGTGCTCTTTGCGTATGTACGAACTTTCTGGGGTTTCATCAGTGGCCAAGGTATCTAGCAGTGTAAAATTTTCTGCGTCGTGCGCAGGTTCAAAGTAAGACGTGGTGGTTATCTGGCGTTTCTTATTCAAGAACCTCGTATACATAACCAGTGCATTGTAGATACAGGCAGTTGCATAAGTTGAGAAGTGAATATTCTTTTGCTTGTCGAATGTTTTTGCAGCTACCCATAGTGCTTCCATCGCCCTGCTCAAAGCCTCATCATCATCTGCAAGATTAAAACGATGTAGCTGTTTGTATACTAGCCCAATGTTATTAGCTATTATTTCGTCCATTCTGATGCCCTCCTCTTGGCCATATCTACAAGGTCGGCTACATCCTTGACTGAACGACATTCTGCGGCACCTATAGCGCCAGCTTCTAACATTTCTTCTACAAATTGCTTTTGATGCGGCGACGCTGTGCCGGTATCATCCTTAAGCTCAGCGACTACAAAGACACCTCTAACACATATAAACAGGTCAGAGTAACCTTTATTATACCGGTCACATATACGAATTACTTTTATGCCATCACGACGTTGCGGTTCAAGCCACTTAATGACATTCTTTAGCAGTGTCGCTTCGTCTTTGTACTGCCGGTCTGATGGTAACCTCGCCGTCCCTATAGATGAGCTCAAGTGTATCACCCTCCTTCAGGCCCCAGTCAGACACAACAGCTTTTGGAATCTGACAAAGCACATTACGTATAGTAGTTACGTTTACAGTCTTCATGAATGTAAACATTAAATACCTCCCTTAAGGTGACTCAGCACCGCGGCACTAGCATCACCCTTACCCTGTAGAACATCTCGGTACAGGACCTCGTCTATAGTATGCTCTGCAAGTAGCACATAGTATAGGCACTTCAACGGTTGTTTACTTCTATCACCATATATACGTTCCATGCTCTGCCTAAACAGCTCATAACTCCAGTTCAAAGAGAAGTACACGCATATATGGCAGTTTGTTAGTGTTAGTCCCTTATCAGCGCTAGCAGGATTAGCGATAAGGTACTGGACAGCCCCTGACTTAAAAAGTCTGAGTGCATCGTTCTTATCTTGTAAAGACGTTGCACCATAGATACATCTACACCTGTCACCGAGCATTGCACGGATACTTTCAAACTCTTTTCTATAGTTCGCCCAGATAAGAACTTGCTGCCCAGCGCAGGCCTCAGATTGTAGTAAAACTCGCAATTGCTCGAACCTATAGTCGCTGAGAAAGTACCATTCAGGCTCATTGGAATCTTCATAGAGCTTATTCTCCTTTATAGCCTGCGTGTCAAGCACAAAGCCAGACGTTACCTGATTAAGCTTATTAAGCTTCGCCGCAGCACTTGGCGCAGTGAGCTGCTTATTACCAACCTCCAGATAAAGCTCATTCTTTAATGTTCGATAGTGCTTTTGTAATTCTTTTGGCATCTGTATAGGTACTTCGATAAATTCACGTCCAGGTGTGTCGAGCACGTCTTCCTTATCTACATAAATAGCATATTTCTTAATAAGAGCGAGTAGCTCATCACGCTTATCAGGCCTGAGGTGCAGCTTCTCGTACTGCGGATTGTAGCTTACATTCATAAAGTACTTTTCTTTGAACTTTGTGTAGCTACTGGGCATGCTATAATAATCTATAGCACGAAGCTGCATAAAGTACTCCCACTCACCGTTAGGCGCCGGTGTACCACTTAGTAGATAAAAGCGTTTAACAGTACCAGAGAAATCTACAAGAGCTTTACTTTGTTTGGACTTAGGCGACTTCATTACAGAGCTCTCATCTACAATGCATCCTGTAAAACCCTTAGCATCAAAGTACTCTTTATATGAAGCGAACGACTCTATGTTAGTTACGTATATCTGCGCGTCGCTGTTTATTAGGCTCAGGCGCTTAGCCTTTGTAGGAGCATGGCAGCTAACAATCTTTATGTCAGGTATGAACTGCTTAGCGTCTGGTAGCCACGCGTTCTCAATTAATATAAGAGGACAAACTACTAACCACTTATGATGCGGGTTAGCTACAAGGTCATCATACATTATGGACAAGCTTAACGGAGTCTTACCAGTACGTGTATCAAAGAAGAAGCAATATCGGTCGCGTACTTCAGCAATCTCACGGCCAAGCTCCTGGTGCCGCATCAGCGTTAAGTGCTCGTTAACTACAGGGCTATGCGTTGGTCCATTTTGCATTAAGTCATCAATGCGGCGCCGCGCTGCTGTTTCTCTCCAGTATAGACTCTGTATCTGCTGCGGCGCAGACACTATATTTGACTCGTCTATGCCTCTAAAGTCCTTAAGGACTTCAGGGATAAAACGTGCCGACAGAGTAGCCTCTGTACCTTTTCTATTATAATGTACGGGATAGTATTTATTAAGCTTATCAATCGTTTCAAGGTCATTATTGGCGTACATAACTACAATACCCTGAGATGATAGGCGAAGCTTAGTTTGCATAACGCACCCCACGTCTAAAATTTTAAAATCAAAAGTATAGCCGCAAGCTGCGGCTATACAAATGAAGTAACCAGCGGAAATAGTAGCAATGATATGCCCAGCTAAACCCAGTGGTACCGTTGTAGGGTAGGATTAATTACCTACGCACGCTTCTATTCAGTTTAAGTGGACGTATGAAGCATTAACAGTAGTCCATGGGTGCGGGAGCAGGACTTGAACCTACAATCTTCAGCGTATGAAGCTGACGAGATACCTTTTCTCTATCCCGCATTGACGAGGCGCCGGAAGGAGACGCCTCTATACTGAAGGGGCAGTGGCGGAACTAAACCAACTGCTCAATATCTACACATCGTCATAAGTCTAAATATAGACGGGACCATATACTTGCGGTCTCAGATATGTAGACATTGAGCAATCGGCTTAAGCCGATTGCAAGGGATTAAAGCTCTGCCGCAGTATCTGCGTCGTAGACAGCCTCTTCAACACCGGGGGCTTCTACAGCTTCCTCAACAGGATGACGGGAAGCCTTCTCAGCTTTTGCTGCGTCGAGGCGGGCCTGATTCTTAGCAATGATCTCATCAGAGGCGCCGCGCTGCTTCGCCTTGTAGAGAACGGAACCGGCGTTGATGATTTCACGCTTGAGCTGCTCATCGGTCATGTCTGCCAGGGCTATACCAGCCAGCTGACCACGGGGCTTCTTTACCTTCTCAGGGAGCTCAACCTCAAAGGTGCCATTGCAATGGGGGCAGGTTACTTCAAAAGTGTTCATTGTTTTGTCTCCTTCGACTAAATTTTTCAAGCACACTGTGCTCTTTACATTTATTATTATACTACTTTATTTTATTCTTGGGAGCCCCCTTCTCTCACGAATTTTTATTCAGGATTTGGATTTTTCTCAACATCTCAACAATCTTAACTTTCTTAACTTACTTAGCGTTTTACGACAACATAGCGTCTTAAGGGGCGAAAAAATAAAAATCTTTTTATGAAAATAAAGCAAACAAAATTTTTCGTCAAAATGTTAAGAATGTTAAGAAAGTTAAGATAGTTAGAAAGTTAAAATATAAATCATTCTAAATATTTGAAATTGGCCTTTATTATATTATAATTATATACTTATATATATCTTTATTTTTAAGCTTATTACAAGTTCTGTGCGGGTCCGTAGGTGCTCACTAATATAAATATACTATGATTATTACGGACCCGCAACGAATAAATAAGAGGCGTGTAGATATCTACACGCCTTCTTATTATTGATTACATTGTTTTTCCAGCTCATGATACAAATGTTTAACGTCGCCGTTACCACCCTTATCAATGTAGGTTTTTCCAGCAATTAGACGTTCGCTCATTGGCATGTCAGTACTTGTTACTATCAATCGTAGTATAGCCAAGTACTGCTCATCGTCATGCTTCATGAGTTTCTTAACATTTTTATCTATACCAGATATGAAAGCTGTGATACTTCTAACCCATGAAAGTATCATTGACACAACTTTGTAGATTGAAATCAGCGCCGCGGCGCCACCGCCAACCCATATTATCCACGACATTTCTGTGTCTCCTTCCGGCAGTTATTAGACTACACCGTATATAGCCTTAATATTCTTTTTGCCGCTGCTAAACAGCTCACTTTCAGTCTTGTCGCCTACTTTGTCGCGCATATCAAGTGATATTAGTCTGGATTGCTGTAGAGTCCAGCGAGAAGCAGACTCAACTGAGAATGTGCAGCTAAACAAGGCTACGCCCAGATACGTTTTTGACTCATTAGTCCATGTAGATGACCACGAACCAGACCCCTCAATAAGTGCCTCAGAAGCGTGGCCACGAACCGCAAGTACTGTGTGGTAGTTGCCGGAACCAGGGTCATATGTTATAGCAAAAACGTTGTACTTGTTAGCGTCAGGTATTGATATCGTGGTACCCTCGGAAGCAGTGCCCTCCCAAAGCAAATTCCAGCGCTCAGGCAACGCCGCAATAGTATTCTTAATGCTGCTAACATCTGTCTGCAGGCTAGCAATATCACTTGCCTTTTTAGTGCTCTTACGTATTACACCACCAGCACCAACGACTGCTAGTTCACAGTCGTCATTAGAAGGTGCTGCCGTCCAAAAGCCGCCAGTTATAGTAAACTTGTTGAAGTCGGATACACCCTCAAAGCAAGCCGTAAGCTTGCCGTCGGCATCTACAAGATGAATATAGTCAGAGCCTTTAATAACCTGCTCGCATGTAAAGGTCATGTTACAAAATGTAACTGTTATCATTATCTACACCTCCTCAGTAACTAGGGACAGATACCTGAGCACCTGCATATATTCTGCCGCCGCGGCGAGTCATCACCTTGGTGGTAGCATTATTGGTTATTGAGCCGTATGCAATGTTTGCACCAACGTCCACTGACAGGCCAATGCCTGATGGACTATTTATTGTGATAGTCTCAGCAAATATCTTGGCGCCAGACTTGGAAAGCAGCGCGGCAGCACTATTTGCAGCTGTCATGGTAAGCCCACTATTAAACTGCACATTTGAAAAGGCTATACTCACCGCATCATTTGTAGCATTGGCCACAGTAGTTGGTACAGTACAGGATACCTCAGAGCAGGTATCTACACGGAACTGGCCTGTTACCGAGAGTGATGCCATATCACTGATATTTACATTCTGGCAGTCTGTGATACTTATACCACCGGAGCTAATAACTATGGCGCCATTATTTATACTTGATATAGTAACAACGCCGCCAAAGATATCAGACATAGTAAAGCCGCTGTAAGTGCCCGCGGCTAGCACTATATTGGCGTTATACCCATTAAGGTTCTTGGGTAGCTTATTTACAGCAGCCTGTATGGTTGCAAGCGGCTCTGAAGAAGAAAGACCGATATTACTATCGTTACCAGTAGGAGCCACGTAGTAGGTTACATTTGCCCCGAGATATGGTGCCGCGGTATTCTTAAGCTCCTGTATGTTCCCTTCAATCCTATTAAAGTCGCCTGCCATGACGCCATCTTCAGGCGCCCAGTCAGTTTTTGGTGTTAGCCATGCCATCAGTTATACCTCCTTATAGGTACAGATTTTGTAATTTATAAGTTGTGCCAGCTATTATCTCATCGCTGCTGCTGACTGCCCTACCGTTGGTGCTGGTAATTGGATCACCGTCGTTGATGTACTGGAGCTGATAAACGCCCTCATCGTGCATGATTTGTCCGCCGCTGACACTAAGCCTAAGCCCGTCATCAAATGTGTATCCGCTACCTATCCACTCAGCCCATGTAGTGCCAGAATCGGTCATGAATGTGCCACGGTCTGTTACCTCGCCGCCGTCATTCTGTATGATAGTAAAGCGTATCTGGTCCACAGCTGGTGCCTCAGGCACATATGCATAGGTACTTAGTTCAGCAGTACCGGATAGTGCGCCATTCCAATTTAATTGGTGCCGCTTAATGCTATACAGATTAGACGGAGCTATACCATCCGCAAGATAGATATTGTTTGTAAGAGTAAGCCGAATGTCACCCCTATAGGTAACTTTGGCATCATATACACTGACCTCACTACGGTCATACATACGCTTAAGTATTCTAGTAGCGTGACCGGCATCTTGTATAAAGTCACTAAGTACCTCACATTCAACCGTTCCATTTTCAAGTATAGCTTCAGAATTTACACGTTCTACAAATGATGAATTATCTACACTCAGAGTTTCGCCCTGTACATATACGCTGTTAAATACACCATCACTTGTAAAAGTGACTATCAGGCCCCAAGAGTACCATTCCTCAGTGTGTTTTGCTGTAGCATCTACACTTGGGCTAGCACTATACGCTATTTTATTAAACTTAAATACTCTGACGTCGCCTGCATGCACCGTCTCACCAACTGTCGTGTCAAGCAAAATCTCTTGTGCCAACTTGACATTAGTAATGTGAACCTTTATGTCATTAGCAGGTGCCGTGTAAAGAGTAGGATAGGTGGTGTGTATAACATTAGTAGAGTTGGACCAGACATCATCCTGCGTAGCGGCTTGCTCAGGCTTATACTTAGCAACTATGCGTCCGTCTCTGTCACTGTATATGTCTATGAAGTCACAAGAAGCGATTTTGTTCAGCGCCGCGGCGTAGGTATCGTATTCAAACCATATGGTACCTATACTGATTTCATCAAGCGCTGGGTCAATTTCCCACTCAAGAAAATCAAACTTACGCTTTGCAGATGTGAGAACAAGTTCAATAGCCCCATACAGCGTAGTATCTCTATATACACCGTGGTCATAGTATGTTACCGTATTAAGAAGACCTATTATATCGAGCGCGACAGTCTTAGCTACAAGTGACCCAACAGGAACATCCCAGCTGTATGTCCAGAATGTGCCAAGGGGGCTCCACAGTACTTCACCATTGCCAAATGGTTCTACGCCAAGCCAGGCTCTTATACGCCTATTCTTTTTAATATAGCCGGCAATAGGCGACTGTGCATTGTTGAAGTAGAACGAGTTATCTTCATTATTAAATCTTACTGTAAGCTCATTTGCTGATATACCACCGAGGGACTCGAGGTTGTCTTCGAAAGAAAGCTCTTCAAGAAGGTTAATGTCGATAAGGTCCTTGTCATAATACATCATAATGGACTCCATAGGAATATACATTATGACGCATGGTCTGCCTGGATTAGACGTCTTACTTATAGTAATATCTAATCTAGACACATTTCTAAACAACCGGTTAGTTGTGTAGATTGGAGAAGCGTTACCAGTTACCTCGACCACTTCAGTACCCGCAGTCGTATAGGCCGTTATTGTAAAGTCTACAGGGTAATCATACAGATCGCCGTATGGTCCACAATGTATGCTTAAACCAAACAGGTTGCGCTGGCTAAACTGTAACGATAGTGTCTGAGGTATAGCGTATACGCCAGAGCTATCTGGCATTGTATTAGGCCACCAGCCGACTTCAGAGACTTCGCCGATTACCTTATACTCGCCGGTAAGATTATTGTCATACAGCTTGAAGTACTTATCAGAGTAGGCCTGTGTGCCATCGGTTATACTATACACCGAAGAGCCATGAGCACCCTCATTGCCAGTGACCGTGTTATCACGAATAGAGTTATTATAAAGGACCTCAACCATGCCATGGATACGTCTTGACGGCGCCTTCATGAAGCTTGATATGCTACTATTGAAACTCGCCGTAGCAATCTTAAGAACATCATTCGCTAGACTAATTTTCGTCACAGTGAGCACATATGTATCTATATCGTAGGCTTTATCAAGTGTAATCTCAAGTGACTCCTGGCTATTACCTACAATAGACTGTGTATCAAGCAGGACAGAGTTCCTGTAGATACTAATAGTAAAGTCCACAGGGTAATTACCGTTAATGCCTACAAGCTTAAACACATACGCAGACAGCCTGCCGGTATAAGTAAGCACGGCAGGCTCTGCGAGTACACCATTTGAGTCAGATAAGGTACTGCCCCACCAACCAGCATCGGTATCTTCGCCGAAGGGACTACTAGAGCCATCTACACCATTAAGCCCGCCGGGCAATGCGAAGCGCTTCTCGTAGCTAAATGTTCTAGCTGAAGTTATCGCCTCTATAGACTTAAGTGATACGGCACGGTTGCGCTGGTTTACAGTTACACTCATGCGTTATCACCTCTCAATAAGATTGAATGTAACATTTTTCCATACCCAGCTACCGGTATCATGAGCGCCACGGTGCAGCTCAGAAGGGATAGACCCTACATACACTGTGGCGCTGCGTTGCTGCCCCTGGTAGGGGTACTCAAGAGTGAAGAATATCTTGCCTGTGGACCAGATCGCATCGAGGATGCGATCCAGTTCCGCTGCAGACAGGGCTTCATATGTGAAATAAAACTTAAGCTTTTGGGCAATCAGGTCACCAACCATACTTGCATCAGCAAGTCGCTCCATAGTAGTGACGTTGTACCGCTCTATCTTAAATGTGGAAGGATTTTTAATAGCTATGCCGTTAACTACAAATGCCATTATCTACTGACCCTCCTTACGTTCTCTTTTGCTTCGATAAGCTCGAATTTCTTGTAGAGCTCTTCAATACCGCGATCATCAGCTATAAGCGTTCCTATGTACATAGGAGGCAGCGACGCGGCGCTAGGACCACTTGCAACAGCGAGAGTCGGTGCCAGGCCTTGGATGATACCATTCGCCACGGCGTCGACGAAGGGCTGCATTGCTGTGGCATTTTCCAGAGGAATTATAGCTTCACGCTTGTTACCTTCACCGATGCGTGCGATCTGCTCACGGTCTATAATGCCACCTGTCGCATATCCACGGTAGGAGAAGTTGGGCTTATTGCCTACTGAAGTAGTCACTGAGCCACTGTCACCGTTTTTGGTTACAGTAGATTTCTTGCCTGTCCAAAGGTTTTTCCACCAATTTGACACGTCATCCCAGAGGTTGGAAAACCACTTTGCAATATCGCTGCCGAGATTGTCGAACCATGTTTTTACAGATGACCAACCAGACTTCCAAGCTTTGGGGTCCCACAACTTACTCCAGAAGCTGCCTATGTTAAGATTGTCAAACCACTTTTGTACGTCAGTTTTCAGGGCGCCAAACCAGGCTTGAACTTTACCCCAGCCTGTTGTCCAGGTTTTTACATCCCAAACCTTGTTCCACCAGTTGCCAACATTAGTCTTGGTTTCGTCAAACCAATTCTCTATGTCAGACCAAGTGTCATCTAGCCATTTACCTATAGCCTCACCAGTGGCAATAGCAAAACCACCGAGCAGCTTACCGGTACTGTCTACAAATTCATTGATATCTTTATTGGCTTGTATATACCAGTCTTTTATGTCATTAGCTGTGTTAGATGCCCATGTGCCTATGTCTTCACCAGTCTGTACGGCCCAGTCTGCTATATTTTCAGCGGCCTCAGACACCCAATCTGCTATTGGCTGAAGAGCCTCATGCTTCCAGTTATTAAACCGTAATGCTGTATCTATAGCCCATACACCAAGATCTTTTTTAGTGTCATTAACCCATGTAGAGAAGCCGCCTGTAGTATTATCCCACCAGGATGACAGCTTACCAAAGGTATCGGTCTTCCAGTCACTGAATGATGAAGAAGTATCGCTCCACCAGTCAGATAGGGTGTCACCATTGATATTATCCCAGTCAGAGAATAATTTTACGGTGTCATCCCACCAGGTACTAAGGCCAGACTTAGTGTCGTCCCACCAAGTAGTGAACCCAGATTTGGTGTCATCCCACCATGTGCTAAAACTTGAGAGCGTATCATTTGCCCAAAGTGTAAAGCCATCTTTGGTGGACGACCACCAGTCTGTAAGGCCATTGGCAGATTCTACAATAAAAGCTACGATAGGATTATTATCAGGTGAGAAGTGCTCATTAAGTGCCGTATTAAGCTTATCCCAGAAGAGTCCGGCAAAGCCTCCGGCGAATGTGCCTATAGCTGAGCCAAGCATAACACCTACAGGGCCGCCTATAATGCCGCCTATGATAGCACCGATTACGCTACCGATAGTCTGACCAACCTTAGCGTTACCAACAGAGTCAGCACTAAGTTGTAGACTTTCTGCAAGCGTATCCCACAGAAGGGCAGCAATAGCATCACTTATAAAGCCAATGGCCATACCAATAATACCACCCTTGGCCAATGCCTTAAGGCCGGTGCCCTTAAACAAATCAGCAATACTCTTAAAGAATGCACTGAATGAATTTGTGCTAATCAGACTAGGTAGCTGTGAGATAGTTCCACCAAAAGCGTCAGCTATTGCTTGGGCTATTCCGAGTCCACCGAATAGTGCTGTATTATTAAATGCTCCACTTATGGCATCCCAAAAGAGACCTACAATACCGCCCGCAAGGTGGCCTATAGCGGTACCTATAAGTGTGCCAGGTATGCCTCCGAGCACCATGCCGATGGCGCCACCGATGCCAGACCCTATAGAGGCCCCGATTTTTGCCTGTGCGGCAGAGTCTTTTGAAAGGTCAAGCTTATCAGCTAATAAACTCCACAGTTTTTCAGTGAAAGGCTGAATTATAGCATCTAGCCCAATACCTACAAAAGCGCCGCCAAGCGCTTTAGCAAACTTAGCAGCTAATGTACCAGCTGGACCGGTAAGGTTTGCCTTTTTGACTGCATCAGACAAAAGCTTTGTAAGCCAAAGGCCAAGACCGGCAATAGTCAGCTTACCGAGAATACTATCTTTTAAGGTATTAACATAGTTTGACCCAAACTCAGATAAGTCAGGTATTTCAGGTACCAGTGCATCATCTATGCCAGCACCTAAGTTGCCAAGGCCCTCAAGCATATTGTCAAGGTCATATCCACCAGAGCCGGATCCAGAACCTGCTGAGCTTTTTTCTGCAAGCTTAAAAACCTCATCAAAAGATAGGAGGCCCTTAGCAGCCTTCTTGGCTTTGTTACCTGCACTATCTGCGGCATCTCCAATTTCATCTGTGCTATCCTTAACATTTTCCAGACGATTATTGAAGTCATCCGCAGCGTCTGCTGCATCGGTAAGGTTACCTGTAGTGTCTTGCAGCACATCATCAGAGCTTTTACCATTGAGGCCAGATAGCTTATCGAACAGGCTTGAAATGGCACTATCAGCTTTACCAGACGCCGCTGCTATACTTGCCAGGCCAAGAGATATAAGAAGGAACGCAGTTACAATAGGAGACCTAGCAAGCACCGCAGAAAGCGCTGCAACAGCTTTGGCCAGTCCTAGGATTACTTTGGAAAGTGCGCCTACAACCATTGCCCTGAGTGCGCCTACTTTAAAAGCAACCCATGCCGCCGTGCAGGTTGCAAGAGCCACGGTAAGCACCTTAACAAGCGCTGCATTCTTAGCTATAGTTTCAAGAGCTCCAACTATTACGCTAAGAACCGAATTAACTACAGGGCCAAGCACATTAAACATAGCGGCCAAGTTAGCTACAAACTGCTTACCTACAGTACCAATGGTTTTAAAGAAGCTAAGTGTAACCTTGAGCAGGTTACTGATGTTAGCCAGTGTTTGCCTAATAAGCTGCTGTGTATTCTCATTAGGCACAAGATACTCGAAGGCTCCCTTAATGCCGCCTTTATCGAATACGTCTCCTATCTCCTGTGTCTTTTTAGCCAGAAAAGCAAGAAGTGACTTGTAGAAAGTGGTGAGTGGGCGCAGAATATCTACACCCAAGTTTTTAAGGCTGTCTGAGATTTTATTCTTCAAGCCGGTAATGGTATACATTGCCGCGTCGCCAACAGCCTCAAAGTTCTCATTGGCGTAATCTACAATGGCGTTTATAACTTCTGCAGCGGGAAGATTAAGGTCGCCTATCCTACCCATCTGATCGTCACTAAGATTGAACCTGTTACGAACTATATCCTGGATAGGCACGTAAGCATTCGCCAACTGGCGCATTTCTTCAGCGCTAAGCTTACCCTTAGCATATATCTGGCCAAGAGCCAGCGATATACGGTCCAGCGCCGCCGTGTCACCTGACATAGCGCCGAGGTTAGTTAAGCCCTCAGAAATAAACATGAGGTTCTTATATGGAATACCGTAGGCTAGAAGCTTCTTAGATGCATCCGTTAAATCCTGAAAGCTAAATATAGTCTGCTCAGCCTGTTCACGCAGTGCCACAAGGAAGCTATCGCTCAGCTCATTAGAGCCCATGAGGGCAGAGTACGTAACACCTGCATAGTCGAGAGACTCATTAAACTCCCAAAGCGCCCCTATAGACTCACGTATAGAGCCCGCTATACGGTAGAAAGCCTGTGATACAAGAATACCTTGAACAATTCTGGCGGTATCTTTAAGACCAAACCTGTGCAGGCCAAGCTCTTTATTGGCTGTCCTTATGGCCTTACTGTACTCCGAGAAGTTCTTACTAGCTGTGGCGGACCCTGTAGCAGACGATGCGGCGAACTTAGCCATCATACCGCTGGCTTTACGCATATTGGATGCGAAGTCAGTTATATTAAGTTTAAGATTAGCTACAGCGCTCGCAAACGACATATTAGCTCCTCCTTACCATCCAGGGATTTGGTCTATGAAACCAGTAGGTTTAGCCGGATCTTCCTTAGCAGTACCATACTTGGCCTCTTGTATTTTTTGGTGCACCTTTAATTGTGCATCAAATTGTCTAGGTGTAAGACGCCACACTTGTTCATCTGTGTAGCGCAGCCATACTCTACCTATGTATAGTATGTATGGCCAATCCCAGCCGTCTTGGCTGGGATTGGATTTTTGATTTATTCCGTTACCGGCCGGACTACTGCCGGCCGCGGCACGTTTGGGTCAGACTCACCTACGGGCATATCTGACTCGAATGCGTTGTTCATAGACTTAATGATATCCTGCATACACTGGATATCAATAAGATTACCGACCTGCATCTCTGAAAGATTCTCTTCGGTATGCAGAAGGCCTGCCCACAGAATGCAGCGAACTGCCTTCATACTATTAGCCTCCAAGGCCTCAAAAGCGGCCTCCACAGAGCCATAGCGGTCTTCCAGTTCAGCCATAGCATTAAGCGTGAATTTAATTTCACGCTCAACGCCGTCACTGAGTTTAATCATTGTAGTCTTTGCCCTTACATCTTTAAGGTTAGACATATTCGACTTCCTCCTATAACGGTAGATGTTGATTTAGCTGCCTGCGACAGGCAGAACAGGTGCCGTGAACCAGGAGCTGATAGTGGTTGGATCCGCGTCCTTATAGTCCTGGTCAAGCTCGTACTTCCAGGGGCGGACCTTCTTGCCGTTCAGGGTGTAGGCATAGTTGAGGCGCGTAAACTGACCGTTTATTGTATCGGTCTGGAAGTTAATACTGTCACCCTTAGTCTCGTTGGAGTCTTCGGGTTCAGTAAACTTGCCCTTGTACAGCCAGCAGTAACGATAGTTACCATTTGACTTAAGGGTTCTGAAGCCGATCGCTACCCAGGGCGGAATATCACTGTCGCCGTAAACAAGTGCACCCTTACTATCGATCTGGTGACCAAGGAGGTCCGCCTTATTTTCAGTGGTGAGCTCATTCTTCTGGATCTCAACTTCAATTCTACCGAGGGTAGATGCAGTCTCCATGGGGCCGTCGTCAGCAAACAGAGTTTCCTGGGTGCCGTTAGGGTTGATGTTCAGGGACATTACGCCAATAGCAGGCTTTACAGTACCATAAACAGGCGCAGCACTGGCAGTATCCTCAGTGGTCATAGTTGCATAGACCAGGTTATCGCAACCAATTCTAGTAGCCATTATATTTCCTCCTATTCTATAGTTGTAGTTATACCAAGATTAAAGCCATAGAGTGTTCTATCACTTTCATCCTGCGAAAATTTATACGGTGCTTGCCGTATATGTACTTGACCCCAACGGGTCGGAGTGAAGTCTACACGCTTGTTCATGTCAGAGTCATCACGCAAAGCTTCACAAAGTTGAACAGCTAGCCCTCTGGCCGCATCTGCACTTTTGTTGCGAACTACTACCTGTACTGAACGATGAACTACATCAGTGTAGATTGAAACGGGGTCGCCCTTGTACTCATGAAAAGACACGATATTATCGGGCGTTTCAGGCTTGAAATCTCTAAACGCGTCAATACCGTCACCCTGTATAAGACCTTTGGAAGTGAAGTAATCTACAATGTCTTTAAGTAAAGGCATTATTGGTCAACTCCTTTCCAAACACGGGTGCCACCGTGCTGATTGCCGTGCGATACAAGGCTATAGGGCGCGTTTATAGCTTTGCGCCAGTACTTCATCGCAGTTCTAGTGAAATTGTTTGCTGCATAGTTTCTTACGGGGTCCTCTAAGAACTTAGCTTTACCACCATTTGGATGTGGCATATCTAAGTCCTCATGTACCCTGGCAGCATATGCAGACGCCGGTAAGCCGGTCTTAGGATTAATGCCATTATTAGGCTCCCTTATCCAAGAAATTGCTCCGGCGCCAAGCTCACTCGCCAAGCCGCGTATATCACCGAAACCAACTACAGCACCATAACTATATGAAGCAGTATCAGCGCGGTTATACGTGCCACCGAATATAGACGCTGCCAGGGTACCGGTATCTACAGGCACTTCATCTAGCGCATCGGATAGTATATCCATTACGGCAGCCTCGGTGGCTGCCTTAGTGCCGGCACCAACGTTTCTTATTACAGCTTCACAGGCCTTTTGAAAACCGGCAACATCGCTAATATGGAAGTCTATGCGCATTTACACATACACCACCCTGATATCAATCTTGCCGTCACGGTAATAGTTAGATATAGCCTGCACAGGAAGGTCCTCACCTTCAAATAAGATACTGTCAAGCTTAGAGACTTGCACAGAGCCATCGAAATACAGATGGTTATGGGATACAACTTCCACGCCCTGCCAGTTACGCACGATATTAACCTCACCCTGCGGATAACACAGTTCAGTGTGCTCGTCGCCAAATATCTTGTCGCCAGTAGCGCTGCGCTTAAGATAAGGCTTAATAACAACCGGAACATTCATCCAAGGCTTAAGACTAGCGTACATACTTGCCACCTCTAGGTTCCGGCCACGGAGGATTGCTATGCATGCCTTTACGGAATGTTTTAGGGTAGGCATAGTGAATAGTAGGTAAACCACCTGTCACCAGCTGGGCTTTATAGTGCTCCATCTGACTCTTAAAGAAGTTTAGCCTACTTGTAGGGTCCTCTGACTGGGGGCCTAGTGAACGCTTTATAGCTCTAGCAAATATGGTAGAGGCCTGCAAGAACAGATTATACCGCATGGTATTTACGTTAGAACCATAGGTGGCTATGATGTATTCTATCTCTTCATCCTGTAGAATAGGCTCAGATGCATCCGTATCTCCTAAAAGGAATCTACACTCATCAAGCTGACTATTCGAAGGGTCTCCAGAGTAGCTGAACATCTTGGCACCTCCTTACGTTGCTTTAGCTACTATCCTTGCTTTAGGTACGTCAGGTTTGACCTCAGGCTTAACATCCGGTGCAGGCTCTGGCTTGATTGATACCCCGAACTTAGCCTTAAAGTACTCGTTGTAATCATCAAGGTTATGCTCGCTAACCTCAATAATTACGCGGTCGCGCAAGCGCGCTTTAAAGAATTTGATGTTACCCGGCTCTACAATAGAGCCGGGAAGCACCATTTGGCCTACATTTCTGAAAGGCCTACGGACAACGTACATTAGTCGACGATGTCCTTGAAGAAGACGCCGAGGTCTCCGCAGATCTTCTTAGCGTCAAAGGCGATTTCACCCTCGATACGCTCAGTACCCAGGCCGAGCACGTCCATGGGCAGACGGACAATGCGGTTACCATACGCACCAGCACCTTCAAGACCGGTCCATGCGAAGATGTAGCCAGCAGAAGGCTTACGCAGTGCAGGACTCGGGTTAGCATAGCACAGGAGGGCGTGCTTACCCATGATGAAGCTGACACTGTCAGTTGCGCCCTTTGCAGCGCTGTTAACTACAGACCATGCAACATAGACATGCTGCACCTCGAACAGAGTTGCGAGAAGGTCAGTAGTGACTATGCCCTTCTGGGTGTACTTGATACGGTCCAGAATGTCCTCATGGTTCTTGAGTGCATTGAATGCAAACGGGGAAAGAACCAGAGTGTTGGGCCTATAGCCGGTCTCAGATGCCATCTGAACAGCAGCATTAGTGATGTCCAGGATGGGGTTAGAAGTGGCGAGGTTCCACTTAATGGCCTGACCAGAAGAGGGATTGGAGGTAGCGCCAGTAATCTCAGTGCCCCATACACCGGTCTTGAAGAACTTAGATGCCCACTCCATCTCGCGTCTGATAAGCATCTTCTGGGAAACGAACTCAGTCGCGTCGGTGTCAGCGTTCAGGGGCTCGTCATAGTTTGCGCGCTCCTCTTCAGTGACGTCATAGTGGAAAGCGTGCTTACGGCAGTGGTACGGATCCGATGCCGCTACGCCGTAATCACCACCGGCAGACTCAGTACCTGCGCCGCGGACCTGGGCCTCGTCGCGCATGAAGTCACCTTTGTTGTAAACATAGAATACGTCGGACTGTCTACGGACAGGGACGATAGGAAATACCTTGTCAGCGATGAAAGCAGAAGCATCCTGCAGATACGCGACAGAGATATTAGTCATGGCTCTATCAATATGAGCATCCTGCATTTTAGGCATTATCTACACTCTCCTTTCTTAAAGCTTGACAGCGATAAGCTGCCCAGCGCCACTTGCAGCGGTGATAGCGACACCAGCCACTATTGTGCCTGTAGTGGTTGCCTTGCCGCTTGCGTCAGAGTAAACAGCCGCGCCAGAAGCGATTTCACCAGCAGCCTCGACCCTGACGATGCCGTCAGCTATCTTTACGATGTAGCCACCGCGAGTACTCTCTTCAGTGGTAACTTCGTTCATGGAAGCCCCGACAATCTGCGTGGCTGCAGTTGCCTGGATTGCCTGCTCAGATGCAACAGATACGAATCTGTGCTGTGCCACTGCGCCGCCAGCAGGGAGGCTAAAGCGCAGACCGGGAATTTCGTATGCGTACATTAGTTTGCACCTCCGTCCAAATATTCCTTATAGAGTTCAGGGTTTTCTTTGATTGCAATGCCGATTGCCCTCTGCTTAGTAACAGAGTCACGCTTTGCAATCTCTTCAGCCTTGGCCTCAATCTGAGCCCAGGCACTGTCGGCGCCAGTAGCAACGTCGACAGGCTTGCTTTTGCCTACCTCATCGAGTACCACGCCGTCAATAGCGTTGCTTGCCGCTTCAAGGACAGCGACAACCTCAGGAGAACAGCTCTTGAGAATCTCAACCAGGTCCTTCTGTTCTACGGGGAGAGACTTCATGGTAGCTGCTTTAGCAACAGCCTCAGCTTCTATCTTCTCCTCGGCTGCCTTACGAACCTGCTCCTCAGCAGCTTCCTTCTGGGCACGCATTTTCTCAAATGCCTCGCGAGCAGCAGCAGGCATAGTCTTAAGAACCTCGGCTTCATCAAAGCCGGTGCCCTTCTTCTTAGGCTTACCACAAGCTTTGCAAGTGCCGTTCTCATCAGCTTCGCCATCGCACTCGCATGTATCGCACTCCTTGGCCTTGAGAACTTCAAGTTCCTCATTGGCCGTGGCCAATGCACCATTTGCCTTCTCAAGCTGGCTCTGGAGGTCTATGTTTTCATTACGTGCTTTTTCCAGTTCCGCATTAGCCGCATCCAGCTCATGCTGAATTACACTGGCGTGCTCCGGCTTAAGCTTGCTGATAATTTCAGAAAAGTCCATAACGGTTTCTTGCTCCTTTCTTTTAAAGACTTCTATAAAGGCTGCAGAATTTGCGCCTTCATCTACAAGATCGACCCGGTCTATAACCAAGTCTTCAAGTATATAGGGCATAAACTCACCCCCTACAATATATTATATGCTTTTAAGCTATATTATATGACCTATACCTTGACTCTTTTACATGTGCCTTGGATGGAGAACATCTTGTATGTCCCATCCTTTACCTTTGCGAAGACCTCAGGGTCATGCACTTTCACAGTTATGAACCAACCCTGCGGCACAGTGCCTTCGGGAATGCCTATAGCTTCCTGCTTTTCTTTAGTGAATACTATGGACTCAACTACAGTGCCCTTAGCGTCCCCCTTATGCATCTCACCAGACTCACGATAATCAGTCATAAACTGTATCGCAGCCTTTTCTAGCGTCTCAGGCGCTATGACATCATCCTGCCAGTCTAGTGGGACAGAGCCGTCTGCGTTAATTGAGACATTTGCCCAGCCACTCACAAGTTGCTCATCGTCCTTAGCCTTAGCAATCTCTACTCCAAAATCTACATAGAGCTGGTCTTCATCCACAGGGGTCTCCTCAGTAATATACACGCTTTCCTCATGCGTTATATACTGCATTGTACCGTCATCACGGTAGACCCTCGTGCTGTCCCTGTTACTGAAACAGGTATCACGTACAATCATAGCCATTATGTATACCTCGCATCATTTTGTTCAAAAATATTTTCAGCCGTATCGTCCGGGTTATCTACAAGGCCACCGGCTGTAGTCTTAGATTCAGCCTGCGGAACATATACGTCCTCAAAGGTTTCATTATTAAGGTCCGGCATGCACAGCAAATGTCTCAGATGGTTCTGCAGCTCCTGGTCCTTAGCAATGTTGAGGCCCATAGCACGGAGCATTAGTGCTACCTCGTTAAGGGTAGGCTCCTGAATCCGTGTAGGTACAATCTTAGGAAGCGCCGATAGGTCTTTGAAGCTGTTCATACGGAATAGGGCCGGAACAGCCTGCGCATTAAATACATCAGCGATATTACTTATCTGCGCCTGAAGGGCAGAAGCAAGCAGTGAACGCTTTGTATCTGCAAGGGCAAACGAACCAGTTTTACCTGCACCGAGAAGAATGATATCAGAAAGAAGCGTTATAGCAATTCTTGTGTCATACCTCTCGATGGTAGCGCCGATATCAATCTGCCTTGAGGAGCCAGATGTAAGCAGCTTAAGCTCCCAGCCATTAGGAAGCAAAATACCTTCTTCACTATCGCGCCTAACGGAAGCTACAAGCTGCTCTGCCTCAGCTTTAAGCTTAACCATATTAGGGTCTTCCTCATTCCAGAGGTCAAGACCCTCAGGAGCAGTCAGCACGGGGAAACCTGCAAGGTCACGCTCAATGCCAATACCCTCGATTTCTTCAAAGTGCTTTTTGAAGAACCAGGACCTATATGCATTTCTAAGTAGTGACTTACCCTCAGGGTTATCCTTACTTACACGGGTGCGGAACAGTAGGCCCTTTGACATAGGAATACGTACCCTCTTGAAATCAGGCTCGCACTGCTGAATAAACGCCGTTACATCGCCTTCTTCATTGAACTCCCATTCTACCATAGAAGTCTGGGCGCGAATAGGAATGCGTCTCCACCCTATTCTACCATCTGTGAATTTACTACGGTACTTAGGGTTACGCTCGTCAGGTCCACGCCTAACTTTGTATACAATTTCATGAAAGCTGAACCCATACGTGAGCATGGACAGTACTTCACAAATAGTATTTGCCCAAGAAGAGTCCATATCATGCATACAGCTCTCAAGGAACTCAGCGGCCTCTTTGTCTGCCTCAGAAGTGCTCGCGGCTTCCACGCGCCATTCAACACCACGAATGAGCATCTCTGCGAGATACAGTATAGCACCTATAACTGCATCATTATCGCTCATTTCCTGGTACACTCTGCCAGCTCTTGGCCAGCGCAGCTCCGGCAGGAACTCTTCGTATACATACGGGCCGTACCGACGCAAGCCTGATACGCCGAGCGGTTTGAAATTAACTGGTGTATTGCTCTTTTGCATACGCCCTCCTCCTATCTATTAAGCTTGCCCCAGTAGCTACCACCAGCCTTCTTAAGACCAGTAGGCGCTCTCATCAGCGTTTTACTTCTAAAGTGATTAAATGCCCCAGAGAAACCATCAATGGTATCATCATGGACGCCATACGGAAACAAGTCAGCTTCATCGAAAAACGAAAGTACGCCACGACAATTATCCACAATGTGCACCCTGCCGGACTGTGCAGCAGCAGACGCGGCACGGGCACGCTCAACCTTTGAGCCAGTAGATAATACGCCCTGGAAGTCATAGCCGTTCAGAACATTACGAGCGTAATGGTCTACAGTTATTATACCTGATGAACCAGGCTCTTGCTCCATACGTATCGCACAACTGTACCCATCGACTTCAGCCGTTGCCCGTATGAGCTCCTCAAGTTCATGTGGGCTCTTCTGAACTCGAATTATATCTTCTATCCAGTATATACCTTGATAATGAGCCATCTTGAAACCTACAGACCAGTCAGGCTCACGTTTGTTTTTGCCTTTGCGCTTTGCTGGGTCGGTACCTGCAAGGTCCCAGTAGCGTACATGCGTCGCCGCGACAGGGATGTCGTGGGCGGGTACCTGCGAAAACCAGTTCCTGTCAAGAAGGTCTCCATTAGCCTTAATCTCCCAGTTACCATTTAGTAGCTGCTCACGTTCAAGAGGGTCCAGCTCCTGAAGAGCCTCTTTGTAAGCCTCAGCGTCAAGGTACGGATTATCATTAAGGCCAGCACCGATGAATATTCTACCGTGCTCCTTACCTTCTACAAAGAACCTCTGGTAGTAGTACTCACCATACATTCCGCCAGGGTTACAAGTAGCTCTAAACCTAAGTGGCACCTGCATATCCTTAGTCTTACGCAAACGGGAGAACATATACCGATAGTTAGATGGTGAAATGTGGGTACATTCATCCATTCCAATATATTGAAATTCAGCACCTTGATAACGGTAACAGTCGTTATCTGACTCAAGGTAGCCAAAGTTTAATGTGGCGCCTGATGGAAAGGTATACTGCTTTTCTTTCTCAGACCACTTAACTTCTCTTGACTCCACAAACGGCATAAGCCACTGCTTAGATACATCTATCAAAGCGCCAGGAAGTGAGAGGTCCGCATATGTCCTACGGAACAATATAGCTGAGTAACCTGGGATATCTACAAACTGCAGCGCACCCATAAGCTGCGCTATTGACTTACCGCCACCGGCGGCGCCACCATACAATATTTCCTTAGTATCATTCATCAGCAGAAATGCGCGCTGCTTAGGCGTCGGTTCATACGGTATATACTTTGTAAGACGCGGTGTAAGCAGTCTCTGAAGCTCTTCGGTGTTTACATTTGAAAAGTCCATTACGCATGTCTCCTTAAACATTTAGCAGCCGAACAGCTAGCTGCTCTATTAATTATTTCTTAAAGCGAGATGCGAGGTCAGTAAGTTTAGACCAGCCATACATTGCTACATATGCTACAATGAAGCCACCAAATATGGCACCAGCAACTTCGTACCATACAACCTTGGCAGCCAAATAAGAGGTACCCGCAAAATATGCTAGCATAGTAAGCGCTAAACTAAGCACTATAACTACTGCATCAGTAGGAATGTTTTTAAAGACACCCAGGCCCTTAATAAGCTCAGTAATAAGCGATACCAGCGTTGCAAGGATACCTACAACTGCAAAACCATAGGTAGATACATACTCAAGCACTATTATCACCTCCACCTGCTGCACGAATTATAGAACGCCATTTGAAAATACGATTCATGCGTTCCTGGCTAAAGAACGGCTGTTCCATGAACCACTCGCGCCACTCGCGAGCCCCTTTGGAAGAATTGCATCTGTCACAGGCAGGCACAATATTATCTTGTGTAGTTTCGCCGCCATCACTTACAGGTAGCAGATGGTCTCTTGTAAGACGCTCCCCTTTATGCATGGTGCGTCCACAATAAGCACATTCACCACCGAAAAAGATAACGGTTTCCTTCCACTCCTGATGCGTGTATGTCACACTAGCTTCACCTCGCCGCTTCATGCCGCCGACAAAGTCACTATGCTTTTTCTTAGTAGCGTTCTCTCTGCGGCGAATATTGTAACAGGTTTTGCAGTCATCGCGGTACTTAGGCTGACCATTAGAGTCCTTACCATTACGCGGGAACTCTAAGATACTCTTTACTGTACCACAAAAGCTGCAGCGTTTAGCCGTTATACGGCCGTGGGCATCTACAAAGCAGTCTGCCCTGTAGGTGCCCTTCATACGTTTATTTCGCATTCTTAAGATACCGGCGATACAGTATAATCGCGAACTGCAATGCTGTCTCTCACTTTACTCCACCTCGATACTAAGTTTAAGATTTTTCTTAAACTCCTCGAACAGGGCCTCCTTGTCAACCTCGGGGATGGCGGCGATAAGAGCCTTGCACATTCCCAGGTTGACTATCATGCACCTGAGCATGTCCTCTGTCACATAAAGGCCGCGCTCGTCACCGTAGCCTTTGAAGCCGAGGTCTATAAGCTCCTGTGTCGCTGCTCTGTAGCCTGCAGGCACTTCATTGATTGTCTTATAGCGTATCATGTTATCTTCCTCCTTCTCAGATTTCTTTTTAATGCCGAATGTCCTGACCAGCGCGGCCACAATGCCCTGCGCGCACTTTATGGAGAAGTCGTCGGTCAGGATTATGGGCACGTCTGTGGTGCTGTCCATAAAGCCAAACTCGCCGAGGACGGCGGGCATATTGGCCTTATAGATCACGGTAAAGTTTGCGACGGGCAGCGGTGTTGCTCTGTTGCCCTTGAGACCGGTGCGCTTGACGGTCTCGTCGTATACGGCGCGCTGGAGCGTGAGGCTTGTCTTACTGGCGTTCTCGGCCGCATATACGCAGATACCGCCACCCTTGCCGCCGTTGATGCCCGCGTTATGATGGATGCTTATAAAGGCTGCCGCGCCCGCTCTATTGGCTCTGGCCGCGCGCTCTGAAAGCGACGGATCGGTCTTGCCGGTTCTATCGTCGCAGCGCATTACCTCACAGTCGTATGCCTTGAGCAGCTCCTCAACGTGCTCGGCCATACGGGCATTGAGGAAGCGCTCGCGGGTCTCCTTCGGGTCGATGCGTTTAAGGCATCGCTTGCCCGGGGTATCATTGTAATGCCCTGCGTCCAATGCGATAATCATTTTCATTCCTCCTCCAAAAGTCCTGAATAGGTTTTATCGTCGTCATTCATTTTTTTTTAACTCCTTAGCTTATAATTGCCGTTCTGTATCTCTTGCTTAACAGCAGCGGCATCGCTCTGCAAAACCCATGCACCATTTATTTTCTTATACACAGCCTGAGCTTCGCACCATACGCCGTTTGCTTTCACATAAGAACCTGTTCCCGTAACCTCTCTCGTGGCTTTAGCGTATAGCGTAAGATCCGCGGCAGCGGTCGTATAAGTCAGGCTTGTAGATAAGAGCTGGGTACAGGCGGCGTCTGAGTACCAGCCGTGCCATGTTGCCCCGGATTTAAGCGTTGCCGTAAAGGTTACTGAATCACCATCATATGCTTCTGCCTTGTCAACACTTACGGATGCTATTCCGTTTCCAACAGCATTTGCAGAGCAGCTATATTGATAAAAATAAAGCTTAAAATATGCGTTTCCACCAACCGCAACAGCACCATTGGCGTGTTTTAGGTAAACACGAAAATCGGCTTGTGACTTTGTTGTTCCTGCAACCCCTGATGTAATACCATAATCTATCTTATCTTGGTTACTTGTAGTGACATTTAATGCCGTAGTGGTTGTGCCGTTGAGATATGCCCACATTTGGTTGTTATTACTTGTGCGACCGGCAAATCTTGAAGCAGTAACAACACCTGCGTCGGCTTTAAATGGTTTTGCCGTGTCACTCGGAAACAGCAAATCAAGTCCGCCTTGAGTTAAATAAGCGTAATATTCGCCTTTTGCATGGCTCGTGTATATTCTGTAGGCTACTGCTGGAGCAAATGCCGTAGCAGCTACCCCTAAAGTAACTCTATTAGATGCAGAAACACTCTTAACATTGTCGTAAGTAATGGTGAGTTCTCTCTCTACGATGTTCATAAGCTATCACCCTAAATCGAAATAAAGGTCGCCTTCTTCACCGAGACTGCTGCTCGGCTCGCCATATAAATTGTATAGCGTATAAACCTATGCAGATACTGTGGTGTCATCCTATTAACCGCCCCAGTTCATCGCGACATATGTCGCTCCGGAAATTATCTCGGCGCCACCATAAACAGGAGTATTGCCGTCGAGTGAAAGCGCAAACACGCCAGCTTCGTCAAGAAAGATAACGCCGTCGTCACCGTAAGGCACAGACAGCATCATTCCGTTGTCTAAGGTTTTATAACCGCTTCCTATCCACTCGGAGAATGTCTGTCCTGCATTCGCTGTGCAGGTCGCGTCCTCGATGGTGAAGCTTATCTGCACAGGATTATCGACAAAGTAGAAATCACCGTCGGAGCCAAGGCTTGCAGGTGGTTCGCCACTGCCAGTGTAGACAGAGGCGAACGTCACATTGCCAGTGACCTGATTACCGCTTTTGTCATGCGCAGTATAACCTGTGAGCATTTTATCTGCTGTAACCGTGTCACTAGTTAAATCTACAAGCACGCTTGTGCCATATACGACTTTATTAACTGCCATAGTTACGCACCAGCAATTGTGACAGTCTTGCCACCAGCTGAGTTAGCGCTTTCAGTATAGGGTATAGCACTAACAGTTACAGTAGCAAGGTAATCATACCCTACATCAGGTTGCACAGAAATCTCGGTTGTACTAGGCGTAACAGTCTTAGACTGCGCCTTAACCCCACTTGCAGGGGCAAGCGTGCCAGTGACACCAAGAATTGTAACGCCTTCCTTAATATTTGCTTCGATGATCTTGGATTGCTCAGTGGTGTCAATGCTAACCTTGCCACTACCATCATGAAAGCCGGTGGGTATTGTAAACTGGTCCGCTTTAGTAGTAATAGTGCCGTTAACCGCACCTTTATTGGGCATGGTACCTGTGAGCTTGGTGCCCCTCGCATAGGCTGTTTTGCCCTCAAGCATCTCGGCTACTGCGACAGTGGCGTCAGTGGAGTTTACGTCAAAAGTACATGTACCAGTGATGGGCGCACCACTCTTATCATGAGTGGTGAAACCGCTCAGCACCTTATCAGCCGTAACGGTATCACCGGTTAGGTCTATCAGCACGTTACTACCGTATACTACCTTATTTACATATTTGTTAGCCATGTTAACCTCCCTGTATTTCAGCTATGATAGCTGTATATCCATCTTGTTCGTTTGATACCTCGTAGTAAGGTATTGCCAGTACAGTCATGTCGTTCAGCATAAGCTTATTTTTAGTGCCCAGTACCTTAGCATCTACTGCCGGAGTTACTTCGTATTCTCCATCGTACACGTCGGCTGTCACCGATATAGGCCTCTGAACCTTAGCAGCAAGCTTTACGGCACTACTCACAATAGTACCATGTAGCGTAGCCTTAGGTACCACAGTGCCACGTAGCGTACCATGCTGGCTTGTTGCGGTACCTACAAGCATTATGTAGTCACCTCCGCAAGAATTTCAAAACATGTTGGCTCTATAACAGTATATACCTCACCAGAGGAAGTTGTGAGCTGTACATCATACTTGTACTTACCGAACTCACATTGATGCGTGTCTTCAGGTTTTATATGAAATATATCGGTGCCCTTAACAGTTTTCTGGAAGCAAAACTCAGTGTCCTTAATAGTACGCTTTACTGAGAGAACAAGTGTGTCATTCTCCGCAACTATGTAAGGCTCTAAGGTAGTATCATTTACAATGGGCACCTGTAGATATGCGGTGTCGCCGCGGGTAAGCCTCACGGTATTATCCGCTTCTACATAAAGCATATGCTCGCCTCCTTCATAACAAGTTGTACAGAAAATCATAATATTTCTGTTGTATCTACAGAGAGTCATCCCACCATGCACTGCTATTACTACTGGCGCCTATGTAGTAGCGCCTGGTAGGACCCTCCGTCATAAGCCCGGCTTATTAGATTCTAATTTCAGCAGTGCCATCAGGGAGTATAAAAAGACCGAGAGGGCCTGGCTGCCCTCGGTAGAGGAGTACAAGATAAAAGCTGGTATTACAGCCTCTCCATTTCCAAGAACTTCAAAGGCTTTCGATTTTATACCGTTTTGTCACATACAAAACAACCGATGAATAAGCCGACGATTATTTATTTGACCGTACGGCAAGTCACGGTTTTTTCTTTTTTGTTATATACAATATTTACGTTCGAATGTTTCACCGTAGGCACATCGTTAACAGTATAAAACTTGTAACCAACAAGACTGAATGAAATCGGGAAACCCTCCTCATCTCTACCAGTTTCATACACAGAGAAGTAGAGCGCTTCTGTGTAAATAACCAAACTGTTTTTGAGTGTGTTTGCAAACTCTCTCCACGTTGTCAGCGATATATTCGATGTTATCTCATCATAACCTACAGCGCCTGAAAACTCAATACCCGAACGGCTCAGATCAAAAACCATTTGCAAACCACGTACATACATATCTTTTTGCAGAGTTACGGATTTAGGCAAATATTTCTCGTCAAGCGTACGAACCATTTCGATGTATCCTTCAACCGAAATGGTATAATCGCCATCTGCGGCATATAGAACTGCGTAAAGGTCGCTAAATTCATTTTCAGAAATTAAACAGGCAAATGGCACATCTTCACCAAGTCCCTCGTTCCCATTAAAACTTCCGTTGCCGAGAACCAACGCAGCGCTTCCCGGTTCTTTCCACGCAACGCACTCGTAAGAAACACCGTTTAATATCACGGTATAAGTATTGCCTTCGACGATATTTTGCTTGGCGTCTAAATACACATATCGTTCGTCTGTTTCGAAATAATTGATGGTTACGCTCTGCTCTTAGACTATTGTTCCACGGGCAATTTTGGAGTAGTGCGTGCGATTCTTCACATAGTCAGCTGCAGTTTCGTCGTTTTGGTTCCAATCGGGCTGCACGCCGTCAGTAAGCTTCTTAGGGCCATCCGCACAATCTACAGCGTATACGTCACCTGTACTGTCATCTTGCGCCAGCTTAGCACCTTTAAGTATATTAAGCATAGCTTAGTCCTCCTTAGCTACAAACTCTCTTGTTGTCTTAGTCTCGGTAGTCTCTCTAACACCTATCTGAGTCACGTTCCCGAGCGCGCCAGCCTGCAGGAGTATCTGCACCACCTCAGTCAGGTCATTGCCCTTTGTCGGGCTGCGCTTCAGCTCAGGGTTGTCCATGTCCTTGTTAATGTCACTAAGCAGCGTCGCCTGGTCAATGCTATCTACACGTGCCTTCCTCTCCAGGTCAGCAGAGATGCGAGCCAGCGACGCGATGTCGCTGGGCTTAAGCGTCTCAGGGACGATACTGTCAATCGCCGAGCTCAACTTCTCGTTAAGGCGCTGCGCCATCGATATGTGCTGGGCGTTCATGTTCAATATCTCGCTGCGGCGCTGTGCCAATGTGATACGGTCACACTCCGTTATCCACGCCTGCATCCTCGTGGGGAACGACCATCTACGCGCAATCTTACTGACCACGGTGTAAGTGGTGCCGAGCTGCTTCGCCACGTCGCCGTACGTCGGCTTCTTCCCAGGATACGAGTCGCGGTAGCACTGCCACACAGTGTACTCCCACTGGGTCTCACCTGGCTGCTGGAGCCAAATCTCCAGACCGGCATCCGCCGCCTGAGCAATCCAGTCCTGCGCCTGAGTCACTCTTAAATATGAATATCTACTATTTTCAGCTTTCGCACAATCTACACACATGTGTCGGTCACGCTTGTCAGCCGGCTTGGTCTGACCGCACTTCGGGCACACAATCATTTCTACTAGTTCTTGAGACACAAAAATCGCCTCCCTAATTATATTATATGCTATTATGCGCAAATTCAGAGCCCTCACTCCCTGCGCGTACGTAATTATAATAGTATAAATACCCAAGGTGACTCTCACGAACCTGCTACGCGTATCGAGGTATTATCTACAAGTATCCTGGCCCTCACTTGTTTATTTTGTTTATTTATTATATAGTATCGCATAATTATATGTTACAGAATTGCCAGGTTAGCTAAGTAAGGCCGCGGCGCTGCAATTTTTGGACTCTATACTGCTGTGGGCATACGAGGTATCTACACCCAGCCTCTTATGCCCTGTGATTTTTGGACTTGTGTCGCATGGTTCCTTATGTCCTATGATTTTTGGACTTGTGCTGCTTGTGCTGCTTGTGCTGCTTGTACTGCTTTGTTTCTTATACTCTATGATATTTGGACACTTGTATGCCTTTACTAGCGGTTTCCTAGATTCTGCGCCACCGCGCCAAGGGCTGGCCCAAATTGTTACAAATCTGTTACAATTTTTGGACTTTGTAACAATTTTGTAGCATTTGGTAGGACTTTTGTAGCATTTTGGTAGGACTTTTGTTCCTAGTCATTTTATATAGAAAAATGAGTGGAAAGACTCAACTTTCTGTGACTTTTCACTATTTACAAATTGAGAATTATTTGGTATAATTAATTTAGAAAGTGAGTAATGAATAAACTTTCAATTGGTCCTTGAAAATTGAATATTTGAAAAAGTTACAAGCTTTCAACAAATCTATTAAAAAGGAAGGTACAAAAAATGACAAACCTCAACAACGTTGAAGCAAAAGCAGTGGAGCTGGGCAATGACTTGCTAAAAGTGCAGTCCGAGCTGAAGCGGATTCAGTCCGTAAAATGCCGCCTTAAAAAGCAGAGAGGCAAGAGCACCTACCAGGCTGAGATGGCGGCGGTCCTCGCTGAGGAACAGCTCTTAAAGGACGTCCGTCAGCTCCTCAACCCTAAGGAAAAGACCGTGACGACCTTTGAGCAAGAGGATGTGGAAAATCTTGACTATGATGAGACCATCAAAGCAATCAAGAGCATCCAGTCCAAAAAGACCCTGACTCGCTGGTTGACCACTGAAGAGGGCAACAATGATGAGTTCAGAAATGCTTGCAGAATCGAAAAGATGCTGCTCGAGCACAAAGCCAAAATCAAGCCGGTCGATGAAACGACCATCCGCAAGACCGACCTTGAAACGGTGATCGAAACAATCGAAAGCTCGGGCGAGCTGAGCACAGCCCGAATTGTAGAAATGCTGAAGGGCCTCCTCTGAGGGGCCCTTGCAAAAAGAAGCCCGGCCACCACGGCCGGGCGGCTCGGGGCCGAGGCAACCCGGCCCCTCCCAAAAGACACCCGAACGCCACGGCGGGTATAAACAAAAATCGCGAGGGGGAGGTAGGCACTCTTGTGCCGAATCTTTAACAATGCTGCGGCCACGACCAGCCAGCACTGCGCTGCACTGCGACTAAAAGCAGCCACAGTTGGCCTGCACTGCGCGGCGCTGCAACTAAAAGCAGCCATGGTTAACCTACGCAGCGCAGCGCTGCGGCTAAAAGCCGCTTCAGTTTGCCAAGGCAATGGCGACACCACAGGGGCTAAAGCAGCCACAGTCCACCAGGATCGCACTGCATTAATAAAGAGCAGCTTCAGCCCTACAGTGCCGCGCAGCGGCTAAAAGCAGCCAAGGCCAACCAGCGCCACACCGCCGCGGCGTCATAAGTTAACCGCGGTCATTAGACCGCGGTAGTATTCAATCTTCCCAGTACTCAGGGTCAATCAGCGCCTGGCCATATATGTTGTACCACTGGCCACAGTTGTCGCACTGACACGCGCCCATGTATTGGTCTTCGAGAAGGACATGCGCGCCACAGGCGCACTGACCAACGGCAGGTTCTACAATGCGATACGTCTGTACGTCGATGTACGGTGACTCATACTTGCCTGATGTATCAGCCAAGCACTTCATGTAGTTATCCATAGCGCATTCATTAAGGTCAGGAAATACATTGCCTTCGCGGTCGCACGGGAATGAAAAACCGCAGTAGGGCTGACCAACCAGGTCAAAGTTAAGACTAAACGATTTTTCGGTTCTGACAGTGCGTTCTTTGATAATTTTCATTGTGTAGCTCCTTTCAGCCATGCTTGATGCAGTAGATGAGGAATTTGATGAGGCCTGCACACGCTAAGATTGTGAGGACTGCCCAGCTGATAACCATTTCCCAAGTTGCAATGTTGTCCATAATTTATCTCCTTTCAGTATGAAGAAAGCCGCGGTGTATACACGCTGCGCTCCCGTCTATATTACTATTATACCACACTATATGCAGTTTGGGTTCAGCCCAGGAAAATATTTTTCTTTGCTACAATCTACACGCCACGCGGCCATTGCCAGCTTGAACTGTACTGCTAAGGCACAGTTTCAGTCCTACAGTGCCGCGCTGCGGTTAAAAGCAAGCCGCGGTCAGTCAATACTGCGCCGCATCAATAGGCAAAATAATCGCGGGCGTTAGCCCGCGATTATTAATTACCCTTATCTAACCACTGGTAGATATAGTAGCTGGTTGTACGTCTGTCTGGTTCACCGTAGTAGTAGTCAACTACGCGTGGCGCGCCGAGGATACTTGGCTCCTCAAAGATAATAGTTTGGTCGTATGTTTTATTCTCATACGCATCTACTACCTGTGCTGTGTAGAATTGCCGGCCCTCTATTGTTATACTATGATTTTTGTTTGGCACATAGTTTTCTGTGGGCCAAACCTGGTAACCGTTGGTCGTAACAGTGTCGCCATGCTCTTTATGCCATGCGATGATCTCTTCATCAAGCATGCTGTAGAGCTCTGCCGGCAGCCGGTCTACTGTTAGTTCCGTTATGATACCAAAGTTATCGTAGTTATTCTTGTAGTGCTCAAACTCACAGTACTTGAACAGTGCAAACTTTTCATCGTCCATTGTAGCTACAGGATTGTCCCAGCAAGGTTCACCTGTGAGTGTGTCATAGGTATGCGTTTCAATGATAGCATCATCATAGCCAAGGCCATCGGGTAGGTCGTTTGTGATGATGTCAAACGACTGCCAAGTGAGCGCATCGTCACTGCAAACCACATACCGTGTTGCCTGAGCTGCACGGTCATGCACTGTAAAGATGGACACCATGCAGTACCCTCCTGTGTTTTGGTAATCGCGGTTTGTTATGGTATAGTTTTTAGCCATAGTATTGCTCCTTTCAAATTTGTGGCCATAACTTAGCCTAATTATATTATACCATACTTTATGTAGTTTGTACTCAGTTCCCAAAATATTCTTTTCAACTGCGCAGCCGCAGCCGAACGGATTGACGCGGCATTTCGCAGCCTTGGCCTGACGGCGTAGCTGCGCGGCTAAAAGCAGCCTCAGTCTGCCAGGGCCTCTGCGACACTGTGCAGTTATCAAAAATATTTTAGAAAACTGACGCCAAACTGCACCATTTATGTTATAATATAATTAAGCTACAGGTTGGTTACTAAACTGAGTAGCTGAATACGACTAAAGGAGACGAAAGTAAACATGGACGCATACGACATAATTGATGAACTGAGCAAGGAATATGGTAGTTATCTACTACTCGCTGCATACATCAAGCGGGAGCAAAAATGCAGTGCAAGCGTAGCTTGTGACCGAGCGTACGAACTGGACCGCATATTTGAAAGCCAGCTGCCTGACACATATGCTGAGATTGAGTATGAGGACTTCGATAGTCCAGAGGCAATCGATGGAGCAAGATTTGATGATATGAACTATCTGCGCTACACTGAACGGTAATAGTACGCCGACTTAAGTCGGCGTATTATTATAACACTTAAGCGCCGCCGCAGTCAGTTTGTGCTTAGTGGCATTGAGTATGGAGGCTGCGGCCATAACCGGACGGAGCAGTACTTATCTACTAGTTTGCAGCCATAGCCGAACTGAGCAGCACTTATCTACCAGTTCGCGGACATGGCCAGCGCGAGCAATACTGAGTGAAGCGTCACTCAGCTCAGCCAAGCAGTAATCGCAATAAAAGCAGTATATAACGGACGCTGCTAGATAGCAGCGTCCGATACATGCATCAAAATTACTGCTGGGATAACTCGCTGATGCGTGCAAGCAGCTCCTTAGCGTCTGCAGCCTTGAGGTGCTCGATATCTACACCCTCGAGTACGTCCGCCAGAGCGTCCTTCGTGGTGTCAACCTCCACCACAGTGCTGCTGCGACCGCCAACACGCAGGCCCTTAAGCATGCTCTCAACAGTCAGGAGCTGCTGCCATGCCTCACTGGACTCATCAAAGTCAGCCTTCGACTTCATGATGGACTTCTTGGACTGGATGTTGCGGATTTCCTTGCGCAGCTGCACCTGGTCGGCAGACAGAGCATCAAGCTGCTCGGCGGTGAACTCTACAGAGCCGCGGCGCTTGGTGCCTCCTGCCTGCTTAGGCTTGTTGTACAGCTCACGCAGAATGTCCTCGGCAATCGCCGCCGTCATCAGGGTCTTGTAGTTGTCGAGAGTCATAGCCTTGCCCTTAGCGCGGGAGCGCTTGGACTGCTGCGACTTAAGCATACTCTCGACGGTGTCCTCGTCGAGGAAGCGGAGCGGGTCATCGCTCTCGATATCTACAAGCGGCTTGAGCTCGTCGATGAGCTTGTCGAGCTCTGCGGAGTCCGTAGCACTCAGCGCGATGCGGTCACGGTAGTTCTCGATGTCAGCCTCCATGCGGCGAATTGCAGAAGAGGCGCCAGCGGATGCAACCTGCGTCAGCGCCGCGGTGCCGGACAGAGTGCGTGCGTTAGTGGTGGTCTCGATGTTGGTTCCAAACAGTTCGTTAATAGACATTGTAGTCTCCTTTCAGTATGCCACACTATGCAGTGGCCTGCGTATTATATAGTCCGCGTCGGCCTGCGGACCGCAAGGGCCGCGTTAACCTCAGCTTCTATTATAATTATAACATATCCACTCGCAAATGTATTCAGTTTTGAAAAAATCAGTACCGACACTGCGTGGTTTTCACTTTCCATGTAGCCCAGCTTCGTGACGTCATTTTCGTCAACTCGCCGCGGCGCCGCTATCTACTAGCTGGCGGACTCAGCCAAACGGGCGAAAGCAACGCCGCGGCGCAGTGACTCCGGATTTTGCAGGACTATGCGACGCCGCGAGGCCTGCAGGGCACGTGCGTCACGTCGCCGCGGCGACTAAAAGACCATGACTATAACCCGTGCGCCACAGCGCCACAGCGCCTCTTGGGCTTGAAAGGTACCTACACAGCGCTCCATCGGGCCAGTGGATATTTTGGATCTCGCCGCTGCGGCGCGGCGCCGGACCTGGTAAAAATCTACTCTGTGTACCAGTCGTTATAATTATTTACAGTGCTGACTGCATATAGTACTTATTCTTTCCACGGTAATAAATAGTAAAT
>QXGG01185399.1_pt1 | contig 55252 bp, 45 predicted proteins | sample 1982491 | NCBI WGS metagenome assembly QXGG01 (sample SAMN09924614, study PRJNA488089) | Wastewater metagenome, whole genome shotgun sequencing project. | isolation source: South African research farm wastewater | place: South Africa: Irene, Agricultural Research Council, Animal Production...
CCGAAGGTAGGCCACGAGCCGCGGTGGATTGCCACGTCGCCTTCGGCTCCTCGCAATGACGGGTTAGTGCTTGCGCCCCTCAATGACGTTACTTCGCCAAAGCATTCCAAGTATCAACAACGGTATCCGGGTTCAGCGACATCGACTGAATGCCAATATCTTTGAGCCACAGCGCCAAATCGGGGTGATCCGAGGGCCCCTGGCCACAAATCCCCACATACTTGCCCGCGCGGTTGCACGCATCGACGGCCATTTTCAGCATGACCTTAACCGCCGCATCGCGCTCATCAAAGGCATCGGCCACCAAGCCTGAATCGCGGTCCAGGCCCAAGGTGAGCTGAGTCAAATCGTTCGACCCAATCGAGAATCCATCGAAATGCTTTAAGAACTCATCAGCCAAAATGGCGTTCGAAGGCAGTTCACACATCATGATCAAGCGCATGCCGCCCTTGCCCTGGGCATCAGCGCCGCTGCCGCGTTTCAAGCCGTATTTGGCGAGCAAAGCCTCGACCCCTTCGGCCTCTTTGACCGTGCGCACAAAGGGCACCATGAGCTCGACATTGGTCAACCCCATGTCCTCGCGCACCCGGTGCATGGCCAGACATTCCATTTCAAAACAGTCTTCGAAATTTTTTGCCAGATAACGCGAAGCACCACGAAAACCGAGCATGGGGTTTTCTTCTTCGGGCTCGTAACGCGAGCCACCGATGAGCTTGCGGTATTCGTTCGATTTAAAGTCCGACAGCCGAACAATCACCGGCTTGGGCCAAAACGCTGCCGCAATGGTGGCCACGCCTTCGGCCAATTTATCAATGAAGAAATCACGCGGCGTTGCATGGCCACGCGAGACTTTTTCAACGGCGTTTTTCAGATCGGCATCGACATTGGGGTAATCCAAAATCGCCTTGGGGTGCACGCCAATGTTGTTATTGATAATGAATTCCAAACGGGCCAAGCCAACGCCTTCGTTTGGAATTGACTGAAACTCAAAGGCCAGCTGTGGGTTGCCCACATTCATCATGATCTTGACCGGGATCTTGGGCATTTCGCCCACATGCACAGTGGAGACCTCGGTTTCCAGAAGCCCCTCGTAAATCTTGCCGGTGTCGCCTTCAGCACACGATACCGTGACGGTTTGGCCGTCTTTGACATGATCGGTCGCATCGCCACAGCCCACGACAGCCGGAATGCCCAGCTCGCGCGCGATGATCGCCGCGTGGCAGGTTCTGCCCCCACGATTGGTCACAATGGCCGAGGCCCGCTTCATCACTGGCTCCCAGTTCGGATCGGTCATATCGGTCACCAACACATCACCGGGCTGCACACGCTCCATCTCACGGGCGTCTTCAATGACGCGCACCGTGCCTGAGCCGATTTTTTGGCCAATCGCACGGCCATGGGCCAGCACATTGCCGCTGGCTTTAAGCTTGAAGCGCTGTTGTGCATCGCCAGCTTTTTGCTGCGACTTCACGGTCTCGGGGCGGGCTTGCAAGATGTAGAGCTTGCCGTCTTGGCCATCTAAACCCCATTCAATATCCATGGGCCGGCCGTAGTGCTTTTCAATGATCATGGCGTACTTGGCAAGCTCAATCGTTTGCTCGTGATTAAGCGAATACCGGTGGCGATCGGCATCGGCCACCTCTTGGGTTTTTACCGCCTTTCCGGTGGCGGCTTTTTCAGCGTCACTAGCAAAAGTCATTTTGATCAGCTTGCTGCCTAACTGCCTGCGAATCACCGCAAATTTGCCTGCCGTCAGCATGGGCTTGTGCACATAGAATTCATCAGGGTTCACCGCGCCTTGCACCACGGTTTCACCCAAGCCATATGAGCTCGTGATGAACACCACATCTTGAAAGCCCGACTCGGTGTCCATGGTAAACATCACACCTGCGGCGCCCAGATCAGAGCGCACCATGCGCTGAATGCCGGCCGAGAGTGCGACATCGGCATGGGCAAAGCCCTTGTGCACGCGATAGCTGATCGCGCGATCGTTATACAGCGACGCAAAGACATGCTTGATCTTGTCCAGCACATCGTCAATGCCCACGACATTCAAAAAGGTTTCCTGCTGGCCTGCAAACGAGGCATCCGGCAGGTCTTCGGCGGTGGCGGAAGAGCGCACCGCCACGGAAATTCCCGGGCTGGCCTTGATCATCTCGGCGTAATGGGACCGAATCTCTTTTTCGAGATCTGGTGGCAGCGGCGTTTCCACTACCCAACGGCGAATTTCTTCGCCACACTGGGCCAAGGCCCGCACATCATCGACATTTAAGGCGTCCAGCCGGGCGTTGATGCGCTCTCGCAAGCCGCCGTAGTCCAAGAAGGCTCGAAAGGCTGCCGCCGTGGTGGCAAAGCCGTCTGGCACGCGGACACCAGCGGCCGCCAGCTGGGAAATCATTTCACCGAGAGAGGAGTTTTTGCCCCCGACTGAATCCACATCGGTCATTCGAAGCTCCTGGAAAGGAACCACCCAACGCATTGCAGTACTGGTTGCGGACTCTGCCAATTTGTTCATTCATGCCACCTTGAAGATAATGAAACACCGTTACTTGTTCGGGATTTTACCTAGTCTTTATGGCTCCCCCTGAAAGCATCCTAAAACCCTCGCCGGGCAGCGCTGCAATCCCCTCGGCCGGGCGCACCGTTTTCTTTGTTTCCGACGGCACGGGTATTACCGCCGAGACCTTTGGGTCATCGATTCTGGCCCAGTTCGATGGGCTGCGGTTCCGCCTGCGCCGCATTCCTTTTGTCGACACCCTGGAAAAAGCCGATAAGGCCGCCAATGTCATTGAGACCCAGGCCCAGGAAGACGGCAGGCTGCCGATTGTGTTTTCGACCCTGGTCAATGACCAGATTCTGGAGCGGATCAAGAAAATCAAGGCACTGCACCTGGACATGTTCAAGACTTTTGTTGAGCCGCTTGAAATTGAGCTGGGGATGAAATCGAGCCACACTATTGGCCGCTTTCACCATGCCACCGATAGCGATGCCTACAAAAACCGAATCGAGGCGATCAATTTTTCGCTGGCCCACGACGATGGCCAGTCCATTAAGAACCTGCGGGAGTCGGATGTGATCTTGATCGGGGTGTCTCGCAGCGGCAAAACACCCACGAGCCTTTACCTGGCCATGCAACATGGCCTAAAGGTGGCCAACTGCCCGCTGATTCCCGAAGACTTTGAGCGCAACAGCTTGCCTTCAACCATTTTGCCGTTCAAAGACAAATTGTTTGGACTTACCATCGACCCCGATCGTTTGTCTCAAATCCGCAATGAAAGGCGCCCGGGCTCGAAATATGCCTCACTGGAAAACTGCCGCATGGAAGTGCGCTGCGCCGAGGACATGATGAAGCGAGAGCAAATCACCTGGCTTTCCACCACCACCAAATCGATTGAAGAAATCGCCACCACCATTCTGACCAAGCTCAATATCGGCCGCTAAGCCGCCGCCTGCGCATCTCAAACATGCACACGCTGGCTGCAGCGGCGACATTGAGCGATTCAATCGCGCTTGATTGCGGGATGGCCACGCCGACACAGGCCTGCATAAGGGGTTGCGAAACCCCCTCGCCTTCTTGGCCAAACACCCAAGCACAAGGTTTTGAAAGATCAAGCGCTTCTGAATAGAGCGATTGTGATTGTGGGCGATTCGCGGTCGCTAAAAGACTTACGCCCAGCTTGTTTGCATGGCCAATGACCTGGGCCTCTTTGAGCCCAACCACGATCTCGATTGCAAAATGGGCCCCCATGGCCGATCGCAGCACCTTGGGTGACCATGGATCGACCGTGCCGCTAATGCACCAGGCCTGCTGAATTTCTGCTGCCACTGCCGATCGCAACATGCTGCCCAGATTGCCCGGATCTTGCACACGATCCAACACCACCACATCGCAAGCCTTAGTCGCCAGCAGGCGCTGCGGCTCTTGAATCATCAGCCCCCAGCCCGGGCTCGATTCGAGCTGGCTAATTTCGCAAAACAAACTGGCTTGCACGGCCCAGGTCTCCACGGCCTGCGCACCATGCAATGTATGGAGCGCATCAACGTTAAGGGTGTCAGACACCACCAACACCATCGCCTTTTGCCCCGTGTTAAAAAACGCCTCACACAGCCGCTCGCCTTCGATCCAGGACGCCTGATGTTTGCGCCGATCACGCGCGCTGCCCACCAGGTCTTTGAGCTTGCGAAAACCGGGGTTGGCGTGGGAGGTGATGGATTTCATGACGCTGCAATGAGTTGCGCAATGGGAGAAAAACTTTTGCGATGCACGGGGGCAACACCATGCTCGCGAATCGCTCGCAAATGAAATGCGGTGCCGTAGCCAGCGTGCCGATCAAAACCATAGTGCGGATACGCCTGGTGAAGTTTTAGCATTTCCTGATCCCGGGCCGTCTTTGCAAGAATCGAAGCGGCCGAGATCTCGGCGATCTTTTCATCGCCCTTCACAACGGTTTGAGTGGCGTACGGCCAGCGCCAGGGGCCCTCAAAGCGCCCGGGCGACAAATTGCCATCGACTTGCACCAGGATCGACTCAGGGCGATTTAATTGCTCGAGGCATTGCGCAACAGCGCGTGACATGGCCAAAAAAGTGGCTTTTAAAATATTCAGTTCGTCAATTTCTTCAACACTGGCCCAGCCAATGCCCCAGCCCGCGGCCTCGCGTTGAATTTGCTCAGCCAACACCTGGCGTTTTTTTGCAGAGAGTTTTTTCGAGTCATTGAGTCCATCAATCGCACGGCAGCCCAAACACACTGCAGCCGCACACACCGGACCGGCCAAGGGGCCACGGCCTGCTTCATCGACTCCAACAATCTGGCTTGCCACGTGGCTAGCGCCTAACGAACAATGCCGCGGCTTGCCGCTTTCAGAAAATCGCACAGCACCAGCACGGCCTTGTGTTCAGACTCGTTGCTGGCACCGGTAGCATTTGGGTCTTGCAGTTGTTCGATCGTTGCCTCAAGACTGGCACCCGATTTGTACAGCAGCCGATAGGCCCGCTTGATACAAGCGATCTGGCTTTCGGTGAACCCCCGACGCTTTAGGCCTTCCGAGTTAACGCCGTGGGCAGCCGCCGGGTTGCCGCTGGACATGACATACGGGGGAAGGTCTTGTGTCAGCGTGGTGCCAGCCCCCGTCATGGCGTGCGCGCCAATTTTTACAAACTGATGCACCCCGGTAATGCCGCCTAAAATGGCCCAATCACCTACATGCACATGGCCGCCGATCTGTGTGGCGTTGGCCATGATGGTGTGTGAGCCAATGACACAGTCATGGGCAATGTGTACATAGGCCATGATCCAGTTGTCATCGCCAATGCGCGTCACGCCAAGGTCTTGAACAGTGCCGCTATTGACTGTGCAGCATTCGCGAAAGGTGTTGCCCGAGCCGATCTCGACCCGCGTGGGCTCGCCTTGATATTTTTTGTCTTGCGGCGGGCCGCCGATCACGCAGTGCGAATGCACCGTATTATTTTGGCCCAGCACCGTGTGCCCGATCACCTGGGCAAAGGGGTGAATCACACTGCCGGCGCCAATGCGAACATGAGGGCCAATGACGGCATAGGCACCGATCTCGACATTGGAATCGAGCTGAGCCTTGGAATCAACAATGGCCGACGAATGAATGCCGGGCATTTAGTTGCTCTTTTTGGGAAGGTCTCTGAGCGCACACATTAGTTCGGCCTCGGCAGCCACCTGGCCATCGACTGTGGCAGTGCCTTTGTACTTGCACATCAACCGCGACTGGCGCTCAATGGTCACATTAAGCAACAAGATATCGCCCGGAACGACCGGGCGCTTGAACCGGCAGTTATCAATGCCCACAAAAAAATACACCGAGTCATCGTTGGACTTATCGCCCATGGTCTTAAACGACAAAATGCCTGCCGCTTGGGCGAGCGCCTCGACAATTAGCACGCCGGGCATCACGGGAAAGTGCGGGAAATGACCGGTAAAGAATTGCTCGTTCACCGTGACATTTTTCTGCGCCACAATGCGCTCACCCGGAACAAGCTCATTGACTTTGTCAACGAGCAAGAAGGGATAACGGTGGGGAAGCGTGTCTAATATTTCGCGAATTTCCATTGGCTTACTTTCCTAGTTTTTGAACGGCCCTGCGCAGTTCGGGCAAGCGCCGCACAATCGCAGCGCTTTTTTCCCAATCGGCCTGCGCTTGCAGCGGATACACCCCGACATATTTTCCGGCTTCGTGAATGCTGGAAGTGACCAGACTCATGGGCCCAATCACCACGCCCTGGGCAATCGACAAATGGCCCAGCACGCCTGCAGCGCCGCCGATTTGGCAATACGCGCCAATCACTGCACTGCCGGCAATGCCCACGCAGGCCGCAATGGCGGTGTGATCACCGATCTTGACATTGTGGGCCACTTGAATCTGGTTATCGAGCTTAACGCCATTGCCAATTTCGGTGTCTTCCAGAGTGCCGCGATCAATGGTGGTGTTGGCGCCAATCTCGACATCGTCGCCAATTCTGACGCCGCCCACCTGAGGGATTTTTAGCCAACTGCGATCGGCCTGAGGCGCAAACCCAAAACCATCGGCACCAATCACGGCGCCGCTGTGAATCAAGGCCCGATCGCCAACAACACAGCCTTCGTAAACCACCACTCGCGGGTGCAGCACGCAATGCGCACCCAGCTGGACTTGCGCGCCCACAACACTGCCAGCGCCAATATCGGTGTCATCGCCAATGACCGCTTTGGGGCCCACCACCGCCGCCGGGCCAATGCGCACCCGCTGACCGATGCGCGCCGTTGAATCGACCACCGCGCTGGGATCGATCACGGTCTGGGTCACTTCTTGACGCCGAATTTTTTCCAGCAAAAAAGTCGAAGCCTTGGCGAAATACCAATACGGATCGGGCGTTTCAATCACGGTGCAGCTTAAGCCCGCCTCGCGTGCAACCGAGGCCTGCACCACGACCAGTAAAGACGCCTTGGTGTGGGCAAGCTGTGAGTGGTATTTCGGGTTGGATAAAAAGCTGGCCTCGCCCAAATGGGCGCGGCCTAAGCTTGCAAAACGATAGATGCGGGTGGCGGGATCACCGTCGATCTGGCCGCCAAGGCTTTGAACTAAATCCGCGGCGGTGACAAAGTGATGGTGGCCGTTGTTCAAGACTCGCGCGTTCAGCGGGAGGACTGAGCGTTCAGCGACCGCAGAACCTTATCGGTGATGTCAATGCGAGGCGAGGCAAACACCGCCTCTTGAAAAATGATGTCGTATTTCTCGCTTTCAGCAATCTGGCGAATCGCCCGGTTGGCACGCTCAATCACCGCGGCGAGCTCTTCGTTGCGACGCTGATTCAAGTCTTCGCGAAATTCACGCTGACGGCGCTGAAGGTCACGCTCAAGCTCGCCGGCTTCCCGCTGACGCTTGAGCCGATCGGATTCGCTCATGACCGCGGCATCGCGCTCAAGCTTGTCAGTCAGCTCTTTTAATTTGCTTGCGCTGTCTTGAATGGCTTTTTCACGCTTGGCAAATTCCTGCTCCAGCTTTTGCTGAGAGGCTTTGGCCGGCGCAGACTCACGAAGAATTCGCTCGGTGTTCACAAAACCGATTTTCACCGAGCCAGATTCCGGCGCGGCAAGCGACGAACCCATACCAACGGCAACCAGGGCCAGGGCAGATCCAAACAACGCAATAAAACGGGGCATAACGCTCAAGACAACCACTCCCTTAACGAAACTGCCCCATTTTCGCATGAAATGAAGCGCTTAAAAGCCCGTGCCAATCTGGAACTGGAAGCGCTGGGTCTTGTCGCCCTCTTCCTTCTTGATGGCGTTGCCAATGCTTAGTTTCAACGGCCCCACGGGAGAAAGCCAGGACAGGCCAACACCGACCGAAGCGCGCAGGTCGCCCAGATCGATATTCTGGCTCTCTTCCCACACCGAGCCCGCATCGAAATAGGTAAACAAGCGAATCGTGCGATCCTGGGCCATACCGGGTAGCGGGAAGAGCAACTCGCTGTTGAAAACGAGCTTACGGTTTCCGCCAAGGGCTGCATCGTCGCCCGGGTCACGGCCGCCAATTCCGCCACCTTCAAACCCACGCACCGACCCAATGCCGCCAACATAGTAATTTTTCAGGATTGGGAAGGGCTTTCCGCCCAGGCCTTCACCCCAGCCCACATCGCCATTAAGCGCAAGCGTGACACTGCGCGTGAGCGGGTAGTACCACTGGTGACCGTAATTCAGACGCACATATTCCATTTCGCCAGCGGGCGTGGCGTAATCCACATTCACATATTGCTGGCGGCCACGCGTGGGCGCAATGGCGCTATCGCGAGAGTCGCGCGACCAACCCAAGGTGATGAGATAAGCGTCGAGGCTGGACTTGCCACCAAAATTGGCCACTTCTTTTTTAATTCGGCTGGGCCAGAGATTCTGATCACCGCCGTATTTGCTTTGCTCATAAGCGCCACCCAAGAAAATCCGGTCTTCTTCGGTGTACGGAATGCCAAAGCGCATGCCAAGGCCCTGGGTTTGCACCGAATAAGTGTTGGCTGCGTTGATCTCATCGGGCTGAAACTTGCGGGTGTAAACATCGATGGAACGGCTTACGCCATCATCGGTCCAGTAGGGATCGATGTGTGAAATCGCAAAGGTCTGACGCAGTTTGCTGGAGTTCACTTCCAAGGCCAGGTTGGTTCCCGTGCCCAAAAAGTTTTGCTGCGTGATTGAGCCCGACAAAATCAATTTGTCGGTGCTTGAAAAGCCAATACCCAAGGTCAAGGCGCCAAGGGGGCGCTCTTCTACTCTGACATTCACATCTACCTGGTCGGCGGTGCCAGGCACCGGCTCGGTGTCAATGCCCACATTGGTGAAGTAGCCTAAACGGTCAATGCGGTTGCGCGAAAGCCGAATACGCTCGGAGTCGTACCACGAGGCTTCAAATTGGCGCATTTCACGGCGAATCACTTCATCGCGGGTCTTGGAGTTGCCACTAATGTTGATGTTGCGCACATACACCCGACGGCCAGGGTCGACCTGCATGACAAAGCTCACCTCGCCCTTTTCCCGATTAATTTCGGGAAGCGGCGTGACCGCAGAAAACGCATAGCCCAGCTCGCCTAAGCGATCGTTGATGCGCTTGCTCACCTCCTGCAGTTTTTCGTTTGAAAAAACATCGCCCTGCTTGATGTTGACCAGCTTTTCAAACTCGTCATTGCGGCCCAGCATGTCGCCCACCAGGCGAACATCTTTCACCGTGAAGCGTTCGCCTTCATTGATCACCACGGTGATAAACACATCTTTGCGATCGGCAGAGACCGAGACCTGCGTGGAGTCAATTGCAAACTCAAGATAGCCGCGGTTTAGATAAAACGACCGCAATGTTTCCAGGTCGGCCGTAAGCTTTTGGCGCGAGTACTGGTCGGCCTTGGTGTACCAACTCATCCAGGTGGGCGTTGACAGCGCAAATTCATCGAGCAATCGCGACTCTTTAAAGGCCTTGGCGCCAACGATTCGAATGGTGCGAATACGGGCGTCTTCGCCCTCGTCAATCGCAATCTGAATGGCCACACGGTTGCGCTCAAGCGGCGTGACGGTTGAAACGACCTTGACGTTGTATTTGCCTCGGCCCAGGTACTGGCGCTTGAGTTCTTGCTCGGCACGATCTAATAAAGAACGGTCAAAAATGCGCGACTCGGCAAGCCCGGTATCGCGCAAGGCTTTCAGCAAGGCCTCTTTATCGAACTCTTTGGCGCCGCTCACCTCCACCACGCCAATGGCTGGGCGCTCTTCCACCAGAATCACCAGCACATCGCTATCAAGCTCAACGCGCACATCGCGGAAAAACCCGGTGGCAAACAACAAGCGCACCGCCTCGGCAATGCCTTGCTCGCTCACCCGATCGCCGATTTGCAAAGGCAGGTAAGAAAACACCGTTCCCGGCTCGATGCGCTGCAAGCCTTCGACCCGAATGTCTCGAATGGGAACACCCAACACCGCGCCGGCCTCAGGGGCTGCAGGTGTTGACGCCGACTGGGCAAAGCTTGGAGCGGCAGGGCTTAAACAGGCAAGCCCGACACAGATCGCAAGAACGGAGGGAGAAAAACGCACGCCAAAGGCACAATGAATTTGAGACACTGCTTCCTACCAGCCCGCTAGCCGGGCAAAATCATTAAACAGGGCCAGTCCGGTGAGCATGATGATGAGCACAAGCCCCATCCTTCGCCCAGCCTCCTGGACTTCTGCCGGCAAGGGGCTCCCCCGCACCAGCTCCCAGAGATAATACAGGAGGTGCCCGCCATCGAGCATGGGAATGGGCAGAAGGTTAAGCACCGCGATACTGATGCTAATCAGTGCCAAAAATCCGAGAAATGACTGCAGTCCGCTGCTGGCCGATTGGCCTGCTGCATCGGCAATGGTCACCGGCCCGCTGATCTGGCGCCATGACACTTCGCCCATTAGCATGCGGCCCAGGGCCTGCACCGTGAGCACGCTCATCTCCCAGGTACGCGTGAGCCCACGCCATGCAGCCGTTAAGGCATCGTCAGACACCATGACCGTGGCCACATCGGCCCCCACCACCGCACCGATTCGATACACCCCATCAGCCCCTGCACGCGGCGAGACCACCACACGCTCAGGCGTGCCGCTTTGATCGGCCACGACCAACTCCAAAGGCTTGCCAGCGGATTGCTGCACCTTTGCAATCACCACATCGGGCTGCAACACCTCAATGCCATCGACTTTTAAAATGCGATCGCCTTCGCGAAGGCCTGCCTGTTGGGCCACGCTGTCGGGCGCAAACCGCAGCACCCGAACCGCCTCGCTCATGGGGGCAAGGCCCAAGGCCGTCACCGCCGCTGAAGGATCCGAAGCTTTTGCAGCGGCCAGGGCCTGTTCGCTCTTGGCAAAGGACAAGCCAAAGCTCAAGGTTTGGCCTTGGCGATCCACTTCAAGCTGAACTTCATTTTTTCCCTCGCCCACTAAGGCCTGCGCAATACGCCAGCGCACATCGGTAAAGCTGCGAACTGATCGGCCATCAATGGCAAGCACACGGTCACCGGGCGCAATGCCAATGGCTGCGGCAGGCGATTCGGCACGGGGCGCAGCCAATACTGCCTGCGGCTCTTCTCGGCCCATATGAAACAACACCGCATAGGCCAGGGTGGCAAAAATTAGATTGGCCAGGGGCCCAGCAAACACCACCCAGGCGCGTGATCGCAAAGACTTGGAATCGAACGACTGATCGTCCATGCGAACATAACCACCTAAAGGAATGGCGGCAATGACCCATTCCTCGCCCGTTCGTTTAGATGTCCACTTCAAGAGCTCTTTGCCAAAGCCCACCGAAAACCGCAGCACTCGAATGCCGCATTGACGAGCAGCCAGGTAGTGGCCCATCTCGTGCACAAACACCAAAATCGCAATCGCGATAATGAAAACCAACAAGGTGCTCATCGCGCGAGCCGCCCCACTATTTGTGCCGCGCAAGCACGGGCTTGGTGATCAATGCCCAATAACTCTTCGAGCGACTGCGGCACGCGTGAAGACCCCGCAGCCATGTGCGACAGTGTTTCTTCAACAACTTGGAAAATATGGCCAAAGGCAAGGCGCGCCTCTAAAAAAGCAGCCACCGCCACCTCGTTGGCTGCATTGAGCACCGCCGACGCCGCACCGCCCGATTTCAAGGCCTGCCTGGCCAGCGACAAAGAGGGAAAACGGCGATCATCGGGCGGCTCAAAATCTAACTGACGGCTCTTGGACCAATCAAGTTTTTGAACCGCCGAGTCAATGCGATCAGGCCAGCTCATGGCGCAGGCAATGGGCGTGCGCATATCGGGCGAGCCCAGTTGGGCCAAGGTGGACCCGTCTTCAAACTCCACCATGGAGTGCACCACGCTTTGCGGGTGCACCACCACATCGATTTGAGATTCAGGAATTGAAAAAAGCCAATGCGCCTCGATGAGCTCAAGACCTTTGTTCATCATGGTTGCAGAATCCACCGAAATTTTTCTTCCCATGGACCAGTTCGGGTGGGCAATGGCCTGCTCGACCGTGGCCCGATCAATGGCTTGTTTTTCCCATGTTCGAAACGGGCCGCCCGAAGCCGTGAGCAACAATCGCGTCACACCCTTGGGCGGCTCAAAGCAGCGATAGTTCTCGCCCAGGCACTGAAAAATTGCGTTGTGCTCGCTATCAACAGGCAGCACCACCGCCTTGCCCGTTTGCGCGGCCTTGACCATAAGCGCACCGGCCATCACCAAGGCCTCTTTGTTGGCCAGCAAAATTTTCTTTCCCGCAGCCGCTGCCGAGAGTGCCGCCCCAAGGCCCGCAGCGCCCACAATGCCAGCCACCACCGCATCGACTTCGGGGCTTGCCGCAACCTCGGCCAAGGCGGCCTCGCCATCGTGCACTTCCATGCCCTTGGCCCATGTAGCACTGGCCAGCAAGGCTCTTAACTGCTGCGCGCTCTTGCGATCCACCATGACCACACGGCTTGGCCGAAATCGTTCACACAAGGGCAGAATTTTTTCTACATTCGAATGGGCCGTGAGCACCGCCGCGCGATACCGATCAGGGTGACGCGCGATCAAATCGAGCGTGCTCTCGCCAATCGAGCCTGTGGCTCCTAAAACCGCAAACGACTCCACCGCTATCTCCCCAGCTGGCCAGACTGCATTAACGCAACAAGGAACATTGTCACCGGAAACACGGCCAGCAGCGCATCAATGCGGTCAAAGACCCCACCATGCCCAGGAAGCAGGTTGCCTGAATCTTTTACGCCCGCAATGCGCTTAAGCAGCGACTCATAGAGATCGCCGGCGACACTCACCAAGGTAAGCAAAATCGTGAAGGCAATCATGAGCGGATAGCCCAGCGAGGAGGCCATCCACGAAAAAACAGTGCCGGCCGGATTGGCTTGCGAGACCCAATTCATAGAGGCCAAAACAATGGCCATCGCGGTGTTGGCCAGCAGCGCTCCCACCACACCTTCCCAAGTCTTTCCGGGGCTGATTTGCGGCGCCAGTTTTCGTTTGCCAAGAGCACGGCCCGAAAAATACGCCGCCGTATCGGCCACCCACACCAGCAATAAAACCGATAACAAAAAGCCTTTTCCCAAGCCATCGGCATGCAGCAATGCAAAGCCGGTAACCAAACACAGAAAGATCGCCAGCACCTGGCCTGCGAGACGCTTTCCACCAAGGGCCCGTCGCGTGCTTAAAGCAAACGGAACGCCGACCACCCAGAACATGGCCGCCACCGCATAGAGCCACACCATGGCGCTGCCCAGACCTATGCTGAGCTGGGCAATTGCTGGCACTGAATAAAACGCGGAGACCGACAAGCCAAACAAGGCCGCAGCAATGAGCCCGCTTTTTTGTGAGGAAAGATCCAAAAGCTTAAGCCACTCAAAGCAAGCCGCGCTGACTATGGCAAGCAGCAAGACATCGAAGGCAAACGGCGGGGCAACGAACGCTGCGCCAATCAAAATGATCAGCGCAACGGCTGCCGTCAGGACACGGGTGCCGAGCATTGGGCGAGCTGGGCAGAAGTTCGGCCAAAACGCCGCTCGCGTTGGCGATAGGAGTCGATCGCTTGCAGCAGCGCCGCTTCATCGAAATCTGGCCAATACGCCTGCGTAAAATAAAACTCGGTGTAAGCACACTGCCAAATCAGGAAGTTGCTAATGCGCTCTTCGCCCCCGGTACGAATAAACAAATCGGGTTCAGGCGCATACGCCATCGACAGATAGGGGGCAAGCATTTCTTCGGAAATGACCGCACCCGGCTGTGCAAGCTCGGGATGCTGATCGAGCATTTGACGAGTGGCCTGCAAAATATCCCAGCGGCCACCATAGTTGGCGGCCACCGTCAGGTGAAAAAGGTCGTTGGCCGCAGTGGCGGCTTCCGCGCGATCAATGGCTTGCCGAAGCGGCACACTAAACGCCGAGCGATCACCAATAATGCGCAGCCGCACGCCATTGGCCTTGAGCTGACGCACTTCTTTTTCTAAGGCCTTGAAAAAGAGCTTCATCAGAAACGAGACTTCTTCTTCAGGCCGGCGCCAGTTTTCGGAGCTAAACGCAAATACCGTGAGATAACGCACCCCTTGGCGCATGCAGGCTTCGACAGCCGTGCGCAAGGCCGCCACCCCGCGCTCATGGCCCACCATTCGCGGCATTTTGCAGGCATTGGCCCAACGGCCATTGCCATCCATGATCACCGCGATGTGCTGGGGCACATCGCTGACCTTGGGGATAACAAGCGTTGAGCTTTGGTGGGGTGTTTCAGTCATGTTAGACCGTCATGATCTCGGATTCTTTTTGTATCAATAGTTTATCAATTTCAGAAATAAACTTGTCGGTGAGCTTTTGGCTGTCATCCTGGCCGCGACGCTCATCATCTTCCGAGATCGCCTTGTCTTTGACCAGCTTTTTTAGCGATTCATTGGCTTCGCGCCGAATATTGCGAATGGCTACTTTGGCATCTTCGCCTTCATGCTTGACCACCTTGGTGAGCTCTCGGCGGCGCTCTTCGGTCAATGCGGGCATGGGCACACGGATCAAATCACCCGAGGTGGCGGGGTTGAGCCCCAAATCTGATTCGCGAATGGCCTTTTCGACCACGGCCACCATTTTCTTTTCCCAAGGCTGCACACCAATGGTGCGACTGTCGATCAAGGTGACATTGGCCACCTGATTAAGCGGCGTTAGGTTGCCGTAATAGTCGACCTGGATATGGTCCATCAGCCCAATGTGGGCGCGACCGGTGCGCACCTTGGTCAAACTGTTTTTAAAGTTTTCAATCGTGCGCAGCATTTTTTGTTCGGCCTGGCTGCGAATTTCTTGCACTGTGCTCATGTCAAGCTCTTAAAGATTAAATCGATTAAACGTGAACCAGGGTGCCTTCCGGCTCGCCTTTGACCACGCGGGCCAATGCACCCTTTTTGAAAATGCTAAACACGCGTATGGGCAGCTTTTGGTCACGGCAAAGGGCAAATGCCGTGGCGTCCATGACCTTCAGGTTTTTCGAGATCGCCTCATCAAAACTGAGTTGGTCATAGCGCTTGGCTGCGGGCTCTTTCGCGGGATCGGCGTTGTACACACCATCGACCTTGGTGGCTTTGAGCACCACCTGGGCCCCGATCTCGGCGCCACGCAAGGCGGCGGCGGTGTCGGTCGTGAAAAACGGATTGCCCGTGCCCGCCGCAAAGATCACGATCTTGCCTTCTTCGAGATAACGAATCGCTTTGGGCCGAATATACGGCTCAACGACCTGGTCAATGCGCAAGGCCGACTGTACGCGCGCCGTCAAACCTGCCCTACGCATGGCATCTTGCAAGGCCAAGGCATTCATGACTGTCGCAATCATGCCCATGTAATCGGCGGTGGCGCGATCCATGCCCGAGGCACCCAAGGCAACACCACGAAAGATATTGCCCCCGCCAATGACTACTGCGGTTTCTACGCCCATGGCGGTGACTTCTGCGATTTCTTTCACGATGCCATCGATCGTTTCGCGATTAATGCCATAGGGGTCGCTGCCCATGAGAGCCTCGCCCGAAAGCTTGAGCAGAATTCGTTGAATGGTCACGCAGCCCTCGCAGCCGCCTGCTGTGCGGCAACTTCTGCAGCAAAGTCGGTGACTTTTTTCTCGATGCCCTCGCCCACAATGTAAATAACAAACGAAGCGATCGATGCCCCTTTCGATTTCAGCAGCTGCTCAATGGTCTGCTTGCCATCTTCGGCTTTCACAAACACTTGGCCAAGCAACGTGACTTCTTTCAGAAACTTTTGCACGGTGCCTTCGACCATTTTGGCAACGATATCGGCAGGCTTGCCCGACTCGGCTGCTTTTTCAGTGGCGATACGACGCTCGGTTTCTATCAAGGCAGCATCAACGCCGGAGGCATCAAGCGCTTTGGGCTTGGACGCAGCAATGTGCATGGCCAGATCGCGGCCCAATTGATCGTCGCCGCCCACCAAGTCGACGAGCACACCGATCTTGGCACCGCCGTGAATGTAGGAATACAGCTTGCCCTTGGCTTGAACAAGCGAAAAGCGACGCACCGACAGGTTCTCGCCAATCTTGCCCACCAAGGCGGTGCGTACGGACTCGACCGTGCCGCCGCCCATGGGCTTGTTGGCCAGTTCTTCTACTGAGGCAATGCCACCAGCGCAGACCATTTTGGCGATGTCGTTGCTAAAGGCCAGAAAGTCATCGTTTTTCGCAACGAAATCGGTTTCGCAGTTCACTTCCACCATGGCCGCCTTGTTGCCCGCAACATGCAGGGCCACAATGCCCTCGGCGGTAATGCGGGCAGCAGCCTTGCTGGCCTTGCTGCCCAGCTTGACACGCAGCACTTCTTCGGCCTTGGCCATATCGCCATTGGCTTCAGCAAGCGCTTTCTTGCATTCCATCATGGGAGCATCGGTTTTTTCACGAAGCTCTTTCACCATTGCTGCGGTAATTTCCGCCATTGTGTTTCTCCTGTTTCTGTTAATTGCTCAACCGTAGATCGCCACGTCGCCGCAAAGCGGCTCCTCGCGATGACGGTATAAAAAAGGCCGATAACTGCCTCGGCCTAGAACCTCATTATTGCGAGCCCTCTACTCGTCATTGCGAGCCCGAAGGGCGTGGCAATCAGGCCCCTTCCTCAACCTCTACAAACTCTTCATCGCCTTCGCTGCGAATCGCGGCGACGACATCGGCCACCGCATTGGCGCGGCCATCCAAAATGGCGTCGGCCACTGCACGGGCATAAAGCTTGACGGCACGGCTCGCGTCGTCGTTGCCGGGGATGACATAGTCCACGCCCTCGGGCGAGTGATTGGTATCGACCACAGCGACCACCGGAATGCCCAGCTTGTTGGCCTCTTGCACGGCGATCTTGTGATAGCCGACATCGACTACAAACAATGCATCGGGCAGGCCCGCCATGTCCTTGATGCCGCCGAGGGTCTTGTTCAGTTTTTCAAGCTCACGGCCAAACGACAGGGCTTCTTTTTTGCTCATGCGCTCAAGGCCGCCTTCAGCCACCACGGTTTCCATATCTTTTAAACGCTTGATGGAAGTCTTGACCGTTTTGAAATTGGTGAGCATGCCGCCCAGCCAACGCTGGTCAACATAGGGCTGGCCTGCGCGGCCGGCTTCTTCGGCAATGATTTCGCGCGACTGGCGCTTGGTGCCCACAAAGAGAACCGTGCCACGACGCTGAGACAGCTGCTTGATGAACTTGAGCGCATCGCCCAGATGGGAGACCGTGTGCTCAAGGTTAATGATGTGGATTTTGTTGCGATGGCCGAAAATATACGGGGCCATTTTGGGGTTCCAGAAGCGGGTTTGGTGGCCAAAGTGCACGCCGGCTTCCAGCATTTCACGCATTGATACAGACATGTTTTCTCCTTGCAAGGGTTGGACTCGGCACTCGAAAGGTCTGCAGGCAACAGCCCCACAGGCACCCTTGCTTCGAATGCTTCGGGTTAAAATCCCAAAAACCTTTTATTAATCAAAGATTTCTGGCAACTCGGTATTCTAGCGTCTTATGTCGATCATCATCAAATCCGAGCAAGATATCGCCGCCATGCGGGTCGCGGGCAGGCTCGCCTCCGAGGTGCTGGATTACATCACCCCCTTTGTCAAAGCCGGGGTCACAACCGGCGAGCTCGACAGGCTCTGCCACGATTACATGGTCAAGGTTCAGGGCACGATCCCCGCCCCCCTGAACTATTGCCCCCCGGGCTATAAGCCCTACCCCAAGTCGATTTGCACCTCGATCAATCACCAGGTCTGCCACGGCGTTCCTGGCGATCGGGTGCTTAAAAACGGGGACATTGTGAACCTCGACATTACCGTCATTAAAGACGGCTATCACGGCGACACCAGCCGCATGTTTGTGGTTGGCGAGCCCTCGATTGCCGCCAGGCGCCTGTGCGAGCTGACCCGCGAGGCCATGTGGGCCGGCATTTCCCAGGTCGCTCCCGGAAAGCGGCTCGGCGATATTGGCTCGGCCATCCAGAAGTTCGCCGAATCTCATGGCTACTCCGTCGTTCGGGAATTCTGCGGCCACGGCATTGGCAAAGGCTTTCACGAAGAGCCGCAAGTGCTGCACTACGGGCGGCCCGGCACCGGCGTAGAGCTCAAAGCCGGCATGACCTTCACGATTGAGCCCATGATCAATGCAGGCCGGCCCGAAATTCGCGAGCTGGCCGATGGCTGGACCATCGTCACCAAAGACCACAGCTTGTCGGCCCAGTGGGAACACACTGTGCTGGTCACGCAAACAGGCTATGAAGTGTTGACTGTCTCGGAAGGAAGCCCGGACCGTGAGCGCTGCGCCCAGCATTGAGGCCATTCGGCAAGAGCTCAAGCAGGCCCGCAAGGCCCACTTCGATCGTTGGACTCCAAAGGCAAACCCGGAAGCCTTGCTTCGCGAGCATGCCCACATTGTTGATCGTGCACTCGCCCAGCTATGGTCAATCCATCACTTGCCTGGTGCTGCCTTGGTGGCCGTGGGCGGCTATGGCCGTGGCGAACTAGCGCCCTATTCCGACATTGACCTGCTGGTGCTCATGCCCGAAGGCTATCGGGATGCCGACATTGCCCAGCCTGCCGAAGCGCTGGTCACCGCCTTGTGGGACATTGGGCTGGAAGTCGGGCACAGCATTCGATCGGTATCGGAGTGCATGGAGCTGTCGCGCCACGATGTGAGCATTGCCACGGCCTTGCTTGAGGCGCGCACTATCGCCGGACCCACGCAGCTGGTGAACTCGTTAAAAAAAGCCTGGGCCCGGGAAATTCAGGTGGCCGATTTTGCGCAAAGCAAATTGCTGGAAATGCAGCAGCGGCATGCACGGCACCAAGACACACCCTATAGCCTCGAGCCCAATTGCAAAGAAAGCCCTGGGGGCTTACGCGATTTGCAGGTGCTGCGCTGGGTCACCACGGCCTATGGCCTAAGCCCGCGCTGGCAAGACCTGGCCCGGCTAAACCTGATCACGCAGGCCGAAGCCCGCGAGCTCACACGCGCTCAGAAAAAACTGCTGCAAATTCGCGGCCACTTACACCTTGCAGCCGCACGACGCGAAGACCGGCTGGTGTTTGATTTACAAAATGCGGTGGCCAAGCGCCTGGACATTGCGCCAAAAGAGAACCGCCGCGCCAGCGAAGTGCTCATGCAAAGCTATTACCGATCGGCGAAAGCCGTGCTGCAGATTAGCTCAATGCTGCTGGCCAACCTTGAGCCCAAGCTCTTTCCCTCGGCTTCGCTGCCTGCCAACGCACAGCCCCGAATCATCAATGACGAATTTCAAGAGGTCTACGGCCTGCTCGATGTGCGCGATCCGAATCTGTTTGAAAAAAGCCCCGCGAGTATTTTGCGGGCGTTTTTAACGCTTCAGCAGCACTCGGAGCTGCGCGGCATGTCGCCCCAAACCATTCGGGCGATCTGGAATCACCGCGATCGCATTGATGCGAAATTCAGGAGCGATCTGAATCACCGCGCACTGTTTCTGAAAATGTTTAAACAGCCGCAAGGCATTGTGCATGGCCTGCGGCTCATGAATGACCTGGGTGTCATGGGCCGCATGCTGCCCGTGTTTCGGCGCATTGTGGGCCAGATGCAGCACGATTTGTTTCATGTCTACACGGTGGATCAGCATATTTTGCAAGTCATTCGTAACCTGCGCCGCCTCACCATGGATGAGCACGCCCATGAGTTTCCTGCCTGCAGCCAGCTGATGGCCGAATTCAAATGGCCGTGGGTGCTGTATATCGCCGCACTATTTCATGACATCGCCAAAGGCCGCGGGGGCGATCACTCTGAGCTGGGCAAGCGTGAAGTGCGCCGATTTGCGAAAGACTATGGGCTTGATGACGACACGCGCACGCTGCTGTCATTTCTGGTGGAGCACCACTTGACCATGTCATCGGTGGCGCAAAAACAAGACCTTGCCGACCCCGACACCATTCGCCAGTTCGCACAGCTCGTGCGCACCCCACATCGGCTCACGGCTTTGTACTTGCTCACGGTTGCCGATATTCGTGGCACCAGCCCCAAAGTCTGGAATGCCTGGAAGGCGCGGCTGTTAGATGAGCTGTATCACAAGACCATGACGCTGCTCTCCGTTCAAGGCCTGAAAAAGAAAACGCCGCTTGAATTTCCACAAGACACCTTTCATGTCAAAACCCAAGAGGCCGGGCGGCTTTTGCGCTTGCGCGGGTTGGACCCCAAGCCTGCGCAGGAATTCTGGAAGACTTTAGAGCTGCAATATTTCCTTCGCCATGAGCCCAGCGAAATGGAATGGCATGCGCGTATGTTGGCCTCGCGCGATGCGACGCAACTGCCTGCGGTGATCGCCCGGCTTTCTCCCGATGAGGCAGGCTTGCAAGTCGTGGTTTATCAGCCCGATAAGCCCGATTTGTTTGCGCGCATTTGCGCTTACTTTGATGCCCAAAACTTAAGCGTGCTTGATGCGAAAGTGCACACCACCTCGACCGGTTACGCCATGGATACTTTTTTGGTGGATCATCGTTTGTTCCACGAATACCAGCGTGAGATGGCTAATCTGGTTGAAGCCGGCCTTGCCAAGGCCCTGCAATCGCAAGCAGTGCTTCCTGAGCCAGTGCGTGGAAGGGTCTCACGACAGTCGAAATATTTTCCAATTCCGCCCACGGTAGATTTGCGCCCCGACTCGCGCGGGCAGTTTCATGTCTTAACCGTGACCGCCGCCGATCGCTCGGGTTTGCTGTATTCGATTGCCAAAACCTTGGTCGCGCACGAGGTGAGCCTGCAAACCGCCCGGGTGATGACGCTGGGTGAGCGTGCCGAGGACACCTTTTTGATTGAAGGTGGCGGGCTCGACGAGCACCGCAAGCTGATTCAGTTAGAAAAAGACTTGTTAAAGGTGCTGGCGGCTTAGGGGTGGTTCGCCACGGCGATAAAGCGTCATTGCGAGTCGCCGCCTAGCGGCGACGTGGCAATCCACTTAGAAAACTCCTCTCCAACCTCGGGATGCCGTTTTGCCAATGTCACCGAGGCCTGCAAATACCCCAGCTTCGAGCCACAATCAAAACGCCGGCCTTCAAACCGATAAGCCAGCACCGGCTCTTCTGCAAGCAGCTTGGCAATCGCATCGGTCAACTGAATCTCGCCGCCAGCCCCCGGCGGCTGGGCGCGAATCAGATCGAAAATTCTAGGCGTCAACAAATAACGGCCCACCACCGCCGACGTCGAGGGTGCCACTTCGGGCTTAGGCTTTTCAACAATCGCAGTGATTCGCTCGGTGCGCTCACCCCAAGGCGATGCGCTCACAATGCCGTACTTGTTCGTATCTTCACGCGGTACCTCTTCGACTGCAATCACACTGGCATGGTGTTTTTCAAACAGATCGGTCATTTGACGCATCACGGCTTTGCCACTGGTTCCGGCATCCATCAAATCATCGGCGAGCAAAATCGCAAAGGGCTCATCGCCCACCACCGGCTCGGCACACAGCACCGCATGGCCCAAGCCCAAGGCTTCGGGCTGGCGAATGTAAATGCAGTTAATGCTCGCCGGCGCAACGCTGCGGACCACCGCCAAGAGCTCGTGTTTGTTCTTCGCTTCGAGCTCACTTTCCAATTCATAGGCTTTATCGAAGTGATCTTCAATGGCCCGTTTGCTTCGACCCGTGATAAAAATCATGTCGGTAATGCCTGCGGCTGCGGCCTCTTCCACGGCGTATTGAATCAGCGGTTTATCGACGACCGGCAGCATTTCTTTGGGGCTTGCCTTGGTCGCGGGAAGAAAACGCGTGCCCAAGCCAGCGACAGGAAAGACGGCTTTGCGGACTTTTCCAGAAAACTTACTCATAGCGTCACTTTACTCGAAACGGCGCTGTGAGCGCCAAGAACTCCTCTTCGGTCATGACCTGAATACCCAGCTGTTGCGCTTTTTCAAGCTTGCTGCCCGCTGCTTCGCCCGCCAACACGATCGACGTTTTTGTTGAAACGGCGCTACTGGTTTTTCCACCCAATGCCCCAATCAGCGCCGACGCCGCATCGCGCGACATGGAAGACAGCGTACCGGTGAGCACCACCGTCATGCCCGAAAACGGCAAGGTGTCAGGCACCGTGCCCGAACCCGGAGCAACCGCAGGCCGATCATCAAGCCGATCAATTTGAATCGCGCCAAGCAGGCCATCGACAATTGCCTGCTGGTCTGAGTGATCAAAAAATGCGCGAATCGATGCAGCCACCACCGGACCGACATCCGGCGCTTGCATTAACGCTTCAAGCGATGCTGCCCGCAACGCATCAACAGAACCGAAATGCAATGCCAAATCTCGGGCGGTTCGTTCACCCACATGCCGTATGCCCAAGGCATAAATAAAGCGCGACAAACTCGCGGAGCGCGAGCGCTCGATCTGATTCAGCAAATTGTGCGCTGACTTTTTGCCCATGCGCTCGAGCGCCGCCAGCTGATCCACGCCCAGGGAATACAAATCAGCGGGTGTGCGCACCAAGCCTTGATCCACCAATTGATCCACAATTTTTTCGCCCAGGCCCTCAATATCCATGGCCTTGCGCTGGGCGAAATGCAAAAACGCCTGCTTGCGTTGGGCGCTGCACGACAGCCCCGCAGGACAGCGGCTCACCGCCTCGCCCTCTTCTTTGACTGCCGGCGAGCCACACACGGGGCAGGTCCGCGGCATGACAAAGGCCTTTGCAGTGCTGGGCCGCAGCGACACCACGGGCCCCAACACTTCAGGGATCACATCGCCGGCACGCCGAATCCACACCGTATCGCCAATCATTAAGTCTTTGCGACGAATTTCATCTTCATTGTGCAAGGTGGCATTGGTCACTGTGACCCCGCCCACAAACACTGGCTCAAGCTTGGCCACGGGGGTTAAGGCCCCGGTGCGGCCAACCTGGACTTGAATCTCCAAAAGCTTGGTGCTGGCCTCTTCGGCAGGAAATTTATGGGCAATGGCAAACCGCGGGGCCCGTGACACAAAGCCTGCTTTTTGTTGCAAACGCAGCGACTCTAGCTTGTAGACCACACCATCAATTTCAAAGGGAAGTGTTGCCCGCTGCTGCAGCACACGCTCATAAAACTGCAGCATGCCCTGACGACTCAAACCACCTTCTCGTAAATCGCTCAAGGGCAAGCCCCAGGCGCTCAGTTGATTGAGCCAATCGCTATGGGTTTTTAGGCGGTTCGTATCGCCATTGATGTCGATCACCTCGCCCGTGCCATAGGCAAAAAAAGTGAGCGGCCGTTTCGCAGTCACTGCGCAATCCAATTGCCGAAGACTGCCTGCTGCCGCATTGCGTGGGTTCACGAACACTTTCTCGCCCGCTTGCGCTTGGGTTTCGTTGAGCGAAGCAAAATCTTTTTTCGTCATCAGCACTTCGCCACGCACTTCCAGCACTTGGGGAACACCCGCGCCGGACAGCTGCCTCGGAATAGATCGGATCACGCGAGCATTGACCGTAATGTCCTCACCCACCGAGCCGTCGCCACGGGTAGCCGCCTGCACCAAGCGACCTGATTCATAACGCAGGCTTACGGCAATACCATCGAATTTAAGCTCCGCGCTAAAACGCAATTCGCTTGAATCGGCATCAAGGCCAAGCAGCTGAGATAAACGGGACACAAATTGCTCGACATCGGCTTGCTCAAACGCATTGTTGAGCGAGAGCATGGGCACGCGGTGCTGCACCTCTGCGAATTCGCGCTTGGCAGAAAACCCGACCTGATCGACTGGCGAGGGCCCGGGCACCAGGCCAGGGTTAGCCGATTCAAGCGCCTCAAGCTCGCGCACCAAGGCATCGTATTGCGCATCGGAAATCACCGGCGCATCGAGCTGATGATAGGCGCGCTGATGGCTTAGCACCTCGGCGCGCAACTTAAGAATTCGCTCGATGGTTTCCGAAGGGTTCGGCACTGTTTACAGAAACAGACGCAAGGCCATGGCTGAGCCAGGCTCAATTCCAGATTGCCGCAGCTGTTGGGCCTTTGCAGCCACCTGATCTGCAATCAATTCAAAATCTTTCGGGCTTAGGCTTCGGCCAGAGTCATCGGATAGCCGGGCCGAGAGGGCCAATGCCATTGACTGGCCAACGCGCACCATTTCCTCAAACGCCAAGCGCGGCTCGGTGGTGCGCGGCACATCGAGCAATAACACCAAGGTGTCACCGGTATCGCCGGGAAACACTGAAAAACGCTGTTGCGTGAGCCCGCCCATGGCAAAGCGCGACTCGCCGCGTTGCTCTAAGCCCGCAAGACGAGCTGCGTGGGCGATGGCATCGACCGAAAGCACCTGCTCGGCACGAATGGCCAGTGACAACTGGGCATCGACCGACGCACACAGCTGATCAAGGGCGCGCGCACGCGAGAGCACCTCGGACATCTCTGGCAAAACAAGCTGCGCACCCAAGCTTGTGGCCAATCGCGTGGCAAGCGCTTGCCACTCGGTGTATTCCATGGCGTGCAGCGGCCCGCTGCGGGTTGCGAGCAACACACCGATTTGCAGTGCAGAAATTCGCTCGGCAGTTGGTTGTGGCTGGGGCTCTTCGCCGGGCGATGCGATCCAACCAAACAGCAAGGGCTTGGACCCAACCCGGCGAACCCCGCGCAGCTCGGCTTCAATGCGGCTGGTAACGATAGGTTCTTGCCAGGTCAAGCGTGCGATCGACTCGGAAAACTCGCTAGGAATTTCACCTTCCTGGGTGCGCTCGGAAGCAACCCGCAACACGGGCTCCTCAACCAGCGTTGGCGCCGTGTTTTCTACCGCTTTGTTTGCACCGCGTTGATCCCGAAAGTTCGCAAACAGCACCCACACCAAAACAATCGCTGCGCCGGCAACAATCGCAACCTGCAACTCGGTCACGCCGCCTCCTGTGTCAGAGCGCTCGCAACATCAAGATCCACCGCCACAATGCGCGAGACGCCCTGCTCTTGCATGGTCACGCCCATGAGGTGCTGGGCCATCTCCATCGCGATTTTGTTGTGCGTAATGAACACAAACTGGGTCGATGACGACATGTGACGCACCAGGTTGCAAAAACGCTCGGTGTTGGGGTCATCCAGCGGCGCATCCACCTCATCGAGCAGACAAAATGGTGCCGGGTTGAGCTGAAACAGCGCAAACACCAGCGCAGTGGCCGTCAGCGCCTTTTCACCGCCCGAGAGCAAATGAATCGATGTATTGCGCTTGCCGGGCGGCTGGGCCATGACCTGCACACCGCAATCCAAAATCTCTTCGCCGGTCATCACCAGCTTGGCCTCGCCGCCACCAAAGAGCCGCGGAAAGAGCTCACCAAAATTTTTGTTCACGGTGTCGAACGTCTCTTGCAACAGCGAGCGCGTTTCTCGGTCGATCTTGCGGATGGCATCTTCCAGGGTCTCAACGGCCGAGAGCAAATCGGCAGCCTGCGAATCCAGGAACTGCTTGCGCTCGCGGGACTGCTCAAGCTCGGAAAGCGCTGCAAGGTTCACTGGGCCCATGGCCTCGATTTCCTTGTTGAGCTTTTGCACTTCGGAGTGCAAGGCACCCGGGCGTGGCCACTTGCGATCGGGAAAGGCCGTGGCGAGCTCTTCAGAGATCGCGCCGGGCTCAATGCCTTTATCTTGCAGTTGCTCATCAATTTGCTCAATGCCCACACGCGCGCCAGCGCAATCGGCATCGGCCTGGGCAACCGCAGCGCGCAAGGGCTCCAGGCTTCGCTGCAGCTCCATGCGTTTTTCTTCTTGGGCACGCACTGACTGGCCCAGCTGATCGGCCCGCTCACGAATTTTGGCAACCGCGGCCTCGCGCTCTAAACGCTCGGCCAACAAAGGCTGCACATCGCTGGAATCAAGCGCGTGCTGAATATCATCGAGCTCACGCTGTGCCGCCTCAAGCCGCTCACGCGCCTCGTTGCAACGACGCACCGACTCGGCCATGCGCTCGTCAATACCCCGCACACGCTCTTGGCCCAAACGCTGGTTCATCAAGGTGTCTTGAAGCTCGCGCTCCATTTGCGACATTTGAGAGCGGGCCAGTTGCACTTCCAGGGCATGGCTTTCTTGCAGCTCTTTTTGCCGCTCGGCTTCTTGCGCCTGGCCCGTGAGCCGCAGTTGGGCCTCTTCCAGGCTGCGCTCATTGCCTTCATGCTGCGCTTTTAATTCCGAGGCCTCAATGCGAAGTGCAGACAATGCCGCCTCTAACGAGGAATCGCGGCTTTCAATGCGCTGAATTTTTTCATCCAAGCGAAGCTCGGCCAGCTCAAGCTCGTGAGCCCGCGATTGTGTGGACTGTGCGCGATCACGCAAGGCCGCCAATGCCTGCTTGGACTCTTGCACTGCCTGCTCGTTTCGCGACAGTGCAAGACCCGTCTCTTCCACAATCAGGTGTTGCGCACGCAAGGCAACCTCGAGCGATTCAATTTTTGCCTTACGGGCCAAAACACCGGCTTGTTGATCTTCGGCTGCATAAAAACGCACTAGCCCAGCGCTGGCCAAATGGCCCTCGCGCGTAATCCAGCTGCCGCCTTGCGACTGCGCCATGGCAATGGCTTCATTGAGGCTTGCCGCACAACGGAATTCTGAGAGCCACGCGCGGGCGACATCGGCCGCCTGGCCCTGGCCCTCGACTTGCTGGGCCAGGCTGTTTGAATCAATTGCACTTGTCGCAGCGGCCTGTGCCGAAAACACGGTGAGCCTTGCCGGTGGCAAATCGTTGGCCAACTCAGCGGCTCGATCCATGGAGGCGACTTCTACAGCGCTCAATCGATCAGCAAGCGCCGCCTCGACTGCGGTTTGCCAACCATCACGAATTTTGACGCGCTGCCAAAGCTGTGCATCTGCGCCAATGCCTTGGCGTGATAGCCAAGGCCGTAATCCATCTCTGGCTTCGACCTGAGCCTGCAGACTTTTCAGTGCATCGGACTGTGCCTGAAGACTGGCCAAGGCCTCGCGTGCCTGGCGGGCCTCTTCAGCGGCACGGTCACGATCAGTGCTGGCTTTTTCGATCGCCTGCTCGGCTGCACGAAGCTGGCCTGCGGCCTGTTCACTAGCCTCCAAGGCTTCTTTTCGTTGTGATGCAATCAGCGACTTGGCACTGGGGTCAACACGCTCAAGTGACATGCGCTCACGCTCTTGCTCTTCAATGCGCTGCTCCACTTTGCGAATGCGCGCCGCAAGGTCTGATTGACGCTCGGTCAATGCACGCAATTCAGCCTGAGCGGCCGCAACATCGGCCTGAGCCGCCGACAAGGATTCATTGCGAGACGCCAAGGTTTGCTCAAGCGGTGCCATGGTCTGGGCAATACGCTCAAGATCCTGGCGCTTTTCCGCCAAGGCTGCTTCAATGACCGCCAACGCTTCGTGCTCGGCGATCTTTTTTGATTCGCCCTCCTGCTGGGCCAAAGTCTCAAGCTCAATCGCGGCACCCGCCTGTTCTTTCGAAGCAATCGCACGGTCACGATTGTCACGAAGCCGGCGTTGCTCGCTTTCAATTTCTGCAATTTTTGAATTGGTCTCATACAGTGCCTGCTGGGCATCGTGCACCGCGTCTGACGCCTCGTGATAACCCGTGCGAGTCTGCTCAAGCTCAAGCTCAAGCGCGCGCAACGCCGCAGTTTGAGATTCAATTTGAAGCTCGGCTTCTCGTCGCTGGCCGCTGAGCTTTTCTAAGGTGGTGACAAACTCTTCACGGCGCACAAACCACAGCCAGCGCTGCCGCTCATCGCGACGCGCGGCGAGCTCTGAATACGACTTCGCAAGCTCTGCCTGCTGCTCAAGCCGACCAATCTGGCCTTCGAGCTCAAGCCGAATATCTTCAATGCGCGCCAGGTTTTCACGAGCATCTGACAATCGACCCTCGGTTTCCTTGCGACGCTCGCGATACTTTGAAACACCAGCCGCCTCTTCCAAAAACACGCGCAGCTCTTCAGGACGCGACTCAATGACACGAGAAATCATGCCCTGGCCAATAATGGCGTAGGCCCTTGGCCCCAAGCCCGTGCCCATGAACAGGTCATAGACATCTTTTCGGCGCACGGCCTGGTTGTTGATCCAATACGTTGATTGGCCATCGCGCGTGAGGATTCGCTTGACTGCGATTTCGGCGTATTGGCCCCACGGCCCGGCAATGCGTCCTTCGGTGTTTTCAAACACCAGCTCAACGCTTGCTCGGCCCGAGGGTTTGCGCGTGCCTGAGCCGCTAAAAATCACATCTTGCATGGACTCGCCACGCAGCTCCGAGGCTCGGGATTCACCCAGCACCCATCGCACCGCATCAATCACATTGGACTTGCCGCAGCCATTGGGGCCCACAATCCCCACCAAGGCACCCGGAAAATGCAGGGTCGTGGGGTCTACGAAGGATTTAAAGCCAGAAAGTTTTAGGTATGAGAGTCGCACCGCGAACCGCTTCAAAAAGAAAGTATTGAACACGGCCACCCCGCAGGGCAGCTTGAGGACACGGGCTATAATAGCACCCGGTTCGGTCTAGCCTTCCGGGCCCATTTAGAAGCGTTTTCTGGCTATTTTCGCCGAACATGCTGCCTTTTCCCTCTATCTTCTGTTAGTAAAGAGCCGCCGAGCCATGCCTTCGAAGCCCAGCAAAAAACTCGAGACTTTCCCCAATCCGGAACCCGCTCGCGACTATGTCGTGCACATCGAAATTCCCGAGTTCACCTGCCTGTGTCCGCTCACTGGCCAGCCCGACTTTGCACATCTCACGGTGGATTACATTCCCGAAAAGAAAAACCTCGAACTCAAGGCGTTAAAGCTGTACATGTGGTCTTACCGAAACGAGGGCGCGTTTCACGAGGCGGTGACCAACACAATCTTGAATGACATGGTTGCTGCGACCCGGCCACGCTTTATGCGACTGACGGCCCGCTGGTATGTGCGCGGCGGAATTTTCACCACGGTCGTTGCCGAGCACCGCGCCAAATCCTGGAAGCCCGCGCCAAAGGTCGACCTGCCCAGCTTTGAGCACGAAAAACCAACAACCCGCTAGGTGTCAGGCACCTCGCCGGCACCCTGCCTGACACTATCCCAGAAAGGAAATCTGTATGTCCCTCATCACTGCACAACACCAGCCGCTCATCAAGCTGCTCGAAGCGGCCTGGGAAGAGCGCACCCAGTTTTCTCCCGCTTCGGCACCACAAGATGTGCGCAGTGCCGTTGAGACCGTCATCGAGGCGCTTGATAAAGGCCAGCTTCGTGTCGCAGAAAAAATCAATGGCGACTGGGTCACTCACCAGTGGATCAAAAAAGCGGTGTTGCTGAGCTTTCGTCTGCGCGATAACACCCCCGTGCAATCCGGCGCGTTGCGCTACTTTGATAAGGTCGACACCAAGTTCGCAAGCTACTCTGAAGAAGACTTTAAAGCTGGTGGGTTTCGAGTCGTACCGCCTGCGACTGCACGACGCGGCGCCTTCATTGGAAAAAATGTGGTGCTCATGCCTTCCTATGTGAACATCGGGGCCTATGTTGATGAAGGCAGTATGGTCGACACTTGGGCCACAGTCGGCTCTTGTGCGCAGATCGGAAAAAATGTGCATCTATCGGGCGGTGTTGGCATTGGCGGCGTGTTGGAGCCCTTGCAGGCCAACCCCACCATCATTGGTGATAACTGCTTTATTGGCGCGCGCTCTGAAGTGGTAGAAGGCGTGATCGTTGAGGACAACGCCGTGCTGTCAATGGGTGTGTTCATTGGCCAATCGACCAAGATCTTTGATCGTCAAACCGGCGAAATCATGTACGGCCGTGTGCCCGCCGGCGCCGTGGTGGTGCCGGGAAGCTTACCCTCTGCCGATGGCCGCTACAGCTTGAACTGCGCTGTAATTGTCAAGCGGGTCGATGCCCAAACCCGTGCCAAGACCGGTATTAACGAACTGCTGCGTGATTAATGCCCACTACTGCTGAAAAAATTCGTCTCTACGGCATTCCGAACTGCGATCAGGTTCGAGCCGCACGCGCTTGGCTCAAAGCGCATGGCCGCGACGCCGAGCTGATCGATTTGCGTGCGCAACGCCTTGATCCTGCCCTGCTCGATCGCTGGCTTGCCCGCATTCCCTGGGATTCGCTGGTTAACCGGCGCGGCATGACCTGGCGCAGCCTCGACCCCCTTGTGCGCGCCAAGATTGTGGATCAGCATTCGGCCATTGAGCTCATGCTGGCCCACCCCTTGGTGATCAAGCGGCCGGTATTAGAGTTTGGAGAAAAAATGTCAGTGGGGTTTTCTGCGCCACTGTATGAAAGCCTGTTTAACTAAACGAGCCACCATGTCGAACGCTGCCACTCAATCTCCAACGCTTGAACTTGCACAAGCCTTGATTCAGCGTGAATCGGTCACGCCACAAGATTGCGGCTGCTGCGAGTTGATCGCCAAGCATCTCGAACCCTTGGGCTTTAAGCTGGAGTTTTTAAAGTTTGGCGATGTCACCAACCTGTGGGCCGTGCGCGAAGGCGGCAAGCCTGGCCCCACTCTCGTGCTGGCGGGACACACCGATGTGGTGCCCCCCGGGCCATTGTCCAAATGGACTCATGCACCGTTTTCGGGGGTTGTTGATCAAGACATGCTGTTTGGCCGCGGTGCTTCCGACATGAAATCCTCGATTGCAGCCTTTGTCGTTGCCGTGCAGCGATTTATTGCGCAGCACCCGGTGTTTGAAGGACGGCTTGCGTTTTTGCTGACCTCGGACGAGGAAGGCCCCGCCATTGATGGCACCGTGCAGGTGGTGCGGGAACTGGCCCACCGCGGCGAGCTGCTCGATTACTGCATTATTGGCGAGCCCACAAGCACTCGCAAATTGGGTGACATGATTAAAAACGGAAGGCGCGGCACGCTCTCAGGCACGCTCACCATTCGAGGCAAACAAGGCCATATCGCCTACCCCCACCAAGCGGTAAACCCGATTCACCGCTTTGCACCCGCACTGGCGGAGCTCGCCCAGATTCGTTGGGATGATGGCAATGTGTATTTCCCGCCCACAACTTGGCAAGTCTCAAACTTAAATGCAGGCACTGGCGCCACCAATGTGATTCCGGGTGAGCTGCGCGCCTTGTTTAATTTTCGATTCGCAAGCGTAAGCTCACCCGACGATTTGAAATCCCGGCTTGAAGCCGTGCTCGCCAAGCACGCGCTCGACTACTCCATTGAATGGACATTGGGCGGTGAGCCTTATCTCACCCAGCCTGGCACCTTGTGTGATGCAGTGTCGCAGGCAATTGAGTCAGTCACGGGGGTAAAGACCGAGCTCTCGACCACCGGCGGCACCTCTGATGGCCGTTTTATCGCCAAGCATTGTCGTGAGGTCATTGAGTTCGGCCCAGTCAACGACACCATTCACCAAATCGATGAACGCATTCCGGTGGCCGACCTAGAGCCGCTGGCCAGAATCTACCAACACGCGATTGCTGGCTTGCTAAAAGCGGCCTGACATGAAAGACGCTGGCGTGACGCTGGGCGAAATCATTAACGCGGGCGCCGAAAGTTTTAAGACTGCCAAGCTGGCCCTAGGGCAAGGCACCCTTGAGTTTCGAGACGAAGCGCGCTGGCTTGCCCTCGAGGCGCTTGGCCTCGCGGTGGATAGCCCCGATTCGATCGAAGACCAATCATTGAGTGCGACAGAGATCGCCGCTATTGAAACACTGTTTGCCCGAAGAATTTCTGAGCGCTTGCCGGCCGCCTACATCACCGGCACCGCCTGGCTCAAAGGCTATCGCTTTTATGTCGATTCTCGGGTGATCATTCCGCGCTCGTTTATTGCCGAGCTGCTGCTCGGCCAGCTCTCGCCCTTTGTCCCGAATGCAAACCATGTGACGTCAGTGCTGGATCTGTGTACGGGCTCAGGCTGCCTGGCCATTATTGCGGCCGATCAGTTTCCGAACGCGCAGGTGGTGGCGGCTGATTTAAGCGATGCAGCGCTTGCCGTGGCCCAAAAAAATATCAGCCTCTACGGCCTTGAAGATCGTGTGGTGCTCGTGCACAGCGATCTTTACCAAGGGCTTGACGCCAATACCCAATTCGATGTGATCATCTGCAACCCGCCGTATGTTCCTCGCGCCAAAGCAGCACACATGCCCAAGGAGTTTCAGCATGAACCCGCGATGGCCCTGTATGCCGACGAGGACGGCATGGGGTTGGTTGCACAGATCGTGGCAGGTGCTGCCCAGCGTCTCAAACCCAAGGGTGTATTAGTCATGGAAATTGGCCACGAGTTTGAAGCCTGCAATGCCATGTTTGTCCAACGCTTTGCGGGGGTGTTTCCCACCTGGATCGAATCGCCCGAACAGATTGATAATGTGTTCATTGTGAGCCGCGAAGAGCTGCTTGCCGCCAAAAGGAGCCCACACCCATGATCACCTTGTACACCTGGCCCACACCTAACGGCAAAAAAGTTCAAATCATGCTTGAAGAGCTTGGTCTTGATTACACCGCAGTGCCAATCAATATCGGTGCAGGCGATCAGTTCAAGCCTGATTTTTTAAAAATCAGCCCCAACAACAAAATCCCCGCGATTGTGGATGATCAGGGCCCCGATGGAAAGCCGATTGCGCTGTTCGAATCCGGCGCTATTTTGATTTACCTGGCCGGAAAAACCGGAAAGCTCTTGGGCAAGACGGATCGCGAAAAATACGGCGTACTGCAGTGGCTCATGTTTCAAATGGGCGGTGTTGGCCCCATGCTGGGGCAAGCCCACCACTTTCGCGTGTTTGCGCCGCAAAAGGTGCCCTATGGCATTGAGCGTTATTCGGCTGAAGCAAAACGGCTTTATGGTGTCATGGATCGACAGCTTGCCAAGACCCCTTTTTTAGCCGGCAAGCACTACTCGATTGCAGACATTGCCACCTGGCCCTGGGTCGACTCCTACCCCAAGCAAGGCATTGATCTTGCAGAATTTGCGCATGTGAAGCGCTGGTACGACACGATTGGCGCCAGGCCAGCTGTTCACAGAGCCATTGGCGTGTTTGCCGATCTGCGCAAGTGAGCCCAGAAGCCTTTTACACACTGCCATCGCATTTCGATTGCGTGATCGATGTTCGCTCGCCTGCCGAGTGGGCGGCGGATCATTTGCCCGACGCAATCAATTTGCCGGTGCTCAACGATTCCGAGCGTGCACAAGTGGGCACGCTGTACGCACAATCTCCTTTTGAAGCAAAAAAATTAGGGGCTGCCTTGGTGGCCCGCAATATCGCCCGGCATCTCGAAACCACCCTAAACGACAAGCCCAGGCATTGGCGCCCGCTGATCTATTGCTGGCGCGGAGGAAACCGCAGCAATTCCATGGCCATTGTGTTGCAAAAAATTGGCTGGCGCGCCGAGGTGCTTGAAGGCGGCTATGCCGCTTTTCGGCGTTTTGTCATTCAAGATCTCGCGCGATTGGTGCATGGCCTGCACTATCAGGTAATTTGCGGCGTTACCGGCTCTGGCAAAAGCCTGTATCTGCGCAAGCTTGCCTTACAAGGAGACCAAGTCCTAGACCTCGAAGCCTTGGCCCATCACCGTGGCTCGTTATTGGGCTCGGAGCCTGAAGGCGAGCAGCCCTCGCAAAAAGCCTTTGAGACCCGGATCTGGCACGCACTTCGGGCCATGAGCCCACAACGCCCCGTTTTTTTAGAGTCGGAAAGTCGAAAAATTGGCAGTGTTCAGGTGCCGCAGGCCTTGATGGATCGCATGCGGGCAAGCCCCTGCATCGAGATTTCGCCCTCAATTGAACAACGGGTTGACTTTCTGTGCCGGGAATACGCGCACTTTTTCAGCCAGACCGATCTTCTTAAAGAAAAACTTGAAAAACTCGTGCCACTCGTTGGGCACGAGCGACTTGCGCGCTGGAATGCATTAATTGACCAACACGCCTGGCCTGAGCTTGTCAGGCTGCTGTTGGTGGAGCACTACGACCCGACCTACACACGCTCAATGAAAAAAAATTACGCGCTCTATGCACAGGCCAGGGTGCTTGCTGAACACCCTGCATTTAGTGCGACCACCGAGCTATCGGCACTGGCTTAGCGCTCGGCAGATTTAGCGACTTTATCGGCATAGACCTTAACGCCGATTTTTTCGCGCTGCAAGGCAATCCAACGATCAAGCGTGTCTTGCACACTGACTTGCTCAAGCCGTGAAAATTCGCGGCCCAAGACTTCGCGCACTGCCGCAGTATCGGCATTGGGCACCGTGGAAGTCTCAATTACGGCAAGCCAAGCGCTTCCATCGCGCGAGGCAATCGACAAGGGTTTTGGCAACTGAGCAATATCGGCAGAAAACACTGCGCTGACCAGCTCTGGCGAAAGTTCCGTTGCGAGTTTTTGTGCGTCGGCGCGCGACATTAACCGGGGAGCGCTTAAGCCTTCCGCTTTTGCACCTGCGCCTTGGGCGGCAGTCTCAGCGGCGGCCAAGGCTTTTTCTGAGGCTTTTTGGGCGCGCAACTGACTGGTGATTTGAGCCTTGACCGTGTCAAAGGCAATCGGTGCGGCAGGCCGATGGCGAATTACCCGCGCACTGGCCAAGACACCGGGTGCGATTTCCACCGATTCGGTATTGCGGCGATTCGCAATCGCATCGACGGAAAAAATCGATTCCAGCAACTTGGGATGGCGCACAACTGCGGCCAATGCCGCGGGGCTCGCCTGTGTTGGGCCTTCGCGACGCAGACCATTGATGGTGTGAATGGGCAAGCCCAAGGCCTTGGCGGCAGGCTCTAGCGTGTCTGATTGTTCATACACCAGGTTTGCAAACTGCTCCACCTGATCGGCGGTGCCAGGCTTTGAAAACGCAACGACCTGAATATCAACTTCTTCAGGAACCTGAAAACGCGCCGGATTAGCCTGATAAAACTGTTGGGCTTCCTCTTCGCTGACCTGCACCGTCGAGACATAGTCGGCTAGCGCAAAACGCTTTAAGCGCACCACTCGAGACTCTTGCGATAACTGGGCGAGCCGACGCGCCACCGATCGGGGCGCCAGTGCGCTGGCGGCTAACCGTGACGGAATGACTTCCATGGCAAGTTCAGCCCGCACCTGTGACTCAAAGCCTTCGGGGGTTAGACCCTGGGCACGCAAGGCCTGCTGGTAGGCCTCCATGTTGAACTTGCCCTCTCGCTGCACCGCCGGAATTGAGGCAATCGTTTTTTGAATTTGCTGATCAGAGATATAAATTCTTAAGTCGCGCGCCGAGATCATGAGCAATTGCTCGGTCACCAGATCGTTTAGCGTAGACACCCGCGATGCATTGGTGTCGATCAACGACGGGTCAATGCGCCCGCCGAACTGCTCTTGCACCTGGCGCACGGCCTGCTGATGGGCCCGCTCCCACTGTGAAAACTGAATGCTTTGGCGGCCTACCTTGGCCACGGTGTTGGCCCCGCCTCCGGGCGCGATCAAATCCCATGCGCCCACCACCACGAACGATGGAATGATCAGCAGGATCAGAATAGTCAGAAAGACTTTCTGGTGTCGGCGAACGGATTCGAACATAGGAAAGGCGCTTTCTGAAAGCGAAAAGGTTGGCGGAGTGGACGGGACTCGAACCCGCGACCCCCGGCGTGACAGGCCGGTATTCTAACCAACTGAACTACCACTCCTAACAAACGAATGCAGCATTATGGTGGGTGCTGAGAGGGTCGAACTCCCGACCTACGCCTTGTAAGGGCGCCGCTCTACCAACTGAGCTAAGCACCCAAATGCTTCACTTTGCGCCTCGCAATAAACCCGGCGCGACAACCGAAGAAGTATAAAAAAAAAGGCCGGCTCAAGCAAGCCGGCCTTTTTCGCGTTGAAAACGCCTTACTTGTTGACCGCGTCTTTCAGGGCCTTGCCCGCGCGAAAACGGGGAACCTTTGCCGCCTTGATCTTGATTGCAGCGCCCGTCTGGGGGTTGCGGCCTGTGCGCGCTGCGCGCTTGCCCACCGCAAATGTGCCAAAACCTACCAAGGTCACAGAGCCGCCTTTTTTCAATGTGGTTTTGATGCCGCCAATCACGGCGTCGAGTGCGCGGCCAGCGGCCGCTTTCGAGACATCGGCCTGCTTGGCGATGTGCTCAATCATTTCTGTCTTGTTCACGCGCTGTCCTCTCTTGGGGATTGTTCTAATTATGTCTACACACTAAAGTAAACGCGTGGATTTAACTCTGAAATCCACGCGTGTGTCAAGCCATAAAAAAACAAGAACGCGATTGTCTAAGACTTAATGCGGCAGTGTGTCCGAAGCCTTTGTGATCGGCCGAGATTCTGTAGCCCCCGGCTCAACCGATACTGCAGGCACCTTCGATTCTTCTTCGTCGGGCAATGGTGTGGGTGACTTGGACAACGCGTGCTCCAACACCTGATCAATCCATTTCACAGGAATGATCTCCAAGGCATTTTTCACATTGACCGGAATCTCAGTAAGATCGCGCACATTTTGATCGGGGATCAGCACTTTTTTAATGCCACCCCGATGTGCTGCCAACAGCTTTTCTTTCAAGCCACCGATCTGCAGCACCTCGCCACGCAGGGTGATCTCGCCCGTCATGGCGACATCGGCCCGAACCGGAATGCCCGTCATGGCTGAGACCATTGCCGTGGTCATGGCAATGCCAGCGCTCGGCCCATCCTTGGGTGTTGCACCCTCGGGCGCGTGAATGTGCAGGTCTTTCTTTTCGAACAGGTCATCACGAATGCCGAGTCGGCGAGCACGGCTGCGCACCACGGATCGGGCCGCTTCAACCGACTCTTTCATGACCTCACCCAAGGAGCCCGTGCGAATGATCTGGCCCTTGCCGGGCATGACTGTCGCTTCAATGGTGAGCAGCTCACCCCCCACCTCGGTCCATGCCAAACCGGTCACCTCGCCCACCTGGTCTTCTTTTTCGGCAACGCCATAGGTGTACTTGCGAACGCCTAAAAATTCTTCAATGTTTTCGCCGTTGACAGTGACCGGAGGCTCAGCTTTTTTGGTGAGCACCATGCGCGTGACCTTGCGGCAGATCTTGGAAATCTCGCGCTCAAGACCCCGCACGCCCGCCTCGCGGGTGTAGGTGCGAATGATCTCCCGAATTGCCGATTCCTCGACCTCGATCTCGCCTTTTTTCAAGCCTGTTTGCTTGATCTGCTTGGGCAAGAGATAGCGCGTGGCGATATTGATCTTCTCTTCCTCCGTGTAGCCCGAAAGACGAATCACTTCCATGCGATCGAGCAACGCTGGCGGAATATTCAACGAGTTTGCAGTGGCCACGAACATCACATCGGACAAGTCATATTCGACTTCGACATAGTGATCCACAAATGCGTGGTTTTGCTCGGGATCGAGCACCTCTAACAAGGCGCTTGCCGGATCCCCACGAAAATCCATACCCATTTTGTCCACTTCATCGAACAAAAAAAGCGGGTTGCGGACACCGGTTTTGGTCAGGTTCGACAGCACCTTTCCGGGCATTGATCCGATATAGGTTTTGCGATGGCCGCGAATCTCGGCTTCGTCACGAACGCCGCCAAGCGCCATGCGCACAAACTTGCGATTGGTCGCGCGGGCAATTGATTGGCCCAGCGAGGTTTTTCCAACCCCGGGTGGCCCCACCAAACACAGAATGGGCGCCTTGACCTTATCGACGCGCTGTTGCACAGCGAGATATTCGAGGATGCGCTCTTTCACCTTCTCCAGGCCATAGTGCTCGGCTTCCAGCACCTCTTCGGCATGGGCCAGATCGTTGTTGATCTTGCTTTTTTTCTTCCAGGGCAGGTTCACCAAGGCATCGATGTAGTTGCGCACCACCGTGGCCTCGGCCGACATGGGCGACATCATGCGCAGCTTTTTAATCTCGGCGTTGGCTTTATCCAGCGCCTCTTTGGGCATGCGGGCCGCCTTGATTTTCTTGTCGAGCTCATCAAGTTCGCTATCTTCGCCCTCGCCAAGCTCTTTTTGAATGGCCTTGACCTGCTCATTCAAGTAATACTCACGCTGGCTTTTCTCCATCTGGCGCTTCACACGGCCACGAATCCGCTTTTCGACTTGCAAGATGTCAAGCTCGGTCTCAATTAAGGCCAATAGTTTTTCCATACGCTCGATGACGGGCGCCACTTCCAGCACCGCCTGCTTTTGCTCAAGCTTCATGGGCAGGTGGGCGGCAATCGCATCGGCCAAGCGCCCAGCATCTTCAATGCTGGTCAGGCTATTAAGAATCTCGGCAGGAATTTTCTTGTTCAGTTTCACAAACTGATCAAACTGGCTCAGGATGGTTCTGCGCAAGGCCTCGACCTCAGGGCCCTGGGGCGACTCCAGCACGAGCGGTGTGCAACGCGAGCTCAGAAAGCTGCCCTCGTCTTCGACTTCAATCACTCTGGCCCGCTGCGAGCCCTCGACGAGCACTTTGACCGTGCCATCGGGCAGTTTCAGCATTTGCAAAATGCTGGCCACACAGCCAATTTCGTAGATATCAGCAGCAGTGGGGTCGTCTTGCGCGGCGCTTTTCTGAGCCGCCAGAAAAATATGCTTGCCCGATTCCATGGCGATTTCCATGGCCTTGATCGACTTGGGCCGGCCCACGAACAAGGGAATCACCATATGCGGAAACACCACCACATCGCGCAAGGGCAGCATGGGCAGTGACACGGGTTCTTCAGGCAACAGGTCAATCTTGGACATTCAAACACTCCAAATCAGGGTCTTGTCTGCAAGATGGGGGGTTTCCCAGAGAAAAACAAGGGGGTAATGACACAATCCCCCTAATTTGTGGACTTGATTTAAGCCCCGCTCGCAAGCTTTTGCGACTCGCCGTAGATCAGCAAGGGTTGGCCATCGCCGGTAATGGCCGATTCATCGATCACCACCTTGGTGACATTGGCCTGGCCAGGAAGGTTGTACATGGTCTCGAGCAAGGCATTTTCAAGAATCGAGCGCAAGCCCCGGGCCCCGGTCTTGCGCTTGATGGCCTTTTTGGCAATCGCCAAGAGCGCTGCCGGACGAATTTCAAGCTCAACGCCCTCCATGGCAAACAAGGCCTGATATTGCTTGACCAAGGCGTTTTTGGGTTCCACCAAGATCTCGATCAGCGCGTCTTCTTTGAGCTCGTCTAAAGTGGCCACCACGGGGAGCCGGCCCACAAGCTCGGGGATCAGCCCGAACTTGATCAGATCTTCGGGCTCGACTTCACGGAACAGCTCGCCCACGTCACGCTCACTGGGTGAGCGCACCTCCGCGCCAAAACCAATCGAGGTTTTCTCGGTGCGGCCGCGAATCACTTTGTCCAAGCCATCAAAGGCGCCGCCACAGATAAACAAAATATTGGTCGTATCGATCTGCACAAAATCTTGATTGGGGTGCTTGCGGCCCCCTTGCGGAGGAACCGAGGCCACCGTGCCTTCAATGAGCTTGAGCAAGGCCTGCTGAACACCTTCTCCGGAGACATCGCGGGTAATCGATGGGTTATCGGACTTGCGTGTGATCTTGTCGATCTCATCGATATACACAATACCGTTTTGGGCTTTTTCGATTTCGTAATTGCAGTTTTGCAAAAGCTTTTGAATGATGTTTTCCACATCTTCGCCGACATAACCCGCTTCAGTGAGCGTGGTGGCATCGGCAATGACAAAGGGCACATTGAGCAACCGCGCCAAGGTCTGGGCCAACAAGGTTTTGCCCGAACCGGTAGGCCCGATCAGCAAGATATTGCTTTTGGAAAGCTCAATGTCGGCCTTGGTCTCGCCCCGGTGGCGAAGCCGTTTGTAGTGGTTGTACACCGCAACCGACAAAATGCGTTTGGCGGCGGTTTGGCCAATCACATATTGATCGAGCTTGGCAGAAATTTCTTGGGGGGTCGGCAAGCCCTCTTTGGCGGATTCGCCTTCGGTATCGCTGGCTTGCTCGTCACGAATAATGTCATTGCAAAGGTCAATGCATTCGTCGCAAATAAAAACCGAGGGCCCAGCAATCAGCTTTTTCACCTCATGCTGGCTCTTTCCACAGAAAGAGCAATACAACAGTTTTTCGCTAGACCCTTTTTTTTCAGCCATCCGTGCTCTCGCGATGCGTCAGTACCTTGTCAACGATACCGTACTGTAGCGCATCTTGCGCAGACATAAAGTTGTCCCTATCGGTGTCACGGGCAATGGTCTCTAACGACTGGCCTGTTCGCTCAGCCAAAATGCTGTTGAGCTTGTCACGCAAGGACAGAATTTCGCGTGCATGAATTTCAATATCCGAGGCCTGTCCCTGCACCCCACCCAAGGGCTGGTGAATCATGACTCGGCTATTGGGCAGGCTAAAGCGCTTGCCTTTTGCACCTGCAGCGAGCAAAAACGCCCCCATGCTGGCCGCCATGCCCACGCACAGCGTGCTGACATCGGGCTTGATGAATTGCATGGTGTCGAAAATGGCCAAGCCCGCCGACACGGAGCCACCGGGGGAATTGATGTACAGGGAGATGTCCTTGTCCGGGTTTTCAGACTCCAGAAACAAGAGCTGCGCAATCACTAAATTGGCAGTCTGGTCGTTGACGGGGCCCACCATGAACACCACGCGCTCGCGCAGCAGGCGCGAGTAAATATCGTAGGCCCGCTCGCCGCGGCCCGACTGTTCAATGACCATGGGCACCAAGCCCAAGCCTTGCGGCTCCATATGCGGCATGTTTCTTGCTCCTTGTTTATGCCTCGGCAGTTTGCTCAAGCAAGGCTTGAACCGTAATCGAATTTTCAACGACCTTGGCTTTGGATAGCGCCCAAGTCACCACATTGTCTTCGATTGCAACAGCCTCGGCCTGAGCCCGCTGCTCGGGCTGGCCCATAAACCAGTTTACAAACTGCTCTGGGCTTTCATAAGCCGACGCCATGTCTTGCACCAGGGCACGAATCTGCTCTTCGGTGGGGCGCAGGTTTTGCGATGTAACCACTTCGCCCACCAACAAGCCAAGACGCACACGTTCAGCGGCTTTGTCTTTGAAAAGATCGGGGGGAATCGGTGCATCTTTTACATTCATGCCACGGGCTGCCAGATCGCGGCGGGTGTTTTCTGCCATGCGCTGCGACTCTGAAGCGACCAAGGCTTTGGGAATTTCAAAAGTTCCGAACTTGGCCAAGGCATCCATTACGGAGGCCTTGGTGCGTGACTTGCAGCGGTTAGCGACTTCGCGAGCAAGATTCTTTTTTACATCGGCACGCAGCTGAGCCATATCGCCCGATTCAATGCCCATTGATTTTGCAAACGCTTCATTGAGCTCAGGCACTTTGGGCTCGGCCACATCGCGAATTTTGATCGTGAATGTGGCGAGCTTTCCTGCCACATCTTTGCCGTGATAGTCATCGGGAAACTTGAGCGGAAAGCTTTTTGTTTCGCCCACTTTCATGCCCACGGAAGCTTCGTCGAACTCTTTGAGCATGGAGCCATCGCCCAGCACAAAGCTGTAATTTTCAGAAGTGCCGCCCGTAAACGGCACGCCATCGATCTCGCCTTTGAAGTCCAGGGTGACACGGTCGCCCTTTTGCGAGGCGCGATCCACCGAGTGAAACTCGGTGCGCTGTTTTTGCAAAGTCTCCAGGGTTTTGTCGAGATCGGCTTCGGTGATCTCGCACACGGTCTTGGTAATTTCCACGGTGGAAAGATCCGGGCATTGCACTTCAGGGTACACCTCGACAATGGCGGTAAATTTCATTTCAGAAGGCTGGCCTTCCCCTTCTGTCTTGACCGGCTCGATTTCGGGCTGGCCTGCCACCTTGAGCTTTTGCTCGGTCACGGCCTGGCTGTAAACCCGGCTCACCACATCGCCAATCGCTTCAGACCTGGCCTGAAATCCGTAGCTTTGAGCCACCACTTTCATGGGCACTTTGCCGGGGCGAAAGCCAGCCATCTTCACCGTCTTGCTGATTCTGACCAGGCGCTTTTGAGCCGCTTGCTCAACTTCGGCCATGGTGACGGTGAGCTCAATGCGCCGCTCAAGGGGGTTGGGGGATGCTGTGGAGGTCGTTGAAGTCATCTTCTTAAGGTCATTAAAAGTGCGCCCCGAAGCCGGGTGCGCGGGTTACAGTGTTCTCATGCCGGATGGTGCGAAGGGGGGGACTCGAACCCCCACACCTTGCGGCGTCAGGACCTAAACCTGGTGCGTCTACCAATTTCGCCACCTTCGCCCGGTGCTATTCGCATGTCGTGCCCGACGCTAGCCCAACATTGTACTTAGAATCGGCCCATGGAATCTCAGGGCCTGGGCAAGGCGTTTCATGGCGGGGGGCATTACGAAAACTTTCCGGTCGGATCGTGGCTGGTACCCAAGCCCATGCGCTCGGGCGTGCTGGCCTTGTACCGCTTTGCCCGCACGGGTGATGACCTGGCCGATGAGGGGGGGCTCTCGATTGACGAGCGGCTTGCGGGGCTGGCGGCACTGGAGGATGGGTTGGTGAACCGTCATTGCGAGGAGCCCGAAGGGCGACATGGCAATCTCACGATGACGAGAGAGATCGGCACTGCCCTTCGTGAGGCGCTTGATGCATATGACATTCCCATCGCCCCCGCACTCGCGCTGCTGTCGGCATTTCGACAAGATGTGCACAACCCGATTCTGCAAACCGAAGACGAAGTGCTGCACTACTGCAGCCGATCGGCAAACCCGATCGGGCAATTGGTGCTTGCCTTTGCAGGGCTTGTGGATTTGAACGCAGGTGAGAACGAGCTCATTGAAAAATCGAATGCGATCTGCACCGGGCTGCAGCTTGCCAATTTTGCGCAGGATATGGGGCAGGATTTTTCGCGCGGCCGCATTTATGTGCCGCAGAGTTGGGATGGATCGCCACGCCCCTTCGGGGCTCGCGATGACGGGCGTCACATTGCGCCTCGCGATGACAACACACACCCGTCATTGCGAGGGCCCGAAGGGCCCGTGGCAATCCAATTGGTCACCAAAATGGCGCGCTGGGCACAAGATTTTCTCGCCCGAGGCGAAGGCCTGCCCGCCCGAATACGGCGCCATCCCAGCCATGCAAGCTTTCGGCTGGCACTTGAAATCGCGCTCACCCTTGAAGGCGGCAAAGCCATTTGCAAAAAAGTGCTGGCCAACCCGGGCGCTGTCTGGCAGCGCTCGCCCACCATCACCAAAAAAGAGCTGCCAGTGATACTGTTGCGCTCGCTATTTTCCATTTAACCCACCCCCTTCATGACACCCGATCACTATTGCGAATCCAAAGTGGCGAGCAGCGGCTCCAATCTTGTGGCCGCATTCAAGATTCTGCCTGCCAACCGTAGATCCGCCATTACTGCCTTGTACGCGTTTTGCCGCGAAGTCGACGATGTGGTGGATGAATGCAGCGACCCACAGCTTGCCGCCATTAAGCTGTCGTGGTGGAAGACCGAGCTTGATCGGTTGTTTGAAGACAGCCCTGAACACCCCGTGACCAAAGCCTTGCTGCCGCGAATCAAGGAACACGAACTGCCCCGCCTGCACTTTGATGAAATTGTTGCAGGCGTTGAAATGGATCTTCACCAAAACCGGTATGCCGATTGGGAGAGCCTGAATCAGTACTGTGATCGTGTTGCAGGCGCTGTGGGCCTGCTTTCGGCAAGAATTTTTGGCACGGTCTCACAGGAAACGCTGCGCTATGCAATTTTGTTGGGCCGCGCACTGCAATACACCAACATTATTCGTGATGTGGGCGACGATGCCCGTCGCGGCAGAATTTATTTACCCGTGCAGGCCATGCAAGAACATCGCCTTGACCCTGCCAGTGTGCTGCGGCTTGAGCCAAGCGACTCGCTCACAGCACTGTTAAAAGACATGACGGCGCGCACGCACGCGCTCTACAACGAAGCACTGGCCACATTGCCCAAACGCGAGCACGCCGCGCAACGGCCCGGCCTGATCATGGCTGCGGTGTATCGAGAGCTCTTGCGGCTGGTTGAATCCGAATCGTTTGCGGTGTTGAATCAACGCATCTCGGTTGCGCCAGCCAGAAAGCTCTGGCTGGCCTGGCGCACCTCGATTGGGCTAATGCCCGCTTGATCGTGGGCCAACGCATTGCCATTGTGGGCGGTGGCTGGGCCGGGCTGGCGTGCGCCGCTGAACTCGTCAAGGTGCCAGGCACGCTGCCTGAAACCATTTATGTTTTCGAGGCAGCGCCTCAGTTTGGCGGCCGGGCCCGCGGTCTGCACTGGCTGGGCCATGACATTGACAATGGCCAGCACTTAACGATTGGCGCCTACACCGAGACCTTTACGCTTTTGCATCGTGTTAATGCACCCCAATGGCATGAAGAGCCATTGCGGTGGGCTGGCGTTGATCGCAACGCTGTCGTGGCACACGACTGGCAAGTGCCCAATGCCGCCTGGCCGCTTCGTGTGATCAAAGACTTGCTGCCGGGCATGGGCCCCAAGGGCTGGCCGTTTGCGTGGCGCCGTTCAATGGGCTGCTGTTTATTAGCGCTTCAAAAAACCCAATTTATGCCTGAGCGCATTACCGCCTTGCAATGGCTTTCACAGCAAGACACACCGCAAGGCTTAATGGATCATTTCTGGAAACCATTGATTGAAGGGGCGCTCAATACGCCCATTGAACAAGCCTGCATGCAAACGGTCGCCCGTGTAATGAACGATTCGCTGGCGGGCCCGCATAAGGCCACCGCCGTGCTTCAACCGCCAAACAACCTGAGTCGTGAAGGTGTTGACCCGATTTGCGCTTGGCTCAAGACTCACAAAGTGTCTTTACATGCAGGCCATCGGGCAGTGGCGCTTGCGCCCAACCCCATGAACAACACGGTTGACCTTAGGCTTAGCGCGGGTGGCCAAGACTTTATCGAGCCATTTAACAAGATCGTCATGGCCCTGCCCCATGAACCAAGCCTGACGCTGTGGGAAGCATCGGGCCTTGCGCACACAACGGCCATTACTCGGCTGCGACAATTGCGCTCCAACGCGATCACCACCGTGTGGATTGCGCTCTCAGATCAGGCGCAACGCAGCCTTGCCCACTTGCCCAATTGGTTTGTGCTGAACCCCATTACGGGCATTGCCCCTATCGGTCAGGTCGCGGTAAAACGCGGCAAGGTGTTGGCGATCGTGATCAGCGCACAACCCTCGAGCAACTACCGAGTTTCGCGAGAGCAGCACGAGGCGCAATTAACTGTGCAACTCAAAGCGCAGCTGGGCATTGATATTGCGCCGCTTGCACAAAAATGGATCACCGAAAAATCGGCCACTTGGGCCTGCACGCCCGAAACGCCCATGGCCAGCGCTCAAGAGGCGCGCGGTGAAACCGGCCTGCCCCATATTTTTCGCTGCAGTGACGACCTTGAGCCCGGCTATCCGGCCACGATTGAAAGCGCCGTGCGTTCCGGGATCAGGACCGCGCGCACTTTAAGAAATCTGCAAGGCCTCTTCCAGCCTTGAGACTGCAATCACTTCCAAGCCTTCTATTTTTTTCTTTGGGGCATTGGCTGCAGGCACCACCGCCTTAGAAAAGCCCAACTTGGCGGCTTCTTTTAAGCGCTCTTGGCCACGGGGTGCCGGACGAATTTCCCCCGCTAGCCCGACCTCACCAAACGTGACCAAACCTTTGGGCAGTGCTCGCCCCCGCAATGAAGACACGATTGCCAGCAGCACCGCGAGATCGGCAGCCGGCTCTGCAATGCGCACGCCGCCTACAGCGTTGACGAACACATCTTGGTCAAAACAGGCAATGCCGGCATGTCGATGCAGCACTGCCAAGAGCATGGCCAAACGTTGCTGCTCAAGACCAACGCTTAAACGCCGTGGGTTGGGCACATGGGCCGTATCGACCAGGGCTTGAATCTCGACCAATAAAGGCCGCGTGCCCTCTTGCGTGACCAACACACAGGAGCCCGGCACCATGGATTGGCCCTGCATGCCCAAATGCCCAGGCGATAAGAACAAGGCCGAAGGATTGTTCACCGCTTTTAAGCCATGCTCGGTCATGGCAAACACGCCAATCTCGTTGACCGTGCCGAAACGATTTTTGATGGCACGAATGACACGATACGAGGCGTGCGAGTCGCCTTCGAAATACAGCACCGTATCGACAATATGCTCAAGCACTCGCGGGCCCGCCAGCGTGCCTTCTTTGGTGACATGGCCCACCAGAATCACTGTGCTGCCCGTTTCTTTAGCCCAACGGGTCAGGCGTGAGGAACACTCGCGCACCTGTGACACCGAACCCGGTGCAGCCGTGAGTGCATCGCTAAACAATGTTTGAATCGAGTCGATCACCACCAGGCCTGGGCGTTGGCTCATAAGCTGACCCAGAATAATTTCAAGCTGAATTTCCGCCAACACCTGCAAGCCCGAGGCCTCCAGCCCCAGCCGTTGCGCACGCAAGGCCACCTGCTCGACCGACTCTTCGCCGCTGACATACAAGGCGCTCGACACCTTGCTGAGATGCGCCAAGGCCTGCAGCAGCAAAGTGGACTTTCCAATGCCCGGGTCGCCGCCAATTAACACCACACCACCCGGCACAAAGCCGCCGCCCAATACGCGATCAAACTCATCGCTTCCAGTAGGAATGCGAGAAAGCTCCTTGGCCTGCACTTCAGACAGCAACACCGCCCGCGAACTCGGGGCAATCGCTACGGGTGTCTGGCCACGACGCGACACGGCGCTACTGGCGATTTCTTCGAGTGAATTCCAAGAGCCGCAGCCATCGCACTGACCCTGCCACTTGGGAAAGGCCGCGCCACATTCACGGCAGACAAACTGGGATTTTTCTTTAGCCATGGTTCACGATCCGTTGCACCCGGGCTGTGACCTTGGTCATTAGCTCATAGCCAATCGTGCCGCTGCGGTTGGCAAGATCATCAATGGCCACATGCTCTCCCCACAGCTCTGCCTCACTGCCCACCAGCACCCGATCATGGTCGGTGACATCGACCGTGATCATGTCCATGGAGACACGGCCTGCGAGCGGGAGCATTTTTCCTTCGAGCCATACTGGCGCGCCATCCGGCGCACTGCGCGGATAGCCATCGGCGTAGCCACAGGCAATCACTGCAATGCGCGAATCGCGTTGCGCAACAAAGCGTGCGCCATACCCCACGGCACCCCCCGCCCTGACTTGCTGAATGGCAATGACTCTCGCGCGCAGCGTTTGCACGGGTTTAAGTCCAAAGGCTTGGGCACTGCGGCCCGCCTGATCGTGCACAAACGGCGTGGCGCCATACAAAGCGATTCCTGGGCGCACCCAATCGGCATGAGATTGCGGCACGGTCAGGCTTGCCGCCGAGTTCGCAAGCGACACAGGGCCAATTGATCGGCCACACAGCGACCTGAGCGCTTGCACCTTGCGCATGAATGTTGTGTGCTGGGTCTGCCATCCATCGTTCGTGTCGGCGTTTGCAAAATGGGTCATCACACCACAAGGGGCATTCATTTTTTGGCTAATGCGGTTAATGATTTCTGCGAGCTTTTCAACAGGCACCTCCTCGCCAAACCCCAAACGGTTCATGCCCGTGTTAAGTTTGATCCAGACTTGCCCAGCAACAGCTCGCGCTGTCAACCATTCATGGGCTTGCGCTTCATGACTGATCACAGTTGACAAATGGTGCTCGGCCATAACGGACAAATCACCTGGGCCAAAACTGCCTTCAATCATCAGAATTGGCTTACCCCACCCAGCGCGCCGGGCACACACGGCCTCTTCAAGGTCGAGTACCGCCAATCCATCAGCCTGTGCAAAGCCTTGAACGGCCTGCTCAATGCCTTGGCCATAGGCATTAGCCTTGGCCACTGCCCAGATTTTGCTCGCGCCCACACGACTGCGCAGCACTGCGAGGTTATGTCGCAAGGCGCTGACATGAATGTGCAAGACAATTGGGCGCGGCATTACAGACGCTCTCGCTTTAAAGCCGCTAACGCCCGCCACAACGATTGTTTGTGCGACGCGCTGCCCGCAATTGATTCAAGGCCTGCAAGGCCTTGTACCTGGCAGGCTTGTTGAATCTCGGGCGAAAGGGCAAGCAAGCCTTGTTCAAGCGCTTCACCCAAAACCAAAAGCCTGGCGGGCTTTTCTTGCATGACAATACGAAGTGCCTGCTCGGGCTGCACCGCGCTAAGCATTTCAGTCTGAAGGCCCATGTTTTCTGCAAAGCCCAGGGCATGCACGGCTTTATTAATGTTGGCCCACAACTGTTTGCTCGTTGGAGTTGATGCAACGCCAATGACCAGCAGTGTGCAATGCTCTCCCCAGCGCTGTTGCGCAACCGGCTGCAAATGCGGCCGCAGCTGCCAGGCCGGCAAAAGCTCTAATAGGGCCAAAGCCTCACGCGATAGCAATGCGCTCATGCCGCTAGCCTTTCAATATCGCGGCGCATCACCACCGCATCTTCTCGATGCTGCGGGCCTGCCGGGTAATAGCCCTTTCGCAACCCAATTTGTTCAAAGCCAAATTTTTTATACATGGAAATTGCACGCGGGTTGCTAGGCCGCACTTCGAGCAAGAGCTGCGCAAGCTGATGCGCACGAACCTGATCCAACAAGTGCCGCATCATCCATGAGCCCAGCCCATTACCCTGCCGAGCGGGCGACAATGTGATGTTGAGTAAATGCGCTTCATCGACCACTTTCATCCACACCATATAGCCAATCACGGTTGAGTGCTCTTTTAATAGCCAGGCCTCGTAACCGGCATTGATTGAATCGTGAAAATTGCCGGCTGTCCATGGAAAAGGATAGGCTTGGTTTTCAATCTGCATGACTCGGTCGATATCATCCGAGCTCATTTTCTGCCATGAAAGATCTGGAAACTGTTGGCGCTCGGCAATGGTTTGGGCCACTTTTTCTCGAACATACAGCGGCGCAAGTGCGCTCGGCGCAATCCACTTCAGGCCCGACATGACACGCGGATCGCTTGCCAGCCGCACCATCCACGCGGCTAAGGGCAAAGGCTCCAGCCCAAGAGATTGCGCATCAGGGTCATCCAACCGAATGGCTGTACCTCTATCGTCATTGCGAGCCTGCGACGCAGGCGCGGCAATCTGTGCGTACCCCGTATCGTCATTGCGAGGGGCCGAAGGCCCCGTGGCAATCCAACGGTCTTGCTCTACTACGGCAGGCTCTAAAGCCCAACGCAATGCAATCGCCTCCCCTTCGGGCGCCACTGAGACCGCTGCCGCAAAACGCTCGCCTAAGCGGGCATCAAATGAAATGTGTAGCTCTTTTTTTTGTCCCTTGCCCCACTTGAGCCACCATGCATAGGCCCAGGCCTCAAAGCTGCTGACCGGCAGCACTGGTTTGCCTGCGCCCATGGCAATGCCCTGGGCAAGACTGCAGGCAATTCGCAACCCGGTAAATGAGCCTGGCCCAACGCCGGCAACAATGCCCTCAAGATCACGCCACTGCAGCCCTGCGTTTTCAAGTAAGCGCATCGCCATGGGAAGCAGCTGGCTTGAGTGCGACTGCCCGCTCTCGGCAGACTCAACCGAAAGCCTGCCCTGCGTATCGATCAGCGCAGCCGATGCCATTGCACCGCCCGACTCGAGAGCAAGCACGGCAAAAGCGCTCATTAGGTTTTTTTCGAGAGCATGGCAACCGCCTGTGCAGCAATGCCTTCACCTCGACCCACAAAACCAAGATGCTCGGTGGTCTTGCCTTTGATATTGACCTGTGCCACGCCAACCTGAGCGCAACGCGCAATCACTGCGGCCATGGCGGGTGCGTGCGGCAAAATTTTGGGTGCTTGGGCAATCACCGTGCAATCGATATTGCAAACTGACCAGCCTGCTTCGCGCACTCGCTGCACTGCGACTTCTAAAAGCTTGGTGCTATCAGCGCCCTTATAAGCAGGGTCGGTATCGGGAAAGTGCCTTCCAATATCGCCCAGGCCGGCGGCGCCCAAGACCGCATCGGTAATGGCGTGCAACAACACATCGGCATCGGAATGGCCAGCAAGGCCTTTGTCATACGGAATGGTGACCCCCCCAATAATTAAGGGGCGGCCTTCGACCAAGGCATGCACATCAAAGCCTTGGCCAATTGAAAAAGGAATCGTGTCGTGCGCCATCAGCGCCTCCATCAAAACAAAATCATCGGGCTCGGTGAGCTTGAAATTACGACGCGTGCCCGCCACCAAACCCACCCGGCCGCCGGCGGCTTCAATCGCACTTGCCTCATCGGTTGCATGCGGGCAATGTTCATAGGCCTGCGTTAAGCGATCAATCGGAAAGAGCTGCGGTGTTTGTGCAGCCCACAGCTGGCTTCGATCCAGCGTTTGAACCGCCACGGCATTTTTTGCCTGCTTGATCGTATCGGCCAAGGGCAGGGCCAAAATATAGCCTGCCACTTCGGCCGACTGCTGCTGCGCGCATTGCCAAAGCCTTGCCAGACTTGCATGATCCACTGCTGGCCTTGCGGCATCGTGCACCATCACCCACGGATGCGCCGATTCAAAGGCCGACTGCAGCAAACGACAGCCTGCCAACACAGAATCACGCCGAGTGGCTCCACCAATTTTCACGGCCACCACATTGGGCAAATCCGCGAGCTCTTGTTCAAGCCCCTGCAAAGACCACAGCGTATCTTGCGGATCGAGCACCACCACGACCACTTCAACCGGATCAAAACTTGCCAATGCCCGAATGCTTCGGGCCAGCACGGAAACGCCGGCAATCTGGTGATACTGCTTTGGAATGGCCAGCCCACTGCGCTCGCCTTTGCCTGCGGCAGGAATCACCGCCACCAGCCGGCCTTTGGACTGACACAGCGCTTGGATTCGTTGACGCGCGCCCTCGGGCGGCAGCAGCAATGGGCTTTTTGTTCTCATAAAACCTACAATTTACCGTTTTCACACTTTTGATTCATGGCCGACCTGTTTTCCCTTCACGATCGCATTGCGCCCAAGCCCGGCCAAACCTTGTCCTTGCCCCGGCCTGCGGGCAGTGCCGACGCATGGCTGATCGGCCAGTGGGCAACCCGCCTACGCCAAGTCCAAGCGGATCGCCCGACCCCCGGAGCAACGCTGGCCGTTATTTGCGAATCGGCCCAAGAAGCCCAGCGTTTGTCTGTAGAAATTCCGGCCTTTTTCCCAGAGCTGCGCCTGCGCCTTTTGCCCGATTGGGAGACCCTGCCGTATGAGGCCTTTTCCCCACACCAGGACTTGGTCTCGGATCGGTTGCTGGCCCTTTATGAAGCTTCGACCGGCGTGCTCGATGTGTTGCTCACTTCCGCGACCACGAGCCTTCAACGATTCAGCCCGCCTTCATTTCTGGCAGCGCACACTTTCTTTTTTAAAAAAGGTCAACACATTTCGGCCGATGCCTTGCGACACCAGTTACAAGTCGCAGGCTACAGCCCCGTGACCCAGGTTGTCTCGCCCGGTGAATACGCTTGGCGTGGCGGACTAATTGACTTATACCCCACGGGAAGTGCGCTGCCCTATCGGATTGAGCTGATTGACGATGAAGTCGACACGCTGCGCGTGTTTGACCCCGATAGCCAACGCACCATTCACCCCGTACAAGAAATTCGGCTCTTGCCAGGCCGCGAGTTTCCCAGCAATGACGCGTCGGCCCAGGAGTTTCGCGCGCGCTGGCGCGAAGTGTTCGAAGGCGATCCCTCACGATGCACCTTGTATCGCGATGCGGGCAAAGGACTATTTGGCGCAGGCATTGAATATTACTTGCCCTTGCTGTTTCAGCAGACCGCCACACTGTTTGACTACCTTGGCAAAGAGGCAGCGATCGTCACCCATGGCCATATTGAAAATGCCTTTGAAGAGTTTCACCGCGATTTGGAATCGCGCTATCGATTTCTAAAGGCAGATAGTGAACGACCCGTGTTGCCGCCAAACAGTTTGTATTTAAGCAGCCAGGAATTTTTTCTTGCCGCCAAGCCCTTGGCACGGCTTGCACTGAGCAAAGACGGCACACAAAGCCCGATTGTGGCCATGCCCGATATCTCGGTGGATCGGCGAGCCAAAGACCCGCTCGCCAAACTGCGGGCCGTGCTTCGCGCGAATGCCCAGAGCGCTTGCCCCCTGATGGTCATGACAGCCGAAAGCCAGGGACGCAGAGAGACACTGTCGCAATATCTGAAAGAGCATGGCATTGACCATGACATGGTGGAGTCATTACACGCTGCCATTACGAGTAACAAGGCAGCCGGTTCATTGCCGCTGCGCTTAGCGGTTGCACCCGTTTACGCGGGGTTTTTAGCGCCATGGGCGGGCATGGCCATTGCCACCGAAGGCGAGCTCTTTGCCCAAGTGGCCCGCCGGCAACGGCACGGCAAAAAAGAAGCCCAGACCAATATTGATTCGATTATTCGTGATCTTTCAGAATTAAAAATAGGCGACCCAGTGGTGCATGTTCAACACGGCATTGGCCGTTACCTGGGTCTGGTACACCTGGATTTGGGCGAAGGCGACACCGAGTTTTTGCAGCTTGAATATGCCGATAACGCCAAGCTTTACATTCCCGTGGCACAGCTGCATGTGATTGGCCGCTACAGTGGCGCTAACCCCGAAAACGCGCCCTTGCATGCCTTGGGCTCAAGCCAGTGGGAAAAAGCAAAGCGCAAAGCCGCCGCACAGGCGCGTGACACGGCAGCCGAGCTCTTAAATATCTACGCTCGGCGTGCTGCGCGACAAGGCCATGCCTTTAAGTTCGATGCCAACGATTACGAACGGTTTGCCGACGGTTTTGAGTTTGAAGAAACGCCGGATCAGCTCGCAGCGATTCATAATGTGATGCAAGACATGGTCTCGGGCAAGCCCATGGATCGCTTGGTGTGCGGCGATGTCGGCTTTGGAAAAACAGAAGTTGCGCTGCGTGCCGCCTTCATGGCGGTGATGGATGGCAAGCAAGTGGCGGTGCTCACCCCCACCACGCTTTTGGCGGAACAGCATTTTCAAACCTTTAAAGACCGATTTGCCGATTGGCCGGTCGGCATTGCCGAACTGTCGCGGTTTCGTACCGCCAAAGAGACTGCCGCAGCAATTGAAGGCTTGGCTGCAGGAAAGATTGATATTGCCATTGGCACTCACAAGCTGCTTTCGGGAAGCGTGAAGTTTGATCGCCTAGGCCTGGTGATTATTGATGAAGAACACCGCTTTGGCGTGCGACAAAAAGAGGCCTTAAAAGCCCTGCGTTCAGAGGTCGATGTACTAACACTCACGGCCACACCCATTCCCCGAACCCTGGCCATGAGCATGGAAGGCATTCGTGATTTTTCGGTGATTGCAACAGCGCCGCAAAAACGACTCGCCATTAAAACCTTTGTGCGCACTGAAAGTGACAGCGTGGTGCGCGAGGCCTTGCTTCGAGAGCTCAAGCGCGGTGGGCAATGCTATGTCTTGCACAACCAGGTCGAAACAATTAATAACCGCAAAGACGCCCTGCAAAAACTGGTGCCCGAAGCGCGAATTGAAATTGCCCACGGCCAAATGCATGAGCGCGACCTTGAACGGATCATGCGGGAGTTTCATCAGCAGCGCATTAACGTGTTGTTGTGCACCACCATTATTGAAACCGGCATTGATGTGCCCACGGCAAACACCATTGTCATTTACCGAGCTGACCGGTTTGGTTTGGCGCAGCTGCACCAGCTGCGTGGGCGCGTGGGGCGCTCCCACCACCAAGCGTACGCCTATCTGCTGACCCCAGGTGAAGGCGCCATGACCAAAGACGCCAACAAGCGATTAGAGGCGATTCAAGCCATGGAAGAGCTGGGCAGCGGATTTTTTCTGGCCATGCATGATCTGGAGATTCGTGGCGCAGGCGAGGTGCTGGGCGAAAACCAGTCGGGCGATATCACCGAGGTCGGCTTTCAAATGTATTCCGACATGCTTACTGCTGCCGTGAATTCCTTGAAAGCAGGCCGCGAGCCGGATCTTGAAGCGCCATTATCAGCCGTAGTGGAAATTAATTTGCATACGCCCGCCCTGTTGCCCAACGACTATTGCGGCGATATTCATGAGCGGCTCACACTGTATAAACGCCTTGCCAATGCACAAAGTCCCGAAGCGCTCGAGGTGCTGCAAGAAGAGCTGATTGATCGCTTTGGCAAGGCGCCGGCACAGACCCTGGCATTGCTCGAAACCCATCGGCTACGAATTTTTGCCAAACCCATCGGTGTGCAAAAAATCGATGCCACCCCGGACAGCGTGACGATTACTTTTGGCAAGGAGGCTCAGGTGGATCCCGCCAAGGTGATTCGCCTCGTGCAGTCGGACAAACGCTACCGATTGGTGGGCAATGAGAAGTTGAAAATTGAGGCGGCGGTGGAGGATATTGCGGCACGCTCGCGCCTGATTCGGGAGACGCTTGCGCAGATTGCCACGGGCCCTATCGGGCCCTCGCAATGACGGATAAATCCGCTTCGCGGCTCCTCGCAATGACGTTTGTCATCGCGAGGGCGACTTTTGCTTCGTCATCGCGAGGGCGACCCTTGCTTTGTCATCGCGAGGGCGACCCTTACTTTGTCATCGCGAGGGCCGCTAGGCCCGTGGCGATCCATCATAATCACGCCATGAACTTTCTCGTCCTCTCCCCCCCGCTCTCGGGTGCCGATCGTCGAGGCACCATACCCACCAAAACACTCAATGCCTACAAGGGTCAATTGCTGTCCGCCCAATGGCGGCAACGACCCTCAGGCGCCATGGTGGCCAAGCTTTCGCATGAATCTTCTCGGCGAAGCGACACCCTGGCGCTGGAGCTCTCGGCCATGACCGCTTTGCACCCAGTCGATTGGGCCCTGCTCAAAGCGCCCTACCGCTGGCGTGATTATTCGGTGCTGGCCATGGACATGGATTCCACGGTCATCACCATTGAATGCATTGACGAGATCGCCGATTTTTGCGGCAAAAAGCCCGAAGTTGCCGCCATTACCGAAGCGGCGATGCGCGGTGAAATTAAGGATTACGCCGAAAGCCTTCGCAGACGAGTTGCGCTGCTCGCCGGGCTCGATGCCCGCGTGCTGCAAGAAGTGATTCGCTATCGTTTGAAATTTACGCCTGGCGTGAAGGCCCTTGTTGACGCTGCCAGCGCGCATGGGCTGCACACCCTGTTAGTTTCCGGCGGTTTTGTGCAGTTCACCGATTTTGTGTCCCAAAAAATCGGCTTTGCCCAAACACGCTCCAACACCCTTGAAATTGTGAATGGCAAACTCACCGGAAAGGTTGTGGGCCGCATTGTTGATGCCACCGTCAAGGCACAAACCGTGGCCGCTGCCTGCAAAGCACTCGGTGTCTCCACAAAACGTGCGATTACCGTGGGCGATGGCGCAAATGACTTGAAAATGATGTTGGCCAGCGGACTTTCCATTGCCCACCGCGCAAAACCCGCAGTGGCGGCCCAGGCCCATCAGGCAATTCGTTTCGGTGGCTTGGATAATGTGCTGGATTGGTTCGA
>QXGG01228172.1_pt1 | contig 54608 bp, 50 predicted proteins | sample 1982491 | NCBI WGS metagenome assembly QXGG01 (sample SAMN09924614, study PRJNA488089) | Wastewater metagenome, whole genome shotgun sequencing project. | isolation source: South African research farm wastewater | place: South Africa: Irene, Agricultural Research Council, Animal Production...
CGTCTCTATCCTCTGCATGTACAGGAGGTACAAAACCTTTCGAGTGCGCATTCCGTCTATCTAATGTGATAGATGTTCTAAAATCCAATTCTGGCAGAATAGTAATAGTAGCATTACCTGATGCAATCAGACGGTTTTCTTTATTCATATTGTTCTTATCATTCTCAATATTCTCCACTGGATTGGCTATGTTCATTCCATAGAAAGAGCGATTATACAGACCAGTTGTGGCATCTTTAATACCTATAGTAGTTGGTAGGTTTACGACTGATAAGACAACACCACCACGGTTTGAGCCCTGTCCTGTTGTAATACCATTCGATGTATTGTCCGAGTACGATATATTAGCACTTACCTTCAACCATTTACGAATTTGGTTGTCAATATTTGCTCTAAAGTTATAGCGTTTAAACATGGCTGCATCTAGCACTCCTTTTTCATCTAAATATCCTGCTGATAAGAAGTATTTCAACTTTTCTGTTCCGTCGGATACCGATACTTGGTAACTCTGTGTTAATCCTGTTTGGTACACCTCGTCAAACCAGTTAATAACATCTGTAGTACCCTCTGGCACATTAATAATCTTAATCTCGTCTTGCAACTCTTTATATTCTGCCGCATTCAAAGATTTCATCTTATTTAGATACCCTATTCATGGTAAGCTGTGCATTGAAATCAATCTTTGCATTGCCCGCTTGGCCCTTCTTTGTAGTAACCAGAACTACACCATTTGCAGCTCTAGAACCGTATATGGCAGCAGAAGAGGCATCTTTTAAAATCTGAATATCAGCAATATCATTAGGAGACAAAAAATTTAAATTATCTACAGGCACACCATCCACGACATACAGCGGGTCATTACTACCGTTGAAAGAGGTTGTACCACGCACACGAATAACCATCTCGCCACCTGGAGCACCATTTGGCTGTGAAACCGATACCCCTGCAGCTTTACCTTGAATGGCTTGTCCAGCAGATATTAAGGGCCTTTTATCAATGTCTTTGGTAGATACAGAAGAGATGGCAGTTGTTACATCTTTACGTTTTGCCGTACCGTAACCAATAACCACAACCTCGTCTAAAAATTCGGTAAATTCGCTCATCTTGATAACAAGATTCAATCCTGCTGCTACTTCAACAGATTCGTAGCCAATGTATGAGCATTGAAGAAGTGTTCCTTTTGGAACTTGCAGTGTAAATTCACCATCCATATTGGTGATGGTGCCCACTGATTTGTCTTTCTTAGACACAATAGATACACCAATTAATGTATCATTCGTATTGGCATCTAAAACTTTACCTTTTACTTGTATAACTTCTTGTGCATATGTTGGTATGGTAATACACAACAAAAACAGAAGCGAACAAGTCTTTAAAAGGAAGCATCCTTTTTTAAAGTGTTTCATCATAATAGTACGTATTAAATTTATTGTTTAAGTATGAAGTAATCACAAAAATGAATGCTTCATGCTTAAACATAAAAGTACATCTATTATGAACTCAAATATTTTCAAGGACTTAAAAAGTACCCGACCAAAAAATCAACATACTGATAAACAGATGATTAATACTTATAAAAGAGAGTAAAAAGTACTTAATTTATATCAAATACAGGTTCTATCTTTTGCTTTTAAGCCCTATTTTCTTTACATAGTCTTCAAAATCGCCTCTTGTAACAGCTGATTTATTCCTTACTTTCGTGCGGTAATTGTAAACAGTTCTTAAAGAATAGCGTAAGAAACTAGCTATCTTATTACTATCTGTAATACCCAATCTTATCAAGGCATAGATACGCAACTCTGTCGTTAGCAATTCATCTTGCTTCGGATAGATACGCTCTTCGGGCACCAATAGATTGTTGAACTCCTCGATAAAGTCGGGGTATATATTTAAGAATATAGAGTCAAACTTAGCATATAACTCCATCAACTCAGCCTCAACAATAGCTTTAGACTTCAACATTTTGAAGAGGTCATCCAGCTGATTATTCTTGGCTTTTCGATTCAGTTCTTTACGGTAGTTCTCAATTTTTTCAATATACTCCGAGCATTGATCAAAGAATCTGCCAATATATTCCTCTTTCACGTGGTTTGCCTCTTCCAGATGGATGTTAGACATCTGCAGCTCATCATTTAGCTCAGTTAGTTGTTTATTGGTCTTCTTAAGCTGATTTTTAATCCGAGCCAATTTCTTCATCTGTTTATATATATAAACCATCACCACGATAAGAAGCAATGAGAGTAAACTTATCAGTAACAAAGAGAACTGTAATGTCTCCTTTTGAGAAGCCTCTTTGGCTTGAAAAGCTGAATTTATAATCGGATAAAACTCGGAACTCTCTATTGTTCTGTACCGCACATTGCAGAATACAGCATCATTCATGGCCGATTGAATGTATCGATATGCATTATCAATCTCACCCAATTCGTAACAAGTTAGCGCTAAGTTCTGAAACGAAGCATTGTCTTTAATACTATTTATAACATCACAAATAGCCGATATGGAGAAGTATTTCTTCTGCAAAGCCAAATTACTCTTACGCTTATAAGTGTATCCTAAAAAATAGGCTATGCTAGCACGTTCTGGATTGGTGTCGTCCGCTTGACTCAGCAACTTTTCAAAAGCAGCTATCGCCTCATCTTCTTTGTAAGAGTAGAGCAGTTTTTTAGTATTTTCCAACTGATATTCAAAAGAGTTTTGATCTAAAATATTCAGAAGCGAATCCCTATACAGTTCACTCTCCATATAATATTTATTATCGTTGTTACTCAATCCGTAATGCGAATAAAAATCGTTATAGGTACGGTAATAAGAGCAAAGTAGGTCGAAGGTTAGTTTTTTCTTATCTATGTTTTGTAAAATATCGTTCGCTTCAATGTATTTCCCCTTCGTAGAATATAACCACGCCAGGTTAAGTTGGGCATTAATCAGTAAAGTATCGTTTTCACTCTTTTGGGACAACGAAATATTTTCAAGCATATAGTGTACGGCCGAATCTGTTTTAAACTTACTATACTCTTGGTACATTTTTTCATTCAGCTCATACTTCTGCATATCTGTTAAGCTAGCCAAGGAAAGCACCTCTCTAAAACTAGATATTCGTTTCTCTTTCTCCTTGACATAAATTTCTTTCTGATTCAGAGCCTCATTCAGTTGAAAAGCAATAGAGTCGGGCAACATTGCATAAGAGATGCTGTTTGTCAATAAAAAAATAGAGAAAAGCAGTAATATAATTCGTTTCATAGTAACTCCAATCAAGTAAATTTTATAGAATAGGATTAGTGTCAAAGATAGCACACCCATTTAAAGAGGGGATCTAATAGAGAAAGATATCAAGTTTGGCGCACCAACAGATGGATGCTATATCTATTGAATTGTGCATTTTATGTTATCTGTCTGGAGCTTCACCTTCAAAAGAGCGCTGTTTACAACGCCTCCTCCTACTGAATGTATAGCTTATAACAAATCTAAAAATAATAATCTAATTCTAGCACATACAACCAAGTTATATACCAGAAGTATAAATCCATTAGCAAGGTATTCACACAAATACAACACTGGACTGACTACTTTGCCTACACAAGTAGTTAGGGGATAGAACTACCTTTATCCAATAAAATAAAAAAGTATACAACCAAAAGTTTAAAGAAAACACAGTCAAACTCAGTTTGCTCGTGAGTTATGCAAATTCCACAACTTTTCAGGAAAAGTCATTAAACCACCTAGGTGTTATTTTGCACTAAGTAAGAGATGATTAAAGCAAATTTAGTTAAAAAGCAAGTACATCCGAAAAGTTATTCCTAAATTTGTGCGAAAACAAATGAGATAAGACAATCTATCTTAGAGCTTGTTTTCGTTAAAATTGTATTTATCTCTATGATTATTACTTACCATACCGATGGGGTTGAAATGCCCCAACTTGACGAAAACTTTATTCAACTATGGATAAAGAAAATAGCTTCTAAATATAATCGAAGAGTGGGAGAAATCACGTATATCTTTTGCTCCGATGAAAAAATATTAGAGGTAAATAAAGCTTATTTACAACACGACTACTACACCGATATTATTACTTTTGACTACTGTAAGGGCGACCTTATTGCGGGCGATTTATTTATTAGCTTGGATACAGTCAAAAGCAATTCAGAGCAATTAAGCACCCCCTATACTGAAGAGTTCCTACGAACCGTTATTCACGGCATTCTTCACTTGTGTGGAATCAATGATAAAGGGCCTGGAGAACGCGAAATTATGGAACAACAAGAAAATGAAGCTCTTGCCGAATACAAGCTTATCGCCAATACGCCCAGCTTATAATGACGAAACAATATTTTAGATTGGTACCCTTCGAGTACCTTAATTTAAATTTGACTTCCAATGAAATTCAACTATGATGTAATTGTTATTGGTGCAGGACATGCCGGTTGTGAAGCTGCTGTTGCTGCTGCACGATTGGGATCTAAAACCTGCCTGATAACAATGGATATGAATAAGATTGCACAGATGAGTTGCAATCCAGCCATTGGCGGTATAGCCAAAGGCCAAATCGTTCGTGAGATAGACGCCCTTGGTGGTGAGATGGGATTAATAACCGACCGCACCGCCATACAGTTTAGAATGCTTAACCGTTCTAAGGGGCCTGCAATGTGGAGCCCTCGAGCACAAAGTGATCGCAATAAATATATTTGGGAATGGAGAGAAATACTCGACAGAACCGACAACTTGGAGATTTGGCAAGACAGCGTAAAAGAGCTGATTGTTGAAGATGGTGTTGTTGTGGGCTTAACCACACTCTGGGAGGTAACCTTCAATGCAAAATGCATAATCATCACTGCGGGTACTTTCCTTAATGGATTGATGCACGTGGGTAAAGTTCAACTTCCTGGAGGAAGAATGGCTGAGCCTGCTAGCTACTTTCTAACCGAGTCAATCACGAAGCACGGTATCCATACCGACAGAATGAAGACCGGAACTCCCGTAAGAATTGATGCCCGAAGTGTTGACTTCAGCCTGATGGAGCCCCAAGATGGAGAGAGTGATTTTCACAAATTCTCATTCTTAGATACAGGCGAGAAAAGACTAGATCCTCTACCCTGCTGGACTTGTTATACCACGCCTGAATGTCACGATGTATTGAGAAAAGGTCTTGAAGACTCACCACTATACAACGGACAAATTCAAAGTATAGGCCCACGCTATTGCCCAAGTGTAGAGACTAAAATTGTCAACTTCCCCGATAAAGACAAACATCAATTGTTTCTCGAACCCGAAGGAACTGACACCAACGAAATGTACCTAAATGGATTTTCGTCATCACTCCCTATGGATATCCAATTGGAGGCTTTAAGAAAAGTCCCAGCCTTTAGAGATGTAAAAGTTTATCGGCCTGGCTATGCCATAGAGTACGATTTCTTTGACCCAACACAACTCACCCATACCCTAGAGTCGAAGCTAGTAAAGAACTTATTCTTTGCAGGGCAAGTCAACGGTACCACAGGTTATGAAGAGGCCGCAGCCCAGGGTTTGATGGCTGGGATTAATGCTCACATGAACTGTGTAGGCGGCCAGGAGTTTGTGCTCGGCAGAGATGAAGCTTATATCGGGGTGCTAATTGACGACTTGGTTACAAAAGGTGTTGATGAACCTTATCGTATGTTTACCTCTCGAGCTGAGTACAGAATATTACTCCGTATGGATGATGCCGATATGCGTTTAACACCAAAAGGTAGAGCAATAGGATTGGTTAGTGATGAACGCTTTGCACTTTACGAAAGCAAAAAAGCACATATAGAGCGACTCATGGACTTTGCTACAAACTATTCTATCAAGGGAGAACAGGTTAACGCTACACTCGAAAGCCTTGGAACAACTCCCCTAAAACACGGTTGCAAACTAATTGACTTGTTAACCCGTCCACAGATTAGTTTTGCCAACATACAAGATGCCCTTCCTAAGTTCAAAGAAGAGATCGACAAAATAGAGAATCGCAAAGAAGAGATAGTAGAAGCAGTCGAGATTTTAATCAAATATAGTGGCTACATTGAAAGAGAAAGCCAGATTGCAGAAAAGACAAAGCGACTAGAGAATATCAAGATCCGAGGCAAATTCGATTACAGCAAACTTCCATCACTCTCTTACGAAGCCAGAGAGAAACTACAGAAAATAGACCCTGACAACATTGCACATGCAAGCCGAATTCCAGGCGTATCGCCTAGCGATATCAATGTATTGCTAGTACTAATAAGAAAGTAATTGTTACACGTGGAACATTCGATTATAACAAATAAAGAAATGACTAGAGAAGAATTAATCAAAGAAATCAGAACGGTTAAAGACTTCCCAATAGAAGGGATTTTATTTTATGATATAACCACCCTATTTAAAAATGCAGAAGCACTCAAACAACTTGGCGACACCTTGTATGAGATGTATAAAGACAAGGGAATAACAAAGGTTATAGGAATAGAATCAAGAGGCTTCATCATGGGCCCTATCTTAGCAACAAAACTTGGAGCAGGATTTGTCACGATTAGAAAGCCTGGGAAACTACCAGCCGACACAATCGAGGAATCCTACGAAAAAGAGTATGGCATAGATACCATCCAAATGCACAGAGATGCAATCACCGAAGACGACGTAGTGCTAATTCACGATGACCTACTAGCGACAGGAGGAACTATGAAAGCTGCAATAAAACTAGTCAACCAACTCAAGCCAAAAAACGTTCTAGTCAACTTTATTATAGAGCTCAAACAGCTCGATGGACGAAAAGAGTTTTCAGAAGAGACACCAGTAGACAGTGTACTGAAGCTATAGAATATAACACACAGAAGAAACGCCGCAATTATCGCGGCGTTTCTTTATATTTGTACTATTCAGTATTTTAAACCAACTATGTTACACGTGGAACAATGAGTAAGGAGAACAGAAATAAGAAAGATGATTACAAGCTACACTTAAGCACAATCGTAGGTAGCTTGCCTGAGACACCTGGCATATACCAGTACTTCGACGAGAACGACAAAATAATCTACGTAGGTAAAGCAAAGAACTTAAAGAAGCGAGTCTCCTCCTATTTCAACAAAGACCACAAGTCGAACAAGACAACCGTACTCGTTCGACGAATAAGGAATATAAAATACATTATTGTTAATAGCGAACAAGATGCACTACTGCTTGAAAACAACCTGATAAAAGAGCACCAACCACGCTACAACGTACTACTCAAAGATGATAAGACCTATCCATCAATATGTGTGCAAAACGAATATTTCCCAAGAGTATTCAGAACACGGAAGATCATCAAAAATGGTTCAACATACTTTGGCCCATACACGCATCTTCCTGCAATGCACAACCTACTAAGCATAATAAAAAAGATATACCCCATACGAACTTGCAAGCATCTCTTATCACCCGATAACATAAGTGCAGGAAAGTTCAAAGTCTGCTTGGAATACCATATCAAAAACTGCTTAGGTCCATGCGAAGGATTACAGTCGCAAGAAGATTACCTCAAGGACATAGAGGAGGTTAAGCAAATACTCAAAGGGAATACACGAGAAATAGCAGATAAACTCAAAGAGCAAATGCACCATTACGCAGAACAAATGGATTATGAAAAGGCACAAGAGTACAAACAAAAACTGACCTTACTGGAAAGCTACAGAAACAAATCCGAGGTAGTAAGTACACTTATCCACAACATCGATGTATTTACAATAGAAGAAGATGGCGAACGATCAGCCTACATAAACTACCTACACATCGAGAATGGAGCCATAAATCAGGCCTACACTTTTGAGTATAGGAAACGACTCAGCGAATCAAAAGAGGACCTACTAATCATGGGTATCGTAGAGATGAGGAACAGGTTTGGCAGCCAAGCCAAAGAGATTGTAACACCCATGGAGCTAGATATAGAACTCAAAGAGATTAAGTTTACCGTACCTCAACGAGGTGAAAAGAAAAAGCTTCTAGACCTTTCTCAACTCAATGCAAAGCAATATAAAGCCGATCGACTAAAACAAGCTGAGAAGCTCAACCCTGCACAGCGAAGCATGCGACTGCTTCGAGAAATACAAGAAAAGCTACAACTCAAAAAGCTACCCATGCACATTGAGAGTTTTGATAACTCAAACATTCAAGGGAGTGATGCCGTAGCTGCCTGTATAGTTTTCAAACAAGGTAAACCTTCAAAAGACGACTACAGGAAATACAATATTAAGACCGTTGAGGGTCCCGACGATTATGCTTCGATGCACGAGGTTGTACTCAGAAGATACAAGCGACTAATAGAAACAGAGCAATCCCTACCCGACCTGATAATAACTGACGGTGGTAAAGGGCAAATAGAAGTAGTTCGAAAAGCTTTGGAAGAACTCAATATCAACATACCTATAGCAGGTCTAGCAAAGGATAAAAAACACCGTACGTCAGAACTGTTATTTGGATTTCCTGCAATGACAATAGGAATGGAACCGAGCAGTGCATTATTCAAATTTATGGAGAGACTCCAGGATGAGGTACACCGTTTCGCCATCAAGTTCCACCGCGACAAAAGAAGCAAAAGACAAGTACAATCTGAGCTTGATACAATAAAGGGTATAGGGCCTAAAACAAAAGAGCAATTGCTCAAGGAGTATAAGAGTATCAAAAGAGTCAAAGAAGCAACGATAGAAGAACTAACACAATCGGTTGGAAAAACAAAAGCAACTCTACTATGGGAGAGCTTTCATAAAAAAGATTAAGTAGTTATAGATATCTTTTATATTTATAACTTTGTAGTAAAATACAAAAGCTATGAGAATTGTTATACAAAGAGTATCGGAGTCAGCCGTAAGAATAGACAATGAAATCAAAGCAGAAATAACTAAGGGACTGCTTATCTTACTCGGCATAGAAGATTCAGATAATCAGGAAGATATTGAGTGGCTATCAAATAAAATTGTTAACTTAAGAATCTTTGATGATCAAGATGGCGTAATGAATAAATCAATCCAAGATATTGGTGGTGACATCTTATTAATAAGTCAATTTACATTGCATGCCTCTACGAAAAAAGGTAATAGACCTTCATACATTAAGGCTGCTAAGCCCGATATAGCCATACCGCTCTATCAGGCATTTATAGAGACGATAGAGTTAAAACTAGGCAAACCCATAGGGACAGGAGAGTTTGGCGCAGACATGAAGGTAAGCCTAGTAAACGATGGACCTGTAACCATATGCATGGACACCAAAAACAAAGAGTAATGAGCATAGACGAGGCACAGCAAATGGTAGATCTATGGATTAAGACCACTGGAGTAAGATATTTCAACGAGCTAACAAACATGACTATACTAACCGAGGAAGTTGGAGAATTGGCTCGTGTAATGGCTAGAAAGTATGGAGAGCAATCGTTTAAAGCAGGAGAAAAAGACAATATTAGCGAAGAGTTAGCTGACATACTCTGGGTGTTACTTTGCCTAGCAAACCAAACAGATGTAAATTTAACTCAGGCTCTAAAAGATAGTTTTGAAAAGAAGACTAAGCGAGATAAAGAAAGACATATCCAAAATGCTAAATTAAAATAATTATGGCTGACAAAGATTTAACTAAGTATGAACTTGCACTTAGCAAGTACAACACCGATATCAAAGATTCAGATGTAAAGAGTAGTTTAGAAAAACTACTTGAAAAGAATCTAGAAAAAAACGACACACAGGAAGTAAAGAAGCTGCTATTCAACTGTGTTGATTTGACAACACTTCAAACAACAGATAGTCAAGAAAGTGTTCTCAAATTTACCGAGAAAGTAAATCAATTTGACGACGAATATCCAGAATTAGGACATGTTGCAGCCATCTGTGTTTATCCCAACTTTGCCAAGATTGTGAGTCAAACTCTAGAGATAGATGATGTACAGGTTACCTGTGTATCTGGAGGATTCCCCTCGTCACAAACCTATATCGAAGTTAAAATTGCAGAGACATCAATGGCGCTATATGAGGGAGCAACTGAAATTGACATTGTGATTAATGTTGGAAGCTTCTTAAGCGGAGACTACGAATCGATGTGCGAAGAGGTTGAAGAACTTAAAGAGGTTTGCAAAGACCACCACATGAAAGTTATTCTTGAGACAGGAGCTCTAAAAACAGCAGCAAACATCAAGAAAGCATCTATCTTATCAATGTATAGTGGCGCCGACTTCATCAAAACCTCAACAGGTAAATTAGAACCAGCTGCAACACCAGAAGCTGCATATGTAATGTGTCAAGCCATAAAAGAATACTACCTAGAAACAGGCCGAAAAGTTGGGTTTAAACCAGCAGGTGGATTATCGACAGTAAAGGATGCATTAATCTATTATACTATAGTAAAAGAGATTCTAGGCGAGGAGTGGTTAAACAACAAACTGTTCAGACTAGGAACAAGTAGACTAACCAACCTCCTACTATCGGAAATTAAAGGTAAAGAGATCAATTTCTTTTAAGTAAGAGATAAACATAAACCACAAAGTAGCCTCTTTGATAGTATCAATTATCAAAGAGGCTACTTTATTTAAGGCAAACCCTAGAGATAAAAAAGCAGAACAAGTTTTAAAACTAATTCTGCTAAATCATAATTTAATATTACTTCAATCCGAGTCCTATTTCTTGCGGAGAACAACATAATCTAAATAGCGGATCAAAGATTGACGCGCATCATTATCGGGGAAGTCAGAGAGAATATCCAACGCTTTTTGACGATAAGAAAGCATCGTTTCTTCGGCATATTCAATTCCTCCATTGGCTAAAACAAAATCAATAAACTGATTAATCTCTTCAGATGTAGCATCTCCACCTTTGATACGATAAGCTGCATCAATAACTTCCGCAGTTGCTTTATTATTTAAGACATAAAGCGATGGTAAAGTAAGTTTTCCTTCAAGCATATCGTTACCCGTTGGCTTCCCAATATCTGAAGAAGCATAATAGTCGAAAATATCATCGCGAATTTGGAAACAGATTCCCATGTATTCACCAAACTTAGTAGCCAAATCAACCTCCTGGTCCGAAGCTCCAGCAGACAAAGCAGCAACACGAGTACAAGCAGCAAAAAGAGCCGCTGTTTTTTTATAAATAACACTGAAGTATACCTCTTCTGAGAATTCTCTATTTGCAATATTAGACAATTGGAGTATCTCACCATCTGCCAATTGCTGCCCTAGTTTAGCAACAACATCAATGATACGATAGTCACGAGAAAGGCTCACTTGAACAAGGCTAGTTGCAAGTAAAAAGTCACCAACAAGTACAGATACCTTATTATTGAAAAGTGCATTAACAGAGAGTTGACCTCTACGTTGGTCGCTTTCATCAACAACATCGTCGTGCACCAAACTTGCAGTATGAAGTAATTCTAAAGATACAGCTGAATGAATAGCTTGGTTACTAACAGAACCATAGAGTTTGGCCAAAAGTAGTACAAGTAAAGGACGCATCATTTTACCGTTCCGCTTACGAATATGATCAATAGCTCCCATCAATAAAGGGTTCGAGCTTGTAAGCGACTCATCGAAAGTCACTTGAAACTGAGCAAGCTCTTGCTCAATAGGTTTGCGTATTTCTGATAGTAAACTCATCTGCATTCGGGTTTGGATACAAAAGTAACAATAAAAGCATTAATACCTTATTTTTTGCTACTTTTACATGTAAAATTAGTATTTATATGGAACAAACAACTAAACTTTTTCTATTGGATGCCTATGCTTTGATTTACAGAGCATATTATGCATTTATAAGAAATCCAAGGGTCAATTCGAAGGGATTAAACACCTCAGCGATACTCGGATTTGTAAACACATTAGAAGAGGTCTTAAATAAGGAACAGCCAACCCATATTGGTATAGCATTTGATCCTGCCGGACCAACCTTCAGACATAAAGCCTTCGAAGATTATAAAGCACAGAGAGAAGCTACACCCGAGGATATTAAGCTAGCTGTGCCAATAATTAAGGAGATAATCAAAGCTTACCATATCCCCATCTTAGAAGTTGCAGGATATGAAGCGGATGATGTTATCGGGACACTTGCAAAACAAGCACATGAGCAAGGCATAACAACCTATATGATGACCCCCGATAAAGATTATGCTCAACTTGTAGATACTAACATATTCATGTACCGACCCAAATATGGCGATAGAGATTTTGAAGTCTTGGGTCCAAAAGAGATTATCGAAAAATATGAGATTGAGCACCAATCACAGATTATAGATTTACTTGGACTAATGGGTGATGCCTCCGATAATATTCCTGGCTGCCCGGGTGTGGGAATTAAAACTGCACAAAAACTTATTGCAGAATTTGGCTCTATTGAAAATCTTATAGAAAACACAGACAAGTTAAAAGGTGCAATCAAGAAAAAGGTTGAAGAAAATATTGAGCAAATTAAATTCTCTAAATTTTTAGCTACAATCAAAGTTGATGTACCCATAGAGCTAAAATTGGAAAACCTTAAAAGAGAAACTATTGACAAAGTCAAAATCAGATCTCTCTTCGAAGAACTAGAGTTTAGAGCTTTGGCCGAAAGAATTCTAAAAGAGACAGAAGCTCCTACCCTATCAGCAAAATCTGGTCCAATTCAGGGCAATTTATTTGATGAAAATCCGCACTTCCCCACAGTGAGTTCAAAAGAAACGAAAAATACGGCAGTTGAAAGCATTAACAAAACGTACGAACTAGTTGATAACCTGATAGATATAGCCAAATTAGTCAAAAAACTAAGTAGCTATAAAGAAATTGCTCTAGATACCGAAACCACAGGTATAGAGGCAATGGAGGCAGAAATTGTTGGAATTAGCTTTTCGGTCAAAAAACACGAAGCATTCTATGTCCCATTTCCTGAAGATAAGGAGGAAACTCAAAAAAGGCTAGAACTCTTAAGACCAATCTTAGAAAATAAAGATTCGCTCAAAATTGGACAAAATATAAAGTATGATCTACTTATACTTAAAAACTACAACATCAATGTTGGAGGTCCACTTTTCGACACCATGATTGCTCACTATGTCGTTCAACCCGAATTAAGACATAATATGGATTACTTGGCAGAAATTTATTTAGGCCACACAACAATCCCTATTGAAGATCTAATTGGTCCAAAAGGTAAGAACCAGAAAAGTATGCGAGACCTGGATCCGAAAGATATCTATATCTACGGATGCGAAGATGCAGATATAACCTTGCAACTAAAAGAGAAGCTCGAAGAAGATCTAAAGAACAATAATGCCGACGAACTTTTCTATACCATAGAGATGCCACTTGTACCAGTATTGGTAGATATGGAGTTTGACGGTGTCCTTATAGACAAGGTTGCACTAAAAGCACTATCGACCGAATTCTCTGGAAGAATGAACATAATAGAAGAAGAGGTTAAAAAACTAGCTGGCGAAGACTTCAATGTTTCATCACCCAAACAAGTAGGCGAAATATTATTCGACAAACTGAAGATAGACGAAAAAGCTAAAAAGACAAAAACAGGGCAATACACAACATCCGAAGAGGTACTACAAAACTACAAAGACAAGCACCCTATCGTTGGAAAGATTCTCGATTACAGAGGACTTAAAAAACTAGTCAGTACTTACGTTGATGCTTTACCAAAACTAATCAATAAAAAAACAGGGAAACTACACACATCGTTCAACCAAACCATAACGGCAACAGGACGACTGAGCTCGAGCAATCCTAACTTGCAAAATATACCCATCCGTAACACAGATGGTAAGGAGATTAGAAAGGCTTTCATCCCCGACCCTGACTCTTTATTCTTCTCTGCAGATTACTCTCAAATAGAGCTAAGAATCATGGCCCATCTAAGTAAGGATCCAAATATGTTGGATGGCTTTAGACATGGAGATGATATTCATGCCTCTACTGCAGCTAAGATATATAAGGAGAAACTAGAAGATGTTACAAGCGACCAAAGAAGAAAAGCTAAAACGGCTAACTTCGGAATTATCTATGGTATATCTGTATTTGGACTTGCCGAAAGAATGCAAGTAGATCGTAAAGAAGCAAAAGACTTAATTGACGGTTACTTTGCGACCTATCCTGAGGTAAAAACCTATATGGATAGCTGCATAGAGGTGGCTAAAGAAAAAGGATATGTAGAAACCATATCGAATAGAAAACGCTTCTTACCCGATATCAATTCGAAGAATGGAGTTGTTAGAGGATTCTCTGAGAGAAATGCCATCAATGCTCCTATCCAAGGAAGCGCTGCAGACATTATAAAAATAGCGATGATCAATATCCATAAAAGATTTATTGATGAAGGCATAAAGTCAAAGATGATTTTACAAGTGCATGATGAGTTGAACTTTAGTGTCATTTTGAGTGAAAAGGAAAAAGTTCAACAAATTGTTATTGAAGAAATGGAGCGAGCTTACCCTCTATCAATTCCCTTAAAAGCCGATTATGGCTGGGGTAGCAACTGGTTGGAAGCACATTGACACCATTTTAATGTTATTTAACCATAAGTCAAAAAGACATATTTAGTGCATATCTATTAGCACTAAATCAATAAAAAAGTCAGCGAATAATCTCGCTGACTTTTTTATTGATCTAGACCAAACTTTTCGATAATCTCAAAATTAAACAGCATCAAATGCACCTGAAAATAGCCTATAAAAGCTTAGAATAAATAGAGTATAATTATTAAGTTCGTAGTAGAAACCTACAGAAGTAGATAATAAACCAAAAATAAATTCTAATAAATACAGCTATGAAATTCAAACAAGTTTACAAAGTACTTTTAGTTGCTCTAGTAACAATTAGTAGTTTTTGTTCAGTTTCGGCAAAAAGCAACATAAGCAATAATATCATTTATAACCTCGAAGAAAAAGACGGTATCCTAGTTGGACAAACACTCTACAAACAAGAGGGAAAAGAGCTATCTCAATATCTAAAGTACAACTACGTATACGACAACCAAAATAGAATCGTAGAAAACAATATCTTAAGATGGGATGAAGATAACAACAGATGGGGCAAAGCTTTAACTGTTAGATACCAATACGACGGGCAAAATGTTAATACTAAATCGTATATGTGGGATGCTAGTCGTCAGGAATACAAACTAATTCCTCAGTTCAATAAGCAGTTTTTAGATACCAACTTATAGTTTAGTGTACGGTAATTAATTAGGGCTTAAATCATTTTTGATTTAAGCCCTAATTTTTTATCGAGCAAAGCTAATAAAACAATAGAGGTGCTTGTCAAAACTTTGACAAGCACCTCTATATTATAAAAATATGCAGAAATTATTTGAAGTATTTACTCCAATCAATATTTCTCATATCACCTGTTTCCATGAAAGTTTGGTGAAGCGCGAATGCACCATTAAACCAAACAGGAGTGTGCGATTTACCATCAGTATATTTTAAGTAATCTCTCAGGATTTGCTTATAATCAGGGTGAGCACATTTTTCGATAATCTCGTAAGCTCTCTCTTTAGGACCTTTACCTCTTAAATCAGCAACACCTTGCTCAGTAACAAAGATATTTACATCGTGTTCAGTGTGGTCAAGGTGAGCTACAAAAGGAACGATAGAAGAAATTTTACCGCCTTTAGCTGTAGAAGGAGTAGTAAAGATTGAGATATAAGCAGGGCGAGTGAAGTCGCCTGAACCACCAATACCGTTCATCATTTTACTACCCATAATATGTGTAGAGTTAACATTACCATAGATATCACCTTCGATAGCTGTATTGATTGAAATCACACCTAGACGGCGAATAACTTCAGGGTTATTAGAAATTTCAGAAGGACGAATTACTAATTTATCCTTAAAGAAATCCATATCCTTATAGATACCATTCAAGCTATCGTTAGTAAGGGTAAGTGAGCAACAGCTACCAAAAAGTACACGCTCGTTACGTATTAAATCAACAACTGCATCTTGCAGAACTTCAGTATATACGTTAAAAGCAGGAATAGCAGGAGAATTACCTAAAGCACCCAAAATAGCATTGGCTGTATTACCAACACCCGATTGAATAGGAAGAAAAGTAGATGGGATAATACCTTTTTTCATCTCATTTACTAAGAAATCAGAGATGTATTGACCAATCAAATCAGTTTCAGGATCTGGGCTAGCAAAACCACGAGCTTCATCTGGCCAGTCAGTTTTAACAACACCAACAATCTTCTTAGGATCAACCTCTACATAGGGTTTACCTATTCTATCACTAGGCTTATAAATAGGGATTTCGCGTCTATAAGGAGGGTCTAACGGCTCATACACGTCGTGTAAACCCATAGAGCTTTTGCTTTGAGCACTATTTAGCTCAACAACAATTTTGTCGGCCAAACGGCAAATAGTCGGAGAAATACCACCAGCAGCAGTTAAATATATTTTTCCATCTTCAGTAACCTCACAGGCTTCAATAATAGCCATATTGACGTCGCCAAAAAAACCATAGCGTAACTCTTGTGCCATTTGCGATAAGTGAATATCGTTATAAGCAATTTCACCACCATTTACAGCATTTCTAAAATCCTTGTTGGTTGTATAAGGCGCACGGTAACGAATTGCTTTTGCTTTTGCTAATACACCGTCACAAGAATCACCTGTAGATGCTCCAGTAAAGATACTCACTTGAAAAGGGTTACCCTTAGCGTGTTCAGCTTCAGCTCTTTTAGCCAAAGCAAATGTAACAGCTTTTGCTGTTCCAGCAGGAGTAAAACCACTTAAACCGATGTTATCACCATGGTTAATGAGTTCAGCTGCCTCTTCTGCAGTAATAAAATTTAAAGCCATAATCTGTAATTTTCAAAAAAGTTTTATTAATACTTCCTCCTTAAAATTTCAGACCACACAAATGCACGTTTCAAATCTTCTTCAGAATTAAATTGATACGCCTTGTTATAAGACAATGAAGCATCAGCCGATTCGCCTAAACGAACAGAAGATTCATCTTTGCCTAAGTCATCAAATGCAGTTTGATTTAAATTATTAATGTAAGAGGAAGCATTCTCTCTAATTAATTTATTTTGTTGTATTGAAATATCTTTTGCTTTCTGACTAGCACGAAGAGGTTTAGTGCTGTTAGAATATTCTTTTACAGTACTTTGTTGATCAAAGTCAGCAGTGGTATCAAGCAGTTCTTCGAAGTCATCGGGTAACACATTACCTTTATTTTTCGATTTAAGAGATTTAAATTTGGATGATATTATCATAAAACCGATCCAAACTAAAAATATTGTAAAGAAACTCATTTATCAGCCCTTTCGTTAGTTTTACATTAAAGCAAAGATAAAGAAAATAGCTAGAACAGAGTGTGATTTGCAGAAAATAAAAAAGGGCAGCTTCACAGCTACCCTAATTTTTTAACCTAAACCTTAACTATGAAAAAATCTAATGTTTTTTTCACGGTGACAAATATGCACACTAATTTGCCGTAGTCCAAAGATTGAAACTATAATGTTCTTCTATTTAACATTAATTAAAAACGAACACTTAAGCAATAACTTTTGTTATCTACTATTTGGATTTTGGAAACACGCAATATGCAAGAAAGTATATATATTTGCGAGACACAGTAAAATCACCCCAAATTTATGAAACAAGAATCTACAGGAGTGGACTTAAAATCCATAACTGACATTACAGACAAGAAACTCTTAATTGAAACTTACGGCTGTCAGATGAATATAGCTGATAGCGAAGTAGTAGCTTCGGTAATGAAAATGGCTGGCTACGAGATCACTCTAGAGCTGAATGAGGCAGATGCAATTTTCTTAAACACCTGCTCAATTCGAGAAAATGCTGAGCAGAAAATATACAACAGGCTAGAGCACTACCAAGCGCTCAAAAAGAAGAAAAATAATAAGCTTATCATTGGTGTATTAGGCTGCATGGCCGAACGTGTCAAACAAGCTCTAATAGAAGATCATCACGTTGATTTGGTTGTTGGCCCAGATGCTTACCTCAATTTACCCGATTTAGTTGCAGAAGTAGAAGCAGGAGAAAAGGCTATGGATATAGAGTTATCGAAAACTGAAACCTATAAAGACATTATTCCAACTCGACTTTGTGGTACGAACATATCGGGCTTTGTATCGATAATGAGAGGCTGCAATAATTTTTGCACGTACTGCATTGTCCCTTACACACGCGGAAGAGAAAGAAGCCGTGAGGTTGAAAGTATACTCAACGAAGTGGACGACCTGATAAAAAAGGGATATAAAGAGATTACGCTACTTGGACAAAATGTGAACTCGTATCATTATAAGGCAGAAGGCCGAGACGTATTATTTCACCAATTACTTGAGATTGTCGCTAAACACGCCCCAACTACTCGAATAAGATTCTCCACTTCTCATCCAAAAGATATGAGTGATGACACCTTGGATGTAATAGCAAGTCTTCCCAATATCTGTAAGCATATTCACTTACCTGTACAAAGTGGAAGCTCTCGCATTCTTAAACTTATGAATCGTAAATATACCAGAGAATGGTATTTAGATAGAATTGATGCCATCAAACGTATCATTCCTGAGTGCGGAATAACAACAGACATATTTTGTGGATTTCACTCCGAAACCGAAGAAGATCATCAGTTGTCATTGAGCCTAATGGATATTTGTCAATTCGACTCAGCCTTCATGTTTAAGTATTCTGAACGACCTGGAACTTACGCAGCAGAAAAACTCCCAGACGATGTACCCGAAGATATTAAGACAAGAAGATTAAACGAGATCATAACCTTCCAAAGGCAATTATCAGACAAAGCGAATAATGCATGTGTTGGAAAAGTATATGAAGTACTGATTGAAGGTGTTTCAAAAAAGTCTAAAGACCAACTATACGGCAAAACAGAACAGAATAAGGTTGTGATTCTAGATAGAAACAACCATAAAGTAGGTGACTATGTCAACGTACTTATAAACGAGGCTAACTCTGCCACACTTATAGGCACTGAAGTTAGAGCATAGTAACCCCTGAGTGATATTATACCATAAACGCTATCTCCTAATTCTTTGACCAAATAATTGGGAGATAGCATTGTATTTGACAAAAACACAAATAGCATAAAACCGAAGAGAACTATTGGATAATTTTAACCCAATTGATAAGTTCATAGACAAATACGAGATCCTTAATATTAAATTTCATTAAACAGACCGATAAACTGCCGAATTATTCGTTTATTTGTAATCATTTTGGGCATATTATAAGCTGTTCCTAAATATTCAATCATATCTATCGTCAAAATTTTCAGCAAGTATGAATAAAAAGTTTGTTGCCTCTTGTCCTATTTGTCAAGGGGAAAGTCTAAAGAAATTGACTACTTGCAAAGACTATTTTATGTCGAATGAGGAATTTAATCTTTATAAATGTAGTGATTGTGGTTTTGTTTTAACAGAGAATGTGCCTCAAGAAAATGAAATTGGTCGCTATTACCAATCAGATACTTACATTTCCCATAGCAATACAAACAAAGGTTTAATGAACAAGGTTTATCATGTAGTTAGAAACTATATGATGGCTAAAAAAACATCCTTAGCCAAAAAATCAACAGGACTTGAAAAAGGAGAGTTATTGGACGTAGGAGCTGGAATTGGTTTGTTTGCTAGCAAAATGCGTTCTAAAGGTTGGAACGTCCAAGGAATAGAACCAAGTAAAGCGGCAAGGCTAACCGCTAAAGAGTTATACGGACTAGATCTTTACGATCAGAGCCTTTGGCAAGATTTACCCTCGGAGTCTAAAGACCTAATTACGTTATGGCATGTATTAGAGCATTTGCCCAATTTAAATGAAAGCTGGGAAGCATTCTTCAGAGTATTAAAGCCAACAGGCAAACTTATAATAGCCGTACCTAATTCTAGATCGTTTGACGCAAACCACTATGGTGCCGATTGGGCTGCCTATGATGTCCCAAGACATATTTGGCATTTTAACGCAAAAACAATGCAACAAATTGCACTAAAACATGGTTTTAGAGTAATTAAAACATTACCAATGCCCTTTGATGGTTTTTACATATCCATGATGACTGAGAAGAACCTCAAACACAATCTACCCATTATTAAAGGTAGTTGGATTGGTTTTAGAGGCTATTTAAAAGCCTTAAGAGATAAAGATAATAGCAGTTCTTTAATTTATGTTTTACAGAAAATTTGAGAAAAAACAATAGGACAAAATATTCAACCCAACAGTGGAGAACACTCTTTTCCACGCTCTTTATTAGTACTACTCTGGTATTAATCCTTCTACTTATTGCTATAAACCTACAGTTCTCTAGTAAGAACATCACACAAAGCATTATCACAGAACAAACACTTATCGTTAGCCTGCAAGCTAACTTAGAGCCCCTAGACAAAATTGTACTTCAACGTGAAGTAGGTAAGCTAAAATGGGTTAGTAGTACTACTATGACAGACAACCAGCTAATTATTATACTTAAACAACCGCTGGAATCGATAGAGTCTATTAGTGAGGATCTCGCTCAAATAGCTCCTATTAAAAACATTGCCTACCCACGCTTACTAAATAACAAGACCCAGCTGTTGGCTAATAATATAAATAAACTAACAACTTTACTATTAATAGCTACAGCAATTATTTGCTGGATATTTTCTTTTTTGATTTTAAAATCTTTACTCTACAGCAAACGACAACAGATTTACTACATGAAACTTGTGGGCTGTTCAAAAGGTTACTTACTAAAGAAGTATTCAACAATAGTGTTCTGGTGTAGCTTAGCGGCAGCACTTGCGGCGATAATAATCGTGAGTGGTGCAATGTTCATCATATCGCTAATTGATACCAGCTCTGTCACATACATCAATATAAACGGATTATTTATAGGCTTAACGATAATTCCACTTTGGGCCGTAGGGATGAATAGTATAAACTGCTACTATATAATTTCCAAAATATACAAACTAAATAAGAAACAGATTTATAGCATATAATACAGACTAAGTATGAATAAAGAAGAACAGAATGGAAGATTTGCTTTTACTAGAACCAACTATATACTATTTATTATTGGTTTAGTGGCAATCGCATTAGGCTTTATCCTAATGAGCGGCCCCTCATCAAGTTTGACACACTTCGAACCTGATATTTTTAGTTTCAGACGAATTAAATTAGCACCCAGTATCTCTTTTTTGGGGTATGTGTTTCTGATATTTTCAATCTTATACAAAAAGAAAACAAAATAATTGATGGAAGAGTTGAGTATTTTCCAAACCATTGTATTGGCAATAGTTGAAGGATTAACAGAGTTTTTACCTGTTTCCTCTACAGGACATATGATTATCACGCAAAGTATTTTAGGTATAAAAAGTACTGAGTTTGTTAAAGCATTTACGGTAATCATCCAATTTGGAGCAATCTTATCAGTTGTGTGGCTCTATTGGAAGAGCTTTTTTCAGCTCAATCATTGCAAAATATTTGATAAGGAAGCGGTTAAAGATAAAAAAGGATTGGCAAAAGCAACAGTCTACATTAAGCGCTTCTTAAAGAAGTATGATTTTTACTGGAAGCTATTAGTCGCTTTTATTCCCGCAGCAGTATTTGGTTTACTCCTTAGCGACTACATAGACGATTTACTAGAGAGTGTCACTGTTGTAGCGGTTATGTTAGTACTGGGTGGTATATTTATGATTTTTAGCGATAAGCTATTCAAGAATCAAGAAGAAGATACCCCCCTAACAGATAGTAAGGCTCTAAAGATCGGGTTTTCGCAATGCATAGCGATGATACCGGGAGTATCAAGATCAATGGCTACAATCATGGGAGGATTATCTCAAAAACTTTCAAGAAAGCACGCTGCCGAATTCTCTTTCTTCTTGGCCGTACCTACAATGTTTGCTGCCACCTGTTACAAAGTACTTAAACTCTACAAGAGTGGAGGAACTCAACTGTTAATGGATAACATGACAACACTAGTTATTGGTAACGCAGTTGCCTTTATTGTAGGTGTAATAGCAATTAAGTTTTTTATAAGCTTCATTACTAAGTATGGTTTTAAGGCTTTTGGATATTATAGGATAGTTGTTGGAGCTATTATACTTGTTATGATTGGCTTGGGATATAATTTAGAAATTGCATAATGAAGTTTAAATCAGGAGAGATTTTATATTTTAACAAACCATTAGGGTGGACCTCATTTAACTTGGTTTCAAGAATTAGAGGTTCAATCAGACGAAGGCTAGACATAAAAAAAATAAAAGTTGGGCATGCAGGTACACTAGATCCACTAGCTACTGGCGTAATGATTATTTGTACAGGAAAGGCTACAAAAAGAATTGGGGAGTTTCAGTATCAAACTAAAGAGTACATTGCTAAGATTTATCTAGGAGCAACAACACCTTCATTTGATTTAGAACAAGAAGTTGATCACACGTACCCAAACGAGCATATTACTCAAGAGCTGGTAGAAGAAACACTTAAAAACTTTATAGGAAGAATAGAACAAGTTCCTCCTGCTTTTTCGGCATGTAAAGTGGATGGTAAACGAGCTTATGACTTGGCTCGAAAAGGAGAAGAGGTAATTCTCAAACCCAAAGTTCTTGTTATTGACGAGATAGAACTGATGGATTATAGCTTTCCTGAAATTACTGTTAGGGTAGTTTGTAGCAAAGGCACTTACATTCGTGCTCTAGCCAGAGATATAGGTTTAGCACTTGGAAGTGGTGCACATTTAACGGGATTGATCCGTACCAGAATTGGTGAAATCAGATTAGAAGACTGTATGGACCCACGAGAATTTGATACTTGGGTCGATCAACAAGAGATAGAAATAGAAGAGTAATTATTATATATAAAGATAGGCATGAAATTATCACAATTTAAATTTGACTTACCTAAAGAAAGAATAGCTCAGCACCCTACTACATTTAGGGATGATTCTAAGCTAATGGTTCTTCATAAAAGTACAGGTAAAATTGAGCACAAAAAGTTCAAAGACATCCTAGACTATTTTGATGACCAAGATGTCTTTATCTTTAACGACACCAAAGTTTTTCCTGCAAGACTTTACGGAAATAAGGAAAAAACAGGTGCTCGTATTGAAGTTTTTTTACTACGTGAACTCAATGCAGAACAACGCTTATGGGATGTTCTAGTTGATCCAGCACGTAAAATCAGAATCGGTAATAAGCTTTACTTTGGCGAAGACGAATCAATGGTTGCTGAAGTAATAGACAACACAACCTCAAGAGGAAGAACACTACGCTTCCTCTACGATGGTGAAGAAGCTGATGACGAACAAACCAAACACCTAAAATTCAAAAAAGAGTTATTTGAATTAGGAGAAACTCCACTGCCAAAAGAGATGATTGACAGAGCTGTCGAAACAGACGATGAAGAAAGATTTCAATCAATTTTTGCAGTATCTGAAGGTGCTGTAACAGCTCCATCAGCCAATCTACACTTCAGCCGTGAGTTGATGAAAAGAATGGAAATAAAAGGTATCGAGAAGGCTTTTGTAACACTACATGCTGGTCTGGGCAACTTTAGAGAGATCGATGTTGAGGATCTTACTAAACACAAAGTTGACTCTGAGCAAATTAATGTAGATTCTGAAGCTGTAGCTATAGTTAACAAAGCCAAAGAAGGCAGAAGAAATATCTGTGCTGTGGGTACAACAGTAATGCGTACTGTTGAGAGTACTGTAACTACCGATGGTCACCTAACTGAATTTGACGGCTGGACCAATAAGTTCATCTTTCCTCCATACGAATTTCAAGTAGCTGATCGTTTGATATCAAACTTCCACCTACCTTTTTCTACTCAACTAATGCTAGTAGCAGCTTTTGGTGGATATGACATGGTCATGGATGCTTACCAAACAGCTTTAAAAGAGGGGTATCGCTTTGGAATTTATGGTGATGCAATGCTTATAACAGACTAAAAAATTATGGAAACTGCTTATTTAGCTTTAGGAACCAACTTGGGGAACAAAGTTAATAATCTAAATAAAGCCGTTCAAGAGATTAATAAGCGGGTAGGAAAGGTGATTTCCCTATCCGCTTATTATGTTTCAGCCCCATGGGGATTTGAATCGGATAATAGCTTTATTAACGCTGTACTAAAAGTTGAAACATCTCTAGATGCACTAAATCTTCTACAAGCCACACAGCAGATAGAGGTGGATTTAGGAAGAAAGACAAAGACTACAGCTCAATCATACACAGATCGGATTATAGACATTGATATTCTATTATTAGGCAATCAAGTGATAAATAGTGAAATGCTTAAAATACCTCATCTTCATATTTTAGAGAGAGATTTTGTTTATATACCCTTATTAGAAATAGCGCCTACCCTACTGATACCTAATACTTACAAACCTTTAAAAGATTTGATTAATCCAGATACACATACTTTAGAAAAGTTAAAATAGAAAAGAGTATAGAGGTTTATATAATTAATTACTTAACTTTGTAATCGTAATTTAATGTGGAGAGATTTGAGTAGCTTGCAACCACAGAAAAAAAAATGCTAAAACAACATTCCTTTCTGGATAGCCATTTTTCGTGCACACTACTCTAATACATTTCAACCCACTAAGATTTATATAAGTAATTTTAAATAAATAATCAATGGGATATTTATTCACATCCGAATCGGTGTCTGAAGGACACCCTGACAAAGTAGCCGATCAAATATCGGATGCTATACTTGACGAATTATTGGCTTTCGATCCAAGTTCTAAAGTAGCTTGCGAAACATTAGTAACTACAGGACAAGTAGTTCTAGCAGGAGAAGTGAAATCAAAAGCTTATGTTGATTTACAAGAGGTTACGCGAAATGTTATTCAAAGAATCGGCTATACTAAAGGCGAATATATGTTTGAAAGCAACTCGTGTGGAATCTTAACTGCTATCCACGAACAAAGTGCAGATATCAACAGAGGGGTTGAAAGAGAAAGCCCAATGGACCAAGGTGCTGGTGATCAAGGTATGATGTTTGGTTATGCGACCAACGAAACCGAAAATTACATGCCACTTTCGCTAGATTTATCGCACAGAATTTTAATTGAACTAGCAGCAATACGCAAAGAGGGTAAAGAGATGACATATCTCCGCCCCGATTCTAAGAGTCAAGTAACAATCGAATACAACGACGATAACAAACCTGTTAGAATCGATACAATAGTTGTATCTACCCAACACGACGATTTTATCAAGCCAGAGTCAAACACACCTCAAGCAGAAGAGATAGCAGATAAAACAATGCTAGATATCATACGAAAAGATATACTCAATATTCTTATGCCTCGTGTAATCGGCTCAATTCACCACGAAGATGTTCTTAAGCTATTTAACGACAACATCACCTTTCACGTAAATCCTACCGGTAAATTTGTTATCGGCGGACCTCATGGAGATACAGGGCTAACTGGTCGTAAAATTATTGTGGATACTTACGGAGGTAAAGGTGCTCACGGTGGAGGAGCGTTCTCGGGCAAAGACCCAAGCAAAGTTGACAGAAGTGCTGCCTATGCCGCAAGACATATTGCAAAAAACTTGGTCGCGGCTGGCATTGCTAGCGAAATATTGGTACAACTCTCATACGCTATTGGAGTAGCAGAACCAATTAGTATTTATGTAAATACATACGGACACGCCAATATCAACATGTCAGACTCTCAAATAGCAGCTAAGATCAAAGAACTATTTGATTTAAGACCCAAGGCAATTGAAGAAAACTTCAAGCTTAGAAAGCCTATTTACAGCGAGACTGCAGCTTATGGGCACATGGGAAGAGAACCTCAAGTCATTACTAAGACTTTTCACTCTCGCTATCAAGATAGTAAGAGCATTGAGGTAGAACTCTTTACTTGGGAAAAATTAGATGCAGTTGAAAAGATAAAAAAAGCATTCCATATATAATCAGCATAGCTTTACAGCTATTTATAAATATGAAGGGGTATAAGACCGGGTAACCGACTTATGCCCTTTTATTATTTATAAAAACCAAAAATAGGAACAGAGTCAACTCAAAGTTGATTATTTTTGTAGAAAGATAATAAAAGCCTAAATTATGAGTGGGAAAATCAACAGTATATGTGTTTATGCAGCCTCTAGCACAAAATTAAACCCTATATATACAGAAGCTGCACAAAAACTAGGATTGGTAATGGCGCAAAATAACATCAAGCTGATTAATGGAGCTGGTGGTATAGGACTAATGAAAGAGACTGCTGACGCCGCCTTAAGCGTTGGGGGTAAAGTTACTGGGGTAATACCAAAGTTCATGATAGATCAAAAGTGGCACCATACAGGTCTTACCGAGCTCGTTGTAGTCGATAACATGCACGAGCGCAAAGCATTGATGGCCAAAATGAGCGATGCAATAATAGCATTACCAGGTGGTTGTGGAACACTAGAAGAACTTTTAGAGATAATCACATGGAAACAACTCGGCTTATATTTTAACCCAATAATAGTTCTCAATACCAATGATTTTTATTCACCACTAATAGAAATGCTAAATAAAGCCATCCAAGAAAACTTTATGTCGGCCAAACATGGAGAGATATGGAAAATAGCCGAAAGCCCCGAACAAGCAGTAGCACTAGCAATCAACACACCAAAATGGGATTCATCAATACGTCAATTTGCTAAAATATAAGCATAATATATATTCAAAAAGCAATGCTACAAATACTTGGTTTTACAGGCGATTTAAGACCTTATCTTCCAGCTAACGACAACACCGTAACGGTGCTCTTAGTTATTTGTTTCTTTATTATAAGCCTTACCCTAGCTAGTAATAAGAAACTTTTCACAGAACTTGGTGCTGTTTTCTTTAACAAAAAAAATAAAGTTACTAACTACAGAAATGCCGTAAGCACTAACATTATCAGCTTATCTCCTTTGATTCTGCAGGCTAGCCTTCTGATGGGAGTCATCATCTACATCTTTTTAAAGGTTAACTTCAACGATAATATTGCATCATATCCTCCATGGCTAATTATAGGACTTACAACAGTCATTACATTGGCCTACTTAGCAATCAAATGGGCTGTATATTCATTCATAGGCTGGATATTCGACGAAAAGTACAGAACTGGAACTTGGATAGAAGCGTATGCAACACTTTTATATTATACTGCTGTGTTGCTATATCTCCTTGTTTTATTTATAGTTTACTCTGATATCGCAGTAAATACTATCATTTACATAGTAGTTATACTTTTTTTAATTACAAAATGCTTGATTTTTTATAAGTGGATGAAACTTTTCTCCAAAAAAATGAATGGTCTTATCCTTTTAATTTTGTACTTTTGTGCATTAGAAATCATTCCTTATGTAATATTATACAAAGTGATGAATAAAACTATAATGTTTTAACCTTTAATATTTAGAACATTGAAAATCAAAAAAGTACTAGTTTCGCAGCCTAAACCGGCATCAGAGAAATCACCTTATTACGACATAGCAAATAAATATGGCGTCAAAATTGATTTCCATCCTTTCATTAAGGTAGTGAGCATACCTGCTCAAGAATTCAGACAGCAAAAGATATCAATTTTAGACCATACCGCAGTTATATTTACTTCAAGACACTCTATAGATCATTTCTTTACACTCTGTGAAGAACTTCGAATTACAGTGCCTGAAACCATGAAGTATTTCTGCAATTCGGAAGCTGTAGCACTCTACATACAAAAGTATGTTCAGTATCGCAAAAGAAAAATATTTTTTGGTAGCACTGGAAAGTTTGAAGGTTTACTACCTACAATTATCAAAAACAAAAAAGAAAAGTTTCTAGCACCGGTTTCTGACGTTCACAATAGTGAAATCAAAACCCACCTAGACAAGCATAAAATCGAATTGACTGAGGCTGTTATGTATAGAACAGTAAGCAATAAATTCGACCTAGCCGACAATTTTGATTATGACCTACTAATTTTCTTTAGTCCATCGGGAGTAGCTTCACTAAAAGAAAGCTTTCCTGATTTTAAACAAGAAAATATTTGTATCGGAACATTCGGTAATAGTACGGCTCAAGCTGTAGTAGATGCTGGATTAAGACTTGATTTAGAAGCTCCAACTATAGCCGCTCCATCAATAACAGCTGCATTAGAGGAGTTCATAAAGACTCATAATAAGTAATTTTATTATACTGAATAAGAACAAAGGCGGTTGGTAGTTGTGTTATACTATTAACCGCTTCATCATTTATGCATATCATGGCAAATACAACCTTCAAACGTAGCGAAAGGATTAAAAGCAAAAGAATTATAGATTCTATGTTCTGCAGCAAGTCAAGCTCTCATGCTGTATATCCTCTACGCGTGGTTTACAAAGAATATGAAAATCCAACAGCGATTCTAGTGAGTGTTGCCAAAAAGCGCTTCAAGCGTGCTGTGCATAGAAATAGAATTAAACGACTAATCAGAGAGGCCTATAGACTCAATAAGGGCCCCCTACTGAGTCTTTTAGAAAATAGAAACAAAAGTTTGGCAGTTGCTTTTATTTTTATATCTGAAAAGATGCCTACTTTCGAAAAAGTAGAAAGTAGCATAAACAAAATGCTCACCTTAATCATTGAAGATATGAATAAGGAAGATAAAAAAGATGCGTAAACTATTTACCAACATATTATTACTACCAATATACTTTTATAGAGCTGCTATATCGCCTCTAATTGGTCCGTCATGCAGGTTTACCCCTACCTGCTCTAGATACGCAATCGACGCACTCAAAAAACATGGACCAGTTAAAGGGTTGTATCTGACAATAAAACGAATCTTAAAATGCCATCCTTGGGGAGGATCAGGCTATGATCCTGTACCATGAACGGGATATTAGACATACATGCACACTTACCGAGTAACCCCCAAAGGATGGATACCCTATACAGTTTATCCTTTCCATCCGAAACTCCGACACAAGACATCCACCAGTCACTAGGGGTACATCCATGGCAAATCAAAGAAAAAATCAACTGGCAACTCTTTGAACAAGAGTTAAACAACCCAATGATATTGGCTATAGGTGAATGCGGATTAGATAAGCTTAGACAAGAAACAAATTTAGAGGATCAATTAAGCTGTTTCATCAAACAGATAGACCTATCAGAGCAATATAAGAAGCCACTCATCATTCACCTTGTAAAAGCTACTGACGAGCTTATAAAGCTACACAAAATTAAGAAGCCTACTCAAGAATGGATAGTACATGGATTTAGAGGGAAACCTGAGGTATATTATATGCTCAAAAATCAAGGTATAAGCCTATCCATAGGACCAAATCACAATGTTCAAACCGTAAAGCAAATCCCTCTAGACCAACTAATAATAGAAACAGACACCTCAGAAATAAAAATTGAGCAGGTTTGCCAAAATATAGCCCAAATAAAAAACATATCTACACAAGAACTTATTTATCAAATATATAAGAATACCAACCGTATTTTATTTAGATGATGTTGGTTGTTCTAATAAAGAGTCGTACTTTTGTTATTAGAATAATATTTTTATATAAAAAGACTTTTAAAGTATGAATTTTGTAGATGAACTAAGATGGCGCGGAATGGTGCACGATATAATGCCTGGCACTGAAGAATTACTAGCTAAAGAGCAAGTTTCTGCATATGTGGGCATTGACCCAACTGCCGATTCCTTACACATAGGACACTTAGTAAGTGTTATGATGTTACGCCATTTACAAAGCTGTGGACATAAACCTTTTGCACTTATTGGAGGAGCAACTGGTATGATCGGAGACCCATCAGGTAAATCATTAGAAAGAAATCTTTTAGACGATAAAACATTGCTTCACAACCAACAAGCAATTAAAAATCAACTTTCTAAATTTCTTGATTTCGAATCTGATGCTCCCAACAAGGCGGAACTTGTGAATAACTACGACTGGATGAAAGACTTCAGTTTCTTAGCTTTCGTGCGTGATGTGGGTAAATACATTACCGTTAACTATATGATGGCTAAGGACTCTGTAAAGAAAAGACTTACAGGTGAAACTAAGGACGGTTTGTCATTCACAGAGTTTACTTATCAACTTCTACAAGCATACGATTATCTACATTTATTAGACTCAAGAGGTGTTAAACTTCAAATGGGAGGCTCTGATCAGTGGGGAAATATTACTACTGGAGCTGAACTTATCAGAAGAGCTAAGAGCCAAGAAGTCTTTGGTCTTACTTGCCCTTTAATAACAAAAGCTGATGGTGGTAAATTTGGTAAAACCGAATCCGGAAACATTTGGTTAGACCGCAGATATACATCACCTTACAAATTCTATCAGTTCTGGCTGAACGTTAGTGATGCTGATGCTGAACGCTACATAAAGATTTTTACGTCGCTTACTAAAGAGGTGATTGCTGACTTAATTGCTGAGCACAATCAATCTCCACACGAACGTATTCTTCAAAGGAGACTCGCTAAGGAGATTACTGTTATGGTCCACTCACAAGAGGACTACGACACTGCTGTAGAGGCATCAGAAATTCTTTTCGGTAAATCAACTTCTGAAACTCTTAGAAAGATAGACGAAGAAACTCTCCTATCAGTATTCGAAGGTGTGCCTCAATTCGAAATTGATAGCGCCCTGATAACAGAACAAACTAAACTTGTTGACCTATTTGTTGACAATGCTCCAATCTTCTCTTCTAAGGGAGAATTGCGTAAATTAGTTAAAAACGGAGGTATCTCACTTAACAAAGAGAAGGTAGAGGATTGTGACCAGTTAATCTCTGATAAAGATTTACTTAACAATAAATATCTACTTGTTCAGAAAGGAAAAAAGAACTATTACCTAGTTCTAGTAAAATAAAAACTGTTAAAATATTTGGAGGTTATAAATTAACCTCCTATATTTGCACTGCGTTTGAAAGAACAGCAATTGAGTTTGTCCAATGGTGTAACGGTAGCACAACAGTTTTTGGTACTGTTTGTCGGGGTTCGAATCCCTGTTGGACAACTTTAAAAAGCAACTGGATCCAGTTGCTTTTTTTTATGGATAAAAACTAAATCTCTCCCATATTTTTAATTAATGATACTTACGAAATAGACAAACTGTTTATCTTTGTATACTAAATTAAACTTCCTATTTTTGTCTTGAATTAACTTTAACATCACACAACATGGACAACTTAGCTGAAATTGTTTCTCAGTTTGAAATTAAAGCTACAATAAATGCGATTAAAGCATTTGGAGGTGGATTAATTAACGATACCTACAAAGTAACTACTAAAGAACAGGATCAACCTGATTATATGCTACAGCGGATCAACCACAACATCTTCAAGAATGTGGACATGCTACAAAATAACATAGTTGAAGTTACTAGCCATATCCGTAAAAAACTTGAGCAACAAAATGCTACTGAAATTGACCGAAAGGTGTTACAGTTTCTTCCAACAAAATCAAGCAAATACTACTACTTCGACGGTAAAAGCTATTGGAGAGTTATGCGCTTTATTCCAGAGACAGATACATTCGAAACTGTAAACCCTAAATATGCAAGATTTGCTGGTGAGGCCTTTGGTCAGTTCCAAGCAATGCTTGCAGATATTCCGGTTGAACTTGAAGAGACCATACCGAACTTCCACAATATGGAATTCCGTATTGAGGAACTAAAAGAGGCTATCAAGAACGATAATAAAGGAAGAGTTAAAGAAGTTCAACACTACATTGATGAGATCTACAAAAGAGCTGAAGAGATGTGTAAAGCAGAAAGACTACATAGAGAAGGTAAACTTCCAAAAAGAGTTTGTCACTGCGATACAAAGGTCAATAATATGTTGTTCGACAAAGGTGGTAAGGTGCTTTGCGTAATTGATCTTGACACTGTAATGCCCAATTTTATATTCTCTGACTTTGGAGACTTTTTAAGAACAGGAGCTAATGCTGTCAAAGAAGATAGTAAAGACATAGATGCTGTCGCTTTTCAAATGGATATCTTCAAAGCATTTACTGAGGGTTATCTCAGCACTGCCAAAGCTTTCTTAACTCCACTTGAAATAGAGAATCTACCCTATGCCGCTGCATTATTCCCTTACATGCAATGTGTACGCTTCTTAATTGATTATATCAATGGAGATACCTACTATAAAATAGAATACCCTAACCATAACCTTGTCAGTACAGAAAATCAATTCAAGCTTTTACAAAGTGTTGAGGGTAATATGTCGGAAATGAAAGAATTCATTGCTTCTTGTCTATAATATATACACCATTATTACTGTATATTTAGTTTAAAAGAACAAATAATAAATGAAACAGCTAGACGTTAAAAAAATCAGTATTGCTAATATTCCCGTTGATGCTATTCCAGCTCTCCTAGACAAAGAGAAGATAGCTTTTCAGAAGTTAGATGAAGTAAACTGGAAGGAAGATTATCCTTATTGCCCAAATGTGAAATTTAGATTAGCATATGCTAAAGATGCCTTTCTACTCAACTTCAGAGTAACAGAAGAGAGCATCAGAGCAAATAGTTCTGCAGACAATGGCCCTGTCTGGACTGATTCATGCGTGGAGTTCTTTTCTATACCTAATAATGACGGGATTTATTATAATATAGAATGTAACTGTGCTGGAACAATTCTGATAGGAGCTGGCAGAGACCGAGAAAATAGAGAGAGAGCACCTAAAGAAATTTTAGACCAAGTTTTAAGATGGTCTAGCTTAGGTAGAAGCCCTTTTGATGAGCGTATTGGAGAGTGTAGTTGGGAAGTAGCTTTGGTTATTCCATTTACTGCATTTTTCAAACATAACATCGAAAGCCTAGATGGGCAATCTATAAAAGCTAATTTTTATAAATGTGGTGACGAACTAAAAACTCCACATTTTATCTCTTGGAATCCTATAACACTGGATACTCCTAATTTTCACGCACCCAAATTCTTTGGTACGATAAACTGCCTATAGAGAAATAAGAATAACAGATAATTAAAAGAGCATTGTAAACTTACAATGCTCTTTTTTGTTTCTTCTACTATATGAATAAATTATCAGGACAATCCTTTATTATTAAGAGATAAGACTTATTTTTGTGTAATATCACTTACCAATATGAAGAAGAAAATACATCTATACCAAGTCATGCTATCACTAATTGCCACCATGATACTCTTATATTCTTGCGCAAGCATAGGAAGACCTGATGGCGGTCCAATTGACGAAGATCCACCACAGTTTGTTAGTAGTACCCCCGAGATGCATGCAACGAATGTAAATAAGAACAAGATCATTCTTCATTTTGATGAATTCATTAAACTAGAGAATGCAAATGAAAAAATAGTAGTTTCTCCTCCGCAGCTCAAGCAACCTTTGATCAAACCCTTAGGTAAACGAGTTTCAATAGTACTTGAAGACACCCTACAAGCTAATACAACTTATACTATAGATTTTGGAGAAGCAATTGTAGATAATAATGAAGGAAATGCCTTGGGCGATTTCACCTTCACATTCTCTACAGGTGAACAAATTGACACGCTTGCGATGTCAGGGGTGGTTTTAGCGGCAAAAGACCTAGAACCGATTAAAAATATACTTGTTGGGCTACACAAGAACCTAGCTGACTCAGCCTTTACAGATATACCATTCATTCGTGTGGCAAGGACTGACTCAAAAGGTCAATATACTATCCATGGAATTGCACCAGGTAAGTACAGGATTTATGCCCTACAAGATGTAGATCAGAACTATGTGTTTTCACAAAAAAGTGAGCGCATAGCTTTTTCTGATTCTATATATATCCCTACTTTCGAAGAACGAATCAAACAAGATACAATTTGGAAAGATACCACAACGATCGATTCAATCTATACACGTAACTATACACATTTTCTACCTGATGATATAATCTTGCGTGCCTTCGAGGAGAATTTTTATAATCAATACCTAGTTAAATTTGAACGAGCTATTGAGAATAAACTAACACTCTATTTTTCTGAATACCCCGAGCAACAACCCAAGCTAACAGGCCTAAACTTTGATGCATCTACCTTAATAGCCGACTACACACACCCAGTAGATACTATTTATAACTATTGGATCAAAGATTCACTAGTTTATAATCAAGATACGCTATTTGTAAAACTCGACTATCAACATACAGATACATTAAATCAGCTAGTTGCCAAAACAGATACCCTACGTTTTATGTTTAAGCATAAAGTGATAGACCCTAAAAAGAAGAAAAAAGATAAAAAAGAGGAAGAGCCTATCATTAAGCATCTAAAAATTGCAGCGGACATACCGTCTAATTTAGACGTTTACGACTATGTTTCTTTTGCTTTCGACGAACCTATTGAGAGTTATGACAAAGCTAAAGTTCATCTGCAACAGAAGAACGATACCATATGGGAAGACATAAAAGATTATGAGTTTGAACAAGATAGTATCCACATTAAGAGATATAATATATTTTATAATTGGACACCTGGTCAAACCTATAAACTTCAGTTAGACTCCTTGGCGTTTAAAAACATATATGACGTAAGTTCTGATGCATTTGGACAAGAATTTAAGGTTAAGAAACTCGATGAATACGGAACTGTTATATTTAACGTTACTGGTTATAATCCTGAAATTCATGCTTTTGTAGAGCTCTTAGATACCTCTGATAAAGTGGTTAGAACTGTTGATGTAGATTTCAAAACAAAAAATGCTGCGTTCTATTATTTAAACCCTGGCAAATACAGTGCTAGAATTATTATTGATACAAATAATAATGGAAAATGGGATACGGGAGATTTTGAGAAGAATATACAACCAGAAGATGTATATTACTACCCACAATTTATTGAATTCAAAGCCAATTGGACAACTAATCAGGATTGGAATGTGACCGAAACTCCATTACCTAAACAAAAACTTAACGAACTTAAAAAACAGAAACCTGACGATGATAAAAAAAATAATAAACCAAATCGAAGGAGGTAAAAGCAGAAAACTAAGCTCATTGCTGCTCATACTATTCCTAAGCCTTAACCTAACGCCTAGCTCAGCTCAGTGTAAATTGGTTAATTCAGCTATTAAAGAGGGTGAAGAAATTAAATACGATCTATTCTTTCATTGGGGATTAGTCTGGAAAAAAGCTGGAGATGCAACATATACCACAACAGCGGTTACACAAGATGGCAAGCCAGCCTATAAAATGGAGCTTCTAGCTTCTACGAACAACAGTGCAGATGTGTTTTTTAAGATGAGAGATACTTTGGTCTCTGTCATTGACCACGACATGGTACCTCTATATTATAAAAAAGCTGCCGAAGAGGGCAAAAGATACACCATCGACGAAGCAAGTTACAGCTATGAAAATAATAAAGTCAAAGTAGATCAGCAAAGAACACATAAAGATGGTAGCATAACCAAACTATCAACCCAACAAGATGAATGTGTTTACGACATGATTAGTATTCTTGCAAAAGCTCGCTCACTCGATTTTAAGAAGTACAAAAAAGGAGATCGAATCAATTTTCCTATGGCAACGGGACGAAGAATAGATAATATCAGTATGGAGTTCAGAGGAACTGAAAATATCAAAACAGAAAATAGGACTACATTCCGATGTAATGTTTTTGGCTTAGTATCAAAGACTAAAAAGAATAAAGAGAAAGATCTCATCACTTTTTACATTACCGACGACCATAACCATCTACCGATACGAATAGACTTTAACTTGAACTTTGGTTCAGCTCAAGTTATTTTGAGTAGCCTCAAAGGACAGAGATATCCCTTAGAGTCTATTGTAAAGAAGTAAACTGATAAAAATTATATACATACCTATTACCTAACAACTAATTAATTAGCTATATTAGATAAGGCGTATTAATGAACTAAAGAGATGTATTATGGATGTAAGTGTTTTTATTAGAAATGCCTGTCCATGTTCCTAATTTTGTATCGATAAAAGAGCGATACAAACAAACACCCGAGATGGTACTCGATTTTATAGAACACTTGGGTGTAGAGAAAGCAAAAAAAGAATATCTAACGTTTGCAAGAATAGATAAAATAGATGATTTTGACAATATCGAAGCCCTTGTATTTTTTGCAGAACCCGATATAATTTCAGGATTGGCTACTTGGGCCTATTTTGATAATAATTCTGATGGGGCGGTTACTACTCTATTTGGCTCGGGTTGTTCTGCTGTGGTAACAAATGCAGTAACTGAAAACAAAAAACAAGGTAGAAGAACTTTTCTCGGCCTATTTGACCCCTCTGTTCGGCCCCATATGCACAAGAACCACTTGAGCTTTGTTATTCCATCTTGTAGGCTTAAAGAGATGTATTACACCATGAGAGAAAGTTCACTATTCGACACCCGTGCTTGGGGGAAAATTAGAGATCGAATTGTAGACTCAGAATAAAAACAAAATAGGCTTAAGGAAATAATAATCCCTAAGCCTATTTATTATATATGTGAATACTGAGAAATTAAACTGTAAGTTTCCACTCCGTACCGTCTTTGGTATCTTTGATAATAAAACCTAAAGCAGCTAATTCATCACGAATCTTATCTGAGGTTGCCCAATCTTTGTTTTGCTTAGCAATCAGACGTTGCTCAAGCAACATATCTACAACTTGGCTATAAGCATCTTCACGCTTACCCGAAGCATTGGCATCGGGTTTCATTCCCAATAGCTCAAAAAGAAACAAATTAAACACTCCCTTAAGCTTATCAAGATCTTCGGCAGTAATGGTATTATTACCAGCAATGATATTATTAATAATCTTAGCACCTTCAAAAAGATGAGCAATTACAATAGGTGTATTCAGGTCGTCGTTCATTGCCTTGTAGCACTTGGCTTCTAAGTCAGACACATCCACATTAGAACTCTTTGAAGGCGTAATTAACTCCATTCTTGACACGGCATCCATCAAGCGCTCAAAACCCTTCTCTGAGGCCAGTAATGCTTCATTACTAAAATCAACAGTACTTCGGTATTGGGCCTGAAGAATAAAGAAACGAATAGTCATTGGGCTATAGGCTTGTGCTAATAGTTTGTGACTGCCGGTAAAAAACTCTTGAAGCGTAATAAAATTACCCAAGGATTTACCCATTTTGGTTCCGTTGATAGTAATCATATTATTATGCATCCAGTAGCGAACCATATCTGTTCCTTGTGCTGCAACAGCTTGAGCAATTTCACACTCGTGGTGAGGAAAGACTAAGTCCATACCTCCTCCGTGAATATCAAAATGATCGCCTAGATACTTACGCCCCATTGCTGTACACTCACAGTGCCAACCAGGGAAACCATCACTCCAGGGTGAAGGCCAACGCATAATATGTTCGGGTTGAGCTGCTTTCCATAAAGCAAAATCAGCAGGATTTCTTTTTTCAGACTGACCATCAAGAGCACGAGTAGTATTAAGTACATCGTCGAGCTTTCTTCCTGATAGCTTGCCATAATGGTAATCTTTATCGTATTTGACCACATCAAAATAGACAGAGCCTTGGCTTTCATAGGCATAGCCATTGGCTAATATCTCTTTTACAAGCTGAATTTGCTCAATAATATGCCCCGAAGCAAGCGGTTCGATGCTCGGAGGAAGTACATTGAGCTCGTCCATCTCTTTATGGTAGCGATTAAGGTAGAATTGAACAATTTCCATGGGCTCAACTTTCTCTAAACGAGCTCTTTTAGCAATTTTATCTTCTCCCTCATCGGCATCGTGTTCTAAGTGGCCAACATCGGTAATGTTTCGCACATAACGAACCTTATATCCTAGGTGAGTTAAGTAACGAAATAAAATATCAAAAGTGATGGCTGGACGGGCATGTCCTAGATGAGCATCGCTATAAACTGTAGGACCGCATACATATAAACCAACATGAGGAGCATGTAGGGGTACAAATAGTTCTTTTTCTCTATCTAATGTATTGTAAATCTTCAGTTGATGATCCATGTTTATATCTTCTTTATTTTAGTTTTTATTATTTAATGTAATCATACTATCAATATAGTCGCGATTATTGCTTAATCGAGGTACCTTATGTTGACCTCCTAGCTTACCTTTTTCGGCCATCCAATCGTGAAACAGACCTGGGCGAGCCAAAATAATTTCAAGAGGCTGCAAAGCAATGTCTTTCCAACGTTTAGCTTCGTAGTCAGAATTAACCTCTTTAAGGGTATCGTCTAAAACTTGACCAAAATGCTCAATAGAATCAGGCATATGTGCAAACTCAACAACCCACTGATGACGACATTTAGCATTTTCATCCATAAAAACAGGTGCAGCAGAATACTCTAGAACCTGAGCTCCAGTAACACTACAAGCCTTAGCCAGTGCTTTTTCGGCATTATCAATGATAACCTCTTCACCAAAAGCATTAATAAAGTGCTTAGTACGTCCTGTTATAACAAATTTGAATGGTTTATTGTTAGTGAATTTAACCGTATCACCTATAATGTACCTCCATAAACCAGCAGAGGTCGAAATTACCATTGCATAGTTTTTGTTGAGTTCAACTTCTTCGAGAGGGTAAACTCTAGGGTTATCACTTTCTATATCTTCCAAAGGAATAAACTCAAAGAAAACACCATAATCAATCATCAACAACATCGATTGATCGGAGAAATCACTCTGAATACCGAAGAATCCCTCAGATGCATTATAGGTCTCCATATAATGCATTTTATCTGTTTTAACCACTTGTTTATATTGGTCTCTGTAGGGAGTAAAAGCAACACCTCCGTGAAAAAAAACTTCCAAGTTAGGCCAAACCTCTTCGATAGAAGTTTTACCAGTCATCTCCAATATATGTTTAATAAGCACCAACATCCAAGAAGGAACTCCTGATATATTCGTTACATTTTGATTAACAGTCTCGTTGGCTAAGGCTTTAATCTTAGCCTCCCACTCATCCATTAAAGCCGTTTGCTTACTTGGCACACGAACTAAGTTGACCAATGGGTTAATATTTTCGATTAAAATAGCAGACAAATCGCCCACTAAGCTATGTTTAGAGTTGAAGTTTGGACTATGGCTACCACCAAGAATAAGCCCTTTACCCGAAAAGAATTTACTATTTGGGTTATTGGCTAGGTAGAGTGTTACTACATCTTGTCCACCACGATAATGCGTATCTTTAAGTGACTCTTTACTTATGGGTAGGAATTTACTCTTAGCATTGGTAGTTCCTGAAGACTTAGCAAACCAACGGATATTAGATGGCCAAAGCACTTGCTGATTACCCTGTCGAATTTGTTCTACAAAGGGTTCAAAACCTTCGTAAGTCTGAAGCGGTATGCGAGATTTAAAATCTTCGTAAGTCTTGATAGACTTATAATCGTAAAGCTTCCCCCACTCTGTATTCTGAGCTTTAGAAATCAATCTTCTCAATACGCCAGCTTGAATATCACCAGCCTGACTGGTATATTTTTCTATTGATTTAAGTCTAGTACTGAATACTTTACTTACTATTTTAGTAATACTCATCTTTATATTTACACAAATTAATGAAAGGCAAAAGTAATCTTATTTATTCTTCTTTTCTAAGATTTTATCTAAATTCTAACCCTATACGAGCCAGATGTATAGATAAACCAACAAGATTATAATATAAGAATATTGTAGCTGAATTGGCCTTATAAAAATATTAAAAGGTATTAGTTACTCAGTTTTAAACATAATAAATCTTTATTGACAATTTAAACTGTCAATAAAGAAGCCAAAAACCATAATAAGGACAAAAAAAAACGACTAGGTCAAAGAAGACAAACCACTAGGTGGCAAAAATGGCGCAAGTAAGTCGGACTATGTAAACTAAACGCAGAAAAAGAGCGAATTAAGAATCGGCCTGATGAGTAGGTAAAACTTCGGAGCAACTTAAGGCTGAAACTTCTTCTTGGTTCTCGACTTCTTCATTTTCTTCTTCAGAAATGGGAAAAGTAGAGTCAACAAGCTTTAGTAATTCTTCTTTAGCATGAGCAATTGCCTCAATAAATTCGGTAGAGCCACTCAATAAATCAAGAGCCTTGGCTGAAGCATTTTGTTGAGATTCTTTTTTAGAGTACCCCACCCCTGTTCCACCAGACAAACCTTCAATCAAGACTTCCGTCTGAAAAATAGGATTACATTGCTCATCTTGAATTTCTTCAATAAGCTCAAATGATATTTTATACTTGTATTTTTGTCCCCACTCGATAAGCTTTGACTTGAAATTGAGTTCAGTCTTGGCTAGCCTATCTAAATCAAGAAACTGATCGATGATTCGACTCTCAATGAACTTCCGACATACCCCATAACCTTTATCTAAATAGATAGCACCGATTAGAGCTTCAAAAGCATTACCATACATGTAATTATTGTGGGAATAGGATTTGGTTGAGAAAACAATATGCTTATCTAAACCAATCTCAATAGCCAAGCGATTAAGTGTTTCTCGTTGAACTATTTTGGAGCGGGTATTAGTTAGAAATCCCTCTTTTTTATCCTTGAAATAATAAAAAAGTAGGTCAGCAACCACAGCATCGAGCACAGCATCACCAAGAAACTCAAGTCTCTCATTATTCTGCACGCAACCGTTATCTTCAATTATGGTAGAAGATTTATGAATTAGGGCTTGCTTATAATATTTAAGGTTCTTAGGATAGAACCCTAACATCTTGTAAAAACAAAGATAAGACTCTTTTTCTGTAGAGAATAAAAGTCTTATCTTATTTATAATAGTTGATAACACAATCTTAGTCTATGTATTTTTTAAATACTACACATGCGTTATGTCCTCCAAAACCAAACGTATTAGATAATACGGCATTAACCTCTCTTTTTTGAGCTTTGTTGAATGTGAAATTAAGACTATAGTCAATTTCAGGATCTTCATCACCCTCAGTAAAGTTAATCGTTGGAGGTATAATTCCATCGCGCATAGCCAAAATACCAGCAATTGATTCAATAGCACCGGCTGCACCCAAAAGGTGACCAGTCATAGATTTAGTTGAACTAATATTAAGTTTGTAGGCATGCTCTCCAAAAACAGATTGGATTGCTTTAACCTCAGAAATATCACCCACAGGGGTAGATGTTCCGTGAACGTTAATATAGTCAATATCTTCAGGCTTCATTTGAGCATCCTCTAATGCGTTAATCATCACCAATTTTGCACCTAATCCCTCAGGATGAGAAGCTGTTAAGTGATAAGCATCAGCAGATAAACCCATACCAGCTACTTCTGCATATATTTTTGCTCCGCGAGCTTTCGCGTGCTCTAATTCTTCTAAAATCAAACAACCGCCACCTTCACCCATGACAAAACCATCACGACTCGCACTAAAAGGACGAGATGCAGTTTGGGCATCATCATTACGTGTAGATAAAGCATTCATGGCATTAAAGCCACCAACACCAGCAGCACAAATTGCAGCTTCTGATCCTCCCGAAACAATAGCGTTAGCTTTACCCAAACGAATTAGATTAAAGGCATCAGCAATCGCATTTGTGGAAGTAGCACAAGCCGAACAAGTTGAATAGTTTGGACCATGGAATCCATACATGATTGAGATTTGCCCTGCAGCAATATCAGAAATCATTTTAGGAATAAAAAAAGGATTAAACTTAGGACCATTTTCTTTGTTTAGGGCGTAGTAACCAACCTCTTCTTCAAAAGTGGTGATTCCTCCGATACCTGCACCGAAAATAACCCCTATTTTATTTAAGTCTTCTTTTTCCAAATCAAAACCAGCATCTTCAACAGCCTGATCAGCAACAGCTACAGCGTACTGGCAGTAGAGATCCATTCTTCGAGCTACCTTACGATCAATGATCTTATTGATATCAAAGTTTTTGACCTCACAAGCAAATTGTGTTTTGAAGAGAGACGCATCGAAATGTGTAATAGGTCCGGCCCCACTAACCCCATTGACCGCGTTTTCCCAATATTCGGAAACCGTATTTCCAATAGGAGTAATGGCACCTAGACCCGTTACAACAACTCTTTTTAATTCCATATTGATGATAAGTCTAATTACTTAGCGTTCTCTTCAATGTATGATACAGCATCACCAACAGTAGTGATTTTTTCTGCTTGGTCATCTGGAATAGAAATGTTGAATTCTTTTTCAAATTCCATGATAAGTTCAACAGTGTCAAGAGAATCTGCACCTAAATCACCAGTGAAGCTTGCTTCTGTAGTAACTTCTGATTCTTCTACGCCTAATTTATCGACGATTATCGCTTTAACTCTTGATGCAATTTCAGACATAACTTTTAGTTTTAAATTAATAATATATTATATTTTCTTTAAATTTGCCGTGCAAAGGAATAAATATTTATTGTTCTAAGCAAACATTTGATTGATTAAATGCACATTTTTGCACATTTCACTACTTATTGTGCATTAAAACTAATAAACTATGAAGTATAATCTTGCCATTTTAGCATCGGGTTCGGGTACAAATACACAAAATATAGCGGAATATTTTGAGAATAACCCCGAAATCTCAGTTAGACTAATTGCCTCAAATAAAAGTAATGCTTTTGTATTAGAGCGAGCTAAGCAACTCAAAATTGACTCCGTTGTACTAAATAAAGCAGATTGGAATAATGAAAAACTTGTAAAGAATATTTTAAAACAATACAATATAGATTATATTATATTGGCTGGCTACCTATTAAAGATTCCAGCCTACCTTATTAATATATATCCAAACAGAATAATAAATATACACCCAGCTTTATTACCTAAGTTTGGTGGTAAAGGAATGTATGGAGATAATGTACATCAAGCAGTTGTAGAGGCAAAAGAGCAAGAAAGTGGAATAACCATCCATTATTGCAACGAATACTACGACCAAGGCGATATAATATTTCAGGCCAAATGCGAGGTTAACTCTACAGATAACTATGAAGATGTAGCTACAAAAGTACATGCACTAGAATATGAACACTTTCCCAAAGTCATAGAAAAGTTATTGCTCAACACGAATAGTGTAGGCTAGGGACTCACGTCGAAGGGAATAATTACTTCGTAAGGCTTCAAAATCCTGAATATGCTCTTTTAAACTAAGGCTGTCGTATTCAGGATTATATATTTCTAAATAAGCACTATCCATACTATCTGCATCAAGAATAGGATTCAAAGGTTGTGGAGGATTAATATTGATTTTCAACCCTAAGTTTAAAAAATCTGATACAGCTTGTAAAGCCATTTCTGAAGCTTTAGCCTTACCATCTGCTGAATAACCTGCAATATGAGGAGTACCTAAGAATACTTCTTCAAGCAATTCGGCATCAATATGAGGTTCATTCTCCCAAACATCAATTATTGCTTGCTTTATAGTATGTCGAGCAAGTGAATCTTTTAAAATAGCACCATCAATCACTTCACCACGAGAGGTATTAATTAAAATCGGTGTTTTTTTAAGTTGATTAAAAAATGCTTCATTAGCTAAATGATAGGTCGGATAATTACCTTGACGAACCAAAGGGACATGAAAACTTATAATATCAGCCTGACAAGCAATAATATCCAAAGATGTATGCTGAAAATCGGCCTCTTTTTCAGCTCTTAGAGGGTCATTCATCAAAACTTTCATACCATAGCTTCGACCCAAATCAACTATTTTGCACCCCACATGGCCCACACCAATAACAGCTAAAGTTTTACCCTCTAAACTAAAGAGATAATTTTGCTTTAAAAGAATCAATGCAGATTGTATATATTGTCTTACGGAGTTTGAATTACAACCAGGTGCATTTTGCCATAAAATACCGTGTGAAGCACAATAAGCTATGTCTATATGATCAAAACCGATAGTTGCAGTAGCAATAAACTTAACCTTGCTACCCTCTAACAAGGAAGCATTACATTTGGTCCGAGTACGAACAATTAGAATATCAGCATCCTTAACAGTTTGGGAGGTGAATTCTTTAGCCGATAAAAAAACAATCTCGGCTTGGAGCTCCTTAATAGCTTCGTCTAAAAAAGGAATCTTATTATCGACTAAAATCTTCATATCTAATTTAATTGATATTATATAATACAAACTTAAAATAAAAAAGAGTGATACAATTCAAGTTAGGATAAAAACCATACCCAGAATCTTTAATACTTAAATAAAGAACAAAACTTTATACGTATCACACATATATAGTAAGAAACATATTTGAACTACTTATATAATATTGCCTATATTTGTGTATAAAACAATTTAAAAGATCCATGACAATATCTTTGTTTTCAGACTTACCCTATAGAGTAGCCGATATAAGCCTAGCTAATAAGGGAAGAGAGGAAATTAGTTGGCTCGAAAAAGAAATGCCAGGTCTAATGGCTCTTCGTAAAAAATACATAGATAAAAAACCACTAAAAGGTATGAGAATTAGTGGTTCATTACATATAACAACGCATACTGCGGTGTTTATAGAAACACTTAATATTCTGGGAGCCGAAGTCCAATGGTGTTGTTCCAATATATACTCTACTCAAGATAATATTGCTGCAGCAATTGCTGATAAAGGGATCTCTATATTTGCCTGGAAAGGAGAAAACATAGAAGATTATTGGTGGTCAATCTTTAAATGTTTTCAATTTAATGACAAAAAAGGACCAACTCATATCATTGATGAAACAGGAGACTTAGCCTTAATGCTTCAAACAGGTTATATGGCCGAAAAAACTCCCGAGATACTAGATGAGTATCACGAGCTTGAGAGTAAATATAAAATGAATCTTTTCTTAAAAAGAGTATTAGCCGAAAACCAGATTTACTGGCAACATATAAGCTCAGAACTTCAAGCTATGAGTGAAATTACAAAAACAGGCAGTAATGAACTTCACGAGTATGCTAGGCGATTTAAACTATTAGCACCAGTATATGAAATAAGCTCTTCACGTGTAAAATCAAAAATAGATGACTTTTATAGTAGTAAGGAAACCATAGCAGAAGCAATCAAAGCAGTAACTAGAACCATTTTGATTGGTAAATCAGTAGTCATCTGTGGGTTTGGCGAAGTAGGACAGGGTTGTGCAGAAGCATTAAAAATGAATGGTGCTAGAGTTTCTATAACAGAAACAAATCCATTATTAGCTTTACAAGCTGCTATGCAAGGATATAGAGTAGTGGAATTAGATAGTATATGTAACCAAGCAGACATATTCATTACAGCTACAGGCCAGAAAAACATCATTAGTCTTGATCACATGAAACTGATGAAAGACCAAGCTATAATATGTAGCATGGGCCACAATAAATTAGAGATTGAACTTAGCAAACTTAAAGAGGATTCGGAAATAAAAGAGATACCCGTCAGTTCTGACCTGACAAGATATTATTTTTCAAATGGAAATAGTATATTAATCGTAGCAGAAGCTAAGCTTGTAAATCTGGCATACGATACCTCACAACTAGCATTTATAAAAAGCTGTACCTATTCATTACTTACACTCTTACAACTGGAATTAAAGAATAAGAGAGATAGTATAGGATTTCATACAATAAACTCCAGATTAGATCAGGAAGTTGCACGATTGCATTTAAATAAATTAGAGGCACAAATTACCTCACTTACTAAAAACACGCTATAATTCATGAAGAAATATGCAAATGACATAATCGCAGTTCTAGTATTTTTATTGATTTCATTTTTATACTTTTTACCTTCAGTATTGGATGGAAGAGTATTAATGGAACACGATGCAGCAGCTGGAATAGGGGCAGGACAAGAAGCTAAAGAGTATTATGAAGAAAATGGAGAACGCACAAGATGGACCAATACTCTTTTTAGCGGTATGCCTACCTACCAAATATCACCTTCATACGAATCGACTGATACAATCAAATTCTTAGAGAAAGTATATCGCCTATTTTTACCACAATATGTAGGTTACATATTCATAATGATGCTAGGTTTCTATATTTTATTAAGATGCATGAAAGTAGATCCAGGCATAGCTTGCCTTGGAGGGATAATATGGGCTTTTTCATCGTATTTTTTTATTTTAATAGCTGCTGGTCATCTTTGGAAGTTCATTACCTTGGCTTATATTCCACCAACAATAGCTGGAATTATTCTGGCCTATAATAAGAGATATCTTCTTGGGGGACTTTTGGCTGCTTTATTTGCCTCACTGCAGATTTTATCGAATCACATACAGATGACTTACTATTTTTTATTTGTGATTCTATTTATTGTAATAGCCTATTTTATTGAAGCTTATCGAACCAAAACACTCAAAGATTTCTTCAAATCAACAGCGGTATTAGCCGCAGCCGGAATCTTAGCCATCGTGATTAATGGGTCTAACTTATACCACACTTATCAACTCAGTAAGGAGTCTAATCGTGGAAAAAGTGAGCTAGTCTTTGATAATAAAACTGATAATAGTGGCGTAGATAAAGCCTATATCACACAATGGAGTTATGGAGTTGATGAAACTTTAACGCTCTTAATTCCTAGTTTTAAAGGGGGTGGATCAAAACCTATAGCTCAGAATGAGCAAGCTATGAAAAAGGCTAATCCTCAATTTTCATCCATTTATAATCAGATTACAGAATATTTTGGTGATCAACCTTTTACAGCTGGACCAGTATATGTAGGGGCTTTTGTTATGTTTCTATTCATATTGGGTTGTTTTATAGTTAAAGGCCCTATCAAATGGGCATTGTTGGCTGCAACTATACTATCGATAATATTGTCTTGGGGTAAAAACTTCATGCCAATAACAGATTTATTTATAGACTACATACCACTATATAATAAATTTAGAGCAGTATCGTCAATTCTTGTCATAGCTGAATTTATCATACCACTATTAGCTATTTTGGGATTTTCTAAACTAATAGCTGATCGTAAAAACGTTGAGTTATATAAAAAACCACTGCTCATTAGTTTAGTTGCAACGGGGGGTATAGCATTACTCACAGCAATAGCTCCATCATTATTAGCTGGGCCTTTTGTTTCAAATCAAGAACTGATAGCACTAAGTCAACTTGATCAGAATGTAGCAGGACAGTTGGTAATGAGCCTTGAAGAAATGAGAAAAGCTATAGTTACAGCAAGTGCTTGGAGAAGTTTTGTAATAATTATTATTGGCTGTGCAACACTATACCTATATTATAAGGTAAAAATCAATAAGCTGTCAACTATAATGCTAGTGATTGCGATTTGCTTACTCGATATGTGGTTTGTTAATCAACAATATTTAAACGATAATCAGTTTGTTCCTAAGTCTAATATATCGATGATACTTAAATCAACTGAAGCGGATAAATATATTTTAAATGATAAGGACCCTAATTATAGGGTTGTTAATTTTACTACAAACACCTTTAATGAAAATACAACATCCTATTTCCATAAAAGTATTGGAGGATATAATGCAGCTAAACTACGCAGATACCAAGAGCTTATAGAGCATTATATTCAACCAGAAATGAGTCAGTTCATAGAAAATATAAATAAGCCTGGGAATGTTGACTTGTTACTGTTTGAAAAAACTCCAGTACTCAATATGCTTAATGCCAAGTATTTTATCCTTGGGCATATAGCTAATATGGTAATCGAAAATGATAATGTCAATGGTAATGCTTGGTTTGTTTCCGATATTAAAACTGTAGAAACGGCTAATGAAGAGTTGGAGTCACTAGGAAAAGTTGACCTAAAGCAGGTTGCTATAATCAATAAAGATCAGATTAAAGGTAACTCAAAAATACAGGGTGGCGCTAAGGGGACTATAACATTAACTAAATATTCACCCAATGAATTGATTTATTCAGTAAACGCACTTAAAACAGGTTTAGCGGTCTTTTCAGAAATATATTATCCTGGATGGACAGCAACTATTAAAGGCGAAAAGGTCCCAATTATAAGAGCTGATTACGTGTTACGTGGAATTGAATTACCAAAGGGTAACTACGAGCTTAAATTAAGCTTTCACCCCACAAGCCTTAAGACAACCGAGACTCTAGCCTATATAGGATTAACTATTCTAATCTTAGGATTTATTATACTCATACTTAAGTATCGTAAGAAGCAACAAAAAGTCAATTAGAAACTCGTTAAATCATATTATAATAAAAGCCGAATGGGATCCCATTCGGCTTTTATTATAATATATTGTATATAAACAACACTTAACTACAAACCTAATTCAGCAGAAATTTCCAGCATTTTTTTGATTGGTTTAACAGCATCAATAGCTATTTTAGGATCTACTAAAATCTCTGGAGATTCATTCTTTAAGCATAAATATAACTTCTCAATCGTATTTAATCTCATAAAACTACACTCGTTACAAGCACAAGTACTGTCGTTAGGAGGAGCAGGAATAAATAACTTAGTAGGACAATTCTTTTGCATTTGGTGAATAATCCCCGACTCAGTAGCTACAATAAATTCTTGAACTTCAGAATTAGTTGAGTACTTTAATAGGGCAGAAGTAGAACCTACAAAATCAGCTAAATTAAGTAAAACACTTTTACACTCAGGATGAGCTAAAAGGAGTGCATTGGGGTATTTTTTTTTTAGTTCTAATATTCTTTCAACAGAAAACTGTTCATGAACATGGCATGCACCTTCCCAAAGAACCATGTTACGGCCCGTAATTGAGTTGATATAGTTGCCCAAGTTATAGTCGGGTCCAAATATAATTTTTTCATCAACAGGCAAGCTCTCTACGATTTGCTTGGCATTGGTCGAAGTTACAACAATATCAGTAACTGCTTTAACTCCTGCCGAGGTGTTTACGTAAGAGATCACGGTATGGTCAGGGTGTTTATCAACAAACTCTTTAAAAGCATCAGCAGGGCAGCTATCAGCTAAAGAACAGCCTGCTTCAGGGTCGGGTATGAGTACTTTTTTGGTTGGGCTCAGCAATTTAGCCGTTTCAGCCATAAAATGTACTCCACACATCACAATAATATCAGCATCGGTTTTTGAAGCCCATTGTGCTAAAGCTAAACTATCACCAACAAAATCTGCTATATCTTGAATTTCTCCTCGCTGGTAGTAGTGAGCAAGAATGATTGCATTCTTCTTTTTCTTTAAATCTTTAATGGCAGTTATAAGCTCATTCATAATAATAATTTAATCTTTTCTTTAATTTAAAATATATATGATAGTGATAATGGGCTGTTAATTGTGTCAGTAAATAAACTATATTTATCTTGCTTTTGAGGTTATAAACTAAATATAAAACTTATGTATAGTCTTATGAACTGATATAAATAGGCTATTTATACTGATTACTAGGGAAATAATGTATTTAATCAACAGCTTGTTTATAATAGACAAAGTTAAGAACTTTCTAGTCAAGAACTATAATTTATCGGTTAAAAGTATGTTCAATGCTAGTTCTTAACTTACTAATAACTAATTTGGTTATTGATATATTCTTTATATAGCCTTGGGATTATGAATAATGCAAGAGGTAGTTATTAAATCTTATACCCAATCTTTCGTCAGGTTTTACACAATAATAAACAGGGATATAAACCGTTTATTCTACCTTTGTGCAGAATTGCTATAGCGATATATAGAATATGAGAAAATTAAAAATAACAGAACTCAATAGGTTAACTACTAATGAGTTCAAAGAATCAAGAAAACTTCCATTGATTGTTATACTAGATAACATAAGAAGTACTTATAATGTTGGCTCTGTATTTAGAACTGCCGATGCCTTTCGGCTTGAAAAAATTTATCTCTGTGGAATAACCTCAATTCCTCCACATCCCGAGATACATAAAACAGCTTTAGGTGCCGAAGAATCAGTCGATTGGGAATATTCAACATCTACTCTTGAAGTTGTTGATAAGCTAAAACAGCAAGGATACCGAGTTTATGCTGTTGAACAAGCCCAGGGAAGTACTATGCTCAACAACTTTAATCCATCTGATGATAAGTTGGCAATTGTGATGGGCAATGAGGTAAAAGGTGTACAGCAAGAGGTGATTAATCATTCGGATGGGTGTTTGGAAATTCCTCAGTACGGGACTAAGCACTCTTTAAATGTTTCTGTTACTACAGGAATCGTTATTTGGGATCTTTTCAATAAGATTCATCTATAAAAGTCACATTATTACTGCTCTTAAAGTGTATAATAAGCATTGTCTAAAAGTCTATCAACAACTGTTGATAGACTTTTTATTTATAATATAGTTATGACTGAATATTTCTTAGAATTAATACTCTATTTTGGGTATCGTAAATAAATAAAATAGTAATTTTATAATTGTGTTTATAATCTTGTTGATATAACCTAATACCATCTCTTTAAACCATGATAAGTAACCGTTTAAGGTTGTTCATACTTATTGACTCTTTGTTGATAAGTGTAAATTGTTTATCGCAATCACTTAGTGAAAACGTTGAACTTGAGTCGCAATTAGAATCACTTATTTTTACTAATAATTCAGGTGATAATGATATAGAATATTCTGTTGATGACCTTGTTGATAATCTTAAATATAAGGTAGATTTAAATATTGTCGATGCCCAGGTGTTGACAGAGCTGTTCATATTGTCTCCAGCACAGATTCAAGCTATTTTGGAGTATCGTAAGCGAGTGGGAAGGTTTAAATCGGTTTATGAATTGCAGTTTGTTTACGCATTAGATAGAGAAACACTGGCTAAGTTAACTCCTTTTGTATATGTTGATGAGCTATCAACAATGGGTGTTAATAAGTGGTTGGGAGATAAATTGTTCTTCAGTCACGAGCTGAGTAGCCGGCTATCTATTCCATTTTATAAACGTGTTGGTGATAAGTCTCAATTTCTGGGACCTGCTGTTTATAATAATATTCGGTATAAGGGGAAGCTTAATGAAAATATCGAATTTGGTTTTGTGGGTGAGAAGGATTCTGGTGAGCCTCTATTTGCTTTGAATAACAAATGGGGATACGATCATTGTTCTTATTATCTAATGTTGAAAAATATAAACAATATTAAAGTTGCCTGCTTTGGATTATTTCGAGCTGAATTTGGTTTAGGTTTAGTCTTAGGGATGGCCCGTTTTGGAGGAAAATGGAATGCTATTCAGTCATTCTTTAAATCTGGATCTTCGCTTACTAAACACGGCTCAGTTAGTGAGACTAATTATTTTCGTGGTCTTGCATCAATATACAAAATTAAGAAGTTTGAACTCACTAGTTTATTCTCTCATGTTGCTATTGATGGATCTATAAAAGATAATCAAGTTCGTTCATTATCCAAAACTGGTTTACATAGAATAAGTAAAGATTTCGTAACGAAACATAATGTTAAATTACTTACGCTAGGGCAGCGAATTTCTTATTTAGCTGATTATTTTAGCTTGGGGTTTAATGGTATTTATTATCAGTTTAATCGTCCCTTGAGTGCTTCGAATCTTAAATCTAAAATATGGGATATTCAGGGAAATAACTTTTATAACCTGAGTTTTGATTATTCCCTTTATCTTTCGAAACTTATGTTTAAGGGTGAGATAGCTAAGGGTAAAAAAGGTATAGCTCTCCTAAATAAAATATATTACTCACCCAACTTCAATTGGGATTTATTACTCATTTATCGGTTTTATAGTTATGACTATTGGGGGTATTTTGCTTCAGCATTTGGCAATCAAACCAGTGTTAAAAACGAGAATGGCTGGTACTTAAATATTCAAACTTCTCAGCTCTCTCCCTTATTGATTAACCTCTATTTGGATTTTTGTTCTTACCCCTGGCAGCGCTATAGAGTTAGTAGTTCTTCTAAAAGTTTTGATACTGGGTTTGCCTTAGATTATTCAATTCATCAGAACCAAAAACTCAGCTTTAAGGCAAGTTATAAAAGCTCTATTCGGGATAGTAGCGAATCTAAAAGTAAAAAGCAAGAGCCATTTAAGCGTTATAAAATCCATCTTGACTATACAATTGATTTACTTAATAAAAAATTGATATCTAAAACAATGTGTGATTACATTGGTGTTAATAGCTCTATAAGGGAGGGTGGTTACGCTTTTACTCAGCGTCTTACCTATACCTATTTTTTTATTGGTTTTTCTTTGCAGTATAGTTATTTTGATACTTCATCCTTTGATAGTCGTATATATATTTATGAAAAGAATTTGCTCTATAGCCCATCAATAAGTTCTTTTAGCGGGTGTGGTCATCGATGTTCTTGTCTTATGAATTGTAAAATAAACAAATCACTTTCTTTATATTTTAAATACGGCATGACTTGCTATAGCGATAGAAACTTTATTGGTGGTGGGCTTGACAAAACTATAGGTAACAAGAGAAGTGATTTAAGTATTATGGGAAGATTTAAATTTTAAGTTTTATTGCTTAGTTCTCTTTTCTTATATTTGTATTAACACATTAAATGGGCTAAGTATTATGACTATAATTTATCCATCTCCAATCTTTGGACCAATACACTCAAGACGATTAGGAATCTCTTTGGGTATAAATCTTCTACCTTCAGACGGTAAAGTTTGCACTTTTGATTGTATTTATTGTGAGTGTGGTTTTAATAAAGATCACCGCCCATCATTGACATTACCTACACGTGAAGAGGTTTCCCTTGCTTTGGAAAAAGAATTGCAAGCTATGGCCAGTGAAAATAGACTCCCTGACGTATTAACTTTTGCTGGTAATGGTGAGCCTACTATTCACCCCAAGTTTGCTGAGATAATTGACGATACAATTACCTTGCGCAATCGCTATGCTCCAAATGCGAAGGTTAGTGTTTTGAGTAACGCTACGTTTTTACATCGGGAAGCTACTTTTAAAGCTTTAGCTCGAGTAGATAATAATATTCTAAAGCTCGATACAGTCGATTTACCGTTTATTAGTTTGGTTGATCAACCAAACTGTAGTTATGACATTGCTTCGACCATTGAGCTAATGAAAAAGTTTGAGGGTCAATTAATAATTCAGACGATGTTTCTTAAAGGTGAATATCAGGGAGTCAAAATTAATAATACAGGGAAAGAGTTTGTTGAACCTTGGATTGCCCAACTCAAAGAGATCGGCCCACGTCAGGTTATGATATACACGATTGATCGAGAAACTCCAGCTAAAGGTCTTGAAAAAGCTACAAAAGATGAGCTTGACTCTATAGGAGTGTTATTAGAAAAAGAAGGGTTTGGTGTTTCTATATCTTATTAAGCATAAAAAAGGATTACCAATTGGTAATCCTTTTTACTTATTTAGCGGTCTAGTTTTAGATGTATTTATCTTCAAACTTTAACTGTGCATCGCTTACGTATCTGCGAATGGCTTGCTCGTCGTCTTTATTGCAAATCATTAAGACATTGTCCGATTCAGCAATAAGATAATTTTCTAGACCATCGATAATTGCTAGTTTTCCTTCGGGGAGGACAACTATGTTGTTTTTTGAATTGTAGAGTAGGGTATCGCCTTGAACTACAGCATTCTGTTGTTCGTCTTTTTCTGATAGATCGTATAGCGAACTCCATGTGCCCAAGTCGGACCAACCGAAATCTCCTAGAGTAACATAAACATTATCAGCTTTTTCCATTATTCCAAAGTCAATAGATACATTGGGGCAAGCTGGGAATGCTTCTGCTATAAACTCAGTCTCTTCTGGGGTAGTATAAATATCTTTTCCTACTTCAAACTTGGAGGATACTTCGGGTAGATGCTTTTCAATTGATTTAATAATTGAATTAACATTCCAAATAAAAAGTCCCGAATTCCAATAGAACTCACCACTTTCAACAAATACCTTTGCCAGTTCTAGTTGAGGTTTTTCGGTAAATGTTTTCACTTTGTAAAAATTATCTTCAATCTGATTGGCTATTTGTATGTAGCCATATCCTGTTTCAGGTCTATTGGGGGTAATCCCTAAAGTGAGTAAATGCTCATTATTACTCACATAGTTTAGACCATTTGTGATTGACTCTAAAAACTCCGCTTCTTTTAAAATCAGATGGTCTGAAGGTGCTACTACGATATTCGCATTTGGATTAATGGCTTTTATGTGGTAGGAGGCCCAAGCAATACAGGGAGCTGTATTTCTTCGTGTGGGTTCCAATAAGATTTGGCTCTTGTCTATTTCAGGAATTTGTTCTTGTACCAACGTAAGGTATTGGTCATTTGTAACAATAATAATATTCTCTGAGGGTATAATCTTCTTGAATCGATCGAATGTTAATTGGAGTAGGGATCTTCCTGTTCCAAAGAAATCTAGAAATTGTTTTGGCTTTTCTCTTCTGCTATAGGGCCAAAAACGGCTTCCTACGCCGCCACTCATAATAACACAGTAGCTATCTTTACTAATCATGATATCACTTTAATATTAGTTTACTGCTAAAATAGACCTATTTTTTATATTCGAAAAGGATTAAGATTATTAAGAGAAATAATATTTTTACTTTTTTATTCATATGCTTTGTAGAATAAAAAAATAAAGTATCTTTGCACACGCAATGCCCAGATGGCGGAATCGGTAGACGCGCTGGTCTCAAACACCAGTGGATTCACTTCCATCCCGGTTCGATCCCGGGTCTGGGCACCAAAATAAAACCCCTCTAAAAGATTTATCTTCTAGAGGGGTTTTGTTTTTAACATAATGGATAGACTTTATCCCTAAAGATAGGGACATACTTTGGCTCACATCATATTCTTGGGGATTTAACATATTAAGCAAACAGTTCTGTTGCCCTAAAAAGGAAGAACTTCGTGTCTGCAATCCCTCTAAAAGTAG
>QXGG01171498.1_pt1 | contig 54482 bp, 52 predicted proteins | sample 1982491 | NCBI WGS metagenome assembly QXGG01 (sample SAMN09924614, study PRJNA488089) | Wastewater metagenome, whole genome shotgun sequencing project. | isolation source: South African research farm wastewater | place: South Africa: Irene, Agricultural Research Council, Animal Production...
CTTTACAATCACACAACTGCTGTCAGACCTGGAGCCAAACGAGCTGATCGCAAATCAGATCAGGCCCCTGCTCGATCGGCTCGAGTCAATCATTGAGGCAGGCTGCCTCGATAAAGCCGAGCTCTCGGGCCGAGTGCGTGTTTTGCCAATCGCAAGGCGCAAAATCAATGAGCGTCACTTTGGCCTGATCACATCTGCATTAATGCGCCGTGTACGTATCGACATACAGCACTACAGCCGGCAGAGAGAAGAGCGCTCAACCCGGCAGATTTCGCCTCAGCAGCTCGTCTACTACCGGGACAACTGGTACTTAGATGCTTTCTGCCACCTGAGAGATGACTTAAGAAGCTTCTCGGTTGACTCAATCGAGAGCGTTTCTCTAGGCGAAAAAACAGCGGTGTCATTGCCGAAAGAGGAATTACAACGGCGATTCAGAGAGAGCTATGGGATCTTCACGGGCAGCGCAATACAAACCGCACGTCTGCGGTTTACTCCGTTTCGAGCCCGCTGGGTCGCAAAAGAAATTTGGCACCCTAAGCAGCGTGCCTACTTCGATGAAAAAGGGTTTTTTGTGCTGGAAATACCGTTTAGCGATGCCCGTGAGTTGATTCTCGATATCTTGCGCCAGGGGCCAGACTGCGAAGTTCTTCAGCCGGAATCACTGCGCCAAGAAGTTGCTCGGCAGATTCAAAAAACGGCCGCACTTTATAGAGTCGAATAACAGTCGAGCAAGAGACTCAGGTCTTGAGCCTGTGAGATAGCCAGCATAGGGGTTCCAACATAACAGGAGGAACCTTTAATGAGAACACCAATACTTGCTCTCGGCCTTGCGTCAGTGGTAATTGCCGCTACTCCCCTTACCGTGTCCGCTCAAACAGTTGGCCAGTTCTATGGAGAAGCTGGCTATTCAAAACTCAATGTAGATATTGATATTCCAGGCGTTCCGGAATTTAAACCAGATGCTTTGAAGCTCTCGCTGGGCTATGTTCCTGTCAAGAACTTCGCCGTGGAAGGCTTGTTTGCGACTGGCTTGTCGGGAAGTTCCAAGAATATTGATGGCGTCAATGTAAAAGCTGACCTTGAAGAAAGTTTCGGCATTTACCTACGACCATTCGTTGACCTGAACGACACGGTGCAGCTCTATGCGCGACTTGGCTTCATTTCCGCAAAGGCGAAAGTAAGCGCCTCTGTACCCGGATTCTCAGCTTCGGTAACAGATCGTGACGAGGATTTCTCGTACGGGATTGGCGCAGCCTTTAATCTATCGAAATCAATGGCCCTTACCGTTGACTACAACCAGTTCTATGACAAAGACGGGGTTGATGTAAGCGGTTACGGGATAGGACTGCGGTTTAACTTCTAAACCCGTTGTAATCCGGTGTCAGGCACCAGTGCCTGACACCGCTTGCTTGATTGGCGTAGCAATCGGATAATTTGTCTGCCTTTAAAACTAGAATCCTAGTCATGGTTATTCTGAAATGCACTGGCGAGATCCGAAAGGCGCTGCGCCTTCCAGACCAAAAACTGGCTAATCGGACGGCAGTGAATCGATCGCTGAACATCTGGATCGTGCATCAATTCCCTGTCGGCCGAACACAATTCTTTCTTTTTATGAATGAACTGACCCTGCTGTCCTTCGTTTTCTACAAAGGAAGAAAGCCGATCACTGCCGAAACCATGCCAGCAATGCTGATGAATGGCTTTGCGCAGTTATTGTCTATGAAGGGATTGAGCGAGTCTGATATTCGACCCCTTATCGATCAATTTGAGACTGGCATTTATGCAAAGACCGATAGCCGTCGGGTGCTGGGTCATATGAATGAAATCGTTCGCGACTACCGATATTTCATCGAGACAGAGGGCGGGCTGAAATCTTGCAACCTAACCGGGATAATCATGCACATCAATGACGCGCCCCAAACTCTGCTGGACTGGCGCTCACCCTGGGACGCCACCGCCGAAGCCCTGGCATTGCTGAAACAGCCACAAGGCACGGTCCAATGAAATTCGTGGGTTTCAACTTCTGATTGGCGTGGCAAGCAGATAAGTTGCCTGCCCTAGCAGCAAACCTAGGCCTTCTGGTCGATTTTCAAACCTCACGGCCCGCCCTACCATGTCCTTGTGCCTCGAAACGACGCACGATAAACTCCGTCAATGTAGCCACAAACGGAGCCCGAAATGATCCTTTCAACACCCGACACCCAGAACATGACCGCCGAAGTTCGCACCCGCATCTCGCCACAACTGAAAACCCAGGCCACGGCCGTGCTCGCCGATTGCGGCCTGAATGTCTCGGATGCGGTTCGCCTTTTTCTGCGGCAAGTGGTGACTCAGCGTGGCCTGCCTTTCTCTGTGAAAGTGCCCAACGCCGCCACGCGCGCTGCACTTGAAGAGGGTCGCCAATTGCTGAAATCGGGCAAAAGGGGCCAGGCGCCGAAAGAATTTCTTGCTCAACTCGAAACCAAAACAAAACGCAAAGCGCGCTGACCCGCCCCGCGATTCATATAAAACCAAGCAGTTCACCAAAGACTGGGCGCGGCTGCTCGCATCGGGCCGATACGATCTTGCGCGGGCGAAAGAAGTCATGCTCTTGCTCATTTCAGGCGAAACGCTGGGCCCCGAGTGGCAGGATCACGCACTTCAAGGCGAGTACGCGGATTATCGTGAGTGTCATGTTGGCGGTGATTTTCTGCTGATTTACAAAATCGAGCGTGAATCAAAAACCGAAAAGATTGCGTTTGCTCGAATCGGAACGCATTCTGAATTATTTTGATTCGCGTAGCGATGGTCTTAAACCGGAGTCAGGCACGGGTTTCTTTAGCAATATCAAATGCTTTTCTGGCTTCGCGAACCTGATCTACGCGGCCGCTTAGCTTTAGAAGATCACCTCGGCGCTGACAAAAGCTTGCCAAGCCACTGTGGTGGCTCGGGCAGATTTTCAGCAATCCATTTTTTTGCGGGCTCGTAATCCTGCATGGCTGCCTTGGCCATCCAGCGGCGACATTCCTCTTCGTTTTGGGCTACACCATCGCCTTCAGCGTAAAGCAGCGCCAACAAGTACATGGCACGCGGCTCATCGAGCTGCGCCGCTTTCGAAAACCATTCAAAGGCTTCTTCGCAGTTCTCAAGCACTCCTTCGCCATCGCGCAGCAACATGCCCAAACGCACCATGCACTTTGCATGACCTTTGGCAGCACCTAATCGATACCAAACGGCTGCTTGCGCGATATCTTTTGCAACGCTAAGCCCAAAAAGATAAAACTCACCAAGCTCGTAAGTGGCATCGAGATCGCCTTTTTCATGGGCCTGCTTGTAGAGCCGAAACGCTTCGTCCAAATTAAGTTCACACCCATAACCCATCTCGTAAAGGCTCGCTAATAAATAAATGCCACGGGCTTCACCTTGAAGCGCGCATAAATTAATCCACTTAAAGGCAAGGTCATAGTCTTGCTGCGCGCCAACGCCGTACCAGTAATTCAAGCCGAGCTGGCCTTGCGCTTCAGGAAAGCCTGCATGGGCTGCCTGCTCGCAGTATCGATGTGCCACAAGGGGATCTGGCTCACAGCCAACACCTTCACGATACGCCATGGAAACGCGCCAGGCAGCATAGTCTTGACCGCGATCGGCAGCCAGGGTGAGCCACTGCACGCCAAGCTCAATATTCTTGGCTTGGCTCGCACGGCCAAATAAGTGCGATGTGGCCACCCTATACATTCCAAACGCGGTACCAATATCTGCCGCTTTTAAATAGAGCTCGTAACGCGCCGCTTCATCGGGCTTGGTAACACGCTCGGCAATGCGGATAAGGCCCATGCCTTCGCCCTGCTCTGCAGCTTTGTAAAACAGATCGCGCGCAATTTTTAAGTCTTCCTCGCTGGCATCAGGCCCATCAAAATGAGCACCGCAGTTAATAAACGCGCGAACCTCGCCAAGCGCCATTGCCTGCCGGTAAAACTCAATTGATTTGCAAGAGTCGGGTTGAACTCCAAAGCCTTGCTGCAGCATTTTTCCAAGATGAAAATAGGCAGTGCCCTTGGCTGCCGGATCACTCACCGATTCTGCATGGGCCAATAAATGCTCAAACGCATGCTCATATAAACGTGGCTTGCCAAGCGCTTCCGGGTTTGCGGGCGAAAAGAAATAGGTGGCTTGATCCAGCGCTTCGAACCAGTGCGGCCCGTTGGTATTTGTAAATTGATGCACAAAATCGAGATAGTCTTGCGAAGACTCGCTCTTGCTAATTTGCGCCCAAACTAACGCCTCCACCACATCGTTGGTATACACCTTGCCCATGGCCTGCCCCGCTGTGAATTGACTGAATGTCAGTCTGCTTGCAGACAGGCTCACCTGTTGAGCCTCAGCCCTTGCATAGTGATTTCCATAGCTTTCTTAGCGGCCACTCACTTAGCGAGGTAAACCAAAAATGACCATCGAAACCGGCTTAAAAACAGCGCAAGACGAACCAATCTCCCTGAAAGCAGTGCAGATCAACGGCAGGCTCAATGGCCTGCTGCTGCAGGTCAGCACCCAGCAGCGCTATGTCAACGACTCGCGGCGCAATGTCGAGGTGGTTTACACCTTTCCCCTGCCGCCTCACGCCGTAATTCTGGGTGTGAATCTCACAATTGGCGGCAAGCAGTTATCCGCCGTAGTTCTTGAGAAATCACAGGCGCAAACCGACTATGAAGACGCCATTGCAAAAGGGGACATGCCGGTTATGGTCGAACGCTCCGGCCCCGGGCTTTACACCGCGAATCTTGGCAACCTGAAACGCAACGAAGAGGTGCTGATTGAAGTGCAGTGGGCCCAGCTGCTAAAGGTACGCGATTCAAGCATTCGCATTGGAATTCCCACCGTTATTGGCCAGCGTTATGGCGATCCGCACGCGACAGGCGGCTTGGCACCCCATGAAACCGATGAAGTGAATCCCGCCGCTCAATACCCCCTTCAATTTACGCTAACGGTCGAAGGCCAGGCGGCAGATGCCGAGATTAGCTGCCCAAGCCATGGCGCAGTGATTAGCAAAAATGAAAGCCCGCTTGGCGCAAATCAAACCGTGTGCATTGATTCAAATGCCTATCTTGATCGCGATGTGGTGATCACCCTTAGCAAACTTCCATTTAGCCAGTTGGGTATTGCACAGCAAAACCCTGATGGCAGCCTTACGGCGCTGGCAAGCTTTTGCCCGGAGTTCACGCACGCGCCTTCTTCCATTGCGCTCAAGATCTTGGTGGATTGCTCTGGCTCTATGGAAGGCGACTCGATTGAGCAGGCCCAAGAGGCGGTGAACCAGGTTATGCAGCAGCTTCAACAGGGTGACTATGTCTCCTATAGCCGGTTTGGGTCTACCGTAACCCATAATTTTTCAGAGCATGAAAGCACCCTGCTGCCCGCAGAGGATCGAAAGCTCGCCAATCTTGGCAGGCTGATTCGCTCTACCAAAGCGAATATGGGCGGCACAGAAATGCAGGCCGCGCTGGTTTCAACCATTAACGATTTGTCATTGCCTGCAAATGCCGAGGCGCTGGCCTTGGGGCAAAGTATTCTGCTAATCACCGATGGCGATATCTGGAACTATGAAGGCGTGATTCGCACTGCGCGCCAGTCGGGCCACAGAATTTTTGCTATCGGCGTAGGCAGTGCCCCCGCCGAAAGCCTGCTGCAAGAGCTTGCGGAAAGCACGGGTGGCGGGTTTGAGCTTGTTACCCCCAATGAGCCAATGGCCCAGGTGGCATTGCGCATGATGCGCAGAGTCCGCAGCGCATGCGCAGCGCAACTTACAGTCAACTGGGGTGCAACGCCACAGTGGCAATCTCTGCTGCCCCATACCGTATTTACAAAAGAGTCGGTGCATGTGTTTGCGCAGTTTGAAACAGATAAACAGGCGCTCACAGGCTCACCGGCACTTACGATTTCCGTGAACGGATCAACCGTTGTGGATACGGTTCGCTCTATTGATCGCTTGCCAGCTGCCGACTCTGTGCTGGCCCGTGTCGCTGCCGCCGAACGCCTGCTTTCCGAGCCAAAGAAAAAGGCTTTAGAACTTGCCATGCAACATAGCCTGGTTACAAGCCAGACAAATCTTTTCCTAGTGCACACACGGCAATCGGGTGATAAAGCCCAAGGGCTTCCGGCGCTTGAGCAAATCAAACAAATGGCAGCAGCGGGCCACAGCGGCTATGGCTCTGCGAGCTCTCAAGTGCTTGCCTGCTACTCGCAGCCCACCATTTGGCGTGACCCGCGAAGCCAGGCGGCTTCTTTTGCGTTCAAAGTGCACGAAAGTGGAGTTGAAGGGCTTGATATTCCGGCGTTTCTACGCAAGCAGGTCGATAACGACCAAGAACCCGCCATTAATGCTGTGGAAATCTTGGCCGCCTTTAACCGAATTGCACTCAACGCAGCAGATCCGGAGGAAGCAATCGAACTGCTCTGGCTTGAGGCGAGCAGCAGCGCCTTGCGCATGGCGCTTGCCGAAATCGATGAAATAGTTGGCGATCAATACACGGCGTTTGCAGTGTTCTTGCACTGGCTTGGCGTAGAACGTAATCTGGGTGAGGCCAGCCTGCACCGACACGCACGGCGAATTCTGCAGGCGGCCATGGCCGAGCTAGAGCCCGAGCAGCTTCAGGAATGCATTGAGCTGCTCGAAACTCACGTCGCAAGCCGAATTCTCTGTACGGCGTAAGCGAAATCTTCTAGACTTCATCAATAAACCGCAGACAAAGGAACGCATTGAGCAGCTCAGAGCGTCATAGAAAAATCATTTTTATGATTCAGCGCAATGGCTGCGTGTCCATGCCGGATCTGCAGTCGGCGCTTGAGGTGTCGCGCGCCACAATCAAGCGCGATCTGGAATACCTGCGAAGCCGCATGCGTGCCGATATTGTTTACGACCGCGATGCCGGCGGCTATCGGTTCGACCCCACCACGAAAACGAAGAAAGTCGAACTGCCCGGGCTGTGGTTTTCTGAAAAAGAAGCCACTGCCTTGGTGCTGATGCAACACCTGCTTTCCAATCTGGATCGTGGCGGCCTGATTGGCCCGCATATCGATCCGCTAATGGATATTGTGGACAGCATTTTGGGCCAATCGGAAACCGATGCGAAGGCGCTGCGCAAACGGCTCAAGGTCTTTGGCATGTCGGCTCGCAAAAGCTCGCTTGAAAACTTTGCGGATGTGGGCAACGCTTTGATTAAGCGAAAATGCATTCGAATCAGCTACTACTCCAAGGGCAACAACGAAACCACTGTGCGCGAGTTATCACCGCAACGCCTGATTTATTACCGCGACAACTGGTACCTGGATGCCTGGTGCCATTTACGCAAAGGGCTGCGCAGCTTTGCCGTAGATGGAATTCAGAAAGTGGAGCTGCTCGACTCACGATCCAGCGAGGTGAGCGAAAAAGAGTTAAACGAGCATTTTGCCGAAAGCTATGGGATCTTTTCCGGCAAAGCCACCAAACGCGCCAAACTGCGGTTTAGCCCCGAGCGCGCCCGCTGGGTGGCGGGCGAGACCTGGCACGGCCAGCAAGTGAGCCGCTTTGAAAACGATGGCAGCTATGTTTTGGAATTTGATTACAACCAGGATCCGGAACTGATCATGGATATCCTGAAGCATGGGCCGGAGGTGGAGGTGCTGGCCCCAGCCGAGCTCAAGGCAAAGGTGAAGGCCGCGCTTGCGGCAGCGCTGAACAAGTACTCTTAAAAACTGGAGGCGGGGGTCGGAATCGAACCGGCGTCCACGGCTTTGCAGGCCACTGCATAACCACTCTGCCACCCCGCCGGTGGGCTTGATTGGAGCGGGAGACGAGTCTCGAACTCGCGACCTCAACCTTGGCAAGGTTGCGCTCTACCAACTGAGCTACTCCCGCGCACGTAACTCTAATTACGACTGTGCGAAGCCCATAATTTTAGCCTTTTTAGGCCCGCCTTTGCAACTCGGGCCAGGCCGCCTTCAGGTAATACACCATGGACACCACGGTAAGCGCTGCGGCAAGCCAAATCAGCACCTCGCCCCAGGCCCGCGTATCGATGAGGCCGCCAAAAATATCGCCATAAAACAGCAAAAATGGAATGGCCACCATTTGCGCAATAGTCTTGGCCTTGCCGATCCAGTTCACGGCAACGCTTTTGCGTGCGCCCAATTCCGCCATCCATTCCCGCAAGGCCGAGATCGTGATTTCACGGCCAATAATGATCAAGCCAATGATCGGGTCGAGCCGGCCCATTTCCAACAACGCCACCAAGGCGGCGCAGACCATAAGCTTGTCGGCCACCGGATCTAAAAACGCCCCAAAGGGTGATGTCTGGTTCCAACGGCGCGCCAACCAGCCATCGATCCAATCGGTAATGGCGGCAGCCACAAAAATAACCGTCGCCCATAAATTGCGGTCGGCTTCGGAGACATTCATGGGCAAATAAAAAATTGCAACCAATAAAGGTATCGCAAGTATTCGTGCCCATGTGAGCAGGTTGGGAAGGTTCCAAGACATGGCGGCATTATCCCCGCAAGCGGCGATAAATTTCCTGGGCCGTGGTTTTGGAAATTCCCTCAACCGAGGCGAGCTCTTCTGCACTGGCGGCTTTTAGGCCCGAGAGCCCGCCAAACCGGGCCAGGAGTTTTTGGCGCCGCTTGGGGCCAATCCCCTCGATTTCATCCAACACCGAGCCCACCTGGGCTTTCGCCCGCTTGGCCCGCATGCCGGTAATCGCAAATCGGTGGGCTTCATCGCGAATTTTTGCAACGAGCATCAGCGCGGGGTGATCGGGGCCCAAGGCCAATTCCCGGCCATCGGGAAAGACCAGGGTTTCAAGGCCCACTTTGCGCCCTTCCCCTTTGGCCACACCCACCAGCACACTCGAATCAAGGCCCAATTGATCAAACACTTCCATGGCAATGCCCAACTGGCCTTTGCCGCCATCGATCAGTACCAAATCGGGCAGGGTGTCCATGGCCTCGTATCGCCGCGTCAGTGCCTGGCGCATGGCGGCGTAATCATCGCCCGGTGTAATGTCATGAATGTTAAATCGCCGATAGTGCGAGGGCTGAAGCTCGTGGTGCTGATACACCACGCAAGAAGCCTGCGTGGCCTGACCCGAGGTATGGCTAATGTCAAAGCATTCAATATGCAAATCAAATGGGTCTTCCGATTCGCTGACAATGCCTAGCGTGTCGGCAAGAATTTGTGTGCGCGATTGTTGGGCGCCCATTTCTTGCGCCCGCCTTGCCAAGGCCAAGCGCGCATTGGCCAGCGCCTGCTCCAGCCACTCGCGTCGCTTGCCTTGAGGCTGTCGCAATACGCGCACCTCTTTGCCGCCTTGCCCGCCAAGCCATTGCGACACTTGCTCTGACATATCGGGCCGGCTCACCACCAACACCGCAGGTGGCTCTTGGCCCGCGTAATGCTGTGACACAAAGGCCATGAGCGCTTCATCTTGCAGCTCTTCCAGATCGGCTTCGGTAATGTCAATGGCCGCCGAAGAAAAATGCGCACGATCACCCAAATGCCGCCCGCCCCGCACCATGGCCAGATTTACGGCAATGGTTTTGCCATCGGTAGCAACCGCCAGCAAATCGCAATCGAGATCGGGATGGGTCTCCATATTGTGCTGCTGAAGCACTTTCGCGAGCGCTGCCATTTGATCGCGATACACCGCCGCCTGCTCGTAATTGCGCTGATCGGCAGCTGCGTTCATTTTTTGTTCAAGCTCGCCCATGATCGATTGCGACTCGCCTTTTAAAAATGCCGCCGCATGGCCAATATCGCCGGCGTAATCGGCCTGCGAAATCTTGCCCACGCACGGCGCGCTACAGCGGTGAATTTGGTGCAACAAACAGGGCCGGCTGCGGTTAGAAAACACCGAGTCGGTGCAGGTGCGCAGTTGAAACACTTTTTGCAGCAGGGCAATGCTTTCTTTAACGGCCCATGAGTTTGGAAACGGCCCAAAAAAATGTGATTTTTTATCGAGCGCACCCCGGTAGTAGGAGATACGCGGAAATGCATGGTCGCTTAACTTTAAAAACGGGTAGGACTTGTCATCGCGAAACAAAATATTGAATTTCGGCGCGAGCGTCTTGATCAGGTTGTTTTCAAGCAGCAAGGCTTCGGCCTCGCTGCGCACCACGGTAATTTCAATATCCTGAATCAGGCTGACCATTTTGGTGATGCGTGGCGATAAGCCCGAGCCACGAAAATACGACGAGACCCGCTTTTTTAAATCTTTCGCCTTGCCCACATACAGCACCTTGCCCTCTTGCCCAACCATGCGATACACCCCGGGCAGGCTCGGCAAGGTTTTTAATTTCGGCTTGGGGTCAAAGACAGTCGACATGCCTACGGGCTGCAGCAAAAATAGTGTCAAACATGGCAGGCGTAAGCCTGCCCGTGTTGGTGTTGTAGCGGCTTGGGTGGTAGCTGTCGATCAACACCACGCCATCGATCGCATGTTCGGCCCCATGGGCAAATTTATAAGTGCTTGGCCTGATAGGCGTACTGCTCGGTGTCAGGCACCGTGATAACGCGCGAAGGCTTGCTTGGTGGGCCACGGCCCCCAGGGCGACAATGACTTTAGGCTTAAGCAGCGCGATTTCGTTTTCAAGATAGTGCAAGCAGGTGTTGATTTCCAAAGGCGTTGGCTTGTTATCAGGCGGCAGGCATTTCACGGCATTGGTTAGCCGGCAATCGATCAGCGTTTGGTCATCATCTCGCGACATTGAGCGCTCGCGCTTGGCAAAGCCAAATCGGTGCAAGGTGCCGTAGAGCAAATCGCTGCACCAATCCCCGGTAAAGGGTCGGCCCGTCGCATTGGCGCCGTGCAAGCCGGGCGCAAGACCCACCACTAACAAGCGCGCCGTGTCGCTGCCAAAGGGCGGCACGGGCTTACAGAAGTAACTTGGGTGGCTGGCTTTGACCTGATCGATGAAGGCGGCAAGCCGCGGGCAGTCGCGGCAAAACTCGTTATAGATGGAAGACATTTTCGATCGGTGGATTGCCGCGTCGGCCTAGCGGCCTCCTCGCAATGACGGATTAACGACATGCGCCGAGGGCAATGACGGGTCTCTTTTTAACGTCATTGCGAGGCCCCGCCAGGGGCCGTGGCAATCCACGGCAACAGCAACTCAAGTCCGCGGCGATTGGCATCATTCAAAAACTGCGGCATGCGGTTGGGCAGCTCATCGAGCGCACGCTGCGCCAGATCGGGCCGATTGCAAATCAAGGTGGCGTCGCAGCCAGCTTCAAAAGCCGCCTGCGCGCGATCAGCGACATCTTCCAACACCGCAGCACCTGCCATGGAAAGATCGTCGGAAATAATCACGCCTTCAAATCCCAACTGCTCGCGCAAAATCTTTTTAAGCCACACCTTTGAAAACCCGGCCGGCGCATCATCCACCTGGGGGTAACGAATATGCGCAGGCATGACCGAGCTCAGGGTGGGCGAGCCAATGCGGGCATAGGGCAGCGCATCGTTGGCAATAATATCTTGCAGGCTGCGCTCATCTTCGGGCAAGGCCAGGTGTGAATCGGCCACTGCCCAGCCATGGCCCGGGAAATGCTTTCCGCAATTTTTCATGCCCGCTTGCAGCAGGCCATGCATGAGGGCTGCGGCAAGCTGTGCCACCACCGCGGGGTTGGCATGAAAGGCCCGCTCGCCAATAATTTCACTGCGCGCCCAATCCAGATCGAGCACCGGCGTAAAGCTGAAATCTACCCCAACCTCACGCAATTCCTTGGCCAATAAAAACCCTTGCTGTCGTGCCATGGCCAGTGCTGCCAACTGGCTTTCTGAATCGTGCTCCTGCCAGAGTTTGCCAATGCTGGCCATTGAACAGATTTGGGTGAAGCCCTCGCGAAAACGCTGCACACGACCGCCTTCATGATCGACACAGATCAATAAACGCGGCAAGCCTTTCGATTCGCGCAAGTGTCGAATCTCTTGGCTTAACGCTGTGATCTGCGCCCTGGATTCAAAGTTGCGCGTAAAGTAAATGACGCCCCCCACCCAGGGGTGCAACAACACCTCGCGCTCCTCCGAAGCAAGCGACACACCTTGCACATCGATAATGAAGGGCCCAAGTCGGCTCACGGGGCTAATCGAACTCATGCCGTCTCAACAATCGCAAGGGCTTGGGCATTATCGATTTCATCGGAAATCGACACATGGATCTGATAACCACGCTCTGAAACATAGTGCGCCAGCGCATTGCGTGGTTGGGCGCACGGCGCCCCTTTGGCGTCATTGAGAATTTCTACAGAATGCAGCGACATGGGGTAAAACAGGCCAACGCCAAGCGCCTTGCCAATGGCTTCTTTGGCTGCAAAGCGCTTGGCAATGTAACGCACCGCCCGGTCGGTGCCGGCAACCCCCCGGCCCTTGCGCCGATGAAATTCGGCAAGCTCTAATGGGCCCAGCACACGCTGGGCAAACCGGTCGCCCCAGCGCGCGTAAATCGCTGCCACCCGTTCAATGATCACCGTATCGGTGCCCACGCCTACAATCATTGCTGCGCCTCACGCATGAGGCGTTTCATTTCGCGCACCGCTTCACGCATGCCCACCAGTACGGCACGCGAGACAATGGCGTGGCCAATGTGCAACTCACGCACGCCGGGCAAGGCGGCAATGGGCTGCACATTAAAATAGTTCAAGGCATGGCCTGCGTTAAACCGCATGCCCAAGGACACAATCTTCTCGCCTGCTTTGGCGATTTTTTGAATTTCTTTGGCCACTGCAGGCGCTTGTGCATCGCGGCCTTGCGAATGAAACACCGCGGCATAGGGGCCCGTGTGCACCTCGCAGACCTGCACGCCCAGATCAGCAGCTGCTTTAATCTGTTTCAGATCGGCATCGACAAAAGCACTGACCGTAATGCCCGCCCCACGCAGCTTTTTAATCACGCCGCCAAGGTCTTTACGATTGGCCACAATATCCAAGCCGCCTTCGGTGGTAATTTCTTGACGGCCTTCGGGCACGAGCATGGCCATTTCTGGCTTGAGGTTACACGCAATGCCAACCATTTCCGGTGTGGCCGCCATTTCGAAATTCAGCTTGATTTGTGTCAGCGCGCGCAGCTTGCGCACATCTTCATCCTGAATATGGCGACGGTCTTCGCGCAAATGCACGGTAATGCCATCGGCACCGCCCAGGTGGGCCTCGACCGCTGCCCAAATCGGGTCGGGGTCGATTCCGCGGCGCGCCTGCCGAAGCGTTGCGACATGGTCAATGTTGACGCCTAGCTCAATCATGAAAGCACTTTCACAAAAAACGGCCGTTGCCAAAGACCGCTATCTTAAAGGGTCTGGCCCTTAAATTCGGGCAAGCTCACGCATGACTTCACGCGAGGCCAAGGCGTCTTCGCCCAGCTGCTGGCCTAACAGCAACCGCAGTAAACGCTTGGACTCCACAGCAATTTCAGGGTCTTGAAGGACTTTGGCCGCCTGTTGAATCGACTCATCGGCACTGGCCAAGGCCAATAAGGTAGCCCCACGAAAGCTTTCTTGATGGGCATCGTGCGCCCCGGCTTTTCGTATTCCCGACAAGGGGTCAACGATGTATAGATCATCGACTTTCACTGCCCGGCCTTCCCCATGAGTCTCGCGATCAAAGTTAGGGGCATAGCCCATTTCACGCAACAGCTTGCATTCAAAGCGGCGCAATACCGGCTCGGCCAAGGCCTTGTCTGCCAAAAGCTCCAAAGTCTCACGATAGTCATCGAACAAGGCCGGGTGCGCATCTTCTCGCGGCAACAGACGCACCAAGAGCTCGTTGAGATAAAAACCCGGCATGAGCGAAGGGCCGTTGAGCACGGCCATTCCCCCCACCCATTCAGCACCCATGAGTGTGCGCAGCTCGCCCTTGCCCGCCCAACGAATCTCAAGCGGCTGAAACGGCTGAAGCAAGCCCCGCAAGGCCGAGCGTGGCCGACGGGCGCCCTTGGCAATCAGGCCAAGACGGCCGTGGCTGCGTGTAAAGGCTTCGACAATCAGGCTAGTCTCTCGCCACGCAATCGAATGCAAGATAAAAGCGGTGTCGACGAGCGCATTCATGGCAATCGGCGAGCGAGCAATTTATTCATAGCCAAAGGCGCGAATCGCCGCGGCGTCATCCGCCCAGCCCGCTTTCACTTTGACCCAAAGCTCTAAATGCACGCTGCCATCGATCAGCTGGGCAATATCTTTGCGCGCTTCAGACCCTATGCGCTTGATGCGCTCTCCCCCATCACCAATCACCAGGGCTTTCTGCGAGGCTTTTGCCACCACAATGCTGGCGGAGATATCCGCATGCAGGCGAGCTGGGTTTTTTTTCGACGGTGCTTCTTCAAACTTGTCAATCACTACGGTGGCCTCATAGGGCAGCTCATCGCCCAACAAACGAAACAGCTTTTCACGAATAATTTCAGAAGCTAAAAACCGAATGCTGCGATCCGAGACGGCCTCGGGATCGAACATGGGCTCACCGTGGGGCGCGATTTTTTCAATTTCATGAATCACGGCCTCAAGCTGGCTACATTTTTCTGCCGACACCGGCACAAGCGCTGCAAAACGATTCATGGCCGCCAGACGATCGCCCAAGGCGTACGCCGCCTTGCGATCTTTTTCACTGACAATGCGATCCGATTTGTTGAGCACTGCAATGACTGGAAGCTTCTCGGGAATAAGCTTGAGCACCGCTTCATCTTCGGCCGTCATGCCGGTGGCTTCAATCACCCACAAGGCCAGATCCACATCTGCCAACGCTTGAATCGCCGTTTTATTGAGCTGGCGATTGAGCGCAGCACTGTGACGGCGTTGAATGCCGGGGGTATCGACAAACACCACCTGAAGGTTGGGCTGCGACAGCACACCCATGATGCGGTGACGTGTGGTTTGGGCCTTGCGCGAGGTAATGCTGACTTTTTGCCCGACCCAGCGATTTAACAACGTGGACTTGCCGACATTGGGGCGGCCCACAATGGCCACCACTGCACAACGATGGCTCATGACGATGAAAATTTAAGAGCCGCTTGCGGAGGCGGCTCTGATTTTTTTGCGCGACGGCTCTTCTTGGGAACGCTTGCAGTGGCAAGCCGTGCAGCAGCCAAGGCCTGGGTCGCTGCCACCTGTTCGGCCGCGCGTCGGCTTGCGCCTGAGCCCAGCACGGTAATGGAAAGCTTGGCAATCACGCATTCCACTTCAAACATTTGGCTATGGGCGGCCCCATGTGTGGCCACGACCGAGTACACCGGCAAGGGCATGCCCAAGCCTTGCAAAAACTCCTGCAACAATGTTTTGGCATCTTTGCCCAGGGTCTTGGGGTCGACTTGTTTCAAAATCGGCGAATACAGGCTGTCAATGACGCGCGAGGCTTCGGCAAAGCCCCCATCTAAAAAAATCGCGCCAAACAAGGCCTCAAGGGTGTCGGCCAGAATCGACGGCCGGCGAAGGCCGCCGCTTTTCAGCTCGCCTTCGCCAAGGTACAGGTATTGATGCAAGGACAATGTCTGGGCAATGTCATGCAAGGCCTGCTGCCGAACCAGGTTTGAGCGAACCCGTGAAAGATCGCCTTCATCGAACTGTTTGAGCTGTCGATACAGCAAATGGCCCACGGCGCAATTCAAGACGCTATCGCCCAAAAACTCGAGCCGCTCGTTGTGCGTGCCGCTATGACTGCGGTGCGTAAGCGCAAGCTTGAGCAGCTCCTTGTCTTTAAAGGAGTAGCCCAGCTGTTTTTCGAGCTCTGCCGACATGATTTACTCAAAGCCCCCCAAACGATCAAACTTGCCGCTCATGACCTCGCCGGCGTTAAACCAGATGAAAAACGCCTTGCCCACCAGGTTGCGTTCGGGCACAAAGCCCCAGACCCGGCTGTCGCTGCTGTTATCGCGGTTATCGCCCATCATAAAATAGTGGCCTTGCGGCACCACACAACGCAGGCCCGCAGCCGTGGCCTGACAGCCCAGGCCTGAATCGGGAATAAAGCCCATGGCCAAGCGATCTTCGTCGTTCAGTGTTTTATACGACTTGCCACCGTAGTGCTCTTGAAACTGCAGCGAAATACGCCCCGCATCGAAAAAGGGCTCCAAGGGGCGGGCCACAATGGGCTGGTCATTGACATAAATGCGCTTGTTTTCATAACGAATCACATCGCCGGGCAAGCCAATGACCCGCTTGATGTAATCAACCGATTCATCCAGGGGATAGCGAAACACGGCGACATCGCCACGCGCAGGCCCGCCCGTTGAAACGATCTTGGTGTGCACAATGGGCAGGCGCACGCCATAAGAAAACTTATTCACCAAAATCAAATCGCCAATGCGCAGCGTGGGGATCATGGAGCCCGAAGGAATGCTGAAGGGCTCGGCGATAAAGCTGCGCAAAAAGAACACGGCGAAAATTACCGGGAAAAAACCGGCGGTGTATTCAAGCCAAATCGGCCGAGGCGCGCCCGCCGGCCGTTTTTTCCTCCACACCAGCCGATCGACAAACCACAGCACCCCCGTCAGCACACACAGCACAAAAATAATCAACGCAAAATTCATGTTCAATCCTCAACCTGCAAGATCGCCAAAAAGGCCTCTTGCGGAATTTCGACCGTGCCCACTTGCTTCATGCGCTTTTTGCCGGCCTTTTGTTTTTCCAAGAGCTTGCGCTTGCGCGAAATGTCACCGCCGTAACATTTGGCCAGCACGTTTTTGCGCAAGGCCTTGATGTTTTCGCGGGCAATGATGTTGCTGCCAATAGCCGCCTGAATGGCGACGTCGTACATTTGCCGGGGAATGAGCTCGCGCAGCTTTGAGGCCAGCTCTCGGCCTTTGCTTTGCGAGTTCGCGCGGTGCACGATCACCGATAGCGTATCGACCCGATCGCCATTGATCAGAACATCGAGCTTGACCACATCAGAGGCGCGATATTCCTTAAAGTCGTAATCCATAGAAGCGTAGCCGCGCGATACTGATTTGAGCTTGTCAAAAAAGTCGAGCACGATCTCATTCATGGGAATTTCGTAAGTCAGGTTCACTTGCCGGCCGTGATAATGCATGGCGGTTTGCACGCCACGCTTGCCCGTGCACAAGGTAATAACCGAGCCGACATATTCCTGCGGCATAAAGAGCGTGACCGTAACAATGGGCTCACGAATCTCTTCGATCTTTGAAGGCTCGGGCATTTTCGAAGGGTTATCGACATCGATCAGGGTGCCATCACGCAAGAGCACCTGGTACACCACGGTGGGCGCCGTGGTAATGAGATCCATGCCGTATTCGCGCTCGAGCCGCTCTTGCACAATATCCATGTGCAGCAAACCCAAAAACCCACAGCGAAAGCCAAAGCCCAAGGCCTGAGACACTTCGGGCTCGTAGTGCAACGATGAGTCGTTAAGCTTTAACTTATCGAGCGCGTCTCGCAAGGCTTCGTATTGATTCGCTTCCACGGGATACAGGCCTGCAAAGACCTGGGGCTTGATTTCGCGAAAGCCCGGCAAGGGCGCCTTGGCGGCCGCATGGCCGGCATGGGTAATGGTGTCGCCTACCTTTGCCGCGGTAAGCTCTTTAATGCCCGCAATAACAAAGCCCACCTGGCCTGCCGAGAGTGACTCCAGGTTTTTGGATTTGGGTGTGAACACGCCGACATGCTCCACCGGGTAAGTGGCACCCGTGGACATGAGCAGAATTTTGTCTTTGGGCTTGATCGTGCCGTTAAACATGCGCACCAGCATGACCACGCCCACATAGTTGTCGAACCAGGAATCAATGATCAAGGCCTGCAGCGGTGCGTTCGGGTCCCCCTTGGGTGGCGGCACGCGCGCAATCAGCATTTCCAAAATGTCCTGCACGCCCTCGCCGGTCTTCGCGCTTGCGCGAACCGCATCGTGGGCATCAATGCCAATCACATCTTCAATTTCTTGAATGGCGTTTTCAGGATTGGCCGCGGGCAAATCGATCTTGTTGAGCACGGGCACCACTTCCACCCCAAGGTCGATGGCGGTGTAGCAGTTGGCCACCGTTTGCGCCTCAACGCCCTGAGAGGCATCGACCACCAGGAGCGCGCCTTCGCAGGCCGACAACGACCGGCTGACTTCATAAGAGAAGTCGACGTGTCCCGGGGTGTCGATCAGGTTCAGCGCATAGACCTGGCCATCGCGCGAACGGTAGCTTAGTGCCGCCGTTTGGGCCTTGATGGTAATGCCGCGTTCGCGCTCAAGATCCATGGAGTCGAGCACCTGGGACTCCATTTCCCGATCAGAAAGTCCGCCACATAGCTGGATGATGCGGTCTGCGAGGGTGCTCTTGCCATGATCGATATGCGCGATGATTGAAAAGTTACGAATGTTCTCCAAACAGCACCGTCAGCTTCTTTTGAGGGTTCAAGACCCCCTATTTTGCCCGGGTCGGCCGAATGGGCACAAACAGGGCCCCGTCGCCACGGCGCACCAAGAGCACCAGCGACTTGGACCGGTCAAGCTTGCCCACCATTTCGCCGAATTGCTTGGCAGAGCCAATATCGGTGTTATTCAGGCTAATCAGCACATCGCCCTGGCGAATGCCGGCCCGGCCCGCCAGGCCATCGGCGCTCTCGACCAGCACCCCGCCCTTGATGCTTAATTCGCTACGACGGGCCTCGGGCAGATCGGTCACCGACAGCCCCAGCCAGTTGGCCACAACGGGCGCTTCGGGCTTGGCAGGCTTGTTCGAGGCCGCAGTTCGCTCGGGCTCCATTTCGGCCACCACCAGGCTCAGGTCTTTTACCGCACCCTTTCGCCAGACCTGGACCGCAACCTTGGCGCCCGGCTTGGTATTGCCCACGATTCGGGGAAGGTCCGAGGCCTTCTCCACTGCACGGCCATTAAACCGGGTCAGGATATCGCCAGGCGCAATGCCAGCTTTTTCGGCAGGGCTTGCCGACTCGACACTGCGAATCAGTGCGCCTGCTGCGCTGGGTAGGCCCAAGGCTTCGGCCACCTCTTTGGTGACATCGCCAATGCCTACGCCAATTCGGCCACGGGTGACCCGGCCCTGGCTGCGCAGCTGATCGGCAACACGATTGGCTTCATCAATGGGAATGGCAAATGAAATTCCCATAAAACCACCCGTGCGGCTGTAGATCTGCGAGTTAATGCCGATCACTTCGCCTTTCATGTTCAACAGCGGCCCGCCCGAGTTGCCGGGGTTGACCGCCACATCGGTTTGAATAAAGGGAAGGTAGTCGCCCGTGTCACGGCCTTTGGCGCTAACAATGCCTGCCGTCACCGTGTTTTCCAGGCCAAAGGGCGAGCCAATGGCCAGGACCCATTCGCCAACCCGCAGCTTGTTGGGATCGCCCGTTTTTAATGCTGTGAGGCCCGAGGCCTCGATTTTTACCAAGGCCACATCGGTTCTGCGATCCGAGCCAATCAGCTTGGCTTTGAACTCGCGTTTGTCGGCCAGCGTGACCAGAATCTCATCGGCACCCTCCACCACATGGTGATTGGTCATGATGAAGCCATCGGTGGAAATAACAAACCCGCTGCCAACACCACGCGGCACCTGTTCACCTTCACCACCGCGCGGGCCGCGAGGATTCGGCCCTTGCCGTGGCGGAAAAAAGCGGCGGAAAAATTCATAGAACGGATCGTTTTCATCCAGCTCAGGCATGCCGGGAAAGCCCGGGTGACCGGGTGGCATTTGATTGACTTGAACACGCGAGAGCGTGCGAATGTTGACCACGGCAGGGCCTGCGTTTTCGACAAGATCGGCGAAATCAGGAAGGCCACGCACCGCCGCCGCTTGTTGCGCCTGCGCGCTGCCAAGGCCCATGGGCACAGCAAACGCAATGCCCGTTGCCGCTACAAATGACACAACAAAAGATCGAAACGCCATGTTTAGTTTTTCCATTCAATGGTTTGGGCAAAACGCGCGAGCGCATCGGGCGGAATATCGCCCATGACTGTGATCCAGGTATCGCCGATTTCTCGCGAGAGCATGCTTAACGCGCCACGGTGGCGCACCTTGTCGGTCAGCGGCCCAGAGACCGCTTTCGACTGCACAAACACCGAGACCGTGGCAATGCCATCGGAAAACACATATCGCCGCACCGACGCCTGTTTGCTATCCGATGTGTTGCGATCAAACACACCGACACGATCAAAGCCTTTGAGTGTTTCTTGGGAAAACTTCAATTCGGGCGCTGAATCAATGCGTGTCATGGAAGCATCGTGTGTCTTCCAGTTTTTAATGTCGGTGTAAGAAGGCGCAAGCGCAACCTGAATGGGCTTGGCAGAAAAACTAAGCTCGGTAAATGCCGCTTGCTCCACCACACGATCATCGGTTGCAAGCTTTTGGCATTTCAGAATCATGCCGCTGTTTCTGTCGACCCAAATGCGCATGGGCCAGCGGCCCGCGTGTTTGGGCGTGATTGCGTATTCGGTTGCATCGAGGTTGGCAATGCGAATCGTGCCGGCTTGTTTGATCTCGTAGTTGGCCAGAATTTGCTGGGGATTGCCGATAAAGAGCCTGGGAAATGCGGAGCGCTTAAGCCCCGTTTGGTCGATCTTGACCATTTGTTTGTCGGGCCAATAGGTGCGGGTTTCGCTGGGCCCACGCACCACTTCTTGTCGAAAGCCCTCGAGCGCTTGCACGCGAGTGATCATGTCGTTGCCGCGTCGGCCTTGGGTAATTTTTGACGTGTGCAACACCGATTCTTGCTGATGCACAAAGCTGCCTTGAAAGGAAAGCGTCTCTGCAGCGCTTTGCGCGCGTTCAATGAGTTGTTGAGGGGATGCCAACGCGGGGGACGCGATGACTAGCGCTGTCATCGCCACAAAACTGGCTATTGCGAGCTTACTCCCCGTCATTGCGAGATTGCTCCCCGTCATTGCGAGGCTGCGCAGCAGCCGTGGCAATCTACGATCGTGGATCGCTTCGCTGCGCTCGCGATGACGATCTAATCCGCGATGACGATCTAATCCGCGATGACGGATTACCATTACCGCACCTCCGCCGACACGGTGCGAATCGACATGGACCCATGGGCCTCGAGCAGCTCGCTTAAACGCGGATCCGACAACATGACCGGGGTGGCTGGCTGCGCGAGCACGGTTTCTGGCGCAGGCGTTGATGCGCCTGGCACCGCACTGGCCACCAGCTCGCCAAGATTGGTCTGCATTTGCGGGGCAATCGTGATCAAAGACACAAAGGCAATCGCAGCGGCAATGGCGCCACCGTAGACCATTTTTCGCGACCGATGCGCCTCGCGCCGCTTGGTGCTCGACTCAGAGGCAATCGCCTGGGGGAAATGAATCGGCTCAGAGGCGAGCTGGGCACTAACGCGATTGGCCAAGCTTGAAGAGCCGATGGCAAGGCTCGAGCTGCGAAGAATATCGCCCGCCAGGTGCCACTGCTGCCAACGACGGCGAAGCTCAGGGTCGGCCGCAATCTTGGCGGCAAGATCAGAGGATTGGCTTGCGTCAAGCTCGCCATCCATCCAGGCTGAAATTTGTTCATGCTCCATTTGTCACTCCCCTTCCACTGACCCCACGCGGCCACGCAAGTTCTACCATCGCTGCCCCTCGCTCGTTCCCAGCAAGGGCCGAAGCCGCTCGGCAATCGCCTCGCGTGCCCGGAAAATGCGGGAGCGAACCGTGCCAATCGGACAATTCATGGCCTCGGCGATCTCCTCGTAACTTAAGCCTTCAATCTCCCGCAGGGTGATCGCCGTTCTCAGATCCGGGGGCAAGGCTTCGATCGCCGCGTTAACCGTCTCGGCGACTTGGCGGCTGTGCAGCACCGCATCCGGGGTATTGGTGTCTTCTACGACATCGCCTGCGTCAAAAGATTCCCCCTCTTCCGCATCGGCCGACTGCAGCTGGCTCATGCTGATGGGACGCCTTCCCTGACTGGTCAGATAGTTTTTGGCGGTATTGACCGCAATGCGATACAGCCAGGTGTAAAAGGCGCTTTCGCCGCGAAACTGGGGCAGCGCGCGGTACGCCTTGATAAAGGCCTCTTGGGCGACATCTTCCATTTCGCCCGGGTCGCGGATAAAGCGCGACAGCAGCCGCAGAACGCGACGCTGATACTTTGAGACGAGCAGCTCAAAGGCTTTTTGGTCGCCCGCTTTAACGCGCTCAACGAGTTGAGCGTCGATGTCACGCTGATTGATCACCGCGGGCATGCCCTCTCGGCAAGCCTAGAGGCGGGTGAAGACCAAGGTGCCGTTGGTGCCGCCAAACCCAAAGTTGTTTTTAACGGCAACTTTGATCGGCAAATCGCGCGCTGTGTTGGCACAGTAATCAAGGTCACACTCGGGGTCTTGGTTAAAAATGTTAATGGTGGGCGGGCTGGCCTGATGGTGCAAGGCCAAAACCGTGAACACCGACTCCAAGCCGCCTGCGCCACCCAACAAATGGCCTGTCATGGACTTGGTGGAGTTCGCCACCACCTTGGAAGCGTGGCTGCCCAAGGCTGCCTTGATGGCATCAGTCTCGTTTTTATCGCCCAAGGGTGTGGATGTGCCGTGTGCATTCACATAATTGACCTGATCGGCCGCAACGCCCGCATCTTTCAAGGCGTTGACCATGCAGCGACGCGGGCCATCCATGTTCGGGGCCGTCATGTGGAAGGCATCGCCCGACATGCCAAAGCCCGAGAGCTCACAGTAAATTTTCGCGCCACGCGCTTTGGCGTGCTCGTATTCTTCAAGCAACAGCACGCCTGCGCCTTCGCCCAGCACGAAGCCATCGCGGTCTTTGTCCCAAGGGCGTGATGCAGTCTTGGGGTCGTCGTTGCGGGTTGAGAGCGCTCTTGCCGCAGCAAAGCCGCCAACGCCCAAGGGCGACACCGTGGATTCGGCCCCGCCTGCCAGCATGGCATCGGCATCGCCGTATTGAATCAAGCGCATGGCCAGGCCAATGCTGTGCAAACCCGTGGTGCAGGCTGTTACCGCAGCCACATTGGGGCCTTTTAAATTTCTAAGAATGCTTAAGTGCCCGGAGATCATGTTGATGATCGAGCCCGGCACAAAAAACGGAGAAATGCGACGCGCACCCTTGGCAGCATATTCCACCTGGGTGTCTTCGATCATGGGCAAGCCGCCAATGCCCGAGCCCACAAACGCGCCGATACGCTCTGCGTTGGCCTCGGTCACTTCTAGGCCGGAGTCTTTGAGGGCCTGAAGGCCTGCCGCAATGCCGTAATGAATAAAGGTGTCCATGTGCCGCGCCTCTTTGGCGGGCAGATAGTCTTCGACATTAAAGCCCTTGACCTCGCCGGCAAAGTGCACGGAAAGGCCGCTGTGGTCGAACTTGGTGATGGTGTCGATGCCGCTTTGGCCGGCCATGACAGCCTGCCAAGCGGATTCGATCGAATTGCCCACCGGGGAAATGCAGCCTAGCCCGGTAACGACTACCCGCCGCCGACCTGCGGCGCCAAAAGAGGATGGTCCGCTCATCGGCAGCGTGCTTTCTTACTTCTTCAGATTGGCGTTGACGTAATCGATAGCCTGCTGAACGGTAGTGATTTTCTCGGCTTCTTCATCGGGGATTTCGCAGCCGAAGGCGTCTTCCAGGGCCATGACCAGCTCTACGGTGTCGAGTGAGTCGGCACCCAGGTCGTCCACGAACTTGGACTCTTTCTTGACGTCTTCAATCTTGACGCCGAGCTGTTCTGAAACGATGGCCATAACGCGCTTTTCAATATCTTCCATTTACCTCTTCCTTGCAGATAATTCGGGTGGACGAATTCTATCAGGACATGACCATTCCGCCGTTGACGCTCAGGGTAACTCCGGTAATGTAAGAGGCCCCTTCTGAGGCCAAGAAGGCAACAGATGCCGCCACATCGGCAGGAGTTCCAAGACGTTGGGCAGGAATTTGTGACATCAAGGTTTTGATTTGCTCTTCAGAAAGTGCCTTGGTCATGTCGGTGTCGATAAAGCCGGGCGCGACCGAGTTCACCGTAATGCCACGGCTTGCCACCTCGCGGGCTAAGGCGCGCGACATGCCAGCAACGCCGGCCTTGGCCGCCGCGTAGTTGGCCTGGCCGGGGTTTCCCGAGACCCCCACCACCGAGGTGATGTTGATAATGCGGCCCCAACGGGCTTTCATCATGGGCCGCAGCACCGCGCGCGACAAACGAAACACGGCTGAGAGATTGGTTTGGATCACGGCATCCCATTCCTCGTCTTTCATGCGCATGGCCAGGTTATCGCGGGTAATGCCTGCGTTGTTAACCAGAATTCCAATTGCGCCGTGGGTGTTCGTGATCTCGTCGATCAGGGAATCGCAGGCCGCAGGGTCATTGACCTGCAACACGCGGCCCTCGCCTTTCGCCCCCGCAGCCTTCAGGCTTTCAGAGATTTTTTGCGCACCCTCGGGGGTGGTGGCCGTGCCAATGACGGTGTGGCCCTGTGCGGCCAGGGCCAGGGCGATGGCCTGGCCGATGCCGCGCGTGGCGCCGGTAACGAGGGCGATTCGTGGGGATTCGTTTGACATTGCTGATTCCTTTATTTCGCGTGGATCGCCACGGGCCTTTGGCCCTCGCGATGACGACTAAAAATATCGTCACCGCGAGGCCCGTTAAGGCCGTGGCGGTCCATTTTCATATCGTCACCGCGAGGCCCGTTAGGGCCGTGGCGGTCCATTTTCATATCGTCACCGCGAGGCCCGTTAAGGCCGTGGCGGTCTACTTCAATGCTTCTAGGGTTGAATCCAAACTGGCTTGATCGTTAATCGCATAGGTATTCATCGAAGGCGCGATGCGTTTTATCAAGCCACTCAATACTTTTCCAGGGCCGCATTCCACAATATCGGTCACGCCATTTTTTTCCATGAGCGCAATCACCTCGACCCAACGCACGGGCTTCATGGCCTGACGCGAGAGTGCATCGCGAATTTTGTCCGCTTCAGTCTGAACCGCAACATCGACATTGTTGATCACGGAAAACTGTGGCGCGCCAAGCGACATGTTTTCAAGATAGCCCCGCAAGGCCTGCGCAGCCGGCTCTAACAAACTGGAGTGAAACGGCGCCGACACGACCAAGGGCAGCGCGCGTTTTGCGCCGCGCTCTTTGACCAAGGCACAGGCGCGATCCACTGCCGCTTGGTGGCCGGCGATCACGGTTTGATCGGGGGCATTAAAGTTCACGGCTTCAACAATTTGGCCCTGCGCAGCATCGGCACACGCCGCGATCACCGCACTACTTTCCATGCCCAGCACGGCCGCCATTGCGCCAACCCCCACAGGCACTGCCGCTTGCATTTGCTCGGCGCGAAAACGCACCGCAGGAATTGCATCTTTCAATTCAAATACGCCTGCAGCCGTTAAGGCTGAATATTCGCCCAGACTATGGCCCGCGCCCCACGACGGTTTTGGGCCACCCGCTGCAAGCCATGCGCGATAAAACGCCACGGAGCTTGCCAGCATGACCGGCTGCGTATTGACCGTAAGACTCAAAGCCTCGGCGGGCCCATCGTTGATTAAGGCTGCCAGGTCTTGGCCTAAGGCGCTAGAGGCTTCTTGAATAGTTTGCGCAACTGTAGCGTTGCCCGCAAAGCCCGCGAGCATGCCAACCGTTTGCGAACCTTGACCGGGGAAAACAAATGCGAGCATGTTCAATACCCATTCAAAGAGTTAAATTTCAGCGAGCACCGCGCCCCAGGTAAAGCCGCCACCCACGCCTTGCATCATCACTTTGTGGCCAGGCTTAATGCGGCCATCACGAATCGCAAGATCAAGGGCCATAGGAACTGACGCAGCAGACGTGTTGGCGTGTTGATCCACGGTGATCACCACTTTCGATTCATCAAGGCCAAGACGCTTTGCCGTGGCGCTCAAGATTCGCACATTGGCCTGGTGAGGAATTAGCCAGTCAACATCCGCAAGATCGCAGCCTGCATCGGCCACCACCTCACGCGCCACACTGTCTAAAACCTGGACCGCCATTTTGAACACCGCCTGGCCATCCATCGTTAAAAACGGATGGCCCACTGCCTTGCCCCCACACACGGTGCCAGGCACATTCAAAATTCCTTCAAGCTCGCCTTTGGCATGCAAGCGATGCGCAAGAATCCCCGGACTTGAATCGGCGCGCAACACCACTGCGCCCGCACCATCACCAAACAACACACAGGTGGTGCGATCGGTCCAATCCAGAATTCGTGAAAACACTTCTGCGCCAATGACCAAGGCATTTTTCGCCTTGCCCGCCTTGATATACAGATCTGCTGTGGCAAGCGCATAGGCAAAGCCGCTGCACACCGCCTGCACATCGAACGCAGGCGAGCCGTTATCAATGCCCAGTTTTTTTTGCACCAGACATGCAGTCGAAGGAAAGATCATGTCCGAGGTGGAGGTGGCCAAAATGAGCAGGTCAATGTCATTGGGCGTCATGCCGGCCGCACTTAGCGCCTGGCGCGAGGCCTCGACGGCCAGATCACTGCAATTGAGCGACTCATCGGCAATATGACGCTGCCGAATTCCCGTTCGACTCACAATCCAGTCGTCGGAAGTTTCAATGCCTTGAGCTGCCAGTCGCTCGACGAGCTGGGCATTGGTCACGGGCACTCCGGGAAGGAAACGCCCGGTTCCAGCAATTTTTGAAAACAATTCCATAGCGAGAGTTTAGCGACTCGGCTTTCCCGCGAGAAATCAGGGGCTTGAATGGCTCTCTAAAAGGGCTTGAGCGATTTTTTCGTTCAGTCCGTGGGAGGCGGCATCGGCCGCGCGCTGCAGCGCATGACGAAACGCAAAGCTATCGGCCGAACCATGGCTTTTAATGACAATGCCCCGCAGGCCCAATAACGATGCGCCGTTGTAGCGACGATGATCCACGCGCGCCGAAAAACGCTTAAGCACGGGCGAAGCCACCAAGGCCATCAACTTGGTGAAGATAGTGCGCGTGAACTCTTCGCGAATAAAGGAACGCAGCATTTGCGCGAGCCCTTCAGAAGTTTTTAGCGACACATTGCCCACAAAACCATCGCACACCACGACATCGGTGGTGCCTTTGAAAATGTCGTCGCCTTCGACATTGCCGTAGAAATTAAGCTTGCTTTCGCGCAGCATTTCGCCGGCAAGCTTGACCGTGTCATTGCCCTTGATCAGCTCGGCGCCTACATTGAGCAAACCCACAGAGGGCTTTTCTTTTTCGTGGATCACGGTCACGAGTGCCGCACCCATAAGCCCAAACTGAAACAGGTGTTCTGCTGTGCAATCGACATTGGCACCAAGGTCGAGCATGGTGGTGACACCACCGGTTTTATTGGGCAGGGCCGTTGCAATGGCCGGCCGATCAATGCCTTCGATCGTTTTCAGCACATATCGCGCGATCGCCATGAGCGCGCCAGTATTGCCAGCGCTGACCGCCGCCTGAGCCCGACCTTCTTTGACGGCCTCAATCGACAGACGCATCGACGATTGGCGCTTGTTGCGAAGCGCCACCGCCGGCGGGTCGTCCATTAGAACAACCTCGTCGGTATGAAGAATTTCAATACGGCTTTTTAGCGCAGCAGGGTTGCCCTTGCCGGCCAGGGCCTGATCAAGGGCGGGCTGAATCTTGTGTTCTTGGCCCACCAGCAACACCCGATGCTCTGGGGACTGGCCCAGAAAATCAATGGCTGCTGGAACGGTCGTGGGAATGCCGTGATCGCCGCCCATGCAATCGACGGCAACGCATACCCCCGGATGTGAATGCTCAGGCAACTTCTTTGGTTTTCACAACTTTCTTGCCGCGGTAATAGCCGTTCGGGCTAATGTGATGACGCAGGTGAATCTCGCCCGTGGTGGGCTCGACCGCCACTGGAGGGTTGGTCAGAAAATCGTGCGAACGGTGCATGCCGCGCTTAGACGGCGACTTCTTGTTCTGTTGGACAGCCATGTTGGTAGACTCCGGAAAACCTTGAATTATAAGCGATTTTTGGTTTTCTAGGGCTTTTTGAGCAGGTCCTTTAACCCTGCCAAAGGCCGAGCGGTATCGGGCTCGTCAGGGCCGGTGTCAGCGCTGGCGCCATGGGCCTGTGCACGGTGCTCAGGCGGGCGGCAGCTCGCGTGCTTGGGCGCCATGGGCAGGCAGAGCAAAAGCTCGTCTTCGATCAGCGTTGCAAGGCTCATGGCGTCTTCAGGCGACAAAAAATCGATCTCGGCAAATTCTGCCTCGGCGGGCTGGCCTTCGAGCAAAGATGCCTCGGTCATGGAATCGGCCTGGGCAGCGGTTGCAAAAAACTCAAAGCCGCGGCGGGTCGCAAGCACCACGCCCACGGGCATGAGGCAGCGCTCGCAGGTGCACGACACGGCAGCCTTTGCATTGAGCCACCAACGGCGGCGGCCCGAAGCCAACGGCACGGGCTCGGGTTCAAACGACCACTCAATAGGCGAATCTGCCGACACGATTGAGGCCAACAGCCGAGGAAAGTGATCGGGCTCAAGCACCCCTTGGGCAGGCAGCCGGCCGGCTTTCAGGGATTTTTCAAGCAATCCGTTCGACAGCGTCGCGTGAAGATCGAAGGCCGAAGACAGGCTGGCTTCTTTTTTGGCATTCATAATCCCCTACTCTAATTCGTTTGAAGTTCTGGTCAAACCCATGACAGCCGCACACGCCCCTAATTCGTTGATTCTCGCTTCACGCAGCCCCTATCGGCGCGAACTGCTCGCTCGACTGGGCCTGCCATTTACGGTGCACTCACCTGACATTGATGAAACCCCAAAACCTGGGGAACACTTTGTACAAACCGCACAGCGGCTCGCCTGTGAGAAAGCAATTGCAATTGCCCGGCAGTTTCCAAATGCTGTGGTGATTGGCTCTGATCAAGTCGCACACTGCAAAGGGGTTCGGCTCGACAAACCGGGCAATGCGCAAAACGCGTTGGAACAGCTGCTGCTTCAGCGCGGCAACACCTCGGAGTTTTACACGGCAGTCTGTGTTGCAAGCGAGGCAGGCAAGAAAGTTGCGCAGCAGCTGGTCACAACACGCGTTACATTTTTGGACGAAAGCGAGTTGTCGGAAGCAGCGCTTCGCCGTTACATCGAGCTTGAAAAACCGTTCGATTGCGCTGGTGGTGCGAAATCAGAAGGCTTGGGAATTGCACTGATCAAATCGATTGAAGGGCCCGATCCGACAGCCTTGGTGGGGTTGCCCTTGATTGCGGTGGTGAGGCTGCTAAACGAAATAGGGATCGCCACGCTACGCTCGCGATGACGGCTATTTCGTCATCCCGAGGGCGCGTAGCGCCCGTGGGGATCCATTAGTAAACCGACCAGCCCGACATCACCTTCGCGAAGGCTTCTCCCATTGAGGCGCCAAAACGCTTTGCCAAACGCTCGGCCAAGCTGGGCTGCACTGTGTAATCCACGATCTCTTCGGCCTTAATCACATCGCGGGCCACCGAATCAATGGTTCCAAACCCATCGGCCAAGCCCAAGGAAATGCTGCGCGCGCCCGTAAACACCATGCCTGAAAACAGCTCGGGCGATTGCGAGAGCCGATCACCGCGGCCTTGCTTGACTGCGACAATAAATTGCTCGTGCACTTCATTGAGCATGCTTTGCATGGAAGACTTTTGTTTGGGGTCAACGGGCAAAAACGGATCCAGCATGGCTTTATTTTCGCCAGCAGTCAGCAGTCTGCGCTCAACGCCTAATTTCTTGAGCGCCTCGGTAAACCCAAAACTATCGAGACGCACGCCAATCGAGCCCACCAGGCTTGCCTTATCCACATAGATTGAATCGGCGGCAGCCGCCACATAATAGCCACCCGAAGCGCCGACGTCTTCGATCACCGCAATCACGGGCTTGTCTTGATGCAAGGCCTTGAGCCTGCGAATTTCATCAAACACAATGCCCGACTGCACGGGGCTGCCGCCCGGGCTATTCACACGCAAAATCACACCGGCGGCGGCTTTGTTTTCAAAGGCCATGCGCAAGGACTCGCCCAGCACATCGGCGCTTGCGGCGCTGTCGCTGCTGATGACGCCATCAACCGTCACCAGCGCCGTGTGGCGACTTGTGGGTACATGGCTCACCGTGGCGGCATCACCCCAAAAAATCCCGATCAGCACCACTAGCGAAACACCGAAGGTTGCAAAGCGCCAAAAGTTTCCCCAACGCCTTGCGCGACGCTGCTCGGCCACATGGGCCAGCAAGACTTTTTCAATCATTTCGTTATCCATTGCTCAATCCAGTCGTGAAGTTCTGTCACAGAATGCATTAACCCGATGGGCTTGGCTTCAAGCAAATCTTCTTTGCGATGCGCGCCATAGCCCACCGCCAGCGCGCTTGCCCCCGCAGACCTTGCCATGAAAATATCATGAGTTGTATCGCCAATCACCAAGGCCGCCTCGGGGTCGATCGAAAGCTCTTCGCAAATTTCAAACACCATGGTGGGTGCAGGCTTGGGGTCCGTTTCATCGGCACAGCGCGAGGTTTCAAAAAAATGTCGTGTGCCAGTGGCATCAAATGCGCGCTCAAGACCCAGGCGGGACTTGCCCGTGGCAACCGCCAGAGGCAATCCGCTTGATTTAATCGCTTGCAAGACATTGGTCATGCCGGGAAATGGCCGAAGGCTTTGATCGCGCGACAAATAATGGTGACGAAACCGCTCAACCAAGGCCTGTTGTTGTTCTGGCGTTAAGCCCGGTGCGACACGCGACAGCGCATCTTGCAGGCCCAGGCCAATGACATAACTTGCCGAATGCGGGTCGCGCACCTGCACGCCAATGTCACTGCAGGCGCTCAGAATTGCCTGCGCAATGGTGGGGGTGGAATCCACCACCGTTCCATCCCAATCAAAAATCACCAGCTCACAGCCACGAGACAACATTAAGGAGTTTCCAGTTCAAAAAAGTTGGTAAGCCCAGACCAGTGCGCATCGGGCTCGGCGCGCAAGTGCAGCTTTTCTTGCGTGCGTGGGTGTTTGCAACGAAGCTGCCAGGCGTGAAGCATCATGCGTTTGGGCTTTAGCGTGCCGTCGCGCGTGTAATCGCCATATTTCGGATCGCCCACGATGGGGCAGCCCTGACTTGCCAGATGCACACGCAATTGGTGGGTTCTGCCCGTGATTGGTTCGCACTCCAGCAAAGAAACTTTTCCAAATTGTGGGTGTTGGGCGCGCTGTAGTACTTTTACTTTGGTGATCGCCACTTGACCCTCGGGGTCGATGCGCACCCAGCGCTCACCCTTTGCGTTCACCCATTTGTAAAGTGGTGCGTCAATTTGGTCCAGACCCACGGGCCAGTCGCCCCAGACAAGCGCAAGGTAGCGCTTGCGCATTTCGCCTTCGCGCAACTGACGATGGAATTCGGTCAGCGCTGAGCGACGCTTGGCAAGCAGCATGACGCCCGAGGTTTCGCGGTCAAGGCGATGGACGAGTTCGAGGTAGACGTCATCGCGAGGGCCCAACAGGGCCCGTGGCGACCCACGATCTTGGATTGCTTCGGGTCTTGCAGCCCCTCGCAATGACGTCCTGAGCGCCTCAATCACCCCCAACTTCACCCCACTGCCTCCGTGCACCGCCAAGCCAAAGGGCTTGTCAATGGCCAGCATCACCTCGTCTTCAAACACCACCTTGATCTTGTCGGAGATGGCCTTGGCCATAGCCGGGGAAGCGCCGCCCGTGGACTGGGCCCGTCCATCGCCCGCCGTGCCCTGAGCCACCCGAACCGGGGGGATGCGCAACTGATCGCCCGCCTGCACCCGATAGTCCGAGCCCACCCGGCCGCCATTGACCCTCACCTCGCCGGTTCGCACCATGCGGTGAATCCGGGTCTTGGGCACGCCCTTGAGCCGTGCCACTAAATAATTGTCGATCCGCTGGCCGGCATATTCCCCATCGACCACCCAGCGCTGGACTTTGGCGGTGTCAGGCACGGTGCCTGACACCGGGAGGGGCGATTTTGGGGACATTTATGCTTTCGACTGTATACTCAAACCGTCAACGATGAATCCTGGCTGATAAACCGGTTGATCCCGTTGACCTGACTGCAAAGTGTGCAGTGAATTGTATTTGACCGTGGAGCGCAAGATTGCGGGGCCCGGCAAACGAGATAAACGAATACAACCGGAATGCGTTGTTAGCGTGGCAAACCTTTTAGTCCTACCCACCCTTTCCCGTCTACGATTTTCGTCGAACATGCGGCGCTTGCTGCCGCATGCGAACTCGTCTTTGCTGCCGCCGCGATCATTGTTGCTCCGTTAAACCGCTAACGCGGGAGGAGTAGTAAATGAAACGCATGTTGTTTAATGCGACCCATGCCGAAGAGCTGCGGGTTGCAATCGTCGATGGCCAAAAGCTCATTGACCTTGATATTGAAACCGCTGGCCGAGAGCAACGCAAAAGCAATATTTACAAAGGGGTCGTGACCCGGGTTGAGCCCAGCCTTGAGGCCTGCTTTGTCAACTACGGCGAAGAGCGCCATGGTTTTTTGCCCTTCAAAGAAATCGCCCGCGAGTACTTTCGCCCCGGGGTCGATGTAGGCCGCGCCACCATTAAAGAGGCCATTGCCGAAGGCACCGAACTGCTGGTGCAGGTGGAAAAAGAAGAGCGTGGCACCAAGGGTGCAGCACTGACCACCTTTATTTCGCTGGCCGGCCGTTACCTGGTGCTCATGCCCAACAACCCCCGCGGGGGCGGCGTGTCACGCCGTATTGAAGGTGAAGAGCGCCAGGAGCTTCGCGAGACCATGGACAAGCTCGATGTGCCTGGTGGCATGAGCCTGATTGCACGCACCGCGGGCATTGGCCGCACTGCCGAAGAGCTGCAGTGGGACTTGAATTACCTGCTGCAGTTGTGGCGCGCCATTGACGATGCCCGCAAGCTGCAGCCCGGCGCCTACCTGATTTACCAAGAATCAAGCCTGGTGATTCGCGCGATTCGCGATTATTTCCACCCCGATATCGGCGAGATCCTGGTCGATACCGATGATATTTATGAGCAGGCCCGTCAGTTCATGCTGCATGTCATGCCCGACATGGGCACGCGGGTCAAGCGCTACAGCGATGATGTTCCGCTGTTTTCACGGTTTCAGATTGAGCACCAGATCGAAACTGCGTATTCACGCGTAGTACCCCTGCCCTCGGGCGGCGCCATTGTGATCGACCACACCGAAGCCTTGGTGGCAGTCGATGTGAACTCGGCCCGCGCCACTCGAGGATCGGATATTGAAGAAACCGCGTTTCGCACCAACTGCGAAGCCGCTGACGAAGTGGGAAGGCAGCTGCGCTTGCGCGACTTAGGCGGCCTGATTGTGATCGACTTTATTGACATGGAGTCGGCCAAGAATCAACGCGAAGTGGAAACGCGTTTGCGTGATGCCCTGCATTTCGATCGGGCCCGCGTGCAAATGGGCAAGATCTCGCGCTTTGGCTTAATGGAGTTATCGCGCCAACGTCTGCGCCCTGCCTTGAATGAAGGCTCGCACATTACCTGCCCGCGCTGTAATGGCACTGGCGTAATTCGCGATGTCGATTCCAGCGCGTTGCACATTCTGCGTATCTTGCAAGAAGAGGCCATGAAAGAAGGCACGGCCGCGCTCCACGTGCAAGTGCCCGTAGAGGTGGCCACCTTCTTGCTCAATGAGAAGCGAACCGATATTGCCAAGCTGGAATACCGCCTCAAAGTCACGGTGGTGCTCATTCCCAACAAATATCTGGAAACGCCCAACTACAACATCGAGCGCATTAAGCACGACGATCCTCGCCTGGAAGATTCGCGCGCAAGCTATGCATTGGCCGAAGAGCCTGCAACCGAAACCACCTATAAGCTGGCAAAAACCGAGCCAGGAACGCCGAGCAAACCGCGACAAGAAGCGGTGGTCAAAGGCGTGACGCCATCACAGCCTGCACCCGTGTCGGCACGGCCGGTCTCTGTGCAAAGCAGCGCTGCAGAAAAAGGCTTGTTTGCCCGCATCATGGGCTGGTTCTCCAGTGGCGAGCCCAAGGCGGCTGAAACCGCTGCAAAAGAAACGCCTCGCACTGAGCGTGCTGATCGCGGCGATCGCAATCGCGGTGGGCGAAGTGATCGCTCTCGCAATGGCCGTGGCCAGCGTGACCGTGAAGATAATCGCGGCCGTCAACAAAAACGCGAGACTGCTGAGGGTGCTGAGAGCAGCGCACCGCAGGATCAGAAACGGGGCGAGCGCAAAGAACGTGGCGAGCGCAATGAACAGCAGCGCCGCCCGCGCAATGAGCGGCCCGAGCAAGCGGCTGAAAAAGCTGAGGCTACCGATCAAGTGCAAAATGTGTTGGTGAGCCCAACAGCCGAAACGGTCGAGTTGATTGAGGCAGCAGAGCAGCAAAAACGCGGCCGTCGTCGTCGCCGTGGCCGTGGTGGACGGCGTGAGGAGGAAGGTTCGTTGAATGGATCGCCACGCGCCGAAGGCGCTGGCGATGACGGATTGGCTGCGGGCGCTGGCGATGACGGATTGGCTGCGGGCGCTCGCGATAACGAAACGCCTGCAGGCCTTCGCGATAACGAAACGCCTGCAGGCCTTCGCGATAACGCGACCCCGTCAGTGCAAGTCAGCGAGGCCCCTTCCCCGTCATTGCAGGTGAGCGAAGCCCCTTCCCCGTCATTGCGAGCGAGCGAAGCGAGCGTGGCAACCCAAGACCGTGGATCGCCACAGGCCCTGCCGGGCCTTCGCGATGACGCGACCCCGTCATTGCGAGCGAGCGAAGCGAGCGTGGCAATCCAGCCACCCCCCATCCAAATCACCGAGGAAACCCTTAAACAGACCCTCGAAGCCGCTGGCCTGCAGTGGGTGCAGACCGACCCGAACAAAGCGCCAACCGAGGCCCTTGCGGAGCCGCCACCGAGATTGGGGCGCGCGCCTCGCCGTCAGGTCGACACAGCCCCACAAGAGCCCTTGGTAATGGTGGAGACTCGACAAAACAATCCGTAATCGGTCGATAATCCGCGCATGTCCTACGGCCAGCGCATTTTTTCGATCGTTCCGGATTCAACAACGCATCACGCCGTTGAAGCGGCCAAGCTCGATTCGCTTGGCCCGCTTCCCTCGGCCCCCGTGCGCGATCAGCTGCATCGCGCGCTCAAAGATCTTCGCGTCTCGGTGATTGATCAGTGCAATTTTCGCTGCACGTATTGCATGCCCAAGGAAGTCTTTGACAAGGACTATCAATTCCTGGATCGCAAGGCGCTGCTGTCGTTTGAAGAGATTGAACGCATCACGAGATCGTTCATTGCGCTGGGCATTGACAAGCTGCGCATCACCGGCGGCGAACCGCTGCTGCGTAAAAACATCGAAACGCTTGTTGCCCGCGTAGCGCCACTCAAAACCATTCACGGCAAGCCTTTGGAAATTGCCATGACCACCAATGGCGCCCTGCTTTCTCAAAAGGCCAAGCTGCTCAAAGAGGCAGGCTTGACGCGCATAACAGTTAGCTTGGATGCCTTGAGCGATCAAACCTTCAAGGCGATGAACGATGTGGACTTTCCCGTGACCGATGTGCTCAGGGGTATTGATGCCGCCGCCAATGCGGGCTTGCGCGTCAAGGTGAATATGGTGGTGCAGCGTGGCGTGAATGATCACGAGATTGTTCCCATGGCCAAAGCGTTTCGCGATCGTGGCCACACCTTGCGTTTTATTGAGTTTATGGATGTGGGCACATCCAACGCCTGGGATTGGAAGCATGTGGTTCCGGCGCGCGAAGTGGTGGAAATTATCTCCAAGCGCTTTCCGCTCATTCCGATTGGCCGCGACACGCCCAGCGAAGTGTCGGAACGTTGGCGCTATGCCGATGGCCGTGGTGAGATCGGCGTGATTTCATCAGTGAGCAAGCCGTTTTGCGGCGACTGCTCACGCGCCCGAATTTCTGCCGAAGGTGTGCTGTATACCTGTTTGTTCGCAAGCCGCGGCACCGATTTGCGCGGCTTGTTGCGCGCTGAAAACACACCCAGCGATGAAGACCTGCTGCGAGTTCTTGGATCGATTTGGCAACAGCGCCACGACCGCTACTCGGAGCTGCGTGCGCAGCTTCGCGAGCAGGGTGTTAAAAAGGTTGAGATGAGTTATATCGGGGGCTGATTGCCACAGACGTAGATCGCCGCGCTGCGCTCGCGATGACGCTCTACCTGGTCGTCATCGCGAGGCGCAGAAGGCGCCGTGGCGATCCACTACTTATTCGAATTCAGCGGCGAAGGCAGACTCGCGTAATACGCCGCCACATCGGCAATTTCTTGCTTGGTCAGCGCCGCCGCCATGCCAGCCATGATTGCGTTTTTACGAGTGCCCTTTTGATATTCCGTTAACGCACGGGCCAAATAATCCGGGTACTGGCCCGCAAGAATCGGGTAGCTCGGATCGATCGACTTAATGCCATCGGCGCCATGACAGGCCGCGCACACCGCATCGGCTTTTTGCTTGCCCGCTGCAACATTGCCGCCCTTTACGGTTGCAGGCGTGTGTTTTTCTGAGCCTTTGCCTGAATAGTACGCTGCCAAATCCGCTTTGTTTTGATCAGTCAAGGTTTTGGCAATGCCCACCATGCTGGGGTGCGAGCGATCACCAGAGCGATACGCTTTTAACGCTGCTTCAATGTACGCTGGGTTTTGCCCAGAAATTTTGGGCACGGTGTGCACCACCGGAAATGCCGTTTTGTAGCCGGGAATTCCGTGACAGCCGATGCAGTTTGAATTGATTTTTGCGCCGGCTTGCGCATTGCCAGCGAGTGTGTGCGGCGCCATGCAGGCAGCCGCAACAAATGCAAGTGCGGCTTTCGCCGACTTTTTCCAAGTGTTCAGCATGTCTCCCCCCATAGATGAACAGGGGGAGTGTAGCATCAAACTTTAAGCGCTCATGAGCCCTCGCAGCATGAAACTATTAAGCCGTTTTACAAAGGCTGCAGGGTCTTGGGGCTGCCCGCCTTCAGCCAACAAGGCTTGATCAAACAGCACCCACACCAGATCGTCAAAGCTTGCAGAATCCTGCGACAAGGCCTTGACCAAGGGGTGCTCGGGGTTGAGCTCCAAAATCGGCTTGCGGTCGGGGGCTTTTTGGCCCGCTTGCTTGAGCAGCCGCTCCAGGTGACCGCTCATGTCGTGCTCTTCCGATACCAGGCAGCAGGCCGATTCGGTGAGCCGGCCCGTCATGCGAACCTCTTTAACCTTATCGCCCAACACTTTTTGTGCCTTTTCAATGATCGGCTTGTACTGCTTTTCCAACTCTTTGGCAGGCTTGGTGTCTTTATCTTCGAGCTTGCCCAAATCAAGCGAACCCTTGGCCACCGACTGAATGGGTTTACCCTCGAATTCATTCAGAAAATTCAGCATCCACTCATCGATACGATCGGTGAGCAGCAAGACCTCAATGTCTTTTTTGTTAAACACCTCTAAGTGCGGGCTAGCCTTGGCAGCAGCCAAAGAATCCGCCGTGATGACATAGATCTTTTCTTGCCCTTCCTTCATGCGGCCTATATAGTCTTTGAGCGACACACTCGGGGTGTCACCCTCAGACTTGGTCGACACAAAACGCATAAGCCCCGAGAGCTTTTCCTTGTTGGCAAAGTCTTCGCCAAAGCCTTCTTTTAAGCACTGGCCAAACTCTTTCCAAAAGGTGGCGTAGTCTTCGGGCTTGTTGGCGGCCATGTCTTCGAGCAGGCCCAAAATGCGCTTGGTGCAGCCCTCGCGAATCGCCTTGATATCGCGGCTTTCTTGCAAAATTTCACGCGAGACATTCAAGGGCAGATCGGAAGAGTCCACCACGCCGCGCACAAACCGCAAATACGAGGGCAGCAGCTGCTCGGCATCATCCATGATGAACACGCGCTTGACATACAGCTTTAGTCCGTGGCGCTGTTGTCGGTCGTACAGATCAAAGGGCGCCTTGGAAGGCACATACAAGAGCTGTGTGTATTCCGTGCGGCCTTCGACTCGATTGTGGGTCCAGGCCAAGGGGTCGCCTGTGCCAAAACTTAAGCCTTGAAAAAACGATTTGTACTGCTCCTGGGTCACTTCGCTTTTGGGCCGTGTCCACAGGGCAGAGGCCTGGTTAACGGTTTCCCACTCGTCTTGTTCGATGTATTCGTTTTTCTTGTCATCCCACTCGCGCTTGCGCATTTGAATGGGAATGCCGATGTGATCCGAGTAACGCTTCAAAATGTCTTTAATCGTCCAGTGCTCCAACAAATCGTCGTGGCTTTTTTCGTCTTCGCCCTCGCCTTCCTTGGCGCGTAAGTGCAAGATCACATCGGTGCCACGGCCTACTTTTTCAACTTCCTGAACACTGAATTCCCCGGTGCCGTCCGACTCCCAACGCACCGCGTCGCTGGCGGGCAAGCCTGCACGCCGTGTGATCACCGTGACCTGATCCGCCACAATGAAGGCCGAATAAAAGCCAACCCCAAACTGCCCAATCAGGTTGCTGTCTTTGGAGTCATCGCCGGTGAGCTTGCCAAAAAACTCTTTGGTGCCGGAGCGGGCAATCGTGCCCAAATGCTCAACGGCCTCTTCACGGCTCATGCCAATGCCGTTATCCGAAATGGTGATGGTGCGCGCATTTTTGTCCACGCTGATGCGAATCTTGAACTCGCCATCGCCTTCATACAGCTCTGAATTTTGCAGGGCTTCAACGCGCAGCTTGTCACAGGCATCGGAAGCATTGGAAACCAACTCACGCAGAAAAATATCGCGGTTGCTGTACAGCGAATGAATCATGAGGTGCAGCAGCTGCTTGACCTCGGTTTGAAAGGCTAGGGTTTCTTTGGACATGGGGTTACCTCCTGCCTGAACAAATGGGGGCCGATAATGCGGTTTTCAAGAGGGGGCGGGCAACCTCGCCAACGACATTCCATGATCTTTGATTCCCCTGCCAGTATCCGACAATGGCGGCCCATCAACGACGGCGTGATGGGTGGCGTGTCGAGCAGCGCCTTTCGGTTCGACCCACAAGGCTTTGCCGTATTCGAAGGCCAGGTGTCCCTTGCATTTGGCGGCGGGTTCGCTTCGGTGCGTGCGGCGACGCCTGACTTTGCACGGGCGAATTTCGAGGGTATTTCGCTGCAAGCGTGGGGGGACGGCAAGCGCTACAAGCTAAATCTCTTCACGGATCAGTCGTTTGATGGCGTGGCCTACCAGACAGAGTTCTTGCCGCCCGCGGGAGATTGGGCAACCGTGTTTCTTCCGAAGGAATCGTTCGTTGCAAGTTTTCGCGGCCGGCCGGTTGCGCAAGCACCTGCGCTGGATGGCAGCCGCATTGCGCAAGTCGGGCTAATGATTGCGAGCAAACAGGCCGGGCCGTTTTGTTTGAAGCTCCGCAGGATTTTGGCGACCTAGAAGCTCGTCTTTTTGGCCGATAGGAAAACGCCTGAGGAAGGAATAGGCTTCTGTTCTGCCCACACCAAAGCCCTTCCCATGCCACCAACCCTCTTCCAATCTATATCACTTAGTGATACACTTTCTCTGTGACGCAACGGCAGGTCTATAAAACCCGCTCGTTCACGCGCTGGCTATCGAAAACTGCGATCAACGATACTCAACTAATTGTTGCCGTTGAAGAAATATCACTCGGGTTAATTGATGCCCAGCTCGGTGGCTCTCTTGTGAAAAAGCGTGTTGCGATAAACGGGAAAGGCAAACGATCGGGCGCAAGAACCCTGATTGCAACAAATCTGAAAGAGCGCTGGGTTTTCCTTTATGGATTCGAAAAAAATGAGAGAGACAACATTACCCTGAACGAACTGACCGCGCTTTGGGCGCTGGCCAAAACGTATCTTGAGCTAGACGCAAATCAGTTGAATGTTGCAATAAATTCGGGCGAATTAGTCGAGGTTAAACATGACACAGAAACAGAAAAGCAGAATATTGAAGGAAGTTCAGGAATCGGCAACAGGCCTGCTGAACGCAGGCCTAATAAGCAAACGTGAAATGGCGAAATTCGACGCGTTGTGCGCACTGAAAGTTACCCCCCTAACCCCAAGAAAAATAAAGCTGTTGAGAAAAAAATCAAACGTGAGCCAGGCTGTTTTTGCCGCCTTGTTAAACACCAGTGTTTCAACGGTTCAGAAATGGGAGCTTGGAGACAAACATCCAAGCGGGCCCTCTCTGAAATTGCTAAGCCTTATCGAGAGAAAAGGCCTAGAGGCAGTTTTATAGCGGGGTGCGAAGCGCGGCTGGCTTGAACTTCACCTCCAGCAACTTGCCGCGCCTTGCGCGATTGCCCACATAGCTCTTCCACTCGCGGGCCTCAATCAACTGCTCCACCGCCTTACCGGCACGGCCGGTGCCTGACACCATTAGCGCTGCTTTTGCAGGCAAGCCTGCAGCATCAATAAACGCATCACCTTTGGGCTCAGGATCCAAGAGCAGCACGCCACGGCCACCCGTGGGCAACACTTTCACATCCGAAGCCGCCACCACGAGCAATCGACCCTTGGCCGAGAGCATTGCCAAATGCGCCCAGTCTTGCGGCAGCACACGAATGAAGGCAGGCCCATCGCCTTTTTCAATCGTCATGAACTGCTTGCCCGCACGCTGGCGCGTGGCCATGGATTCAATGCTAGTCACAAAGCCCAGGCCCAATCGCGAGCCAACAATCAACGATGTATTGACGGGACCCGCCACGAACTGCGAAAGCACCGCACCCGGCTCCACTTCGACCATGCTGGTGAGCGGCGATCCGTCGCCCCGCGCACCAGGAAGGCTCGCCACCGCCACCGAATAACTGCGACCTGCGGAAGACAACGCAATCAATGTGTCTACCGTGCGACATTCAAATGTGCCATACAGCGAATCGCCTTGCTTGAAGGTGAACTGAGACGCATCATGGCCATGGCCTTGTCGTGCACGCACCCAGCCGTTGACCGACACAATGACCGTGACCGGCTCATCGATCACTGGCACCTCGACCGTGGTGCGCTCGGCCGCTTTAATCAACGTGCGGCGCTTATCGCCAAACTTCTTGGCATCTTCCTCAATTTCCTTCGATACCGATTTGCGCAACGCCTTGTCGTCTTCCAGCAGGTGGGTGAGCTTGCCTTCATCGTCACGCAGCTGGGCCAGCTCTTTTTCGATCTTGATGGCCTCAAGCCGAGCCAATTGGCGCAGGCGGATTTCAAGAATGTCTTCCGCCTGAATTTCAGTAAGGCCAAACTTTTTAACCAACGCAGGCTTTGGCTCATCGCTTTCACGAATCACCTTGATTACTTTGTCAATGTTTAACAAAGCAATCGAGCGGCCCTCCAAAATATGAATGCGCCGCTGGGTCTGCTCTAAACGGTGCTGGGTTCTGCGGCGAACCGTGGCGATTCGATACTGCACCCATTGTGAGAGCATTTCCCGCAATGACAGCGAGCGAGGCCTGCCTTCAATGTCAACGGCAACCAGGTTCATGGCCACACTGCTTTCCAGCGGCGTGTGCGCTAAAAGCACCTTGATAAACTCATCGCGGTCTTGGCGCGACGACTTGGGCTCAAACACCAAGCGGACATCGGCATCCTTGCCGGATTCGTCGCGCACCGTATCCAATACCCCAAGCACCAACGACTTCAAGGTCTGCTGATCCGCAGTGAGCGATTTTTTGCCCGTCTTGATCTTTGGGTTGGTGATCTCTTCAATTTCTTCCAGCACTTTTTGTGCCGATACACCGTGGGGCAATTCGTAAACCACCAATTGCCATTGACCGCGAGCCATTTCCTCGATCGTCCAGCGGGCGCGTGTTTTCAAGGAGCCACGGCCTGTGGTGTAGGCCGCTGCAATTTCCTCCGCCGAAGAAATAATCTGCCCGCCGCCCGGAAAATCCGGGCCCGGAATGATTTTGTACAGCTCTTGATCGGAAAGCGCTGGTTTTTCAATCAAGGCCACTGCCGCCTGCGCCACTTCGCTTAGGTTGTGCGAGGGAATTTCAGTGGCCATGCCCACGGCAATCCCTGAGGCACCGTTGAGCAACGCAACGGGCAGGCGCGCAGGCAAACGCAAGGGCTCGGTAAACGAACCATCGTAGTTCGGCCCAAAGTCGACCGTGCCTTCATCGATTTCATCGAGCAGCAGCGAAGAAAACGCGGTGAGCCTGGCCTCGGTGTAACGCATGGCCGCTGCGCCATCGCCATCGCGCGAGCCAAAGTTTCCTTGGCCGTCGATCAAGGGGTAGCGCACTGAGAAACCCTGGGCGAGTCGCACCAAGGCGTCGTAGGCCGATTGATCGCCGTGCGGGTGGTATTTGCCCAGCACATCACCCACCACGCGGGCCGATTTCACAGGCTTGGCCGTGACGGCCAAGGACATGCGATGCATGGAATACAAAATGCGCCGCTGTACGGGTTTTAGGCCGTCGCACAAATCGGGCAGCGCGCGGCCCTTTACGACAGAGACGGCATAGTCGAGATAGGCGCGCTCTGCGAAGTCGGCCAGTGTCAGATGTTCGCCGTCGAAGGTCAGGCCTCTTGGTTGCTGTGGACCGCCACGGCCGCCTTCGGCGGCCTCGCGGTGACGAGTGCCTGCTGCGCTCGCTCGCAATGACGGTTGTGAGGTCTCGTCATCGCGAGCGCCACCGGCGCGTGGCGATCCAGCCCTTTCGTCATCGCGAGCGCCACCGGCGCGTGGCGATCCACTGGATTGCTTCGCTTCGCTCGCAATGACGGGAGTAGCAAACAAATCCGGCGTGGCGCCAGCAGAATTCTTTTTGCGCGGCATTAAACATCCACCTCCACTTCATGGCCTTTTTCTTCGAGCCAGGCCCTGCGCGAGGCGGCCTCGCCGCGGCCCATCAACAAATTAAAACGCTCGGCCGTTTGCAACACATCCAGTGCGCCAAAGGCCACCACCGACAAGCGGCGCGTATCCGGATTCAAGGTGGTTTCCCAAAGTTGTTCTGCACTCATTTCGCCCAGGCCTTTAAACCGTGAAATCGACCAAGCCGATTCGCGCAGCCCTTCTTGCTTTAATTTGTCGAGCACATGGGTGAGCTCGCCTTCATCAAGCGCATAAATTTTCCGTGCAGGCCGCTTGCCTGCCGCCGACACATCGACACGAAACAGCGGCGGCCTGGCCACAAACACATGGCCGCGCTCAACCAATTGTGGAAAGTGTTTAAAGAACAAGGTGAGCAACAGCACTTGAATGTGAGCGCCATCGACATCGGCATCGGACAAAATGCAGACCTTGCCGTAGCGCAGGTTATCCCAGCTCACCACATCGCTTGGGCCGTGCGGGTCAATGCCCAAGGCCACGGCAATGTCATGCACCTCGGCATTGGCAAACAGTCGTTCACGCTCGGTTTCCCAGGTGTTCAACACCTTGCCACGCAACGGCAAGATCGCCTGAAACTCCTTGTCGCGGCCCATCTTGGCCGAGCCACCCGCAGAATCGCCTTCGACTAAAAACAATTCATTGCGCGCAATATCAGTGGATTCGCAATCCGTAAGCTTGCCGGGCAGCACCGCAACGCCTGAGCTTTTTTTCTTCTCTACTTTTTGTGCCGAACGCACACGGCTTTGGGCTGCACGAATGGCCAAGTCGGCGATTTTTCGTGCCGCATCGACATCGCGATTGAGCCAAAGCTCTAGGGGCGCACGCACCTGCGAGGCCACCAAGCGCAAGGCATCGCGGCTCGTGAGTTTTTCTTTGGTCTGGCCTTGAAACTGCGGATCCAACACTTTTGCCGAGAGCAAAAAACTCACCCGCGAAAACACATCTTCCGGCAAAAGCTTGACGCCCTTGGGCATTAAATTGTGCTGCTCAATAAACCCCTTGACCGCTGCAAACAGCCCTTCGCGCAGGCCCGCCTCATGCGTGCCGCCAGCCGAAGTGGGAATAAGGTTTACAAACGACTCTCGCGCCACTGGCCCTTCGGCAGTCCAGGCCACCGCCCACTGCGCGCCCTCGCCTGCCGCAAACACTTCATCGGCTGCGCCCACATAGCCTTCGCCAATCCAGGGATCCACCACCAACGATTCGCCATCGACAAGCTCTAACAAGTAATCGCGCAAGCCCCCGGTGTAGCGCCAGCTCTCTTGCTTGCCCGTTTTCTCACTCGTTAAATGCGTGGCCACACCGGGCAGCAATACCGCGCGGGCCTTCAGGCTGTGGGCCAGCTCGGCAATGGGAATGCCCGCATCATCGAAATATTTCGCATTGGGCCACACGCGCACCTGAGTTCCACTGCGGCCTGCGGCAGCGCCCACTTTTTTCAACGGCTCTGTGACATCACCGCCTGAAAACACAATGCGATGTTCGGCGCCATCACGCCACACAGTGACCTCGAGTCGGGTCGACAAGGCATTGGTGACCGACACCCCGACGCCATGCAAGCCGCCGCTAAACGCGTACGCACCGCCCGAGCTTTTGTCGAACTTTCCGCCGGCGTGCAAACGCGTAAACACAATCTCCACCACCGGCACTTTTTCTTCCGGATGTTTTCCCACCGGAATGCCACGGCCATCGTCTAGCACACTCACACTGCCATCGGCGTGATGCGTAACAAAAATATTTTTTGCATGCCCTGCAAGCGCTTCATCGGCTGCGTTGTCAATCACCTCTTGAATGATGTGTAACGAATTTTCGGTTCGTGTATACATGCCCGGCCGTTGCTTGACGGGCTCAAGACCTTTCAACACTCGAATCGACGATTCGTCGTAGCCGGCTTTTTTTTGAACTGCCATGAATATGTGAACTCAGAAGTTGTCCACAGAAAATGTGGAAAAGTCAGTCATAAATTAGTAACAAATGTGGCGCAGACGGCACCCCTTCGGAGTGGTTAATAATTAACCACTTTAGAGCTTGCGATCACTCACCAAAATGCCGTCGGAATCGGCGTAGCACCACTCGCCTGGGCTAACCCTAACGCCCGCCACATCAAGCACAACGCCCGTCTGGCCGCTTCCCTGGCGATCACTGCGTCGGGGGTGGCTCGCCATGGCCCAAATGCCCACCGGGATCTCGGCAAGCTCTGCGGTATCCCGCACGCAGCCGTTAACAATAATTCCGGCCCAACCGTTTTTCTGAGCCAACAGGCCTAGGTTTCCGCCCACCAGGGCGCAGCGGTCGCTGCCCCCGCCATCGACCACCAACACCCGGCCCTGGCCGGGTGTCTCCAGGGCCTTGCGCACCAAGGAGTTGTCTTCAAAGCACTTGATCGTGGCAATCGGGCCAAAGGCAAGCGCCTCGCCACCATAGTTTTGAAACACCGGAGGCAGCACGCGCAAAGCGCCAGACTTCAGCGACTCCTCGTGGGAATCGCACAGATCCGCTGTGGGCGGAGGAAGATTGGGGGTTTTAGATTTGTTCATCGTGGGCGTAAGACTACCAGTGCTGCGTCCGCATGCAAAAATGAAGGCCATGAACGCACCGATATCCGAACTAGGACAAGAAATTCTCGCCACACTGTCGCGCTACTTGCGCGGCCAAATCGTGGTCATGCTGTTGCTTGCCGTGTATTACGCTGCGAGCCTCAAAGCCCTTGGGCTTGACTACGGAATTGCCGTTGGCATTTTCACAGGCTTTGCTGTGCTGGTTCCCTATGTGGGTTTTGGCACGGGCATGCTGATTGCGTTGGGCCTGGCAGGCTATCAATTTGGCACCGACTGGCCTGTGCTGTGGGTGTTGTGTGTCTACGCGGCAGGCCAGTTGCTCGAAAGCTTCGTGCTCACTCCCATGCTGATTGGAAAGAGCATTGGCGTGAACCCCGTTGCCGTGGTGCTGGCCCTCATGCTGTTTGGCAGCTTGTTTGGCTTTATTGGGCTGCTGATTGCACTGCCTGCCAGCGCCGTTGTCGTTGTGGTGTTACGCTTTTTCCGAGTCGGGATAGTGAAGGATTCGGTCGATCCAGGCGATCGCCACCGCTGAAGCAATAAAGGTCACATGAATGATCGTTTGCCAGAGCAAGGCTTTGTCCGACATGGAATCGGCAGAGATAAAAGTCTTGAGCAGGTGAATCGATGAAATGCCAATAATTGCGGTGGCCAGCTTGACTTTCAAAATATTGGCGTTGACATGCGAAAGCCACTCGGGCTGGTCTGGGTGGCCCTCCAGATCAAGGCGCGACACAAAGGTTTCATAGCCGCCAATGATCACCATGATCAAGAGATTCGAGATCATGACCACATCAATTAACGACAGCACCACGAGCATCACCACAATTTCTTTGCTCACCGCTTTCACGCCTAAGGTGCTGGCCGTACTCACCAGCGCATCGGGGTCCCACAAAATGGGCACCAGGTGAGTGAGCTCTTGAAGAAACAGCACCACATACACAGCCTGGGCAACAATCAAGCCGAGATACAGCGGCACCTGCAGCCAGCGGCTGGCAAAAATAATGGCGGGCATGGGCCGCAGTGGCCGAAAGGCCGCTTGGCTCAGACTTGGTTTTTCGTTGGGACTGGTCATGGCGCGCAAGTCTACCGCGAATCCGCCAACCCTTACAGGCCTAAACGCCGTTTGCGGTGTATTCCATGTTGAACACAAAACGATTTTCCGGGTGATGGTTGACCGTCACCTCGAATGTCTTGCCCGACGCATCCAGGTAGCGGCGCACGATCGCCAAGCACGGCGTGCCCCGGGGCAGGTGAAGCGCCTTGCTGATGCGGGCCGAGGCCCCTGTGGCATAGATTTCTACTTCTGCACGGTGCACCACCTCGCCAAACTGCTGCTCGATTTTTTCGTAGACCATGGCATTGCTGAAGTCTTCGTCATTGACGATATCGGCAAACTTGGGCAGTGTGTAAACATCGACGCACGCAATGACCTGGCCGGTGTCGCGCTCTTTGCGCAAGGCTTCGATATGAAACCACGAAGAGCCCACGGGGGCTTTCAAAAATTTGGCAAGTTGCGCATCGGCCTCGACATATTCCACGCGCTCGGTCAATCGGTGCGTGCCTGCCGAATACCGCATGATGTCGCCAGGCGAATTCAGGGTCTGCACAAAGCAACGCGGCTGCTGGCGTGATATCACGCGTGTCGGGGCGCCTTGACGTCGCAAAATCAAACCGTTTTCTTCCAAAGTGGCCAAGGCATGCCGTAAGGTGTGGCGGCTGACCTTGTAAAACGCGCAAAAACTTTGCTCCGAAGGCAGAGCCGAGCCAACGGGCCACTCGCCGGCACGAATGCGACTGGCCAGGGTTTCAGCCAAACTTTCGTGAAGGGTTTTACCCTTGAGTCCAAGCTCTTCTTTGTTAAAAGCATTCATAATGGGGCGCTCTCTAAGGTTGTCCGGATGAGTTTATCATGCCTATCGCAACTCTCTGATTTTTATAATTTTTATACTTTACCTGTTCGTATAAGAACAAAACATATTTTTAGAAAGCCTTTCGCCATGACCCGACCCCTTGATGGAATCACCGTCGTCTCGCTTGAGCACGCCATTGCCGCACCCTTTTGTACGCGCCAGCTCGCTGACCTTGGCGCCCGCGTCATCAAGGTAGAACGCCCCGGCACAGGAGATTTCGCGCGCGGCTATGACACGCGCGTCAAAGGCTTGGCCTCTCATTTCGTGTGGACAAATCGCTCGAAAGAAAGCCTGGCCCTTGATTTAAAAGCGGAACAAGACAAGGCCGTGCTCATGAAGCTGCTTGAAAAAGCCGATGTTTTGGTACAAAACCTTGCCCCCGGCGCCGCGGCGCGCATGGGCCTGTCGTTTGAAGCCTTGCACGCACAACACCCGCGATTGATCGTTTGCAATATCTCAGGCTATGGCGAGTGCGGCCCCTATCGCGACAAAAAAGCCTATGACTTGCTGATCCAAAGTGAGGCAGGCTTTTTATCAATTACCGGCACGCCAGAGGCACCCAGCAAAGCCGGCAACTCGATTGCCGACATTGCTGCAGGCATGTACGCCTACACCAATATTTTGTCGGCCCTGATGCTGCGCGACAAAACCGGCAAGGGCTCAACCATTGATGTCTCCATGCTGGAATCACTCGCCGAGTGGATGGGTTACCCGCTGTATTACGCCTTCGATGGCGCAGCGCCCCCGCCTCGCTCTGCAGCCTCCCATGCCACGATTTACCCGTATGGGCCCTTTGCTGCAGGTGATGGAAAGACCGTCATGCTCGGCCTGCAAAACGAGCGCGAGTGGCAAGTGTTTTGTGAAAAAGTGCTCAATCAGCCCGAGCTTGCAAGCGATGCACGCTACAGCTCCAACTTTAAGCGCAATGAAAACCGAGCCTCGCTTGAAGCGACCATTTTGAAAGTCTTTTCAGGCATGACGGCGGCACAAGTCATCGACTTGCTTGAGCAAGCCCAGATTGCCAATGCACAAGTCAATGACATGCACGATCTGTGGAATCATCCGCAATTACAAGCCCGCAATCGTTGGGTCACTGTCGAGACCCCCAAAGGACCAGTGCCTGCGCTATTGCCGCCGGGCGCAAACCCCGCGTTTGACTATCGAATGGATGGCGTGCCGGCAGTGGGCCAACACAATGCGGCAATTCTTAAGGAGCTGGGCTTGTCGCAGTAAGCTGCACCACGGCCCCGATGCCGTTGTGTAAGGGGCCTTCCTCGATCTGGCGATCACCCGCAAAAAAATCAATCACCGCTGCGCTCGGGAAATCATCGCGCACGCTTTGTGCCTCGGGCAACAGATGAGCTTCTTTCGGCCCGCCCGTGCCACGGCCTAACTGTTCGCGACTGTAGGCTTCAAAAATAAACACACCCCCAGGCGATAGGCCTTTCAGACAACGCTCGTGAAGCGCCCTGCGAAGTTTGTCGGGAAGATGCAGAAAGATTGAAACAATGCCTTGCCATGCACCCGGCTCAATGACAAACGCATTGACATCGGCCGCCATGAATTGCACCTGCACGCCCGCTTTTTCTGCCAAGGCCTTGCCCTTGGCCAAGCCTTCCTGCGCAAGGTCAATGGCGGTGACCTGAAACCCCTGGCGCGCAAGATAAACGCTATTGCGGCCCTCGCCATCGGCAAGGCACAGCACCTTGCCACCCTTGGGAATTAGCCGCGATTGACGCGCCAGATAATCATTGGGCTCGGTGCCGTAAGCATAATGCGACGCACTGTAGCGCGCGTTCCAAAACGCCCGCAGTTGCGCAACCGGATCAGACACGAACAAGCCCGAAAATCAGACCTTCATTGCCATCATGATCGTGTAAGCAATGCCAAGCAGCACTGCAAACAAAATCAAGCCGCCGACCATGGCATTGCGATTCAACTTGTAAAAATCGCGCACCGCCTGCGACTGCGACTTGCCCGAGGCCTTGCCCATACGCGATGTGAACTGGGCCGCAACGACCAGCAAGAACAAGATCAGGCCGAGCCAAAATGTGGTGCCCGAGCTGCCGGTTTTCATTCCAATAAAACCGAAGACCAGGAAAATTACCAGGCCAAAAAACAGCACCGAAACCAGGCGAATGAGTTTGTCTTGCATGAGGGGGCTCCTTGAAGGATTATTGGCAGCAACTGGAAAAATTCTACCGGAGAAAGGCCTTGCGATGCCCCGAATTTCACAATCCGCCCTGCCGGCCGCCCTCGCCCAAATTCCCGACTGGTCCTACTCGAACGAGCGCGGGGGCATGATCCGCAAAGAATTTAGATTTCACGATTTCAAGCAAGCTTTTGGCTTTATGACCGCCATGGCCGATTATTCCGAGCAGGCCAACCACCACCCCGAGTGGCGCAATGTCTACAGTTATGTCGAAGTGCTGCTCACCACACACGATGCCGATGGGCTCTCAGACCTGGATATTGCGTGGGCCAAGATGGCCGATCACAAGGCCAAGGCCTCGCCATAGCCCGTGAGCTCCAGATAACCGCGGCCAATGGCCTGGCCACGGTGCAATACGGTCACCGCGCCTTCCCAATAAAAACCGCCGGTGCTGGCCCGGGCGTCCACCTCTTGGTCTTGCATGAGCGGCACAATTTCATAATCCCTGCCTTGAAGGTTTAGCGTAAAGCCCACGGAATACTCCACCAAGGAGCGTGGCGATCGCCAGCGCTGTGTGGGTGTCCATTGGCCATCACGATACGAGGCAAGCAAAACTCTGCCCTTGGCATCGCGCCAATCCACATGGCGCCACAATGTATTGCCTTGCGCATCGCGAATGCGAAAGGCCATGAGACTTGCACCATCAAAAAGATTAATGCCAATCCAATCCCAGCCCGAGGCGCCTTGCATGAGCAGGCTGCTCGACCATTCATGGTCAAGCCACGCCTGGCCCTCGCGCACTTGCACTTGATTGCCATAACGCACGCGCGCTTTCACTTGCAGCTGCGGCCGGCTGTAATAAAAGCTTGCCAACTCAGGCAACGGGCCTTTGGCGGAATAGCCACCTGCGCCGCGCAGCACAGGCGCAAAGAGGGGGCTGGCCTGCAGCTCCAAAGAAAAATCTTTGCCCTGAATCTGCGCGGTGTACTGTTCGCGGCCTGCCTGCTCTGCACGCTTGAGTTGCCAATTGCCCAAGCGAACATCGGTATCAGCCTCACTAAAAGCGACACCGTCTGGGCCAACGCGTGCAGCCCGATCCGAATGCAAAAGCTTGCCTTGGCTTGCAATGGCCAAGGCGCCATGGGCAAACATCAGCTGCTTGGGCGCAAAGCGGCTCGGATTTTCTTCAGCATGCCGGGTTTTGCTTCGAAAAAATGTGACTTGAAACCCCATGGCCTGCTCGCCTTGGCCCAGCCAGCCGGTGATGTACCACCACTCGGTGCGAAAGCTTGGGTGAGCGCCAAAATCTTTCGGGAATTCAAGCCTGCGCGGACGCACCACCGGATAGTCGGCAGCCTGTGCTGCAAACGACACATTGCCGCTGTTAATCCCCAAGCCCGCTGCAGAGACTGCACCAGCCATTTGTGTCAATGCCATGCGTCGCGATGGCCTCATCACCAATCCTCTCGCAACGCCATGCTTAATCGTGCACGCTGCAAGCCCCGGCCGGCAGCCCACACTGCAGAAGTTGCGCCAATGGCCACTACCGCAATGGCCAGCCAAGCCAGTGGACCCAAAGGCAATGCGCTTTCCATGGTCCAGTGAAACGACTGCGGATTGACCCGATGAATCAAGACCTGACTCATGCCAATGCCCAACACCGTACCCCACAGCACCGCCACACCCAACAAGGCCAGCGACTCTAACGCAATGACGGTGCCCCGGTGTCGATCCGATTGGCCCAATTGAGAGAGCACCGCAAATTCTTTTTTGCGAATCAACGCCTGGCTTGCAAAGCCGGTCGCCACTGAAAAAATCGCCACCAACAGAGCTGCAAGCTCTAATGCGTACGTCAAGGCAAAGCTGCGATCAAAGATCTTTAATGACAAGGCACGAATGTCTCGTGCGCTCATAAATTTCATGTCACGCATTTCGGGAATTTGCGCACGCAAGGCCTGCATGACCGCCTCGGGCTGCGCGTGCGGCGCAAGCCATACCGCCAGGGCGGTTTTGCGTGAATCGCCCGTGATCGCGGCGAAATCATCAATGTCCATCATGATTGAGCCATGCTGTCGGCCATAGTCGCGATAAACGCCGGCCACATGTAGCTGCGCTGGCGCACTGTTGCTCGATAAGGCGATTGAGTAAGCACCCCCCGGCTGCCAGCCATATAAATCGCGCATGGCTTCTGAAACGAACACCATTGGCCGTGCACCCGTGTCAATCGCTGGGCCGGTCAAGGGCACGCCTTCAGAGGGGTTGTCACGTGGCAAGGGCCTTGCCATCACCATCACCTCGGGCCAATCGGGCCGCACCAACACCGGCTGATGCCGATTGAACTCATAACGCGCAATGCCTGAAATTGCGGCCACTTTCGATTGGACGGTGTAATCAAAACCCTGTTGATTCACCATGCCTTGGCTGCTGGTATACAAATCGGCAGGCAAAATTTGATCAAGCCATTGCGCCACCGAATCACGAAAGCTTGCCACCATGACCACCATCGCCACAGTCAGCGAGACAGCCGCGACCACTCCCGCAATCATTCCGGCAGCGCTGGCAGGCGCTTGGCTCACACGCCACATGGCCAGCACCGCAGACGGATTGGCCTTCGGCTGCTGCGACAGCTTGCGGCTTGCAACGACAAACACGCCTTTAACGAGCCAAGGCAAAAAAGCCACCCCCGCAAACAGCAAACATGCAATCGAAAAGTAGCCTGCGATGGGCAGGCCCGCAATCGGCGGCGCAAAGGCTAAGGCAAGACTTGCAATGCCTAGGCTCAACGCGGGCCATGGCTTTGCAAGCGGCGCCAGCATGCGCTCGGCTGCGCCTTGTCGCAGTTGCTCAATCGGTGCGCTCGCGCTTGCGGCGCGTGCAGGAAACCAGCCCGCCAAAAAACCCACCGCAATGGCCAGGCCCCAAAATCCCAACAAGGCAAGCCATGACCACTCGAGCGGCGCAACTGTTTTGGAAAAATAGCCCGCGCCTAAATCTCCGCCCACCAGCATCAAAAGCCCTTTGGCCAAACCCAGGCCAAGACCAATGCCCGCAAGCCCACCCAAAGCGCACACAATGGCGGCTTGGCCCAACACCAACAATGACAGCCAACGCGCGCTTGCACCCAACACGCTGAGCAGGGCCAATTGGGTTTGCTGTCGCAACACCGAAAAGCTCACGGTGGTGAACACCAAAAAAGCACCCGTAAACAACGCCACCAAGGCCAGCACCGATAAGTTCACACGATAAGCGCGTGAAAGATTCGACATGCGTCGATTGCGATCATCCGCCGAGACCAGCTTTAAGCCCGGCGCAACCGTTGCAAGCGAATCGGCTGCGGCCTTCAGGTCTGCGCCTTCGGAAAGCCGCAAGTCAAGACGCGTGAGCTTTCCAATGCGGCCAAACTTCCATTGGGCAAGGCCGAGATCCATGACTGCGATCGATTGGCCTGCAGCGCCTGGCACGGTGCCAGCGACGCGAAATTCTTGAATGACCAAACCGGCACGCAAGGTGATGCGATCCCCCACGGAAAGCGAGAGCGCTCGCATCGCAGTGGCCGACAAAAACAGTGCATCGCTTGCAAAGAGATCATCGCGGCGGCCTTGCTCAACCGATGGCATGAGCGAGGGTGTGACCGAAGCGGCACGAAACAAATCCAGCCCCACCACGGTGAGCCGATCGGTTTTGACCAAGAGCGCTGGGCTGATGGTTTCAATGCCCAGCGAATCGGCAGCGCCGCTAATGCGCTCTAGCAACGCATCGTCAAAATCACCAGCAGGCGCCTGAATCTGTGCCGACGATTGGCCATTGACAATATCCAGCGCGCGGCCAAATTCACTAAACGCCGAGCGGTTCACCACATGAATGCTCACCGCAAGTGCAAGGCCAATGGCCACCGTCACCCCAGCAGCAATCCAGCGGCCAGGCTGCGCTTTCAAGGCCGAGACAATCATCCAGAAAAAAAGCGTGCGTGCGCCGAGAGCCACGAGCACTACTCCAGCGCCGATAAGCCGTTCGTGCGCAGCTCATAGCGCCACTTCAACCTTGCCGCTGCCTCGGCAGAATGCGTAACCATTAACAGCGCAGCATTTGTTTGCTCGCAGCACGCCGCTAACAAATCCAATGCACGACCTGCAGTCACCGGGTCAAGATTGCCGGTGGGCTCATCGGCCAACACAAGCTTGGGGCGATGCACCACGGCACGCGCCAATGCAACGCGCTGCTGCTCACCCCCCGAGAGCTCTGCGGGCAGTGCCGCCGCACGAGCCGTAATGCCCAGCTCGGCCAGCAGATCACTGGCCCTGCTCCTGGCTTGATCGACCGGCATGCCGCCCAGCAAACACGGCACCATGACATTTTGTAAGGCCGACAAATGCGGCAAAAGATGAAAGGCTTGAAATACGAAGCCAATTGATTTTCGGCGAAGCTCAAGCCGTTGAACATCGCTCATGGCAGCGATGTCGACCCCCTCGAATACAACATGGCCTGCGCTTGGGGATTCCAAGCCCGCAATTAAATTCAGCAAGGTTGACTTGCCCACGCCCGACTCGCCGCGCAGGGCCACTTGTTGGCCGCGTTCTAGCGAAAAATCAAGATTTTCAAATAGCCACGGCCCCTGGCCAAATCGTCGGCCCAATCCGTGCACACGCAGCAGCTCAGTCATAAGCAAAACTTTAACAGCCCATCAGTTGTCTCTGGTATCGTGCCCCATTCATTAAAACTCTCATGACGCCGCGCCATGTCCACTAGCTCATCGAAAATAGTCCGAATGTTTGTTGCAGGCGTTCTCGCCGCATTCCCGTTGATTGCGACCGCGCTGCTCATTGCCTTCGTGGTGGGCATCATCATTAACTGGCTTGGGCCCTCAAGCCCCTTGGGCAGCCTGATGTCCAGACTTGGGCTTGGGGTTGCAGGCTCGGAATGGGTGGGCTATGTCATCGGCCTAGTGGTGGTGGTGCTTGCCCTGTTGGCTCTCGGGTTTTTAGTGGAAAAAGGCCTGCAAAAAGGTTTCGCTGCAGTGATCAATGGACTCGTTCGAAAAATTCCGATTGTTCGAACGGTTTACGACACGATCAACAAATTTGTCGATCTGGTGGCCAAGCGCGACGATGCGCAGCTCAAAAGCATGCGACCCATCTGGGTTCATTTCGGTGGGCCCGGCGGCGTGTCCGCGCTCGCGCTGCTGTCTTCTCCCGATCCCGTCATGGTAAAAGACAAAGCGTGCTACGC
>QXGG01017349.1_pt1 | contig 54467 bp, 59 predicted proteins | sample 1982491 | NCBI WGS metagenome assembly QXGG01 (sample SAMN09924614, study PRJNA488089) | Wastewater metagenome, whole genome shotgun sequencing project. | isolation source: South African research farm wastewater | place: South Africa: Irene, Agricultural Research Council, Animal Production...
ACCCCCACCTGTCAGCAGAGCGCGAATGGCATCGAAGACGTGCTGATGAGCTGGCTTGTAGAAGTGCTCGACTCTCACCCCCGCCTCTGCCACGGCGTTGACCGCATCGCGCGACAACAACATCGCGCCCAGAAGCGACTCCTCGGCGCTGAGATTGTGAGGCGGAACGCGATTCATCGATGGGCGTGCCTGGGCATCCCGGGGGGAGCGCACCCCGCGTGATGAACTCATCGATCTCACTTCCTACATGGCTCTACCTTGACTCACTGGGGCTGTTGATCGCTAGAGGAACAACCTGTGGACACGAAGGGGACAACGTGTGGAAAAGTTCCCATCCCTGTGGACGAAGGAGCGGCAAATCGATGGCTGATCGGACGGACACGCTGCCCGTCGAGATCATTTGGCGACGACGTCGATGGTGATGTCGAACTGCACATCGTGATGCAATTTGGCCATCACGCCATGCTGCCCAACCGACTTGATGTGGTCGGGAACGCTCAACATCTTTCGATCGAGCTCGATGCCGGTCTGGTCGGCAACAGCCGAAGCAACATCGGCTGCTGTCACGGACCCGAACAAACGACCTTCTGCACCAGCCTTGGCCTTGATCGTGATCACTTTGGCAACGAGTGCCGAGGCGATCGACTGAGCGGCATCGCGATCGGCTGCATCGCGCAAATCACGGCGACGACGCATTGCCGCGGCCTGCGCCACTGCACCATCGGATGCCTTGATTCCCAGTCCTCGCGGCAGGAGGTAGTTGCGCCCATGCCCATCGGAGACTTCGACGATGTCTCCGCGCTTTCCCAGCCCGGAAATGTCTGCTCGCAGAATCACCTTCATGATCAGCTCTCCTCGCTGTCCTGAGCGTCGATGTCGCCATCGGCCTGAATCTCGAGGTCGACGATGTCGTTCTCGACGGCCTCGTTCGCCTCACTGCTCCTGGTCGTCTCGACCGAATCGTCCTCGACTCGCGGTCCGCGGCGCGGGCCGCGTCCGACGGAAGCAACACGCTTGGTGTACGGAAGAAGCGCCATTTCACGCGCGTTCTTGATCGCGGTCGCGAGTTCACGCTGCTGTTGCACGGTGTTGCCGTTCAGTCGCTGGCTGCGAATCTTCGACCGATCCGACATGAACCGCTGCAGGAGACCAACGTCCTTGTAGTCGACGTACAGCACCTTCTCCGATGACAGCACGTTGGCTTTCTTCTTGATCTTGCGACCGGTGTCCTTCGGGGCTCGCCCCCGTACCGGCTTCTTCGAATTGCTGTTGCTCATGTCATTTCCTCGTCTCGATATTCGACTTGTTGATCAGAAAGGTTCTTCGTCGCCGTAGAACGGCTCATCGGCTGCCGGTGCGGCACTGCGTGCGGCGCGTGGCGCACCACCCCCGTCACCTCGGGCCGGATTTCTCTCGATCGAAACCGTTGCCCAGCGCAGAGTTGCTCCGACCTCGTCTGCAACGATGTCGACAGACGTGCGCTTGACGCCGTCTCGACCTTCGTATTCACGAACGTCGAGCCGCCCCGACGCCATGACGCGAGCGCCCTTGGTCAGCGATGCGGCAATGTTCTCTGCAAGCTGATCCCACGCCACGACATTCATGTAGGTCGTTGCTTCCTGCCATTCGCCGTTCACCTGATAGCGACGGTTCACGGCGATGCCGACAGTGACCGTCGCCTTGCCTGACTGTGTGTACCGCAATTCGGGATCTCGTGTGAGATTGCCGACGACGGTGATGGTGTTCGATGCCATTGTGTTCCTCCGACTGGGATGTTCCTCGACTGGGCGGGGATGCGATTCGGACTCGAGGTCGATTCGGGCGCGGTACGCCTCAGGCCGAAACCAAACCCCGACGAGCCGCTTCGGCATCGGGGAGTCTCAGCAATTTGTGGCGCAGGATGTCATCGGAAATGCGCAATGTCCGCTCGAAATCATCGAGTGCACCGCCCGGAGCCGTGACGTTGAGGACCATGTAATAGCCGTCCTCGCGCTTGTTGATCGGATAGGCCAGGCGACGCTTGCCCCACCAATCCACTTTTCCGTGGACGGTGCCACCGGCAGCCGCAATTGCCTTGCTCACAGTGGACGTCCACTGCTGCGCGGCTCCGTCTTCCAACGAGCCGTCGACGATGACCATCAATTCGTATGCACGCATCGGCGTGAAACTCCCTTCGGACACGGACCGGACGTTCCGGTCTCGGGACCCCAGCTGGGGCAGGGTATGAGACGCAGAAGTGTACCCGTCGATCGGGAGACTCCACTTCCGAGCCCGTCGACCTTCCGCAACGAAAAATTTCAGTTGTCGTGACGGCACGGACATGACCTCGGGCATGGAACCACTGTGACCAAGGGGTGTTGCAGGGACGGAATATCGTGACATTCCCTGAAAATCAGGGAAAGCACCGCATCATGCTTCGCGTCAGATACGGGTCAAGCGGAACACGGACGCCGAAACGAGCCCGATACCCCACGCAACCGCTCCGTCTTGATTCGTCACCGCTCCGCCAACTCTGAGGACGCCTGTGGTCGCCTGGTCGCGCAATCCCTGGAAGACCAGTGCCGGAGAGTCACCGGACAAACCCCAAGCAATGGCGAAGAGACCGCCCACGATGCCGAGTACACAGATCGGCATCACGAGCATTTCCCGAGACATGTAATTCGCTGCGAGCAATGCGAAGCCTCCGGTGACGACGAGAACCACTCCGACTCCAAGGATGGCCAAGAAGAGATACTGGAACATCCCGACGATGCCGGCGCCCGGAACGTCACCGCAGTCGATCATGGCAAGTGTGTCGGCCTCGACATCGTCGAGGGGGCGAGTCTCGAAGATCTGGCAGACCGTCCCGTCATCCATCTGCGCCACGTACTGCGGACCTTCTTCGATGAGACGAACGGAGAACGGATCGGTGGCTGCACCGAGAATCAACATCAGAATGCCGGCAGCCGCGATCATCACGAGTCCGAGAATCGCATCGCGCTGGAATTGTCGTACGACTTGGAACGGCAAGTAGTTCCGGCGACGGTACGACCGACGCTGCCGACCACCAAGTCGGATCACCGCTACCCCACCCTCCGAGCAGCGCGCGCGCCGCCGATCGGCAGGACTCGAACGAGATGGTGCCACCGACACGTGCAGCATGCCTCGACCACATACGCCGCATACTCTTCGCGTCGACGATGGAATTGAGCGAGTTCGCCATTGTCGGCGATCACTCGACCATGAGCTGGGAGTCGAGGTCCGAAGACGTACGTGACCAGCACCAAGTTGTCTTCGGTGCAGATCGGACACATCGTTTCGATGCGTCGTCCCACGCTGCGCGCAGCGCGCATCAGCTCCGGATGGGCATCGCACACATCCTCACGGCCGAGACGACCGCGTCGAAATTCGTTGATGATGGCGCGCCGAGCCATCCGGTGATCGACGAGGCCCGAGCGAAATGACGCGATGGGACGCCACGGTCCCGATCCCGATGGCTCCTGTCGAGCAAACATTGGTCGCAGGCTACCCTGCCGTCGCCCACCACTCGTCCAAGCGCTTGCGGATCTCGGCATCTCCGATCACACCTTCTTCCAGGCGAATTTCGAGAAGGTGAGCCATGGCACGACCGACGACGGGACCGGGTTCGATTCCCAGGTGCTCCATGACGGCAACGCCATCCATCTCGGGACGGATCGCCTTCAGCTCCTCTCGGGCTGCGAGTTCTGCAATACGCGCTTCCAATTCGTCCATACGCCGAGACAATCGCGCAGCTTTGCGTTCATTTCGCGTCGTGCAATCACAGCGAGTCAGCACGTTGAGTTCATCGAGCAGCGGGCCGGCGTCATTCACGTATCTGCGCACTGCCGAATCCGTCCAACCCATCTCGTAGGTATGGAAACGAAGATGCAGTCGCACGAGTTCGGTCACCGCTTCGACGTCCTCATTGGGATAGCGCAACGCTTGCAGCCGCCTGCGAGTCATCTTTGCGCCAACGATGTCGTGCATGTGGAACGTCGTTCCTTTGCCTTCCTGGAAACCGCGCGTTCTCGGCTTCCCCACATCGTGGAACAGCGCAGCCAATCTGGTGATCCGAAAATCGAATTCGGGATGTGCATCGGGTCGAACGTTTTCGATGACGGCAAGAGTGTGCGTCAGAACATCCTTGTGCCGATGAATCGGATCGTTCTCGAGACGCATCGACGGAAGTTCCGGCAGGAACTTGTCGGCGAGACCGGTCTCCACGAGGAACCACAGACCAGCGGTCGGCGAATCCACGACGATCAACTTGTCGAGTTCATCGCGAATGCGCTCGGCGGACACGATCTCCAGACGATCGAGAGACGATTTCACCGCTTCGACGAGTTCGGGTGTCGGCACCACACCGAACCTGGCGATGAAGCGAGCAGCGCGAACCATGCGCAATGGGTCGTCGCTGAAGCTGATGTCGGGGTCGAGCGGCGTTCTGAGGACTCGAGTCATCAGGTCGGTGACGCCATTGAAAGGATCGATGAGAGTCGGGGCGTCGGACGTCAATTCGAGTGCCATCGCATTGATGGTGAAATCCCGTCGCGAAAGATCTGTCTCGATCTCGTCTGCGAACTCGACATCGGGTTTGCGTGTGTCCGGGTGGTAGGCCTCTGCGCGATGTGTCGTGATCTCGTAGACACGATCGCCTTTCCGAGCTCCGATCGTTCCGAACTTCTCACCTTGGGTCCAGAGGGCGTCGGCCCAGCCGCTCAGAATCTTCTTGATCTCGTCTGGGCGAGCATTCGTGGTGGCGTCGAAGTCGATCGCATCGGACGACTGACCGAGAAGCAGATCGCGAACGGTTCCTCCGACCAGATACAGGCGTCGATCCGCAGAACGGAAAAGGGCACTGACATCGGCCAATTCGGCGAGGACAGGTGCGAAGCGATCAGGAACCACGGGGGTCAGACTATTTGTTCTGTGATCACGTGTCCCGTGATCACGTGTTTCGTGATCACGTGGTCTGTGATCACGTGATCAGATCACATCGAGGCCGACGAGATGCCGTCGAACCTCGTCGATCCGGGCCATTGCCTTGTCCGAACCTCCACTCGTCGGAGCCTCGACATCGTCTTGTCGGAATTCGATCAAAGCCGACAGCGTTGCAGCCGTGGACTGCTTCAAAGCTTCGAGGTCGTAGCCGCCCTCGAGCATCAGAACGACACGACCAGGGGGAACGAGCGACATCAACCGCTGCGTCATCGATGAATAGTCACCCGCTGACAGACCCATCTGCGTGAGTGGATCGCGACGATGGGCATCGAATCCCGCCGACACGATGAGCCAGGTCGGATGGAACTTCTCGACAGCGGGAGCGATGATCTCGTCGAAGGCAGCGAGATAGGCATCACCCGTCGTGCCTGGAGGCAACGGCACATTGATGGTCGAGCCGAAGCCGGCGCCGACTCCGTTCTCGTCGTACCAACCCGATCCGGGGTACAGAGGCCATTGATGCAGCGAAACGAACAGCACTCGATCGTCGTCGATGAACACGTTCTGAGTTCCGTTCCCGTGATGTGCGTCGAAGTCGACGATGAGCACACGCTCGCCGCGGTGGGCGAGTTCGGCAGCGGCAACAGCAACGTTCGAAAGCAGGCAGAAACCCATGGCTTCGGACTTCGTCGCGTGATGACCAGGAGGTCGAACTGCGCAGAAAGCTGCCGTCGCACCCGTCTTCTCCATCTCGTCGATCACTGTGAGTCCTGCACCCGCTGCCAACAAGGCTGCGTTCCACGATTCCGACGACACAACAGTGTCCTCATCCAAGCGGCCTCCGCCAGTTGTCGAGACCCTCTCGATTCGCTCGATGAGTTCACGAGTGTGGACCCGACGTAACTGATCGACACTCGCCGGGCGCACGTCGACGGGAACGAGTGCATCTGCAAAACCTCCGATGCGCGCTCCATCGATCACCGCTCCCAGACGCTCAGGACGCTCGGGATGGACAGGTCCGACGAGATGCTCGAGATACGCCTCGTGAGTAGCGAAGAGAATCGACACTGCTGAGAACGCTACCGTCAGTGGCGTGATCACTGGGCTGTTGCAGCGTCGTGGCGCAAGTGCACTGCGAATCCTTCTCGACGGGGACATCTCTGCGCGGGTCCGCACCTGGCCAGGTCGAACCGATGTGGCCCATCTCGTCCTCTCCGATCACACCATCGGTCCATCGGTGTCAGGTCTGAAGGACTGGGTACGTGTCGTTCACGCCGCTGGCTACGACATCATCCGCACTGGAGCCGTCGCAGCCGACATTTCCCATGTCTTTCGCGAAGTCGGATTCCGAGAGATCCAAACCTTGGCCCTCCTCGAACTCGACGATCCGGTGTCGATCCATCGCTTCCGCAAGATGCGGTCTCCGTTGTTCGAACTGCGTCCGCTGCGATCCGTGCGATCTTTGCAACTTGCTGCCGACATCGATGCCGGCGCATTCGAACCCGATTGGAACATGGATGCTCCGAACATTCGCGAAGCGTGTCTCGCAACGCCTCAGCATCGCATCCGCCTTGCGGTCTCGGCAGAGGACAAGCCTCTCGGCTACATCGTGACTGGGCGCAGTGGCTCGACCGGCTTCATTCAACGACTCGCTGTGCAACCGGAACATCAGGGTCTCGGCGTCGGATCAGCTCTGCTCCAGGACGGGCTCTCCTGGTTGGCCCGCCATCGTGTCGATTCGATCCTGGTCAACACGCACCTCGACAATCACCGTGCACTCGATTTGTATCGCCGATGGGGATTCCGACTGCTCGAACAACATCTGCAAGTTCTCGAATGGATGACAGTCGAAGACGCCGGCTCGCCCAAGAACCGGGTGAGTCCGTGAGGTATTCGAACGCGTCGTCTCGTCGGCGTCGGCCGTGCCAGCTCGCAGTGCTGATCGTCTGCCTAACCATTGCATCGGTTCTGGGGAACACGTCGCATGTCGAAGCTGGACTACAACGCCCAGCCATGACGCTGCTCTCACAAAGTTCATTCGTCAGCGGAGCCGAAGGATCATCGTTCCAGATGTCCGTGCAGTTGTCGGGACCTCTCATCGACTCGATCAACGACACGACGCGTCTCGTTGTCACTTCGCACCGGCCTGTTTCATCGCGAGCAGACGTACGTGATGCTCTCGAAGGGCGTCTGCCGCAGATCATCGATGCAGTCGGTTTCCCCTTGTCGTCCATCGTCGATGCATCGGTAAGAGGATCCACCAGAGTCGACTTGACCGTTCCGACGGAAATCGGAAGGCGAACCCCCGACTCACTGCAAATGTCGGCAACGGGCATCTATCCGCTGACGATCGATGTCGAGAGGTCCGGTGAACGCATCATCCGCCTCGTCAGCTTCATCGAACGTCTCGGACCCGACACATTCTCACCAGTTGGCACCGATCCGCTTTCTCTCGCTCTCGTCGGTCGACTCGCACCACCCATCAGTCTCGACGCCGAAGCCGAAGAGGCCGAAGTGGACATGTCCGAGTCGAACCGTGTGCTGATGTCCGATTGGGTCGCCTTGCTCGAGAACAGACCTGGCTTCCTCGCAACAATTGCCGTCCAGCCCGAGTTTCTCGACTCGTTCGGCCGCTCGACGCCTGAGGATCGAGAACTCTTGATTCGACTTCAGCGAGCCACTGTGTTCGATGCCATGTCGACCACCTATGTCGCGATGGATCCGACGGATGCAGATCGCCACGCTCTGAACGAGGTGTTCACGCGCCAACTCCGCTTGGGTGAAACGACTCTGTCCTCTCTCTTCCCCACTCGCATCACTCCACGCCGGTCTTGGGTGTCGACCAGCCCGCTTTCGTCAGAAGGCGCTCGCTTTCTCGCCGATCTCGGATTTCGCAATGCAGTTCTTGCGCCGGCCGCTCATGAATTCGACGGTCTCGATCCGACACGACTCGTCGAACTCTCCTTCTCCGACGACGGCACGATCTTCGGAGTGATTGCCGATGACCGTCTGGCAGCAGCTCTCGAAACGGGATCCTCTCGCCCAGTCGGCGGTGAACATCTCGTGGCTCATCAGATCCTCGCCGATCTCAAGACGATGATCCTCGAAATGGACGCTCGCGATATCGACCCTTCCCGAAGTGCTCTGGTGTTGACGACCGAGACCGGAGACGTGCCGTCGGCCCGGATGAGTGCTGCATTGTGGGATGTCGTGAATCGCGATCCCCGATTCACTTTCACGAGTCTCAATGAAGCCGTCACGAAGATGTTCGGCGATGGTGATCTCGAACGCGTGGAACTCGAGACTTTCCTGGACCAGCCGACTGCCTTTCCAGCGAGTACGACTCTGAATGCAACGATGCAGAGCCTCCAATCCACCATCGATGCATTTGCCTCGATACTTCCGCGCGGCGACGACAAGGTGCGCGGGTGGCGTCGCATCCTCGATGCACTTGCGGACAATCGTCTGTCGTCGCAGACGCGCCAGTCGTACACCGAAGCCATTCGATTTGCGACCCAGGAGATCGCGTCCTCCGTTGTGCCTCCGGCTTCCACCACGTTCACTTTGGGCGGGCGAGACAGTCCGATCAGATTTTCGGTTCGCAATGATTCGACATCGAATCTCGAAGTCCTGATTCGTCTGACCAGCCCCAAGTTGCGTCTCTCCGAGAGCGACAAAGTTGTCGCCCTTCCCGCAGGAACGTCCACTGCCGTCGAATTCGCAGTCAGTGCCCGATCGAACGGACGCTTTCCCGTGACACTCGAGTTGCTCACCCCCGATGGGGAAGTCCTGCTCGGTCCACCCTCCACTCTCACTGCCAGAGTGAACGCTCTGTCGGGTCTCGGTCAGCTCGTGACAGGAATTGCGCTGCTCTTTCTCGCCTCCTGGTGGGCGAATCACTTCCGACGGCAGTATCGACGCCGACAATCCGAGGCCAGTCTCAGTTCTCGAAGGCACCCGAGCGGAGAGTCACAAAATCGCGACAACACGAGATCGTGATATCCAAGACCGTGATATCACGAATCGTGATCTCACGAACGACCTGGTGCTTGCGTGAACGTCCCGTTCGCGACGACGACTAAGGTCTCGGCGTGGCCCAATCAGCTGTTCGTATCATCACCGACAGTTCCTGCGACCTTCCGGAATCTGTCGTTCGCGATCTCGGGATCGAAATCGTTCCTCTGTTCATCAGATTCGGCGACGATGAACTCGTCGATCGAGAGCAGCTCTCGACAGCCGAGTTCTGGAAGCGCTGTTCGATCGAAGAGGGTCTGCCGTCGACTGCGGCCCCCTCACCTGGTCGATTCGAACAGGCGATCGCCAAACTCGCCGGTGAGGGTGCATCGGGAGTCCTCATCATCAATCTGTCGGGGGCTCTTTCGGGAACCCTCCAGAGTGCCGAAGTCGCTGTCGAGTCGAAGAAGTCCTCGATCGCCGTGCGAGTTGTCGACAGCCGAACGGTGTCGATGGGTCTCGGAGCGATCGTGGTGGCGTGCGCCGAGGCGGCGCAACGCGGCGAATCTCTCGATGCCGTCGAAGCTCTGGCTCGGGAATTGAGCGACCGATGCAAACTGTGGGGTGCTCTCGACACACTCGAGAACCTCAAGAAGGGCGGTCGAATCGGCGGGGCGAAAGCTCTTCTCGGCACCGTCCTTTCGATCAAGCCGATCATCGAAGTCCGAGACGGTGTCGTACAAGAGGGCGGCAAGCAGCGTACGCGCAGCAAAGCTCTCGCATTTCTGGTGGACAAGGTCAAAGAAAGCCTCGATGGTCCGGGAATCCAGTGGCTCTCGGTCCTCCATGCCGATTGCGACGACGTTCAGGACTTCGTGGATCTGGTGAGCGCTGTCTACCCAGGTGAGATCATGATCGGCGAAATCGGACCCGTCGTCGGCTCCCACGCCGGTCGGGGGACGATCGGCATCGCATTCATCGAAGGCTGACGATCTCGCCAGCGAGACGGCATCACTGCGAGCAGGTGACCGGGACAACTAGCGTCTAGGGCGAACATGCCCCCTGAACAAAAGCGCTCCGAACCGCAGTCCCAAACGGTGATTGCAGGTCGATATCGACTCGAGGAACATCGCGCCCAGGGAGGCATGGCCGAAGTCTGGCGAGGTGTCGACCTCCAGTTGTCGAGAACGGTTGCCATCAAACTCCTCAAGCCGCAACTTGCGTCGGATTCGACGTTGGTGGAGAGATTCAGACGAGAGGCCATCGCGTCAGCGAACCTCAATCACTTCAACATCGTGACTGCATACGACGCTGTCGAACACGATGGCCGTCAAGCGCTGATCATGGAGTTCATCGACGGTAAGTCGCTGCGGGAACTTCTCGATACCAACACGCAACTCGAGAGCAACCTCGTGCAGCACATCGGAGTGAGCGTCTGTGCAGCCCTCGAAGCTGCACATGAGCGCGGAATCATTCATCGCGACATCAAACCTGGCAACATCTTGTTGACGAAAGACGGCAGGGTCATGATCACCGACTTCGGAATCGCCAAGGTTCTCGGAGAAGGCGGTGACCTCACGAGCGAAAACATCATGATGGGGACTGCGAAGTATCTCGCCCCCGAGCAGGTCAAGGGAGATCCGCTCGACGAACGCGCTGATCTGTATTCGCTCGGCATCGTTCTCTACGAATGTCTGGTCGGAAAAGTTCCATTCTCCGGCAAGAACGACACCGAGACAGCTCTTGCACGTCTGCAACGCGAACCGCGCAACATCACGACTCTTCGACCGAGTGTCAATCCCCAACTCGCAGCAGTCGTGCACAAACTTCTCGCACGCGAACCCCGCTCTCGTTTCCGCAGTGCCGCAGAGGTACGCAAGGCCCTCACTTCCGTCAATGCTCCCGTTGCGCGCGAGCCCGAAGTCGTCCCGAGGCCGACCGTTGATCGAACACCTCCGACCGGCAAGGTCATCCGCCCCAAGGGATACACGCCGAGTGGGACACCCGCACCGACTCCGAAAGATTCGAACAATCGCGAAGAACGATCGACGGGTTCGACGCGAATCATCCCTCCGGCACAACCTTCGCCTCGAAAACCGTTGTCGCCCAGGGACGTATTTGCATTCGGCGGCTACAGACCTTCGAACCTGGTGATGGTTGTCGGGGTGCTCGCTCTCGTTGCAATTGCCGTTCTCGTCTCGCTGTCGATGCGTGACGAGACATCTGCTCCCCCAACCGTGCCAGATGGCGCAACGGTCGAGGTGACCGCACCGATCTATTCCGGGCCCGTCGAAATCACAGGCGTCCGCTCTTACGACCCTGAGGGCGATGATCGTGTCGAGAACGAGGAGTCGGTTCTCAATGTCACCGATGGCGACAGTGAAACCGTTTGGTCGACGACGTGTTATCAATCTTCCACCTTCGGGAGTAAGAACGGTGTCGGCATCGTCGTGCAGTTGAATGCTGTGGCTCTCGCTCGAATCGAAGCCGATATTCCCGGCCAGAACTGGCGGGCCCGCATCTACGCGTCGGCTGATTCGGCGACGACGACATCACAGTGGGGGCAGCCGATCTGGGAAGGGTCAGCAGCGTCCGGGTCGACTGTCGTTGCGACGTTCACCCAACCGGCCCAATATGCATTGATCTATTTCACAGAGGTCGGTCGCAGCGGAATGTGCAGCACCAAGAATCCCTATCGGGGCAGCATCAGCGAAGTACGCGTGTCTCCCGCGCCTTGACGGATCCGATCCGAACACACATGTCTCGAGATGATCTGGAGGGAATCCTCCGAGACAATTACTCGCTCATTCGAGCCGTTTGTTGGCGGATCCTCCGAGACGAAGCCGATACGGATGATGCGACCCAAAACGCAATGATTTCGATCGCTCGCGGTTTTCCGAATTTCGACGGGCGATCGTCCATTTCGACATGGATCTATCGGATCGCAACCAATGCAGCACTGGATGAATTGCGGCGTCGACGCCGCCGACGCCGATTCGTCCCGATCGAACGGGCAGATCGACTTCCGGACGAAGTCGACTCCCGAAGTCTCGATCAGGTGGATGGACTCGAATCGAGAGACGCTCTGAACGCTGCACTCGCCCGCGTCCCAGAGGAATTCCGGATTCCGTTGGTGCTTCGTGACGTGTCCGACCTCGAATACGACGACATCGCCGAGATCCTCGACATCCCGATCGGAACGGTCCGATCTCGTATTTCGCGCGGGCGAGCACGCCTCGCCGACGAGTGGTCGAAATTGCAGGGGAACTCGACAACCCCGAACGAACGTCCAATGCCGAGAACACGAGACGAACGAACATGACCGACGAACATCGACCCCGGATCCGCCCTGGAGACGACGACATGCCAGAACACGACATCGACATGCTCGTCAGCCGAGTGATCGACGGCGACGTGGATCTCTCGCACGTCCCTGCGGAACTTCGAGACGACGTCGCGCGAAAAGCAGCCGTGTTGTCGGATCTTCGTCATCAACTCCGGCGCACGACGGTGAACGCCGCTCAGCGGGATTCACATATCGCCGTCGCTCTTTCGGCGACGCGCACGACCGGTTCTTCTCGATCTCTGCCGACTCGGACGACCTTTGCCATCGCTGCATCATTCGTGTGTCTGATCGCATTGTCCGTCGTGGGGATCCGCCAATTCGGATCGGGTGGAAGCGATGCCGACGTCGACACGATGACCATGGCAATGGATCAGGCACCCACTGTCGAAGGATCGAACCGAAGTCCCGACGAGATTCGAACAGGGCAATCGGATTCAACTCCCGCACAAACTGCGGAGCAAGTAGAAGTTCCTATCGCCGCAGACAGCGAACAAGCGATGTCGACCTCGGAGGCACCTTTGCCCCTGTTCGCATCCGAAGAAGAGATCTCGATCTTCGTTTCACAGTTGGATGAGAGTTCTTCGGTCGAGAAATCAGTCCCCATCGATCCTGAGTTGCGCCTCTGCGGACGTGATACGCAGCGGGTGAGCACCATCCTCCAAGCGATCCTCGAGAACGCGCGCGTTGAGATCCATGTTCTCTCGCGCAATGGGTTCGTCGTCTACGACATCGTCAACTGCACAGTCATCGTGGATCGTGTGACTGCCAGTCGTTCAACCTCCGATTGACAGGGTTCGATCGGCTGGTGCTTCTTCCTCGCGAGATAGCCTCGTCCCATGGCAGGTAATCCTCTGAACGACCCCGATTGGGCCGCTGATGTGACCTCGACGATCGTCTCCACGGTCGACAAGATTCGAGATCGGACGACGACTCCGATCGTGATGATCGCTCGCGGGCTGGTGTTCGGACTTCTCGGGAGCATCTTGGGAATTGCCGCCTTCGTTCTTTTTCTGATCGGTTTTTCTCGCGGTCTCATCAATGCGGTCGAGTGGCCGCTCGACCATGACACGGCGGTGTGGGTGTCCCACGCCATCCTCGGAGGACTGCTCGTCCTTGCCGGTTCGATCTGCATGGCGAAACGTCAGAAAAAGGAGGCTGTGTGATGGGTCATCACCATCGAGTCATCATCATCGGTTCGGGACCAGCTGGACTCACTGCAGCGATCTACACGGCACGCGCCAGCCTTGCGCCGTTGGTCATCGAAGGTGAGCCGAGCAGTACGAGCGACCAGCCTGGTGGGCAGTTGATGTTGACAACAGAAGTCGAGAACTTTCCTGGTTTTCCCGAAGGAATCATGGGACCGGAGTTGATGATGCGATTCCGTGAGCAGGCGGCTCGATTCGGGGCGCAATTCCTGACAGCCAAAGCGACCAAGGTCGAATTCGGCGAGCGACCTCTGAAGGTTCATGTGCACGACGACGTCCACACGGCAGATGCCGTCATCATCTCCACAGGTGCGCAGAGTTTGATGCTCGGGCTCGAAGCAGAGGAACGGCTCATCGGACACGGTTTGTCGACATGTGCCACCTGCGACGGCTTCTTCTTCCGGAACATGGAAGTTGCTGTGGTGGGCGGAGGCGACTCGGCAATCGAAGAGGCGACCTTCCTCACGAAATTCGCCTCCAAGGTGACGCTCATCCACCGTCGTGACTCTTTTCGAGCGAGCAAGATCATGCAGGATCGGGCGCTCGACAATCCGAAGATCGAGATCATGTGGAACACGGCAGTCGCCGACATCGTCGGAACCGACAAACTCGAAGGACTCGTCCTGCGAGACACGGTGACCGGCGCGGAGACTCGCAAGGATGTCTCCGGTCTTTTCATCGCCATCGGACACCGTCCCAATACGGATGTCTTCAAAGGTGTCCTCGACATGGAGGACAGCGGTTACCTGATCACCCGTCCGGACAGCACATACACCAACATCCCTGGAGTCTTCGCCTGCGGAGATGTGAAGGATCACGTCTATCGACAAGCCATCACAGCTGCTGGTTCTGGATGTATGGCAGCCATCGACACCGAACGGTGGCTCGAAGCCCAGCACTGATCTCCCCTTCCGCCCGGCGATAGAGTGAGAGCGCACACGCTCGGAGCGCAAAGGATGTTGTGATGGCTGACGGAATTGTCACGTTGACTTCTGGAACTTTCGATGAGACGGTCAATTCGGCGTCGACGCCGGTTGTCGTCGATTTCTGGGCCGAATGGTGTGGGCCGTGCAAGATGATCGCCCCGATCCTTGGTGAAATTGCAACCGAAAAGGCCGGACAGGTGACCATCGCCAAGTTGAACGTCGACGACCATGGCGACATTGCCCAGCGATACGGGGTCATGAGCATCCCGACCTTGCTCGTCTTCAAGGACGGAGAGTTGGTCAAGCGAATGGTCGGCGCCAAGGGCAAGGGACAACTCCTCCAAGAACTGGACGAATTCCTCGGCTGATTCGCCCGATGCTGCTCTCGCTCGGCGACTCCGGCGAGGAGGTTCGGCACCTGCACCGTCGTCTCGGTGCCGCCGGGTTCCTCACAGGCCCTGTGGACAACTGGGACATATTTGGTTCGGCGACTCAGCAGGCGGTCTCCGATTTTCAGGCTGATCGCGGTCTTCCGGCGACCGGGTCATGCGATGACGACACCTGGTCGGCTCTGGTCGAGGCTTGGTGGAATCTCGGAGACCGTACGCTGATGTTGCGGTCCCCCAATCTTCGCGGAGACGATGTGGCCGAACTTCAGCGGGTTCTGTCCCGACTCGGGTTCGATTGCGGGCGAATCGACGGGATTTTCGGTCCATTGGCGGCGAAGGCACTGAGCGACTTCCAGTTCAACGCCGGTCTCGACGTCGACGGCATCTGCCACCCGGCAACCGTGGATTACCTTCGTCTCCTGTCGAAAAAGACCGGTGACGGTCCGGGTATCGCAGCGGTTCGTGACTCCGAGGAAGCGCGAACGGGGCAACCCCTGGAAGGAATGCGCGTCGCTGTCGGTCAATTCGGAGACCTCGAGCACTTGCAGGACTTTCTGTGTCAGGCCGTCCGCAGCCACGGAGCCATGTTGATCGAACTCGCCGAAACCGAGCCGAACGAGCAGTGGGTCAAGGCCAATTTGTTCGGGGCTGATGTCTACGTGGGCTTCGAAGCTCTCGCCGAGCCCGTTCGCCGCATCTCGTACTACGCAGTCCCGTCATTCGAAAGCGCAGGAGGACGAGCACTCGCACACTTGACCGAGCGGCATCTCCGAGACGTGATTCCCGGGGTTCGAGTCGAAGGTATGCGGTTGCCGATTCTACGTGAAACCAAGATGCCGGCAATTCTGATCAGTCTCGGGCCTCGAGCGATCATCGGTGATCGTGCCCAGCGAATCGCAGAGGCAATCTTCCTCGCCTTGTCGGCCTGGGCTCCGTGAATCGGATCAAGATCCGAGGCCAACAAAGTTATCCACAGGTTTGTCCCCACGCTGTGCGAAACCCTCGTGCCCGTGTTGACAGTCACACAAACCCTTGAGTACTACTTGAAGGTACGTGGATGACTGCTCACGTGTTCTGCGCGTCGCCGAGCATCAGGTAGTACAGGCGCTCCAGGTCCTCCAGATCGGCGAATTCGACCGTGATGGTTCCCTTCTTGTTCGCCATCTTGACCGACACACGTGTCTGTAAATAGTCGGCGATCCGCTCTTCCAGTTCCAAGAGGCCAGCAGGACGCAACTTCGTCGCAACGCCCTTCCCACCCGACTTCGAACCAGGAGCGTTGTCTCCGGGCACTTGCACTTCCCCCCGGTCGCGCACTGCCTCTTCCACAGCTCGCACCGACCACCCTTCGGCGCTGGCTCGACGGGCGAGTTGTTCCTGGAATGCTCGATCAGGTGTTCCCAGAAGGGCCTTGGCATGACCGGCGGAGAGTCGGCCGTCCGCCAACAACGCTTGAATCGCTGGGGGCAAAGAGAACAGGCGCAGAGCATTCGTCACCGAACTGCGGCTCTTCCCCACACGTTTCGCAACGTCATCGTGCGTCAAGCCGAAGTCGTCGATCAGCTGTTGAAAAGCAGACGCCTCTTCGAGGGGTGACAGATCCTGTCGATGCAGGTTCTCGACAAGCGCCTGTTCCACCGAACTCATGTCGTCGGTCGTCTTGACGACAGCCGGAACGGTCATGAGACCAGCCCGTTGGGCAGCTCGCCAACGCCTCTCCCCCGCGATCAACTGGAAGCTGCCATCGGGCATCTGACGGACGAGAAGTGGTTGCAGAACTCCGATCTCACGGATCGAGGCCGACAGATCGCTCAGCGATTCCTCATCGAAATGCACACGAGGCTGATTCGGATTGGGAACCAGATCCTTGACAGGAATGTCCATCAAGGTCGGACCGTCCTTGGTCCGCGCCGGAGATTCCGTCAATCCACCGGGAATCAGTGCATTGAGACCACTACCGAGACCTGGGCGGCGTGCCACCTGCTACCTCCTTGGCGACTTCCTTGTACGCAATTGCGCCCTTCGACGTGGGGTCGTACACGTTGATCGGCTGGTGATGGCTCGGAGCCTCCGACAAACGGACATTGCGGGGAATGACCGTCTTGCACACCTTGTCACCGAAGTGCTCACGAACCTCACTGACGACCTCGTTCGACAGTTTCGTCTTGTTGTCGTACATCACACAGACGATCGTGCTCAATTCCAATTCAGGGTTCAGGTTGCGCTTGACCAACTCGACATTGCGGAGGAGTTGACCAACGCCTTCGAGGGCGTAGTACTCGCATTGAATCGGCACGAGAACCTCGCGAGCTGCAACGAGAGCATTGACCGTCAACAAACCGAGAGACGGAGGGCAGTCGATGATCACGTAGTCGTAATCTTCGACAACGGTCTCGATTGCCTTCTTCAAGCGCTGCTCTCGGGCGAACAAGGGAACCAGTTCGATCTCGGCTCCGGCAAGATCCAGATTGGCAGGAGCAACGAACAGATTGCGGACACTTGCCGGCTCGATGCAATCCTCCATGGGAGCCTCGTGAAGAATCACGTCGTACATCGATGTTTCGACAGATCGAGTATCGATTCCTACTCCGGAGGAAGCGTTTCCTTGCGGATCGAGGTCGATGAGAAGGATCCGATAGCCCATCTCCGCAAGGCACGAACCGAGGTTCACGGACGTCGTCGTCTTGCCGACGCCACCTTTTTGATTGGCGATCGCAATGATGCGGGGGAGAGGTCGTTGATGAGGAGAGGTCATAGGTGCATCTTCTTCGTCATCGGGCCGCAATTCGGGCGAAAGCCACAAGCCGAGTGTCGAGAACGTCAACATTGTACTGCAGGCGGTTCATGGAGTGGGGTATCCCGACAGAAAAGCCTCGGTTTCCTGCGTTCGATCTCACGACGTAGTTCTCATGATTCAGACCTCGCGGCGGTGTTCCACGTGAAACATTCTTTCGGGATCACCCGTCGTCCCTAAGTGTTCCACGTGGAACAATTCGTTCCGACTCGGGGGTTTCCAGCCCGCATGTGTTCCACGTGGAACATCACGCCACCTGACGAGACCGGTCGACTCGTCGGCTACCTGAACTTGATCATCTTTGCGACGCCGAACTGGACGGTCTCCAAACGAAAACCTGCCTGCTCGACTCCATCGACCTGCCAGCGAGACCCGTCCGAATCCGGTGGTTCACTCACGAGGAGCAGTCCATTCAGGCGGACGACCGGGGACGCATGCTCGGCCGTGTACGCCGGGGTCCCGAAGCCCCTGCTCGTGGCGACATCCCATTCTCGACCGGGAAACAACACGCCAAGATCGGCGACATCGGCCTCCACCACATCGACTCGATCGACGAGCCCTAGCCTTCCGACGAGGCGTGTGAGCAAATCCGTCCGTTTCGCTCGGCGATCCACAAGGGTCATTTTCACGTGCGGAGAAGCCATTGCGATGACCAGTCCGGGATCGCCTCCACCGGAACCCATATCGATCACCGTTGTGGTTCCAATGGGCAGACGACGAACGAAACCCAGCGACCGCTCGATCACGTCCTCCAACGACGCTCGCCCCAACATGCCGATGCGCTGGGCTTCGCCCAGCGCATCTCGCAATTCTTTTCTCTCGTCAGCCGACAGAACGGGTTCCATCGCCTGGGTCGTCCAGATCAGGCTGGGGGAGCAGCGGGGGTGATCACGACTCTGCGGTTGGGTTCGTCCCCCTCCGAATGCGTCGTGATATCGGTTCGACCAGTCAGTGCATCGTGCACGATCTTCCGGTCGGCAGAGGCCATCGCTTCGAGAATGCGGGGGGTACCCGTTGCCACCACTTCATCGGCAACCTGGGTGACGAAACGGCTGAGAGCTTCTCGTCTTTTGGCCCGATAACCACCGATGTCGATCCGCAAGCGAGTTTGCTGATCACCCGTTCGACGCTGACTCACGACTCGTGTGATGTCCTGAACGGCCTGCAAGGTACTGCCGCGTGGGCCCACCAAGAGACCGAGGTCGGCACCATTCAGGCGAACTTCGATATTCTCCCCTTCGATCGTCACTTCGGTCGTGGCATCCGCTCCAAGAGCATCGGCGAGACCTTTCAGGAAATTCTCCGCTGATGCGGCTACCTGAGTCGGATCGGGAGGAGGTCCCTCCGGCCGTTCACGACGGGGTCGCTCGCCATTGGACTCGCCTCGTGGACGATCGGCTGACTCTGTCGATCGGGGTGTCTTCTCTCGGGGAGCCTCACCTGCTGGCCGCGCTTTTCGCTCCCGTCGGTCATTCTTCGCCCGGGGACTGCGCGGACGGACTCTGGCACGGACTCGAGCTTCACCTCGCGTCAAACCGAACAGCCCTGGTCGTGGCTCCTCGACCACGTCGAATTCGGCCTCTTCTTCAGCGACACCGAGCTGATCCAGAGCAATGCCCTTCGCCTCTTCGAGTGTTTTTCCTGTTGTTTCAACCCATTCCATGGTTGTCCTACGCTTTCTGCTTCGATTCCCGACTACTTCGCAACCGCTGGACGGTGCGGGTCACCTCTTGGGTGGTTTGGGATGTCGGGATGGTCCCGACGATTTCGATCGATTCGGAGGGGTCGGCCGACCCTTCGGCGGCGACATTCCCCCCTTTGGAGGTGTGACGCGCTTGCTCTGAGTCGGCTTCTGAGGCTCTTTGGCACGAGCAAGATCTTGTTTCATCTGTCCGAACAGGCCACCGCCACCGCCATCCTGCTTGGCCAGCTCACGGGCTTTGGCGCTGGCAGCCTGAGCCTGCTGGCCAAGTGATTCATCGCCCTTGTAGAAGCGTCGAGTGATGTACGCCTGCTGGGCGATTCGCACGACTGTCTGCGCCATGTAGTACACGACGAGAGCCGTCGGAAAGAACAACTGGAAGACGCCGAAGAAAACCGGCAGATACTGCATGATCTTCTGCTGTGTTGCCGACATCGTCGGGCTCACGGTACGACTGGCGATCATTCGCTGCTGCACGAGATACAGACCCATCAAGGCGATCACGAGCAAGGCGTAGATCAATCCGGTCGCAGCATTGTCCTGAATTGCCTGTACCGGCGTCAGCGACAGGTCCAAGCCGAACGACTTCATCTCCGTCTGTCCGGCCAAACTTGCGTACAAGTCGCTGCTCTTCGAGATGTAGTCCGGTTCGAACATACGTTCGGCACCACGGTTGGTGAGACCATTGAGGACGCGGAACATGATGATGAAGATCGGCATCTGGGCCAGAAGTGGCAAACACGACGCCAAGGGATTGACCTTGTGCTCCTGATAGAGGCGCATCATCTCTTCGTTCAGCTTCTGCCGATCACCGCGATGCTGCTGTTGGAGACGCCGCATTTCCGGCTGAATTCGCTGCATTTCGAGCATCGACTTGGTGCTTTTCAAGGTCAGCGGGAAGATCAACATCATGATCACCAAGGCCACGAGGGAAATAGCGAACACATAATTGGACGTCAGGCTGTAGAACTGGCTGATCAGCCAGGCTGCTGCTTGGAACATGTCAATGGAACCTTCCCGTGTTGGGTGAATGATGACTGATCGAGGGTTCTGGAACCGGGTCGAACCCCGATGGTCCAAAGGGACGACACCTCACCAGGCGGCGAATGGTGAGCCACGTGCCTCGGCCAGCCCCGTGAATTTCGAGCGCCTCCCGGGAGTACTCCGAGCAACTCGGTGTGAAACGGCAGGGAGAGGGGCGGCCCTCTCGAGCCGCCTGATAGAAGCCGATTCCTTTGAGCAAGAAAGCCTGTATCCGTGACGGTTTCTGCTCCTCGAACTGCTCCATGTCGCCGACCATCACGAACCTGAAGACCTGAGAGCCACCCGACGGGCCAGAACAGCCTCGACTGCCGAACGCAGGCCGTCGAATGATGTCGCATTGGCCGATCCGTTCAATCCGAACAGGTACAGCCCAGAGGGCATGTCGAGGGACCGCAAAATCTCACGGAGTCTGCGACGAACCTTGTTGCGCTCCACGGCCGAACCAGTGGCGCGACCGATCGCGAAGGCAACATACGCAGATTCGAGAGACGGGTCGGGCAACATCACACACCAGAGAGGACCAGAACGAACACGTGTTCCCCCTTGCCGGAGCTGAGTGAAGGATTCGCGTCCGCGGAGGCGTTGGATCAAGCCGAGAGCCGCTTGCGGCCTTTCAGCCGCCGAGCCTTGAGGACAGCCCGTCCTGCACGGGTCGACATTCGGGCGCGAAAACCGTGCTTGGTTGCACGATGCTTCTTGTTCGGTTGGTAGGTGCGTTTCACGACAGGCTCCTTCGAACCCGAATTCACCCCGAGTGGGTGAGAACGTCCGGGTCATGGTTCGATTGCAATCCACTCGTAGGCCCCAAAACAAGACAGCGACCCCACGAGCGCTTTTGCGCAGGCTACGGGTGTTTGTGTGAAAGGGGCAACTCGATCGGACATCTCGTCTGTCCGGCAGCCGTCGACTTGCTGAGGCTTATCCACAGCCTGCTATGGTCTCCCATTCCGGGAGCCCGTCAGACCGAAATTCGTCGGTGAGCACGAGAACCCGCGGGTCGAAAAGTAGTTTCCGTCTGCCTTCCGCTGTCCACATCTTGTGGACACGGCTGTGGACAAAACATGTGAAGAAGTGAGGAGACAACGGTGGAAGGCACAGAAGGGATGTGGACAGCGGTCTCCCAACTGCTGCGCGCCCAGGTGTCCGATGCGGTCTGGTACTCGACGTTCAACGATGTCTATGCCTTGCCCGACGGTGAGCAGACTGTCCGACTGGCTGTCCCGAGCAGCACGGTCCGCGACAAAATCATGTCCCGCTACCTCCCCATCGTGCTCGACGCTCTCGCAGAGATCGGTGCCGGTTCGAAAAATCTCGTCGTCGAGGTCGTCGCCCCGGAGTCCGAACCGAATGAATCCTCTCCCGGCGACCAACAAGGCCCTCCCACTGCCCAACCTGTGGCCGTCCCGAAGACGGTCGTGTCGTTCGACGGTTTCAGTACTGACGGTGTCACTGATCGAGCCGGACTGAATCCCCGCTACACCTTCGAGACGTTCGTCAAAGGCGCATCGAACAGTTTCGCTCTGGCAGCAGCTCAACGAGTTGCCGAAACACCCGCCCGCTCGTACAACCCACTCTTCGTCTACGGATCGGCTGGTCTCGGGAAGACCCACCTTCTGCATGCCATCGGCCATTACGTCTTGCAGAACTACAGCCACTATCAGGTGCGGTACGTGTCCACCGAAACGTTCCTCAACGAGTACGTCGACGGAATTCGAAACAACTCGATCGCCAACTTCAAGCGACGGTACCGAGACATCGACGTTCTTCTGATCGACGACATCCAGTTCATGGAAGGCAAAGAAGGTCTTCAAGAAGAGTTCTTCCACACCTTCAACTCGCTGCACGGAGCCAACAAGCAGATCGTGATCTCTTCGGACCGCGTTCCCGATGCGATCCCGCATCTCGAGGATCGACTCATCGGCCGATTCCGCTGGGGTCTGATCACAGATGTCCAACCCCCTGATCTGGAGACCCGACTCGCGATTTTACGAAACAAAGCCGAGCGAGAAGGAACTGTCGTCCCAGCCGACGTCCTCGAATACATCGCATCACGGGTGACGAGCAACATCCGAGAACTGGAGGGCGCGCTCATTCGAGTCAGCGCATATGCCAGCTTGAATCGGGTCGACATGACAGTGGCTCAGGCCGAACGCCTCCTCGAGGATCTGCTTCCTGGGTCAGCACCCAAACAGAGAACCGATGAGGAGCTCCTCAATGAAATCGCCCGTCTGCTCGGGCACAGCGTGGAAGCTTTGCGAGGCAAGAGCCGTCAACGCCCCTTGGTGGCCGCACGTCAAGAGGCCATGTACGTCTTCCGAGAACTCACTGATCTTTCGTATCCGGCGATCGCCCGATTGTTCGGCGGCCGCGATCACACAACGGTGATCCATGCAGTCGAAAAGATCACACGACTCATGCAGGAACGCTCCCAGACGTACGACCAAGTGACCATGCTCGTTCGATCGTTGAAGATGGGATGAGGGATGACGTGAAGAAAACACCGTCGACGCTCTCTATCGACAGGCTGGGGACGAGCCGTGTGAACAACTCGCCTTTACCTGTGAAGATCGTGTGGTTGTCCACCGGAAGTACCTTGCGCGACCCACAGCCTGTGTATGTCTGTGGACACGTGCGCGCGCGCGAAACCACGACGTGTGCTGGTCGATCGCGTGTTCATCCACAATCCACAGCACTTATTACTAGAACTATCTTTCATCATCATCTGGTGATGTCAACAATGGGGGAGAACCATCATGCGGTTCACGTGTGAGCGACAAGTGCTCGCCGATGCACTTGGGGCGGCCAGCCGCGCTGCAACTGGCCGAGCGACGAATCCGACTTTGTCTTGTGTGCGCATGGTTCTTGCGGGCAACTCGTTGAGGATCACAGGAACCGACGGAGACTTGACGATCGATGTCGCAATCGACGTTTCAGGAGCAAAGGACGGCGTCGTTCTCGTTCCGGCGAAACTTGCGAGCGATGTGGTCAGATCGCTGACTCCTGGCCGCGTGTCGTTCACGGCGGAGTCGGAAAAAGTGGAAATTGCTGCTGACAAAGTCAAGTTCACCGTCCCGCTCGGAGTCGAAGGGGACTTCCCGAAGTGGAGTGGCACCGTTGGTGAGGGAACAGCAATGCCTTCCAAGGATCTTGCAGAAGCTCTCCGACAAGTCGTGCGTGCTGCCAGTACCGATGAAGCCCGCGGTGTGTACACCGGGGTTCTGCTCACTGGCGTCGAAGGCAAGCTTCGATTGGTTGCCACCGATTCGTACCGCATGGCCATCAAAGACATCGATGCAAAAGTCGTCCCGGACGGAGCCAGCGTCGTTGTTCCTGCTCGGGCTCTCGGAGAGCTGCAAAAGCTTCTCGGCTCAGCAGAGACCGTGTCGATCGCTCTCACCGACAACGACGCGACCTTCGAAGTCGGCCCGATCCGGCTTGTCACTCGTTTGCTGATGGGAGCGTTCGCTGACTATCAGCGCCTGATTCCTCCGAGTCTTCCCAATACGTTGACGGTCGGCCGCGACTCGATACTCGAGGCCATCAGGCGAGTCAAGTTGGTCGCGCGCGATCCGATCGGGACACCCTTGCGACTCGAGATCACCTCTGATGGTGTGACACTGCGAATGGTCACGCCGGACAGCGGGGAAGCGGTCGAACAAATCGAAGGGATCGTGGCGGGCCAAGACATCGAGATTCGCTTCAACAATGAGCTGCTTTCATCTGGCCTCGATGCCGTGCCGGGTGATGACGTCGTGATCCAGACGAGCGAACCAGGCAAGTTGGCTGTGATACGCGCCGAAGGCTCCGATGACTTCACGTACCTGTTGATGCCGTTGAAATCTTGACCGTGCCGAGATGTTCGTAGAACGCCTCGAGCTCGTCGACTTTCGCAACTATCACAACGCATCGTTCACGTTCTCGAATGGAGTCACCGCTGTCATCGGGCGCAATGCCCAAGGCAAGACCAATCTGGCGGAAGCTCTCGGTTTTCTTGCCACCCTCGACAGTTTTCGCCGGGCACCAACCATCGCTCTCGTGCGCGAGGGAGCCGAAGCAGCATTCGTTCGAGCGACAATTCGCCATGAGGACGGTCGAGAGGTTCTCGTCGAGGTGCACATTCCGCGCAACGGGCGGACATCGGTTCTGATCAACAAACAGAAGTTGGCTCGCACTCGCGACTTGCTCGGAGTTCTCCGAGTCACAGTGTTCTCTCCAGATGATCTGGAACTCGTCAAAGGAGCACCAGCCGAGCGCCGTCATTTCGTCGACGATGTGCTCGTGAATCTGGCGCTGAAAAACGATGCACTCCGTCTCGAATTGGACCGCGTTCTTCGTCAACGCAACACACTTCTTCGCCAAGCAAATGGGCGCCTCACGGACGACATCGGTTTCACCCTCGACGTATGGGACGAGAAACTTGCCGGTTTCGGCATGGAGATCGGACATGAACGAGCGACAGTCATCGCTCAACTGCAGCCTCTCGTCGAAGACGCGTATCGAAGACTCGCTGGAGATTCCATCTCGATCCGATTGCAGTACGAACCTCAGTGGCGGAGAGTTGGTTTGTCGGCGGCATTGAAAGCCGCTCGAGCCGATGACATTCGACGCGGCGTGTCGACGGTTGGTCCCCATCGTGACGACATCGATTTCTTCATTGGTGCTCTTCCTGCCCGAACCCATGCGAGTCAAGGCGAAATGCGCTGTCTTGCTCTGTCGCTGCGACTCGCTGCCCATGAATTGATTGCGGGGCGATCCGGAATGACACCGCTGCTGATTCTGGACGACGTGTTGTCCGAACTCGACCCTCGGCGATGTGCAGCGTTGCTCGGTGCCCTTCCTGCCGGACAGGTCGTCTTGACGACAGCCAGCGTCCTGCCGGATTCAGCCCGACCTGATGCGGTCGTGACGATCGAAGGGGGGTGCATCGCCGATGGCGACTGACTCGGAGCCGCAGCCGATTTCTCACGGCATCGAGAGGTTGCTGCGCTCGCTTCGAGGAGGGGATCGCAGGGCGACGGTGACCGTGTTCAGCCGATGGTCGGATCTGGTGGGCGAGGGGGTTGCCAACCATGTCAGACCTTTGAAACTCGATCAGGGAACATTGATCGTCGAAGTATCCGATCCGGCCTGGGCCACACAAATGAAATTTCTCGAGGAGGACCTTCTTCGCCGCCTTCGGGAAACAGGAGACATGAGCGTCCAACGTTTGGATGTTCGGGTTCGCCGCCGCCGTTGACCCATGACCGCCCCTCGGCTCGTCGAGTGCCCTCGGGACGAGCCGCTCGGGGAGTATTCTCATGATGTTGTGCCGACCCGAGTGACCACCGCCAAAGTCGCCCCCGCTGTGCGGGTCGCACCCACATTTCTTCCAACCCCGACCCGATCGATGTCGTTCCCCGTCGTTCATTGATCCCAGAGGACAACGTGCCCAGCAAATCCACCGCGAAAGCGAAAGCCACGAAGACGGCGCCCAAAGCGGCATCCAAGGTCGTGTCGAAGACTCCAGTGAAGAGCGCCGCGAAGTCGTCGACCAAGAAAGCTGCACCTGCTTCGAAATCGACGAGCAAAGCCTCGAAACCGGAAACCGTTTCCGCGAAGAAGTCCGAGCCCGCACCCAAGACCGCTCCCAAGTCGTCGACACCGGGGGCTGTCACTGCCGATTACGGCGCGAAGGACATTCAGGTTCTCGAAGGTCTCGATCCCGTTCGCAAGCGTCCAGGTATGTACATCGGTTCGACGGGTCTCGCGGGTCTTCATCACTTGATCTGGGAAGTCGTCGACAATTCCGTGGACGAAGCCATGGCCGGGCATTGCACGCGCATCGGTGTGACTCTCCTCGAAGACGGCGGATGTCGAGTGGACGACAACGGACGCGGTATTCCCGTCGATCCGTATCCCTCCGGTCCTCACAAAGGCAAGAGCGCCGCAGAAGTGGTGCTGACCGTCCTGCACGCCGGCGGAAAGTTCGGCGGTGAGGGCTACAAGGTTTCGGGCGGTTTGCACGGTGTGGGAGTTTCCGTTGTCAACGCGCTGTCCTCGCGCGTCACACTCGAGATCGATCGTGACGGCAACCGCTACGGGCTGGAGTTCGTGGATGGAGGCCGTCCGAAAGGGAAACTGTCAGTGACAGGCAAGACCCCTGCTCGCGGCCGCCAGACCGGAACATCGGTCACCTTCTGGCCGGACGCGACGATCTTCGCGTCCGAAGGAACCGAGTTCGTCGCCCGTACCGTCCTCGAGCGTTTGCAGACCATGGCCTTTTTGAATCGCGGACTCGAGATCGTCTTCAAGGACGAACGGCCCGGGCGCGAACAAGAAGTCACGTTCCAGTACAAGGGCGGCATCGTCGACTTCGTGAAGCATCTGAATCAGTCGAAGGAAGCTCTTTTCACCAAGGTCTCCCATTACGAAGAAGAAGACGAAGGGCAGATGCTCGACATCGCTCTGCAATGGAACACCGGTTATCACGAGGGCATCCACGGGTACGCGAACGGCATCAGCACCATCGAAGGCGGAATGCACGTCGAAGGTTTCAAGACTGCTCTGACCAGCGTCGTCAATAAGTACGCCAAGAGTCGCGGACTGCTGAAGGAAAAGGACGACAACCTTCTCGGCGAGGACATTCGTGAAGGCATCACAGCGATCGTTTCGGTGAAGTTGAGCGAACCGCAGTTCGAAGGTCAGACCAAAGCCAAGCTCGGAAATGTTTCGATGCGTTCGTTCGTTCAGAAGGTCACCAATGAACGCCTTGCCGAGTGGCTCGATGAAAATCCGACTGAGGCCAACAAGGTTGTGCGCAAAGCGCAGGCTGCTGCTCAGGCTCGTCTCGCTGCCAAGAACGCGCGCAATGCCGTTCGTCGCAAGACTGCGCTCGCCGGCGCCGGCATGCCGGACAAGTTGAAGGACTGCAGCAGCGGAGATCCACAAGAGAGCGAACTGTTCATCGTCGAAGGCGACTCGGCTGGGGGAACAGCTCTCGATGCGCGCGATCCGCGCACGCAGGCGATTCTGCCGATTCGCGGCAAGATCCTGAACGTGGAGCGTGCACGTCTCGACAAGATGTTGAAGAACGCCGAAGTCACTGCATTGGTGACAGCGATCGGCGGAGGCGTCGGAGACGAGTTCGACTCGAACAAAGCCCGCTATCACAAGATCATCATCCTGGCCGATGCAGATGTCGACGGAAGTCACATTCGCACGCTGCTGCTCACGTTCTTCTATCGACAGATGAAACCGCTCGTCGAGGCCGGCTTCGTGTACATCGCTCAACCACCGCTGTATTCGACCGAGGTGGGCAAGTCGAAGATCTATTTGAAAGACGACCTTGCAAAGGAAAGGTTCCTCGCCGAGAACCCGAATCACAAGAAGGAGTTCCAGCGCCTCAAAGGTCTCGGCGAGATGGACTGGGAGGAGCTGCGGTCGACGACCATGTCGTCGGAGTCGCGCACTCTGTTGCAGGTCAATGTCGAACAGGCAGCTCTTGCCGATGATGTGATGAGCATCCTGATGGGCGATGACGTCGACAGCCGCAAGCAGTTCATTCAAAAGAACGCCAAAGACGTGAGATTCCTGGATATCTGATGGCTGCCAAGAAGAAGTCAACGACGCCGGCTGCAAAGCCGAAGAAGAAGGCCACGCCGACACCCCCCACCTTGGAGGACTCGATTGCAGAGGCTCCGGCTATTGCGGTGCAGCCCGTCGAACTCCAAGACGAGATGGAACGCTCGTTCCTCGATTATGCGATGTCGGTCATCATGTCGCGAGCTCTTCCCGATGTTCGTGACGGACTCAAACCTGTGCACCGCCGCATCATCTGGGACATGGAGGAGCAGGGTTTCCGCTCCGACCGTCCGTTCGTGAAGTCGGCTCGAGTCAGCGGCGACACGATGGCCAAGTATCACCCGCACGGCGACAGCGCGATCTACGACGCACTTGTGCGTATGGCCCAGCCGTTCTCTCTGCGACATCCGCTCATCGACTTCCACGGCAACTACGGTTCGCCCGACTTCGGTCCTGCTGCGAGCCGTTACACGGAATGCCGTCTGCATCCGTTGGCCAACCATCTGCTCGCCGACATCGACGAGAACACCGTCGACATGATCACGACGTACGACGGTTCGCGCGAGGAGCCGTCAGTGCTTCCGGCGCGTTTTCCGAACCTGCTCGTCAACGGAAGTCAGGGCATCGCAGTTGGCATGGCGACGAACATCCCTCCCCACAATCTGGGCGAAGTGATCGATGCCTGCGTGCATCTCCTCAAGACCCCGAAAGCGACCATCGACGATTTGATGGAGTTCGTCAAAGGTCCGGACTTTCCGACGGGTGGTGCAATTCTCGGCCGTGCCGGAATCCAGGATGCGTATCGAACAGGTCGAGGCAGCATCAAGATGCGCGCCACGGCGCGGATCGAAGAGTCCAAGCGCGGAACGATGCAGATCGTCGTCACCGAGTTGCCGTATCAGACGAGTTGTTCGGCAATCGCGGGACGTATTCAGGAACTTGTCGATGCCGGTGATCTGGACGGAATCGCCGATGTCAACGACGGATCGTCCGGCGGCAAAACTCATCTTGCGATCCAGTTGAAGCGCGATGCGAACGCAAACGTCGTTCTCAACAACCTTTTCAAGCAGACGCAACTGCAGACGAGTTTCGGCGTCAACATGGTTGCTCTTGTCGATGGCGTGCCCCGTCAGTTGAACCTCAAGGACGCACTCGAGGGATACATCCGCCATCAGATCGAAGTTCTCACGCGGAGAACCCAGTTCCGTCTCGACAAAGCCCAAAAGCGCATGCACTTGCTCGAGGGGCGCATCAAGGCGCTGAACGTCATCGACGCGATCATCAAGTTGATTCGTGAGAGCGAAGACGCACCATCCGCCAAAGCGGATCTGATGAAGAAGCCGTACCAGTTCACCGAGGTACAGGCCATCGACATCCTCGACATGCAGTTGCGACAGCTGACTCGCTTGTCGCGCATCGATCTCGAAGCAGAAATCAAGGAATTGACGACCAGGATCGCCGATCTTCAGTCGATTCTCGCGAGCGACAAGAAGTTGCGCGGTGTGATCGCCGATGAGATGACTGCGATCAGGGATCAGTTCGCAACTCCCCGTGTGTGTCCGATCACTCTCGATTCGGCCGAGATGCGCGTCGAGGATCTGGTCGATGACACCGAGCTCGTCGTCGTGATGACGCAGGCTCAGTACATCAAGACGGTCGCAGCATCGAGCTTCAAACGTCAAGCCCGCGGCGGCAAAGGTGTTACAGGTGCAAAGTTGAAGAGCGATGACATCGTGAAGCATGTGGTTTTCACCACGGCTCACGCATATCTTCTGTTCTTTTCGAACCGCGGGCGCGTGTACCGAATTCGCGCGCACGAACTTCCTGAGCGCGAACGATCGGCCAAGGGCGTTCCCATTGTCAACCTTCTGCCATTGTTGAATGGCGAGAAGATCGAGGCGATCGTCGACGCACGTGATTTTGCGGCGAACAAACACTTGGTGTTCGCGACGAAATTGGGAATTGTCAAGAAGACGCCGTTTGCCGAATACGACAACAGCCGTCGCGACGGCTTGATCGCCATCAATCTGAAAAAGGGCGACGAACTCGTCGGTGTGATCGAGACGAGCGGCAAGAACGACATCTTCATGGTCAGCCGCAGCGGCATGACGATTCGTTTCTCCGAGAAGTCGGTACGTCCAATGGGGCGCGCAGCCGCAGGTGTACGCGGTATGAAGTTGCGCTCAGGCGACGAAGTCGTGAGCGTCGATGTGGCGCGCAACGAAGCTTCGATCCTGATGATCACCGAGGCCGGCTACGGGAAGCGAACGCAGGTCGACAAGTTCCGTGCTCAGACGCGTGGCGGTATCGGCGTGCAGGGCATCCAGATCAAAGAAAAGAAGGGGTATGTCGTCTCTGCATTCATGGCGGCAGCCGATGACGAGATCGTTGCCGTCACATCCGGCGGATCGACCATCCGGACCTCGGTCAGCAGTATTTCGTCACAGGGGCGCACCGCAACGGGAGTCCGTGTGATGACGGTCGAAGCCGGGCAGACCGTTTCGTCGGTCGCTCTCATTCTTGCCGCCGACGAGTGAACACGGTGCGGTGCGCTGCATCGCGTGATCGCGGATCGGCCGCCATTGCATTGATGGGTGCGGTCGCGGTCGCTTCGATGTTTGCCCTCGAGCTGTCGTCGCTTGCGCGGTCGATCGTGGCCGATGCCGAAGTTCAGTTGATCGCAGATGCCGCAGCCCTTGCAGGAGTGCTGGGCTCACGACGTGGAGCAGAGGAGATTGTCGCCGTCAATGATGCAGTGCTCGTGTCTTTCGAGGAGAGCCGATCAGCAACAGGAGGCTCGACGGTTCACGTGATCGTCTCGGTTGAAGGAGCATCCTCCAGCGCCTGGGCGAGTGACGCAGGCTGAACGGCTGAGCGCCACCCTGACGTAGTCGGAGTGTTCTACGCTGATCTCGTGTCTTCGAACGACGATCCGCTGTACATCGTGCCCGCGGTGCTCCCTGATGACACGCCGGCCAAACCACCGACTATTCCGTCAAATAGTCCGTCAAATAGTCCTGGGGATTCAGGCCGAGTGACGGCAACGAGCACTGTCACAGCCAACGTCGTTCGTGTCGAAGAAAGCCCGAAGGCCGCCGGAGATGCGTCCAAGAGGTCCATTCGGTTCGAGCGCATGAATGTTCGTCGGCGCACTCGAGTGGTGCGGCACATCGATCCTTGGAGTGTGTTCCGTGTCGCCCTGGCTGCGCATTTCGTTCTGTACTTCGTCTTGCTGCTGGCTGGCGTCTTGTTGTGGAACGTCGCCAATGCGACGGGAACAGTCGACAACGTGGAGCGCTTCATGGAGAGCTTCGGCTGGGAGACGTTCGAATTCAACGGCGGAGAACTGTTCCATCAGGCGTGGATTCTCGGCTTGTTCGCCGTTGTGGGGTTGACCGGTCTGGCGGTTCTGGCTGCAACCACGTTCAACCTGATCACGGATCTCGTCGGAGGAGTCCGCGTCACGGTGATCGAGTCACGGGTTCGACCTCGTACCCAGGCTCCATCGGCTCCGAAGACAGTGCAGACCTCGAAGACGACGAAAACCACCCGAACGAAAGAGTCGAATCCCTGACTGATCGCGATCCACGGTTGAGTCCGGGTGGGAACGACCGATAGGGTTCTCCGACGCCGGGGCTATAGCTCAGTCGGTTAGAGCGCATCCCTGATAAGGATGAGGTCACAAGTTCGATTCTTGTTAGCCCCACGGTGAAAATGCTCAGAAGAGCTCTTGGTGCATTGATGGTCGCTGTTCTCGTTGCCGGCGGCCTGCGGTTGCGCGGGAGCGGTGGTGTCCCACCACAGCGCGGCGGCTGGCGTGAGTTGACCCGTCCGCAATCATGAATGGACCCATGTCGTCGGTTGCCGTCATCGGAACCGGCGTCGTCGGCGCCCGAGTCGCTCGGCAACTCGTTGCAGATGGTCGCAAAGTCTTCGTCTTCGACCGTCGGGCTGATCTTCGCCGATCGGTGGCGGCGAACACCGGAGCAGAAGAGATCGTCGATCTCTCCGAACTCGATCCGAAGTCGACTCCTGTCGTCATCGTGGCCACGACGGCTGATCAGTCGCCGTTGGTCGAAGCTTTCATCGACCACGGCCATCACGTCGTGTCGACGTCGGAGGACGTCGACGACGTTCGATCGATGAGACACATGGGAGAGCGGGCGGAGCGCAGAGGAGTGAGTTTCGTTCTCGGAGCAGCAGCATGTCCGGGATTGACGGGACTGTTGGTACGCGAACTGTCTGCACGAGTCGATGTTCTCGACGAAATCCACGTGGCTTTCCACGGAACTGGCGGACCCGAATGTGCCCGCCAGCATCATCGCGCGCTCGCAGGAAGTGCACTCGGGTGGCATGACGGCGAATGGCTGTACCGACCCGGGGGAAGCGGCCGAGACTTGCTGTGGTTTCCCGAGCCGATCGGCGGCAAGGACTGCTACCGCGCTGCTCTGGTCGATCCGATACTGCTGCACGACATCTTTCCGGAGGCCTCGCGAATCAGCGCGCGAATGTCGGCGAACCGACGCGATCGATTGACCGCCCGCCTTCCGATGTTGTCTCCTCCCCACCCCGAAGGAGGAATCGGCGCGGTGCGTGTGGAGATTCGCGGTTCTCTCGACGGTGAACGCGTCACCGAGGTCGCCGGAGTCACGGAGCGAACGGGAATCATTGCTGCAGCTGTCGCATCGTCCACGGCGGAGTCGATGATGAGGCTCATCGAAAATTCTCGTCCTGCAGTCGGCCGAATTCTTCTCGGTGACGAAACTCTCGACAATCGCTTTCTCATCGACGACGTCATTCGCCGAGGAATACCGATCATGGAGTACGTCGGAGCCGAGGCGTAGACCATGGGACGCACATCCAATCCTGTGCACGACGTCGCTCTCCGGCGGCTCGATTCGATCAATCAGCGCTATTCGACTCGCCGACGTCGTCTCGTGGACGTCCTCATGCAGTCGACGCACCCGATGACAGCCACCGACATCGTCGCAGTCGACAGCGAGCTTCCTCAGAGCAGCGTGTATCGCAATTTGTCAGTGCTCGAAACCGCCGGCGTCGTTGTGAAGGTATTGACGAACGGCGATCGAGCCGCATTCGAACTCGCCGAAGAATTGAAGGGCCACCACCATCATCTCGTGTGCACGTCGTGTGGAATGGTTCTCGACATCGATATTCCTTCCGAGATCGAGAAAGTCCTCACCAAGGGAATGGTGTCCGTTGCACAAAAGAGCGGATTCCAACTGGAAGGTCACAGGCTCGATCTTCTCGGCCGTTGTGGACAGTGTGGAGTGACGGGTTCCCCGGCTGAGACTTCAACTGGTGCGTGACTCGAGCGAATCGAGTCTGTCGGAGAGCTTGTGGACCACTTCGGTCAAACGGTCGATGGATTCGACGAGATCCTCGACGTCGAGATGAGTTCGCAGGTCCTGAGTCGTGACGACGTCAGTGAGCGCGACGCGCACACTGGCAATCTCGCGAGCCAGGAACTCCGTATCGGCTTGAGTTCTCTCGGCTACTCGGCGATCGACCTCGGCTTGCGATCGATCACGTGATTCCTGGCGATTCTGCGCGAGAAGGATCAAAGGTGCCGCGTACGAAGCTTGGAGCGACAGGACGAGCGTCAAAAGGACGAGACCACGATCCCAGGAGTCGAACTGCCACGGCTGAGGCGCGAGGAGGTTGAACGAGATCCAGACGACGATGATCCCGGACTGCCATACGAGAAAGCGGGCAGTACCGAGAGTGCGTGCGATCGACTCGGAGAACTGACCGAAGGCGTCGGTGTCGTAGTGCACACCGAAACCTCGGCGCTGGCGCGGAGTGGCCAATCCACTTCGAATTCTCTTCTCTCGATTCTTCATGACCACCTCCTTCATCTCGGGTCAGCGTGAGTCTCGTGGTTCCTCGGAACGATCGGCAATCACCTGCGTCAGTTGGTGACCGTCTGCTGTTTGCGACGTTGTCGCCAACCTGTCGGCAGAGTGCGGTCCAGCACGTCATCGACCGTGATCGCACCAAGAAGACGTCCTGCCTCGTCGCACACGCCGATCGAGAGCATGTTGTAGGAAGCAAGTCGCTCGGCAACCTCGCGGTCGCTGATGTCAGGAGTGATCGTGGGTTCGGTTTCGAGGCAACGTCCGAGTTCCATTCCTGGGGGTTCGCGCAGAAGCCTCTGGAAGTGAACCACACCCAGGTACTTACCAGTGGGTGATTTGTACGGAGGCCGACAGACGAAGACCTGTGCAGCGATCGACACCAGCCATTCCGGATCTCGAATCTGGGCGAGAGCTTCCGCGACGGTCGACGTTGGGCCGAGGATGATGATCTCCGGAGTCATGAGACCGCCAGCAGTGCCTTCTTCGTACGACAGGAGGCGGCGCATCATGTCGGCATCTTCGTCGTCCATGGCTTCGAGGATGCGAGCCCGCTGTTCACCAGGCATTTCCGCGAGAAGGTCGACCAGATCGTCGGTTTCCATTTCGTCGAGGACGTCGAGAAGTCGCTCCATGTCGAGACCTTCGATCAATCCGACCTGTTCGGATTCGGGGAGCTCCTCGAGAACGTCGGCCAGTCGATCGTCGTCCATGGCTTCTGCGAGCTGGCGACGTTGGGCAAGCGGAAGCGATCGCACGACATTCGCAACATCGGTGGGGTGCATATCGTGCAAACGGGCGGCTTCAGCAGCCATTTCGGTGACAGCCGCAAACAGATGCGCCACTTCGCGCCAGTCCACGAGACGATGGCTGGGACGGCGACGCAGAGCCGTGCGTTGTGCGAGGCGCACTTGTGCCACCTCCCATCCTCCCGACTTCGAATCGATACGAGCACGCATGGCGACATCGCTGACGATTTCGTTGCCGATTCGGCGATCGATCACGTCGCGGCCGAGCAGTCGCTCTCCGCGCTTGGCCTTGAACGGATGGAGATCGATGTCCCATGAACGCAGTCGCGCGCCGTCGATACCGAGTTCAGCGATACGACCGGCGTTGACGAAGATGCGTCGTCGCTGGCTGATGGCAGTGAACCCGACGACTCGCGGAGCCTTTCCTGCATGACCGGGAACGACGACGATGTCTTCGATTCGTCCGATGTTGGCACCACCCGCGTCGAGAAGAGGCAGGCGAAGAATGCGAAATGCGTAGATCAGTTCACCAGCCATGTCGGCAGGATACCTGTGGGGCGCAAGTGCCGACGGAGATTGCGCTCGTCGACAGAGGACGAATCAGTGATCGGCTCCGCCGGCACCAGTATCTTGGGCCGTCCGAGATCTGATCTGTCGGGCGACTTCCCCGTAGCGCTCGAATTTCTCCTGATCGAGACCAGCGTTGTAGAGGACGATGCGCGACGCAATCCCACCATAACGCGCGATCAGTTCATCCGCGAGCGAATCCCACGTTGCTCGGGTCGTGAAGACTTCGAGATGATCGTCAGTGATCTCGGCCGCCATTGCTGCGAAGTCACCGGCCTTTTGATGCTGTCGAACCCGCGCCGTAGTCCCCTCGAAACCGGCTTCGTCCCAGATGAACGCATAGTTGGGGGTACTTCCGTAGAAACTCAGCATGGCGCGCAGATGATCTCGTTCGGCGCGTCGTTCCTCATCGGTGTCACCCACGATCGTCATGACCGGCACGATGAGATCGATGTCAGACACCAGACGCCCGGCGCGTTGTGCACCTTCGGCGACTTTGGGAAGGACGTGACGCTCGAGATAGCTCGGTTCGCCGATCGGATGGACGTGCACCCCATCGGCGACTTCGCCTGCCATGCGCAACATCCATGGATTGACGGCTGCGATATCGACTTTCGGGTCCGGAGTGTCGATTTGGCCAGGGCTCCATTGCGGGGTGATGAAGGTCAGCTCGTAGAACTCACCGCGATGTTCGAGTGGCGCACCGCGAAATGCTGCAAAGCATGCTTTGACTGCGAGGACATAATCGCGCAGTCGCGGACCTGGACGATCGAAAGCCGCGCTGTAGCGCCGCTCGACATGAGTCTTGACCTGTGTACCGAGTCCGAGACGGAATCGACCTGCGGATGCTTCCTGGAGCTCCCAGGCAGTTGTGGCCGTCACGAAAGGGCTGCGCGGAAATGCGACGGCGACTCCTGTGGACAGATCGAGCCCGGGAGCGGCGAGTGCTGCCGCAGCGACGTTCAGATACGGCGTTCTGCCGGCTTCAGTGAACAACAAACCGGAAAATCCTGCCTCGAGGGTCTGGCGAGCGCGCTCGCCTGTTCGAGTAAGAGGTAGGGGAGTGGTCATGACATCGACGTGCACAATGGCAGAGTAGAACGTACGAACGTCGAGAATGAACCAAGAAATTTCTGGTTCGAAATGGGGGAGAACGATCATGACGATGAAGGCGATCGAAGCATTGAAGTCCGAGCAGCGACACGCTCTGTCATTGATGAAGTCGTTGTCTGCTGATGAATGGCAGATCGCATCAGGGTGTGAGGGCTGGCGAGTTCAGGACGTGTTCTGTCACATGGGCAGCGTCTTTCATTCGATCGCCGATCCGAGCTCGATCGAATCGGGAACGACTCCTGACGTCGAGGCGAATGCGGAAGTGCCAGTGCGCAGCCGTGCCATGTGGAGCAGTGATCAAGTCATTGCGGAATACGAGGAATGGAGCGAAAAGGGCATTGCTGCACTGTCGTTCATGAACTCTCCCGAGATGGCCGATACCGTGATTCCGCTTGCGAATCTCGGATCCCATCCGATGCACATCCTGGCCAACGCAATCGTGTTCGATCACTATTGCCATTTGCGTCACGACGTCGGTCATGCGATTGCCCAGGCTGCTGATCTCCCGCGGGACGCAGAGGCACTGTCCGCAACTTTGGAGTGGATGCTCGCCGGACTTCCCCAAATGTGTGCCGACGAATTGGCAAAGGGACCACAAGTCGGCATCAATCTCGTTTTCGAAGGTCCTGCTGCGAGTTCATGGACCATTGCTCCAGGTGATCCGCTTTGGACCGTGACAGCAGGTCGAGACAGCGCGTTGCCGAGTGCGGTCAGCACGGTTCACGACTTCATCTCCTGGGGGACGAAGCGCGCGCCATGGAGTCAATCGGTTCGCTGGGAGGACGATGGTTCACGAGTGAGTGCCGTTCTCGATGCGATCAACATCATCTGACAGCTCTCTCGGATCGACGAGAATGGAGCCGTGATGAATGACGACGCTCCGACACTGATCGGCGATGTTTCCGAGTGCCCGCGTTGCCACAAGAGCCACACGAGTCGCTTCTACGGTCCGTGCGATGAGTGCCGAGCCGAACTCCGGGTCTCGATGACGAACGAAGCGCGCACTGTCGATGTCGCAGAGTACGAACCCAAGATGAACGTCACTCCGAACGCGGTTGCCCTCAAGGACGACTGAAAATTCGCGAGATGCGGAACAGGTCAGTGGAATCGGGGACGATTCGGTTGTTCACGGCCACGAAACTCCGAGTGTCTTTGCAGCTGAGCTGAGCTTCAAGAGGAGACGATGGGGCTGTGTGGGAATCGGTTCGAAGTCACGCTGTTCGTAGAACTTCAAAGCTCCTTCGTCGATGGCATCGACCACCACGAGTTTTCCGCCAACCTGACGCGCGGCAGCAATGATGATTTCGAGGGCTCGAACGAGTAACTCAGAACCAAGCCCTCGACCTTGAACCGACGAGTCAAGAGCCAACTTGGGCAATAACACTGCCGGAATGCTTTCCGGAGCACCTCGGGCAATTCGCATTGGAGCTTCTTGTCGGCTGACGAGATGGGGTGCTAGAGAAAAGTATCCGACCACCTGACGGTCATCATTGATCAGAAGATGCGTCCGGTTCGTCGAGCACTGACAACAGGCGATCGAAATAGTCAGTCGGAGTTGCGGTTGTCGCATACTTCGTAAGCACCCGATCGGCCTGATCGACAGCTGCATTGATGACGAAGGCCGAAGACGATGTTCCGGAGAGTGCAGCCCCGTGATCGATCAGTGCACGTTGGTCCGGAGAAAGCCTTGCCTCGATTCGATTTGTTTTGGCGGCCACGGCTCCTCCAGAAATTTGTTCGGACAGCCGTACGGCCCGATGTGCTCGACAACAAGCCTGAGTACAAGAATGATCGGAGTCCGGTTCGATCGAAACAGCAATTCTCGATGAAGAAATTCAGCTGTTGGTCGGCAACTGCTCGTCGCGCACGCCCCCGCCAGGGCGGAACGTGGTGGAGCGGTCGTCCTTGCCGGCCTGCATGTTCTGCATCATGGTCATCAACTCAGCCGAAGCCCGGTCATCGGCCATGATCTTTTGCATCACGGCTGCTCCGGCGCCGGCCATCAATGTCGCCTGATTGTCGTTGAGGAACTTCATCGAGGCGCGTTGGTTGGCCGTTGTCTTGTTGATTTCAGGAATCACGTAGCGAGCCACGAGATCCCACGACCTCAACGTGTTCTCACGGTTGGCCCAATCGTGAGCGAACCCGAGGACGACTCCGAAGCCTCCGGTGATGTCCTGCAATCGACGGATCGTGGCGACCAGATCATCGGGCGTTCCGATGACGGCGACACCTCCGGAAGTCGACTGTTCGAGCAGATCCCATTTGTCTTCGATGTGCTGTGCACCCGGTCGCCCGAGCGTCCATACGTTGTATTCGTTGTGCCAGCGGTGCAATCCGTCGACTGCCTGGTTGCGAGCCTCTTCACGCGACTCGGCCAGGTGGAAACTGAGCATGACGCGCCAATTGCGGCGATCGACGGTTTGACCATTCTTGGCAGCGGACTCCTCGGCGAACGACCACTGGGTCGGAAGCGCAGCAAGGCCTTCGGTGCTGTTCGACGCGATCGAGAGCACGCCACACCCGTATTTTCCGGCGAGTGTCATCCCCGATGGCGACAGTGTCGATGCAGTCACCACTGGCATGTCGTCTTGGACCGGCAGGAGCTGAAGTTGGGCATCGCGCAAAGTGAACCATTCCGACTCATGGCTGAATCGATCCTCACCGCGCAGCAAGCGCAGGATCACACCGAGCGCTTCGTCTTGACGGTCGCGTTGGACGAGCGGATCGATGCCGAGCGTCCAGGCATCGCTCGGCAGCGCACCTGGCCCGGTGCCGAACATCGCACGACCCTTGGTCATGTGGTCGAGTTGCACGATGCGCTGTGCGACGTTGAACGGGTGGTGGTACGGAAGCGAAATGACACCCGTGCCCAATTTGATGGTGTGCGTGCGCTGACCGGCAGCCGCGAGGAACATCTCGGGTGATGCGATCATTTCCCAACCGCTCGAGTGATGTTCACCGCACCAGAACTCGTCGAAACCGAGACGGTCGAGATGGGCTGCGAAATCGAGATCGCTCTGGAACTGGAGGATGGGGTTTTCTCCCACCGGGTGATGGGGGGCGAGGAACGTCCCGAATCGGACTCGCTCAGGCCGCCCCCCAGGCGTGCGCTGATGTGTCATGTATCTCACAGTAGGGCGCAGAGCTCGTCGTGTCCTGATCGACGGTGCTCTCGAGGACTCGGCGGCTAGCCTGTCGGAGCCACCGAGGGGACGTAGCTCAGTTGGCAGAGCACCTGCTTTGCAAGCAGGGGGTCGTGGGTTCGATTCCCATCGTCTCCACAACTCGTTCTCCACTGTGTGCCGAGTTCTCCTGTCTGGGCGAAGACATGTTTGGGCGAGGGCACGTCCGGGCAAAGACAGTTCGAAGGCCCGATGATCTCTCGATCAGAGTCTCATCGTGAATGCGAAGGCCACGGCCGCGGCGTGTCCGACGTTGAGCGAATCGACGTCCGATGCAATCGGGATCCTCGACCGAATGTCGGCTGCAGCCAGGAGATCGTCGGGCAGCCCGAATCCCTCTGATCCGAAGATCATCGCCAAAGGACCTGATGTCACTCCAAGGTCATTCACGTCAATGGAGTCGGAGCGAGGAGTGAAGGCGAGACTCGATCCGCCGTGTGCGCGGATCTCCTGGATCAACTCGTGCACCTCCATGTTCACGACAGGAAGCAGGAAGATCTCGCCCATCGAGACGCGCACACTGCGCCGGTAGTAGGGGTCTGCGCATGTCGGGTCGAGAACGAGCGCGTCCACATGGAACGCCCGGGCACTCCTCACGATCGCACCGAGGTTCTCGTGGTCGCCGACTCCGTGCAGGACAGCGATGCGATGGCGATCTTTGAATCGTGGTGGGCGCGACAGAACTTCATCGAGAGAGACGGGATCCGGCCGTTGTCCGGATGCGATCACACCGCGGTGCAGATCGAAACCGACGATGTTCGAGATCACGTTGCGATCGGCCACGTACACCGGGCAATCGACCGTCTCGAGCGAATCGCGCATGGCCTCGAGCCGATTCGGTGCAATGACGATCGAACGACACTGCACGTCGGACCCAATCAGCCGTTTCACGACTTCAACACCCTCGGCAATGAAGAACCTTTCGGATTCCTGTCGCCGATGGATGACAGGATCGGTGAGTCCGATGTAGTCGGCGAGGCGCGCATCACTCGAATCGACAACGTTCTCGAAGTGCACGTCCTCAGTCTGCCTGGATGCGAATCGGGTGAGCCGACAGCGGAGAAGTACCTTTGAACTCGTGCCTGAATTGAATTCGATCGTCATCGTCGGCGCCTCTTTGGCCGGTCTGCGTGCTGCTGAAACACTGCGATCCGACGGGTATTCGGGATCCATCACGATGATCGGATCAGAGAATCGACTTCCGTACGATCGCCCGCCTCTGTCGAAGAAACTCTTGGCTGGGGAATGGGAACCCGATCGGATCGCTCTGCGCAAGACCGAAGATTTCGAATCGTTGAATCTCGAATGGAAACTCGGATCACCTGCAGTGTCACTCGACCTCGACAAACGGCGAGTGACATTGGATTCGGGTGAGTCGATGTCGTTCGATGGTTTGATCGTCGCCACGGGTTCAAACGTCCGGAAACTTCCGAATCAACCTGTTTGGAAGGGCATCCACGGCCTGCGAACGATGGATGACGCACTCGCACTGCGATCCGCAATCGAGCCGACGACACAAGTGCCATCGCCTCGAGTCGTCGTGATCGGTGCTGGTTTCATCGGCCTCGAGGTCGCGGCGACGGCTCGCAATCGCGGTTGTCGGGTGACCGTGCTCGAAGGTGCGGCGGCGCCGATGATGCGCGGTCTCGGTGTCGAGATGGGACGGGCTGCCTCTCTCGTGCACACCGACAACGGAATCGACATGCGGATGAACGTTGCCGTCTCGGGATTTTTCAAATCGTCGCCGGGTCAGGTCGGCGGTGTCGAGTTGTCATCGGGCGAGAGAGTCGAGGCCGATGTCGTCGTGATCGGTGTCGGGGCTGCACCGGCGACTGCATGGCTGGAGAGTTCCGGTCTCGAGATTCGCGACGGCGTCGTCTGCGATCGCTTTCTCAATGCAGGGCATCCCCTCGTCTATGCGGCGGGCGATGTCTGTCGATGGACCAATGATCTCTATGGACGGGAGATGCGTATCGAGCACTGGACGACGGCATCGGAACAAGGGGCGGCAGCCGCGCGAAACCTTCTCGCCGAAGCGGCGGGATCGGAGCGAGTGCCGTATTCCGCTGTTCCGTTCTTCTGGAGCGATCAATTCACGGCGCGTATTCAATTCCTCGGTCGAGCCGACGGAGATGAAACTGTTCATGTCGTCGTCGGCTCCCCCGAGGATCGGGCGTTCGTCGCGCTGTACGAACGGGACGGCGTTCTCGTCGCCGCCCTCGGCGTCAGTTGTCCACGCCAGTTGATGCCATTTCGGCCTCTCATTGCGTCACGGGTGTCGATCACCGAGGCGCTTGCTTTTGCAGAGACCCTCAACGCAGCGTCGTGAACTGATACGAACCCGATCGTTGCATCGGCAACAAAGCCAATGCGGAAGCGAGTGGATCATCGACAAGAGATCCCTATACAGATCGTCAGTGGAGCATTAGGATTCGTCCGTGTTCATCCATCCGGTGATCAGGACTTCCCGATCCGGGACAGGGAAAACCCAAGGCGTGTAGATGCCTCGTTTGGATGCCGAGCGAGTCGCTCTCTGGAGACAGTTCCAGACGGCTGGCGAAGTCGTCTCCCGATTGATCGAAGCTGAAATGGCCGATGAATTCCGCCTGTCCTTGCCGCAGTTCGATCTCTTGGCAGTGTTGGCGCAGAACAACGACCAGCTTCGCGTCAAGGATCTGTGCGATCTGCTGTCTGCGGTCCCGAGCAGCCTGTCCCGACGCATCGACTCCCTCGTGGAACGCGGGTACGTGGTGCGCGAAGAGCCCTCTGCGACCGATGACAATCGAGCGGTGCTCGTACGGCTCACACGCATGGGTCGTCTGGTCTGGCGTGATGCCAACATCGTCTACCGCCGAGCGGTTCAGCGTGAGTTCGCTGGGGATCTCTCGGAATTCGAGGTCAGCGCCATGGGGCGGGCACTGTCGAAGATTTCGCCCTTCAGGAACGGCTTCGACTGACGACTCGGTGATGTCGATTCGTTGGCCGGGGCGCCCAGCCAGCAGACTGTCGGAAAGTCATTTCGAAGGAGTCACCATGATCAACGCAGTCATCGTCGATGCAATCCGCACGCCTTTGGGTCGTCGCAACGGCAAATTGAAGGAATGGCATCCAGTCGATCTGGTCGCCGAAACCATGAACGCGCTCGTCGAGCGCACCGGAATCGACCCGGGAATCGTCGACGACGTTGTCATGGGATGTGTCATGCAGGTGGGAGAGCAGGCCGCGAACGTTGCCCGTAATGCGGTTCTTGCGGCTGGCTGGCCCGAAGGCGTTCCCGGCACGACCGTCGACCGCCAGTGCGGTTCATCACAGCAGGCGGCACACTTCGCTGCCCAGGGCGTGATGGCTGGCGCCTACGACGTCGTTGTCGCAGCCGGAGTCGAAGTCATGACGCGAGTGCCGATGGGTGCGTCGATGAGCGATGGCAAGTACGGCTATCCGTTCGGCCCGAAGGTCAGCGCTCGCTATCAGCCCCAGGGTGGATTGGTGCCCCAGGGCATTTCAGCCGAGTTGATCGCCGACAAGTGGGGCATCTCGCGCGAAGACATGGATCGCTTCGGTGTGCAGTCGCAGTTCCGCGCAGCGCGTGCGACGAGTGAAGGTCGATTCGAGCGGGAGATTCTTCCCGTGAAGGATGCCGAAGGCAACATGATGACCACGGATGAGGGTCTGCGCGAGACGACGATGGAGAGCCTGGCAAAGTTGAAGCCGTCGTTCCGGTCGGAGGAGGAAGGCGGTCGCGTCACCGCTGGTAACTCGTCGCAGATCACCGACGGTGCTGCAGCTCTGTTGATCATGAGCGAGGCCAAGGCCAAGGCTCTCGGTCTCACGCCACGTGCCCGATTCGTGAACTTCAGCCTTGCTGGCGATGATCCGCGTTACATGCTGACCGCTCCGATTCCTGCGACACAGCGTGTTCTCGAGCGAGCAAAGATGTCGATGTCTGACATCGACCTCGTCGAGATCAACGAAGCATTCGCCTCGGTCGTCCTGGCATGGGAGAAGGAATTCCACCCCGACATGGAAAAGGTCAACCCGAATGGCGGAGCTATCGCTCTCGGGCACCCTCTCGGATGTTCGGGTGCTCGTCTGATGACGACTCTTCTCAACGAGTTGGAGCGCACCGGCGGTCGTTACGGTCTGCAGACGATGTGCGAAGGCGGCGGCATGGCCAATGCCACCATCATCGAGCGACTCGGCTGAGCGGGGCTCACCCGCTCCGAGATCACCGATCGAAACCCACTGAACCGACATGGACCTCGCTGGCATCATCTGGATTGCTGGTGGGGTCCTGTTGTTCTTCTTCGTCTGGCGTGTCGGAATGGGACTGCTGCGCAGCATGACCACTCCGCTTCCGCCCCCTCCTCCTGAAGGCGAGTTGCGCAAGATCAACGTGCGCTATCGCTGCAGTTTGTGCGGGGCCGAAGTTCGGATGACGATGGCTGCCGAATCCGATCCGGAACCTCCGCGGCACTGCATGGAGGACATGGACCTCATTGCTGGGTTGGAGTGACACGCCCAACAGGCGCCCCCGGAATGACCCTCGAAATGTAGATTCAACGAACTACATCGATGTGATTATCCACTGCGTTGTCCACACTCTGTGGACAGTGAGAATGACACAATCAGCCCTACGGGCCTGGGTTTTCGACGGCCGACCCCGTCAATGATATTTCGTGGCTGTGTACAACCCGCCGAGGATCGCACCCAGTCCGACGAGCAGGTAGGCATTGCTGCGACCGCCAGGAACTGCACCCAAGTAATACAGCAGGATCACCAGGGTTCCGAGAATGAACAGGGCGAACATCAGAACCGGAACCCATGTGGGACTCTGCCGGACATGCTCGGGAATGGGAGGCGTGTAGCGGCTCGATGCCGACACCCCATTCTCATCAGTTTCGACTTGCCGTTGACGGGGAGCCTGGGGGCGAGTGCCTTTGGGAGTCGTTCGTCCGCCTGATCGTCGTTTCGGAGGTGCCACGATCAACAAGTGTAGGGAGACCGACGCGGTCACTGTGCGCATCTCGAGGCTTTTCTGTTTCGCCGACATCCTCTGATGAATTGGCGAATTCCGATGGGATGTCCCGGTGCTTGGTGGCAGGCTTGGGAGGTGCCCCGGGTACTCGTTCTCGACAGTTACGACAGCTTCGTCTACAACCTCGTTCAGTATCTCGGTGAACTCGGCGCGGAACCGCTCGTGTACCGCAACGACGAATTGACCGTGGAGGAAGCTCTCGACCTGCGACCCGATGGAGTGCTGCTGTCTCCCGGACCAGGACGTCCCGAGGACGCAGGAATCATCTGCGAATCGATCGAACCATTTGCTCTTTCAGGTGTACCGGTCTTCGGTGTGTGTCTCGGCCATCAGGCAATCGGTCATGTGTTCGGAGCGACTGTGGGGCGGGCACCGGAGTTGATGCACGGAAAAACGAGCGTGGTGACGCATCACAATGTCGGAATTTTCGCCGGCGTCGAGAACCCTGTGAGGGCGACGCGCTATCACTCACTGATCATCGAGAGATCGACACTTCCCGATTGTCTGGAGATCACAGCAGAGACGTCAGACGGAGTGATCATGGGAGTTCGCCATGATTCATTGCCCATCGAAGGAGTGCAATTCCACCCGGAGAGCATTCTCACTTCAGCAGGTCACCAGATGATCGGCAACTTTCTTTCCATGTGCGTATCGACGCGCCGTTGATCTCAGCGAAGCTGAACTCAACTCGGTGTCGATGTCGTCGTCGATGAGGACGGATCCGATGTCGTCGTGACGGAGGCGGCCTTGCCGATCTTCAGCAGAACTGTCGTGTTGGGATTGGTGTCCGTTCCTGCCGAAGGATTTTGAGAGATGACAATGCCGTCGTTCGAACTTCCCGGCGGCACGGTGACGTATTCGACGGTGACCTTCAATCCGCGGTTCGTGAGCGTGGCTCGAGCTTCGGCCTCGGACATTCCCTCGACTGGGGGTATCTCGACCTTGGCCACACCGGTCGATATGTAGATCGTCACGGCATCTCCGCGTGTGGCTTGAATACCGGCTGATGGACCGGTGCGCGTCACTCGTCCCGGCTCGACAGTACTGCTCGATTCCTCGACGACAGTGACCACGAATTCGTACGGGTCACCTTCGAGCGTGGATCGAGCACTGAACAGACTCTGATTCTGAACATTCGGCATCGTCACGATGCCACTGCCTTGGCTGACGACGATGTCGATGGTTGCGCCTCCGAGAACTTGTTCGCCGGCTTCGGGCAGAGTCGAAATGATGCGCTCTTCAGGAATGGTCGGGTGCGTCTCGTACGAGATGACTCCGATGATCAGACCGAGATTCAGAAGAGCAGAGCGAGCCTCGAGGAGAGACTTCCCGCTGATGTCGGGCACCGGGATCGGCGCATTGGACGGGTTGTAGGTGATCGAGACCTTGCTGTCCTGGGGAAGCAGCTCACCGCCTTCTGGTGCCTGTGACCAGACGACGTTCGGTTCGACATCGGAATTCTCTTCTGCGATGGTTTCCACTTCGAAACCCAGATCCTCGAGGGTTGTCACAGCTGTCTGCAACTCGAAGCCGATGACATTGGGCAGAGGAATGGTGATCCCTGATTGCTGATCGTTCGTCAGGAACAAAGCTCCGAGCACGAGCGCTGCGATCAGCACCATCGAGCCGAGTATGGCTGTGACGATCAATCCGACGCGGCGAGTCTTCAGCTCCTCGGCTTGAACGAGAAAGTCGCTCTCGGTGTACCCGGGCGGGAAAGCCGGGTTCGAGTTGATCATCGTGCGCGGAAGAACCCGAGTCGCACCCTCTGTGGGAGTGCCGTCTTTCGAAGAATCGGCACTGCCGATGATCGGTATGGAAGTCGTGGCAGTGGGCAGAACTGTTGTGGGTGCCTCTGTCGGCGGCACGTTGTTCTTGGCGTTCAAGATGTCGGCAAGAGCCTGAACGGGAACTCCGTCCCGGAAACGACGCAGTTCGTCTCGGACTGCCTCTGCTGTTGCGTAACGACGATCAGGATCTTTCGTCAGCAGGCGCGCCACGATCGCCTCGAACGCTCGGGGAACATCGGGAGCGTATTCGTGGAGCGGTGTCGGATCCTCGTGCACCTGTTTGTAGGCGATTGCCAGTGGCGTGTCTCCGACGAAGGGAGGGCGGCCCGCGACCATCTCGTAGAGAACGACACCGAGCGAGTAGAGATCGCTGCGCGGATCCGGCTGGGCACCCTGGGCCTGTTCGGGTGAGAAATACGCCGCAGTGCCCATGACAGCACCGGCTTGAGTGAGGCTCGAGTCGGATGCGGAGCCGAGAGCGCGTGCAATTCCGAAGTCGGCCACTTTCAACTGGCCGCTCGAGCCGATGAGGATGTTGCCGGGCTTGATATCACGATGAACGACGTTGTTGCGATGTGCGAACGACAGCGCCGCCGCAACTTCGATACCGATCTCGGCCGCCTTCATGGCGCTGATTGCTCCGACATCGTGAAGGGCCTCGGCAAGCGTGCGTCCGGGAACGTACTCCATGGCCATGAAATACGTGTTCTCGCTGCGTCCCCAGTCGTACACGCTGACGATGTTCGGATGGTTCAAGTTCGCTGCGGATTGGGCCTCGCGTCGGAAGCGTTCGACGAAGAGGGGATCGGTGGCGTACTCGGGAAACAGCACCTTGATGGCAACCAATCGATCGAGAAGAATGTCGCGCGCGAGATAGACCTCAGCCATGCCGCCGCGACCGATGCGTTGCTGCATCTCGTAGCGATCGTTCACCAGAACTGTGCCGTACTCGGACATATCGAATGGGGAGGCTATCCAAGCCCCGGGCGAGCGAGCCGTCAGGGTTTCTTGTGCACCTCAGGAGAGGGCTATTTCAGACCGCTTCGCCTCGGATGGCACCAAGGAGATGCTGCAAACGGCTGAAGGCAAATGGCTCTCACAGACCGAGTGCGACATCGAGAACCCTCTTGGCGATCGGACCTGCAATCGTTCCGCCCGTGCCTGCGCTGATCTCGGCGTTCGTTCCCTTGACCATCACTGCAATCACGTAGCGCGGGGCCTCGGCCGGAGCAAAGGCAACGATCCACGCATGGGAGCGCTGAGGTTCACCCGTGGCGTTCAATTGAGCCGTACCCGTCTTCGCAGCTGCCTGAATACCGCGAGCCAGATCGAGACAGCATGATGCTGTGCCGTTCTCGACGACTTGGACCATCATGTCTCTGATCAGATTCGCAGTGGACAACGTCATCGGTGCTTTCCACACCGTGGGAACCGTTCTTTGCATGATGCGTCCATCATGGTCGTATGTCGTTCCGATCACGTACGGTCGCATCATTGTTCCACCGTTCGCCACCGCTGAAGTGATGAGTGCCATGTGCAAGGGAACGATCTGAGTTTCTCCCTGGCCGAAGCCTCCGATTCCCAACAGAGGAATGTTCTGCGAGAAGTAGTCAGTCGTTCCGAATCGGCTCGTGGCCGGTCTCGGAAGGTCGAACGGCAGCGGATCACCGATACCGAAGCGACGTGCGGCCTCCACCATCCGCTCGGGACCGAGCTCGATTGCCATTCGGGCAAAGGGTGTGTTGCACGAACGACGGAAAACTTCGATCAGATCACCGCCGCATTCGCGTCCGCCATAGTTCTGTATCGGATCGGTTGTCTGCGGAGGAACGAATTCCGATTCGATGTCCCAGACCGATTCACGAGTGATGAGTCCGGCATCGAGTGCAGCGGCTGTGGTCAGAATTTTGAAGGTGGATCCGGGCATGTAGCGCTCTTGATACGCATTCGCGAGCAATGGCTTGCTCGGGACCGTCTCCAAGAATTCGAGTGTGTCGCCGACGATCTGGTTGCTGTGGACAGCGAGAATGTTCGTGTCGTAGCTCGGCCAGCTCCAGAGCGCACGCACGGCACCTGTCGAAGGTTCGATGACGACGATCGAACCTTCGCGATCTCCGAGCGCTTTGCGAGCGGCTTCCTGAATTTCGGAGTGAATGGTGACATCGACTGTTCCTGTCGTGTCTTCTCCGTTGAAGAGGGATGCGAATCCCTTGATCTGCTGTTCGACCGTCCGTCCTGCAAGGACATCGTTCGCGACACGCTCCACCTGGGTCGCTCCGTATCCGAAAGTGAAGTAGCCGGTGACACCTGAATACAGCTCTGCATGTGGGTACTGTCGTTGCCAGTCGAACGGACTCGATTCGTCGGCTCGAACAGATGTGGCGATGACGGTTCCATCGACAGTTCGGATGTCGCCGCGGGGGTCGTTGAAGTCGCGGACGGTTTGACGGGTGTTGCGAGAGTCGCTGTCGAGAGCCGGCTTGCGAATGACTTGAATGACATTCAATTGAACGAACAGGATCGCATAGAGCACGATCATTGCCGCTGCGAGACGTCGAATGCGGGGGTTCATGCGCCACCCCTCGACCCGTGCATCGATCTTGCTTCTCGTCGGCGAGCGAGATGACTTGCGATCCGCTCACCGAATGTCGGCGTGTCTGGAATTTCACCCAATCGTCGAGCTGAACTGTCGCTGACTCTGATCAGCAATGCGAGCAACATGTAGTTCGCAACGAGGCTCGACCCCCCGTAACTCACGAACGGCAATGTGATTCCAGTGAGAGGAACCACTCTGATGACGCCACCGATGATGATGAATGCCTGAATTCCCAAAATGGTGGTGAGACCGACAGCGAGCAACTTCTCGAATTCACGATTGGTGCGGGTTGCGACGCGCAATCCTGCGCCGATCATCAAGACGTACGCAAGGAGCACAGCAGTCGCGCCGAAGAGACCGAGTTCTTCACCGATGGCAGCAAAGATGAAGTCGTTCTTCGCTTCCGGAATGCGAGTGGGGTCTCCGAGCCCGAGCCCAGTGCCACCGACTCCGCCGCTCCCCAGAGCGAAGATGCCTTGTGCGATCTGGTAGCCCTTGCCTGAATAGCGACTCCATGGGTCGAGCCAGATCGCCACACGAGTTTGAACGTGGTCGAACAGCAAATATGCGGTTGTTGCGGCGAAGAGAAACAGGCCCAATCCGACGACGAGGTACGTCGTTCGTTCCGTTGCGACCCAGACCATGACGATGAAGAGCGTGAAGAACAACAGACTCGACCCGAGGTCGCGCTGACCGACCATGATGACAACTGCGAAACCCCAAGCAGCCAACAAAGGAAGCAGATGTCGCGATTCAGGGATGGATATGCCTGCGATACGTCTCGTTCCGGTGGCGAGCAGTTCGCGGTTCTCTGCCAGGTAGCCGGCGAAGAAGAGAGCTAGGGCGACTTTTGCGAATTCACCTGGCTGGAAGTTGATCGGACCGAGGTTCACCCAAATTCGGGCACCGCCGGAAGAAAAACCGAGCCCGGGCACCATGGGGAGTACGAGCAAGCCGGCACCGGCGAAGAAGAAAGTCCAGGAATAGCGAGACAAGTCATTGACTCTTTGGATCACGAACAAAATGACGACGAAAGCGGTGACACCCACGAACGTCCACGTCGTCTGAAGAGCAGCCAATCGTTCGGACAGGCGCGCGATCATCACGTACCCGAGCCCGTTCAACAGAACGGCAAGGGGGAGAAGGACCGAGTCCGCACCGATTGCCAGCCAGCGCACAGCAATGTGCGCGGACATCAGAATCAGGAGCAGAACACCGAGGAACGGCAGGATGCGCGGGGGGATGACCGAGTTCTGTCCGAGTGAAGCGAGTGTGTAGGCCCCTGCTGTGATGATGCCGGCGAACAGGACCAGGCGAAACTCAGTGGCTCGACGCCGAGTGACGACGGGGCTCGGAGTCGATGTCACAATGCGACGACGAGAGTCACGATCATTGCGATGACAGCGGCCATCGCACCAGCAAGTGCGAACATCGTCTTGCGGCGACGGCTCATTTGCCGATCGGAATCGTTCGTCGCCATCTGTGCGACGACGTCACCTTCACCACTTCTGGATACATCGTCGGTCGAGGAATCGGCCACCGACGTCTCAGTCGGCTCATCGCTCACGGAGAAATCGACGACGAGAACCGTGATGTTGTCACGCCCGCCATGATCGTTTGCGAGATCGACGAGGCTTTGTGCGAGAAGTTGAGGTTCCGTCTTCAGACGGATTTCATTTTCGATTTCGGAGTCTTCAGCTTCGTCGACGAGACCGTCACTACAGAGAATGAAGCGGTCTCCGTCTCGCACATCCATTGGAAAGAGGTCGATATCAATCGAGGTGTCGATACCGAGTGCCCGCAGAACGATGTTGCGCTGATAGTGCGTACGGGCTTCTGCGGCCGAGATCGCCCCGCGCTCGACGAGAGTTTGGACATGGGAGTGATCGACGGTCACCTGCTGCAACTTGCCATCGCGCCACAGATATGTGCGACTGTCCCCGATGTTCGCAACAACGACCTGATTCGCCTTTGCGTCGGTGACGACAAGGGCCGTGAGCGTGGTTCCCATACCCGCTTTTTCCGAGTCATCGAGAGATTCGAGGAAGATTGCCGTATTCGCTGTCCCGATGGCCTCGGCAACCTGTTCAGGGGTAGTCATACCGGGATTGGTCGAGGTGTAGATCTCGGCGAGGGTTCTGACAGCGATTTCACTCGCGACCTCGCCAGCACTGTGGCCGCCCATACCATCTGCGACGACGTACAGACCGTCGATCGCCACATACGAGTCTTCGTTGCCCTGACGGATCTGACCGACATGGGTACATGCACCAACTGTTGCCCGGATCACTTCACGGCCTCCAGAATGACGCCGCCGATCTGGATGCGATCACCGATTTCCAGATCGTTCGGCTCGGTGACGCGCGTGTTGTTCACGTACGTGCCGTTGGTTGATCCGAGATCGTCGATCACGGCATACCCACCCTGCAGAAAGAGACGGGCGTGACGACCGCTGATGAAGGGGTCGTCGGGAATACAGACATCGTTGTCCTCTGCTCGTCCGATGGTGAACGGCTTTTCGGATACGGGATAGACGTGGCCTTTGATCGTGATAGGGGTGACAGCCTTGACTGCCGAGACCCGAAACGGTCGAGCGACGATTCCAGCCGATTGAGGACCATTCGCCGGACGGCCAGTTCCCACTCTCTGCATTGCCGGAACACGAACCTCCACCCACACGGCCCAAAGGACTCGCATGAAGAAGACGTACAGCGCGATGAGCAGAACGATCCGCAGGAGGCTGAGGAGCTGGTCGGTCATGAGAGAGGGAAACCTAACGGATTTCGAAGCGGATCGAGAAGAGTCCGACTGTGATTTCGTCACCATGTGAGAGTTCGAATTGCGAAGAGATCCTTGAGCCATTCACCTTCGTGCCGTTGGTGGATCCGAGATCGGTGATGCGAAATGTTCCGTCGAGAGCAGTGATCGTTGCGTGCCGACGACTGATGTTCGGATCTTCGATTGCGATGTCACATTCGGACAGTCTGCCGATGATGACGGGAGACTCTCCGAGGACGACTTCTCGGCCGTCGGAGATCACCAGGATTGCCGATCGAGTCGGTGTCGTCGCGACGATGGCGTCTTGCACCAAAGTGGCAGGAATGGAAGGGGCGGCAGGAACGTCACGCCGAGGTGCCGGCGGGGGTTCGTGGGCGACGAAATCAGATGAAACGGTGATGCGCCGGCGCGGCGCTGCGGAATCCTCGATGATCTCGACCGAGATGGGCGAATTCGATACGTATCCCTCGTCCGAGCAGTACTGCTGAGCAGCCTGGATCAGTTCCGCGATCAGCGGCTCGATGTAGGGGCGCAAAACTTCATGGTCGGCGCTTGCCAGGGCAACGGTGAAATGGTTCGGAACGACCCGCTCTCCTTGGGAATTGACGGTGCGCTGGACGTCGATCTCGCGGATCAGACGTCGACCGATTTCGATTGGGCGCACACTGTTCTTGAAAGCGCGATTGAGCACGCCATCGACGATACGCCCTAGACCGTTCTCGAGTGATTGCAGTCCCACAAGTGCTCATCAGGGTATCGGGGACGCATGTAGGTCGATTCCCCCACAAACTTCCCTTGCGCTCAGCATTGTCAGCCGTGAGTTCGCTGATTACAAGGGTTGGGTGGGTGCCGATGGAGTGGGTACCCTTGCCAGGCGTTGCTCGGGCGAGTGGCGGAATGGCAGACGCGCTGGCTTCAGGTGCCAGTGATCGTAAGATCGTGGGGGTTCAAGTCCCCCCTCGCCCACAAAATGGTGGGACCGGTCCCACCACGACGAGGCAGTCGGGCGTCACGACTCGGGTGGATCGTCGAGCCAACTGTGTTGGATCTCTATGCTGAGTAGTACGACGCTGCCGTCGGCCGCGAGTTGTCCGATGACGACTGCCGCTGCGACGAGGACTCCACTGACGATCACGATGCGGTAGTCGGGACGATCGGGGTAGACCATGGGAAGTGCGTCGAAGTTCTCGGCGAACTCGTCGACGACTGGTGGCAAATCGATCACGATGAAATCGGTACTCGAAGGCTCTCCATTCGGACCTCGGTCGCTGCCGAGTTGTCGGTCGAGATCCTCGAAGAAGTCGTGGTCGACGCGGACGCGTCGGCGATTGGTCACCGGTCGGGCGTTGGGGCGTCTTGGTTGGACGCGATGTGTGACTCGATCCTCTGTCGGGTACGCGCCAGCAGGTCCGGCGGCACCTTGCCGAGATCGGCTTCGAATCCTTCACGTACGATCGCGTGGCGCTCCGCCGGACTCATGTTCTCGAGTTCCTGGGCTGACCAGATCTTCGGTGACACCATGTCGAGACGTTACCAACGCCGATCGATGCTTGTCGCTCACAATCGTGCCGATTGGTCTGATGGAGTTCGGGTTCGAGCGATGGGATTCGCCGAGGTGGAGACACTCGAGTGTCCTTGTGACGGCATCTTCCTTGTTCTTGTTTCCGAGAAAGTGGCGGAACATAGGCTTCTGGTGGCGTCATAGTTCCTGATGACTCCCGTTGACTCCGAGACCTATCGCAAGTACGCCGACGAGCTCGTCCGGTTCGCTTCGGGCCTGGTCGGCCCGTCGGGCGCCGAAGACGTGGTTGCCAATGCGGTGTTGCGTGCGGTCTCGGGGTCTCGGTGGTCGCGCATCGACAACCAACGTGCGTACCTGTATCGGGCGGTGTTCAACGAAGCCAGCTCGCAGAAGCGCTCAACGATCCGCCGACTGAACCGAGAGATCCGCGCCTACCAGCGTGACGTCTCACACGGATCCGAAGGCGGCTACATCGATGTCGATGTGCTCGTCGCGCTGCGACGACTGAGCGAAGGCCAGCGGGCAGTCATCCATCTCACCTACTGGGCAGATCTGCCCGTGACCGACATTGCGTCACTTCTCGATCTGTCAGTCCGCACTGTGGAACGAGAACTCACTCGCGCCCGTACCCGTTTGGAGGAACTGCTGTCATGAACGACAAGATCAGACGATTCACCACACAGCTCAGCGACGCTGCACCACTGGCACCGGAACTCGACGGACGTGCACTCCCCGCGCCGCGCACATCTTTGACGGCGATGCGTGTCGGGATTGCCGTTGGGGTGGTCGGAGTTCTCGGCGTGGTCGCGCTCACCGTGGCCGGCAGCGACGACCGCGATGCTGTGGTTCCGGCCAGCGGTTCTGCTGACGACATTGCAGCGATCTCCGATGCGATTCAGGCGGTTTTGCCTGACGGGTTCCGAATCGAGCTCGTGGAACGTCGCGACAGTCCGGACGCGGCACCGTCGCCTGCAGCCGTTCCTGCGCATGCAGTTGCCATCAACGACCGGCTCGAGGTGCTCGACATCGAGTTCATGGCACTCACACAGCCCGACGAGAACCTCCAGCCCGACGAGATCTCACCGGACACCGAACCCACGGAGAACGCGAGCTCCGGGGAGTTCATCACCGACACCACTGTTACGTGCATCACCACGACGTCGGTCCAAGGTGCAGTCGAATGTCTCGAGTACGCCAACGAAGGCACGGCCGTGACGTTGTCACCGCCGGAAACAGCAGTCCCGCAGCCGCAGTGCTTTGTGTTCGGACCGCAGGGAGACGCAACGTCAGCGACAACAAGCATCCCGTGCACACTCGAACAGATCGAGAGTGGCGAGGTCCGGATCAATGCCGACTGCACCCTCTATGTCCGCTCCAAGGCGGACATCCCTCCGTCGG